>Ga0207678_10001679_pt1 | contig 20319 bp, 19 predicted proteins | sample KBSC63metaG_FD_184319 | JGI IMG/M metagenome (GOLD analysis project Ga0207678, IMG submission 184319) | Corn rhizosphere microbial communities from Kellogg Biological Station, Michigan, USA - KBS C6-3 metaG (SPAdes) (version 2) | ecosystem: Host-associated > Plants > Roots > Rhizosphere > Soil ... | reverse complement strand
ACAATTGCCGCCGCCGATGTCGCCGAGCAGCCGGTCGTCATTGGTCCACTCGGCGATCGTCGAGGCCGCAATCGCTTCCTGCCATGGCCGATTGCGCGCAATCCAAAACCAACCATAGATCGCCGCTTTCGTCGTCGGCAAAGGCTCTGCTTTGAGCACATCATCGACGCTCAGCCCCAATTCTTTTCCCTGCCGGAATATCAGATCGAGATGACCCGCCTTGGAATGCTCGTCTTCCACCAGCTCCTCATACTCATGTTCCATGATGCGCTGCTTGACATCGAACTCGGGACAATTGGCAGCCACTTGCGGCCAAAAATTTCTGCGCTGGCGTACGTACAGGCTCAACTGCAGCAAATAAATTTTCGCCCGATCAGTCGTCATAGGTATCGAATAGAAGTATTGCATCTCGGGCGAGAGAAATAAGTCGCGCACGCAATCACCGAGTTGTTGCCGCCATTCCTGCGGTTTCATGGCTCCTCCAGAATTTGCGATCAGACCAAGCGAATAAATCGCGGGCTGCTTTGTCAGCCGACTTTAATGATGTTCTAAGTTTTTAGCACTAGCCCGTTCATAGAAGCAAGATGAAGTCGCGGGCTCGCCACGGCACGGCAAACGCAGGCGGCGACGAGCTTAAAAGCCGTACGGCGCAGTAGGCTGCCCTTTCTCAGCGCAAGAGATCTTTATTGGATGAACGCGAATCGCTCAGTGGAGCTGGTCGGCGTCTTTTGGTAGAGGCAAATAGCGAAGGAGCACGCTCTGGAGTTCGTTGACGGAAACAGGCTTGAGGATAACCGCATGGGCGCCGCACTTGATCGCTGCCTCGCGGTATTTATCAGCCATCCAAGCCGTACAGATGATGATCGGCACCTCTCGTGTCGCAGCACTTTCCCGCAAACAGGCAGTCGCCTCGAGGCCATTCATGCTGGGCATCCCGAGGTCCATAAATATAATGTCCGGTTTGTGAGCGAGCGCCTTCTGTACGCCAATTTCGCCATCCTCTGCCTCGATGACTTCGCAACCCAGATGGCGAATGATCATTGCGAACAGTTCGCGACAATCCGTGTTGTCTTCTACCACCAGTACCTTGTAGGCCATAGGCGAACGGCTCAAGCACTCGTCGTGCCAATTTGTTATGGGATCTCGGTGAGTTCTGACCGGAGCTGCGGCCGAAATACACAGCTTGCCCCGTCATGATTTCTTGCAATGGCGCAAAAACTACCGGGAAAACAGCTTTTTTCGCCGCTGACGCTTTTTTTCGAAACCACCCGCAATCCTCCGTTATTAGGCAAAAATGTCTTTGGGGCACAATGATCAAACTGAGCGGGCATTTGAACGCCCTCTGGTTTCCGCCGACTGGCGTCAACTTAAGTTACGTCAATCGCAATGCGGTCATGGCCAAAGTATCCTTTGCCGCCAAATGATCTTCGCAGGATCTCCGTTTCCAGTTGGCGTAGATTCTTGTTCCATGATCAGATTTCCGATAATCGGGCCGAGGAATTCTGTGCGGCGTCAACGCCGCTACGGAATTGCCGTGGGTCTTGTTAGCGTCTTCCATGTCGCAGAAGTTGAAGATCTGAAAGGTGAAGGAGTTTCGCTCTACACAGAACGAAAAACACTGACGCCTATTGCAGCAATTCTTTGATGAGTGACAGGAAGTCTATCGGTTCGTCAATGCATTAATATCAGAGTTTGTAGCCGATTTTGCGCAACAGATCCTTGCGCCAGGCAATCCCCGCTTCGTCCTCAACCCCTTTGCTCTTCCCGCCATCGATCACACCCATAATACCGCGCCCCTGCTCGGTTTCGGCAACCACGACTTCGACGGGGTTGGCGGTCGCGCAAAAGATGCGGCATACCTCCGGAATATTCTTTATCGTGTTCAGTATGTTAATCGGGAAAAATCCTGGGCCCAGAAATAAGATGAAACTATGGCCGGCGGAGAGCGCAAGCGCGTTGCGCGTGGCGAGTTCGATCAAGCTATCGTCCGTGCCGCTCCAGCGCACCAGCAGCGCCCCGGAAGCTTCGCAGAAAGCGAAGCCGAATTTGATTCCCGGTACGCTCTGAACCAGCGCCTCATGTATATCCTCGACAGTTTTGACGAAATGGCTCTGGCCGAGAACCAAATTGATTTCGTCAGGCTTCTCAATTTTTAGCGTGCTCAACTGCATGCCATCTTCTCTCCGGACCGCGTGTCACCGCGCTCTCGCCACCAGCACAGGATCAACGGTGTGGCGGACGACATTCTCGGTAACGCTGCCAAGGACCCAGCGTTTTACACCTGACCGCCCGTGCGAACACATAGCGATCAAAGCTTCCGGCGTGCTGCGTCCCATAGCGATAATCTCATCGCCGGCAAAACCTTCCTTGGAAAGGGCCGAGACTTTTTCCACGCCGAGCTTCTTGATCTCAGCCACTCTTTTGTCGAGATACTCGTTGGTTTCATCGCGCACGGCGGAAATCAGATCGTCGTAGTCAACGGCATAAAAACCGTCATCACCGGCGTACGCATTATATGGAATATGGTAAGCGCGGAACAGCACGATTTCGAGTCCGAGCTTTTTCGCCACGCTGGCGGCCATCGGCAGAATGCTTTCCGCCAATTCAGAACCGTCGAGGGGCACAATAATGCTTTTAAATGAAGCCTCTCCGTTGCCGGAAGCTGCTTCGGTAGCGCGCACCAACAGCAGCGCATTGGCAGCGCCGCGCAGGACCTTTTCAGCCACGCTGCCTAAAAGAAATCGGTTGAGGCCCGAACGGCCGTGGGTTGCCATGGCGATGAGCATCGCCGTATCGGTTGCGCCTCTTTCGATGATCACATCTTCAGCCCTGCCTTTTTCGACTTTGCAGGTCACGGCGGTGCCGCTAAAACTGCCTGCGATGCCGCGCAAATAATTTTCGCTGCTGCGCATCCCTTCTTCGATCATCGTATCAAGAAAGCGCGCCTTTCCGGCGGTGATATGCGTCGCCAGCTCGGCGACATCGATGACTGCCAGCAACTCTATGGGAAGTTTGAACTTGGCCGCCAAGTAGCGGGCGTAGGGCAGCACTTTTTCCGCAGTACTCGAACCGTCCAGCGGGATTAAAATTTTGCTATACATGACCGTCCTCCTCGTCGCCAACAAGCTGCCCTACACTCGTCCAAAGCTAGGCTCTTAGTCAACCTTCAGTATTTCTTTCGTCTTGATCCCTCCTCGTCTCATACAGAAATAATGCGCAATCGCTATGCCGGAATAAGCCCTCGAATTCGGCATTCGCGCCGAAGAATCGTATCTGGAGGTCGCAGCACAATCGGCAACAGCGACCTTAAGCTGATCGTCGGGCATAAAGCTGAGTGACCTACCGCCGCTGGGCTCGGCAATAAATATGATCCGCATTTTTGCTAGAACCGCCCCACTTTATTGCCAATGCTGTATCGTTTTTCTATTATTTTTTTGTAAGCGAGAGGAGAAAAATCTCTCGCCTAATGAGCATGAAGAGGAGCACAGAACGTGCAATGAGCTTGAAAAAGCAATACCTGAAAAAGAATTCAGCTTGTAAAGTAACTTTTTCCTTTCCCAGGGAGGCGGCGGGTCCAGCGACGCAGGTAAGCTTAGTCGGAGATTTCAACGCGTGGGATAAGCACGCAATTCCGATGAAACGACTCAAAAACGGCGGTTTTACCGCGACCGTGACGCTGGAGTCCAACAAGGAGTACCACTTCCGTTACTTCCTCGACGGCGACCGATGGGAAAATGACTGGAACGCCGATAAGTACGTGCCCAATAGTCACGGCAGCGACGATTCGGTAGTTGTGGTTTAGCTGATCAAGCGCAGGCGGAAGCCTTTTCCTGTCGTGCGCTGAGCAAGTCCATGACTTCCTGATCCGAGACTTGACTGAAATCGTTGAAGAACTGTCCGACCGCAGAAAAGTCGGCGGGGGTTTCTAAGCAAACGAGGGCGTCACACTCACTGCGCAGCAACTTTGCCGCTTCCATCGAAGCGACCGCCACTGCGGCAATCAGTTTTTTTGGCTGCCGTACTCGCACCGAACGCAGCGCGGCAATCATCGTCGCGCCAGTCGCTATGCCATCGTCGACCACTACGACCAATCGACCGCACGGATCGATGGCATCATGCATTGGAGTATATTGTGCGCGCCTCGTTTGTAATACGGCCAGCTGACGTTGTTTTTCCGATTCTATATAGGTGGGGCTGACTTCCGCAGCCCAAGCCGAAAAGAAGGTGTTGCCGCGCTCATCGATCGCCCCGATCGCGAGCTCAGGCTGTTCTGGATGCCCGAGCTTGCGCACGAGAACCACATCTAAACTACCGGTCAACGCATCTGCGATCATTCTAGCCATAGGGACTGCGCCCCGCGGTATAGCCAAAACGAGGGGATTGTCCTTTTCGCAATATGCGCTCAGTCGCTGCGCCAGCAACTTGGCCGCATCTTCGCGATTCGCAAACAGCATCTCCTGCCTCGACTTTCTGGACCAGAGCCGCAGCCGTTGAAGCCTTCGCTTAAACCTATTGCGGTAGCGTAGTAGGGAGCGACTCAAACCTAGTCCTCCCGATCCATAATCTCGTTCTCAATTTTCCGCGCGTCAATAGCTGCAGCCATCTCGGCCTTGGCATCTTTGAGGAGCGTCCCGTTCGCTTCAAGTTCTTTCTGCATAAGATGAAATCGCTGTTCTATTTCCGGATCGTTCATGGTCGAACAGTGGTCAGCCGTTATACCGGAGCGACGCACAGCCTATGCCATGAAAGCTTTCTACACCGAAAAAAGGAACGGTTTCCGGTAGAACCGTAATGCCATCCGACTGTCTGCTAAAGGGAACTGCTCCCAGACTGATTGTGGGTAAATTCGCTACCTTGACAGTGTCAAGTGCAGTGCTTAATTTCTTATTGTATCTCGCCGGTTGTCCGCAAGCCCCTGATCTGCCAATCCTTTAATTAGACCAGCGTGACTGGACCGCTTGGGGAACAGCTCGTGCATAAAAAATCGTCCTTAGCCGTGAACCGAATCGAGGCTTTACGCGTCTAAAGTATTTACCCGGGCCGGAGTAAGTGCGGCCGCGGGGCCACTAGGAAACAGTTACAGTTATAAAGTTAAGGAGTGTTCCATGACACCGCCATTTGACGCTGATCGAGCCGCGAATAATGAGTTGGAATCGCAAGACCTCGGAGGCGTGCAATTTCCAGAGCAAGAGCAGGAATTTCCGGCCGCGATCGATACGCCGGAGGAGCAGTCTGACGAAGAAGAACAGGAGCAGGAGCAGGAGAGTTCGGATGCTTCGCTGAGTTCTGTTCAGCAATATTTGCAGGATATTGGCTCCGTGCCTCTGCTGAGCCGTGAGCGCGAAATCGAACTCGCAAAGGAAGTCGAGAGCGCCACACAGCAGATTTTCGAAGCCTTGTTTTCGACCCCTTTCGCCCTCCATCGGGTGATCGAATTCGGTCGTGCGCTGAGAGCTGGCGAAATCGAACTCCGCGATATTATCGCGAAGTCTGAGGACGACGATGACGAAGGAATCAGCAACATAGATCCAAAACCTTTTTTGAAGCTGGTTGCGAAGCTCTCCCGGCAGGTCGAGCACAGGGAGCGCATCTGGCGCGAGGCGAATCGAGCGAGAGTTAGCGAAATCAGGCGTCAACGGTTGGCGCATGACGAAAAGGCGCAACTGATCAAGATTTTGGGCACGATTAAGGAACTCCGCTTGGCTTCGGACCAGTTGGAGAAGATGATCACCCAGCTCAGCAGTTTGGCCGAGCGTATTGGCGGACTCGAAGAGCACACACGGAGCCACTCGCGTTCCAAAAGAGAGAACGCCGCGACCGAAATCCAGTCGATTGAAAAAGCTGTAGGATTGCCTGCGAAAGCTCTGGCGGAACAAATCAGGCGCATCCGCCAGGGTGAAAATCGAGTCAAAGTGGCGCGCAAAGAGTTTACCGAGGCGAACCTACGTCTCGTCGTGAGCATCGCGAAAAAGTACGTCAATCGCGGCCTGAGCTTTCTGGACCTGGTTCAGGAGGGAAATCTTGGGCTTATGCGAGCGGTGGAGAAGTTCGATTATCGCCTTGGATTTCGGTTCTCCACTTATGCCACCTGGTGGATCCGCCAAGGCATTACTCGAGGGCTTATCGACACCGGCCACACGATCCGGGTGCCTGTACACCGCGTGGAATCACGCAACAAGGTGATTCAAACCGCGCGTGAGCTGCAGCGAAAGCTCGCCCGCGATCCGCGGCCGGAGGAACTGGCCAAGGAGCTGAATGTCTCGGTCGCTGAGTTGCTGAAACTGGTGCAGTCGCACGGTGAGCCGGTCTCGTTGCAAACCCCGATTTGGGAAGACGGCGACGAGCTCGGTGATTTTGTCGAGGACCGGGTTCGGCCGCAGCCTGAAAGTCAGGCCCTGGAAGGCCTGTTGCAGACCGAGGTGCGACGCGCCCTCGCGGTCTTGACACCGCGCCAGGAGACCGTTCTGCGGAAACGTTTCGGCATTGAAGAACGACGCGATTACACCTTAGAGGAACTGGGTGAGATGTTCGCAGTCACGCGCGAGCGCATCCGGCAAATCGAGCAGAAATCGCTGCAGATCCTCCGAAACCCGACCCGGCGAAAGGCGCAGATTCCGCCGACCCGGGAAGTTCCAGGCGATCCATCACTGAACTAGTCAATCGATCCACGACGTCAAAAGGGCACGGCATCCACCGTGCCCTTTTTATTTAACAATCCCCACGGGTTTCAATTCTGCGGCGCGACGATCGCCCTTCTGTTCCGGAACCCTCGAGAAGATTCCTGGTTCGGCGACTTGAACGTGTTTCCGCGCTTGATAACTGTCCCGGTTTCAGGCCAGCCATGATGAGAGCGATTGTGGATCGCTTTTCATTAGCATGTCGCGAATCGCTTCGCGGTGTTTCACGCCGTCGCGATGAATTCGCTCTAGGACTTCTGCGATATCCGGAAATCGTCCGCGCAGTTTTTGTGCTTGGTCGAGCAATTCCGGCGCGGAACTTTGCGCTGCCGTTAAATCTTCGAGCAGATATTGCCAGCTATTCTTCGTCGATTCACGAACCGGCGAAATATCCGGCAGTCTTCCACCCAAGATCTTTATCTTTTCGGCTAACCACTCCGTATGTTTCGTCTCATCCGCGGCTATTTCCAGTAACTTTTTCCGGAACTGTGGATACTGCATCCGCTCCGCCTGCTGATTAAGACGTGCCACGTGTTGAGTTTTCTCTAAATACCGGTCGCTGAGGATTTCCGTGGCGTAACGATCAGGATCGGTGGAAAGACCGAAGAACTCACGCCACCACTCGGACCAGCTACGCCTATCTTTCATCCGCGTCGCGCCTTGAAACGATCCACTTGGATCAGCAAAGCTTGCCTGCCATAGTCTCGAGAAGTTGTTTTTTCTATTAGCAGATTCAACTTTTAGCAGATTCGAAAAACTCGGGCAAAGTACGGGTATCGAGCAGTTCCGTCTCGCTTGGTTCGCAATGACAGAACGATTTGCTCCGATGCGTTCGGCCGAGCATCGGACTCGTTGGTTCCCGTTCATGCACTGCTCCTATCCTGTTTTGGATTGGAAGTGATAGATTGGCCCCATGCCAACAGCCGAATTCCAGGATTGCGGTCCAGCGCCATGGATTCGAAATGGCACGGCTTACATCATCTTCGCCTACGACGCCGCACGCACCATCAATCTCGCCGAAGCCGAGCGGCGCGTGCACGAGATCACCGAGCGGCCAACGATCGCTCGTAAGCGGCGGACACCCAGTTATTTCGAATACCAGCCACCTCCGGTCCGCTTCAGTCAGGAAAGTGAGTCGGTTGCCATCGGCAAGTTTGCCACTCGGACCACGGTAGAATTGATGCTTTATGACTTCGGGGCGGTGGCTATCATTTATGCCCTGCCGATCACAGGACCTTTCCAGGAATTGCTTTCCGTTAGCGAAGAATTATACGACAACGATACACTGCTCGCTGATTCGCGGCTGCGGGTTGATCAGCTGTTGAGAGTCATTGGCTGTGCGGCCACTCGATCTCATGATTCCCCTTTTGTCGAGGACTACGTCGTCTTTCATGTCGAGAGTTTCGCGGAACCGTGCGATCTCGATTCATTCTGCGCGACCCAGGCACGCACGATTGCGCAAATTCTCCGCGCCGAGCGCCAACCTCTATCTGCTCAGGAGCTCGATGATGCGCTCGCAGCGCGTGTTTCCTACGGTAACGATGACATGGCGATCGTTGATTGGAACGCGGCGCTGCTCGTCGATCGCGAGGGCGATGATGTTCGCGCCGTGCTCGAATTCGCTAACGTCGAACTGCTCGAGATGCGCTATGTCGATCAAAAATTGGACCGGGCGCTGGACCAAGCTTATGAAACGCTCTCGCGCCGTAGTTGGGGACTGCGGCGCTTTTTCGCCTCGTACGCTGGCGATCTGCGCGCCTTGGCGGAACTTCAGGTGGACAACGCGGTATTGTTTGAAGGCGTCAATAATACCCTCAAACTGATCGGCGATCAGTACCTGGCGCGGTTCTATCGCGTCGTCAATCGACGCTTCCACTTAGGCGAATGGGATGCAAGCATTCTGCGCAAACTTCAAACGTTGGAGAGTATTTATGAAAAGATCTCTGTTCAGGCGTCCAATCGCCGAATGGAATTCCTCGAGTGGGTGATTATCTTCTTGATCGCTTTTTCAATTGTCTTGGAACTAATCCACTGAGTAATGGCCTTCCCGGCTGCACCCCTCTAGCGCTTGCGCACTTATGTTTGTGAGTTTTCTCTCGAAACGTAACGTCGATGGAGTCGCTCGAAAGCATCACCCGTATTGACTAACCGGCACCATGGCATACGATAATCTTGTGTCCAAAAGATCAGTTTCCGCATCAGCCCCTTAGCGTTAACGCATCTCATCGGGAGTTTCCATGAAGACGGCATCGGCTCGTAACATGGTTTGTTTTTTCGCAATTGCGTACCTCAGCCTCGGCGCTTTTCGCCCCGCCGCATGGGCACAAACGATTAGAGACCGCGAAGCCACCGCGCGCATCGTATCGGTTGAAAAAGTCTCGGTCACTGATGGTTCAGTTTCCGGCGCAGTCATAAACCAGTCAAAAAATACTCTCCGCGATGTGCAGCTTCTGATCCGTTACATCTGGCTCTGGGACAACGAGACGAAACCCGGAAAGAATGACCCGAGCGCGTCGTTCTACTACAACTTGCCGGGTGAAATTCCGCCAGGAGGACGGGCGTCGTTCACCTTTAAGCCAGCGCAACCGCTTGCGAAGGCGTCTGGGGGGCACTTCGAAACTTCAGCCTCTATCGCTGGGTTTTCTGAAGTATTTTTGCCCAGCCGATAAAAACTGCCAATTTTTGCTGGCCACACCCTCCCAATCCGCGGCTTTACCACCGTCACGGAAGGGGTTACACACTACGCGCCAAACGCACCAATATGCCGCTTAGGTTTTTTTAATTTGATCAGTTCTCATAAGATCTTTCCCAGACGTCCCAACTATCTGTTCTAGACGTAAAAACTCACTGGCCGCGAACATACATATGGCATGGTGGTTGCGGTCAAATGACTGAGAAGCAGGAGGGCGAAATATGGCAGACGCTACTGAAACTAGAATCGGCGATAATTCGGACGCGCAGCAGTTTCTCGATACCTTTCGGCGCAGCGAGTATTTCGAACCCGAAACAGCGCTGATCGCTGCCATTCTCGAAGATGCCATTCATGATTACCGGAAATATTGCTGCGCACGGGATGCCGCAGGCAAAGAGCGGTTTCGAGAAGCTGAAGAATGGCTCATGCGCGAAGGCAATGGTTGGATTTTTTCTTTCAACAATGTGTGTGAGTTTCTGGGGCTCAACCCCGAGTATGTGCGCCGCGGATTACGTGAGACGGAGCGTAGTAGGAGCGATCTCGAAAAACACCGACGGAATGCTAGCAAGCGCGCTGCATGAGTGGCAGTGAGCTTTCTTCAAGACGAAAGGTTCTCGCCATAGGATCCCAACAGCAGGTCGCGGCCGATTATATTTGGTAATGGTCCGGCCGCGCGATCTCGGCGTCACCGAGCGTTTGAACCGTGCCCGAATCGCTTGTGTGAGCTGCCGTGCCAAAAAGTCGCTATTCGATCTGACGACGAAAGCGACTTGAGCGGGACCGGTCCGGATCATTCGCGGACGACTTCTTGCGCGGTTTTGTCCTCCCTCAATCCTGCGAAAGTGGGAAGTCTCAAATGCCCGTCGGGCGTCCATTCGGTGAACTCGATCTGAGCAACGAGCTCGGGCCGAATCCATACGCATTTTTTCATTTCTTCTTTCGTCAGCGCCCACGCCGTGCGTTTTTTCTCCGGTAGATTTGCAAATGGACACACCTCAGTCTCAAGAGCCTTCAGTCGTTTGGCAACTTCACGGCGTATTCGTGGAACAAACCCGTTACGTACCTTCGCGGCGTAAATCAATTGGCCATCTCGATAGTAGCCGACAATGACAGCATCGAACGGGTGACCTGGCGTATAGCCGCCGATCACTAACTCTTGTCCCTGGTTGATCTTGTATTTGACCCACGCGCCGCTTCGTTTCCCCGGTTCATAGAGCGAATCTCTGCGTTTGGCGATGATTCCTTCAAACCCGAGTCGCTTGGCAGCCCGGATCAGCTCCGCGGGGACGGTTTCAAATCTCTGCATCAGTTGAACGTCCCCGTCGACATTCGCAAGAGCTTGTGCGAGGAGATCGTGTCGCTCCGAGATCTCTAGATTGATGGTGCTATGACCTTTGTAAACCAGTAGATCGAACGCATAAAAGCGAATTGCGCTCGCTTGCGAACGACGATGCTGGAGCAAGTTAAAGGACATTCGGCCTTGCTGATCCAAAGCAACGACTTCTCCATCCACCAGCGTGTCTGCGGGAAGCGCCGCACAGGCTCGCGCTAGGCCGGGAAAGTCCTGATTGAACAAATTGCCGCGCCGAGACCAAAGCTTGACGGCGCTGTGATCTTTTCCGACGAGACAACGATAGCCATCGACTTTCACCTCGTATATCCAGGCGCGCCGATCGTGTGGCAATTCGGTAACTGACTTCGCAAGCATCGGTTCGATAAACTTCACTTTGCCCTTGGGCAGCGGATCCAAAGTCTCGTCCGATGCGGAGGCAGTCTGCACAATCGCGTCGGAACCATTTCGATTGCTGTGCCAAACCGCGTCCGCGGCGCCCGCGATCTCTTCCATGCTCCGGCGGCTGAGCGCCGAGGAATCTTCTTCATCGATGCTCGGCGGCGCGACCGAGGCACCGGCTTTGATGCAATACCAGAAGTTGTCTTTCCCATCGCGGCCGGCGTCTTTGACAAGTACCCATTCGCCCTTGAGCTTTTTCCCGCTCAGTAATATGTGGAGTTTTCCCTGCCAATAATTGCCGTCGATCAACTCGTAAGTTCCAATGTCCCAGACCATCACCGTGCCACCGCCGTATTCTCCTCGCGGGATGATCCCTTCAAATCTGGCGTAGTCCATCGGATGATCTTCGACCGCGACGGCAAGCCGCCGCTCGTTCAGCTCGTAGGGCGGCCCCTTGGGCACCGCCCATGATTTGAGTGTACCGCTCATTTCCAGGCGAAAGTCGTAGTGCAAACGGCGGGCGGCATGTTTTTGAATCACAAAGAGCTTGCGGCTTCCCTGCCGGCTTGATTTTGGCAGTGCGGGACCCGGTTCGGGAGTCTTCGTGAAATCGCGCTTGCGGCGATAGGCGTCAAGCGCCTTGGTACGGCGCTGGTGATGAGCTTCCGGTTCTTTCGACATCAGCTCGAGAAACGGCTCCGGAAGTGTCTGCTTCAGCTTCAGCAGCGGCACGAAGAGGTCTCCGATTTTTTTGAGCCGCCGTAGCGCCAAGTCGGGCTCGATAAAGAGCTGCGCGGCGTCGCCTTTTTTGATTGCTTCAGTCAAGTCGTTCCAACTCACCGGCATCGCAACGAATGGCCGGTTCGCCTTGGCTCTCAACGAATACACCGCAACGGTGGATTTGTATTCGGCGTTTTGGCTCCAATCGACGAACACCTTGCCTCTTCGCTTGGTTTTCGGCATTTCCGAAACAATCAGATTCGGATGCTCGCGTTCGAGGAGTTGAGCGATGCTTTTGGCAAACGGCTGAGTCACTTCATAGGTCACGTTCGTGTTGAGCGGCACATGGAGGTGAATTCCCTTTGAGCCGGAGACTTTTACGAATGACTTCAGATTGAGCCGGTCGAGCACATCCTTCACATGGAAGGCCGCTTCACAGGCGCTAAAAATATCGGCGCCTTCCCCGGGGTCGAGATCGAAGACCAACATCGTCGGGCGCTCGATCTGGGGAGCCTTGGCTAAGAAAGGATGTATCTCGAGATTGGCCATATTGGCTGACCATACGAGGCTGGGAAGGTCATTGAGTAGGATGTAACGGATCATCGAGGTCTCGCCGGTGCGTGGAATAGCGAATTTCTTGATCCATGATGGCGTGAATGAGGGCGCGTCTTTCTCATAAAAATGCGCTCCGCCCACTCCATTGGGAAAGCGCTTCATCGTGATCGGCCGCTCTTTGATATGCGGTAAAACGTACGGCGCTATCGAGGCATAGAACTCGATCACCTGGGATTTGGTAAACCGATTATCGGAATACATCACTTTGTCGGGGTTAGAGATCGTCAGTTCTTTCCCGCCGAATTTTTTTGAGCTCTTCATTATGGTTAGCTTTCTACAATTTCATAGGCCCACGCGCTAGATCGACCGTGGTTGCGAATGTCCGCATATAGCGCACATGGCATACCCGTTGCTCACCCAATCGCCGAACGACGGGGGAGAGAAAAACCAAAAACCGAGGAGGCTTAGAATATGAGCGTTTTAGGCTGGATCTTATTCGGCTTGATCGTAGGAGTTGTTGGAAAACTGCTGATGCCCGGCCGCGATCCCGGAGGGTTTATACTGACAATCCTTCTCGGCATCGCTGGGGCATTGCTGGGTGGGTTTATCGGACAATCCCTCGGGCTTTACCAGCCAGGTGAACCGGCGGGCTTTGTCATGGCGGTGATCGGGTCGATTATTCTTCTGTTAATCTACCGCTTAGTCGTAGGCAGACGCAGTTATTAGCGCGGCAAGCTAGCGCTCGGTGCTCCCAGCGCCGAGCGCTGCCGTTTCGCTTCAGGACAAGAACAAAGGATCGCTACGACTCCCCGTCGTCGTGAAGGCAAGCATCAAGAGTGAAGGAGCCCAGGAGAATTCCAAAAAGATAGCCGAGGGATTCGAAAAGGCCGGGCACGCTGCGCACCAAATGCCAGAAAACGCTGAGGAATATTAGACCTGAGAGAACCATTAGGGGCGTAGGGTAGCAGATTCTCCGAACCAGCACTACTTATTTGCGAGCATCTGCGGACGCGCATGAACGAGCAATACTGAATGAGCCGCTGAGTTCGTCCAATCTTCTTAGACGAATCGATTCGACACAAATGAATCCGAAACCAATGGAGCGGCATGGGCTTCGACGCGAATTTGCGTCGTGTACATAGAAAGGGACTTCGATGAAAAAAAATCACTCGTGGTTTCCGGCAGTGGCGAGAGGGGCATCGAGTGCGGCCGGTACTCCTGCGATGTTCGCTATCGCCCTGCTGGTCGTGATCGTATGGGCGCTGACCGGCCCTTTATTCCACTATAGCGACACGTGGCAGCTCGTCATCAATACCGGCACCACCATTGTCACGTTCCTGATGGTTTTCCTGATCCAGAACACGCAGAATCGCGACACCCAGGCGGTGCAGCTCAAATTAGACGAGCTGATTCGTGTCACCAAAGGTGCGCATAACTTACTGATCGACCTGGAGGAACTCGACGATGAACAGGTCGAGCAGCTGCGCCGAACCTACGAGCGATTGGGAAAAATAGCGAGAGAAAAACCTAAGTCAGATTAACGTGTGAGAGCGATCGTCGCCGAGCGATTCTAATCATGGCGCAAGTGCCATCGGAGCCCCAGACTAACGGGGTTTGCCGCTGTTCCTGAGCATGCGAGATCACTCGACGACAATCGATCTTCTTGAGCGTTGAAGCTATTTCGCAACACTTTCAAGAACGCGCCAGAGTCGCCATTTACCGGCAATTTCAGGAGCCACTGCCTGAACGCTTCCCATAACCGTAGTGGCCCTTTGCTACCGCCTCCAAACGTAACTTAAGTTCCGCGAGTTTGGCAGCAAGCGAGCCCATCGCTTCGGGCCACGATCTCATTGACAAGTGCTTTATTCATCCGATCTCCACCCGACCGGCGGTGCCATCGGCCATTTATCTTTTAACCAACTCGTTTCGACTTGAGCTAAGAGGTCGAGCGCGGACAACGGCCCCGGCAAGATGGTGTATTAAATGGGCTCCCAGATTGCTCTTGTTCGACACCGGCACGTCCTCCGCGAACGACCTCAAGCTCGATGGATGCTGCCTGATTAGTTCATTTGGTGGTTGATTTGGTGCTCTTTCCTGACGATTTCACGGTATCCGCAGTGCTCTCCGCGAGCTGTAAATGTTCTTTGAGTGTCGGCAAGGTCTGGCTCGCGAACTTTTTCACGTCGGCATCTTTCCCCTTGTCAGCTTCATTCTGAAACTTTTTTATGTCCTCTTTATGGTCGCTGACCATGTCACGCATATACTGGCGGTCGAACTCGGCGCCCGAAAGCTTCGTGAGCTTGTCCATCGTGGATTTGTGTTTTTTATCCAAGTCGGACGAGAGTTGCACGCCCTTGTCGGAGGCAATTTTCTTGAGCTCATCGTTGGCCTTGCTATGATCTTGTTCCATGCGTTTGCCGAAGTCCTTGACCTTCTCGTTGGATGCCTTATCTTGAGCGGCTTTTCCGAGCTCGACTTCCATCATTCCACCTTGAGCCGCTTCTTTGATGAACGCGGAATCTGAGCTGGACAATTTGCTGCTGCTCGTTTTGCTATCGGCAGCCAGCGCGAGCCCTACGGGCAAACTCATTGCGAGGACGATGACCACACTTTTGATCAGGGTTGAATTGGACATAAATACGCCTCCTTTTGGGTAAAAGTTTTGATCCTAGCTAGACAACTTTATGAACGCACCATGACGAACGCACCGTGCTTTGCGCCGGACTATTTCTTTTTCCTCTTGCCTTTGCGCGACGGTACCTTTCCCCCCGAACGTCGCGCCTCAGAGAGACCGATGGCGATCGCCTGCTTTCGGCTGGTGACTTTTTTCCCTGAGCGCCCGCTCTTTAACTTGCCTTTCTTCCGTTCGTGCATTGCGCGCTTGACTTTTTGCTGGGCCTTTTTGCCGTATCGAGCCATGGCGCTTCCTTTCTGTGAGTTGGCTGGAATTTGAGCTCAACTAGCCTTACGAAGCCGTTTGCTCTTGGCGGCTTCGAGTTCTTCTCCGAGCTGCTCCAACTCAGACTTGTCGATAATCTTTCGAATCTTCGGAAACATCTTTCCTTCCTCTTCCTCCACCGCGTGGTGCTTGACGTTGTCCTTCAGCACCTTCAATTTCGGTTTGAAACGCTCGCTATTCGGCGAAAGCTTGGCTAATTCGCGGAGCACAGTTTTCATTTGCTTGTGCTCTTCCAAAGACTCGAGAACCATGTCCTTCAATTCCTCGTGCTCCTCCAGCGCTGGATAGAAAATGGTTTCTTCGATACGGGCATGTGTATCCAATTCGTTTTTGATCTCTTTAAAAATCTGCTTGCGCTGCTTTGGGTCCGCTTCCTGACCGCGATCCAACAGCTGGCTTACTTTCTCATGATCTTGTTTCAGAAGTTCTAACGCATCCATCGTAGTACCTCCGCCGAATAGTTTTGCTGCAGGAAGGGGCAAGAGATGTGCCATTGCCGAAACGAAGCCGCAACGAATCAGGTCGGGGAAAAAATCATTGAGATGTTGCGATTTTTTTAAAGCAGCGAGCCCGCAGTGCCGCATCCGCACGCTGGATTGATTCTACTCTTGTCCTAGTTTCCGGACGCCGAGACTTACACCGTCTCTAGATTAAGACAACTATCGTCTTCCTGATGGTGGTGTTTCAAGTCGCAGCGCATCGATTCATTCAACAACGTACTGCACCTCGAATGGCACTGCGCTTGCTCAAATATTCCAGCGTAGACTTGCTCGAATCGTAGAGCGAGTTCACAGTATAGGTAGAAGGAGCTTGTCATGCAGAGCAAAGCAAGGCTCCTTGGCCATCCAGTTCATCAGATGCTGATTGTCTTTCCTTTAGGGCTTCTTGCCACCGCGGTGATCTTTGACCTTATTCACATAGTCGTGGAGAGCTCGGTCACTGCGACTATCGCCTACTGGATGATCGCTGCTGGGATCATCGGCGGGTTGATCGCGGCGCCGTTCGGCTGGATCGACTGGTTTTACATTCCCCGCGGCACCCGTGCGAAATCCGTGGGCCTTTGGCACGGGCTTGGAAACCTCATCGTGGTCTTACTGTTCGTTGCCAGTTGGTTGCTGCGACGGAATAGCGCCGGCGAGCCAGATATGCTCGCGCTGATTCTCTCTTTCAGCGGCGCCGGGTTGGCTTTGGTGACGGGGTGGCTTGGTGGTGAACTGGTCGACCGCCTTGGAATCGGTGTCTATGAAGGCGCAAACATCAATGCTCCGAGCTCGCTTTCCAGTCAGACGCCGCATGAGAGCCGCGGCTATCGCCGGACCGCGAAAATTTAATCGCGATTGGAATCCGTCGTGAGTGCCGTCTAAGGCTACGCGTGGGCCTCCGCCCAATTGGTGCCACTGTGGATTTCGACGGCTAGCCCGCAACGCAGCTCGGCGGCCCGAGTCATTTCACGCTCGATCAATGCTCGTGCCTCGCTCAGCCTTTCGCGAGGCACCTCGAACACCAGTTCATCGTGCACCGTCAGCAGCATTTTACCGATAGGCTCTGTCCGCAGCGCCGCATCGACATTGATCATGGCTCGTTTGAGGATATCCGCCGCACTGCCCTGGATCGGTGCGTTGAGCGCCATACGCTCGCCTAGCGCGCGCAGGCGAAAATTGGCGGACTGAAGCTCCGGCAGATAACGTCGGCGGCCGAACATTGTCGTGGTAAACCCATCGATCTTCGCCTTTTCCACCTGCGACGCCAAAAATTCTCTCACTTTGGGAAATTGCGCATAGTAGGCTTCGACAAAGCTCGCGGCTTCGTCCATCTCGACTCCAAGCCGCTGCGAGACGCCATAGGTCGACATCCCGTAAGCGATTCCATAGGAAAACTGTTTTACCTGGTTGCGCATCTCGGAGCTAACGCCGCTTGCATCGACGCCATGGATCTTTGCTGCAATCGTCGCATGGAAATCATGTCCCTGGCCAAAGGCTTGGCAGAAGGTCTCGTCCTCCGATAAATGCGCGAGGATACGCAACTCGATTTGCGAGTAATCCGCCGAAACGAGCACGTGACCCGGTGGCGCGATGAACGCCCGGCGAATCTGCCGGCCCAGCTCGCCGCGAATCGGAATGTTTTGCAGATTGGGCGCGCTTGAGGATAAACGTCCCGTCGCCGCTGTGCATTGCTCGTAAGTGGTATGGATGCGTCCGCTATGAGAATCGATGAGCGCGAGCAACATTTCACTAAATCCATTCTTGAGCTTGGCGACTTCGCGATACTCCAGCAATGAGGCGATGATCGGATGCGTGTCCGCCAGTTTCTCCAGCTCCGCCGCATCCGTCGAGTAGCCGGTCTTGATCTTTCGTGTTTTCGGCAGCGCCAGTTTTTCGAACAAAATGCGCTGGAGCTGCAGGTTGGAGTTCACGTTGAACTCCTCGCCTCCGAGTTGTTGGATGGTCCCCTCGAGCAAGACCATCTTTGCGCCGAACTCCGCGTTGAGCTTTTCGAGATAATCGCGGTCGACGAGAATTCCCGTATGCTCCATTCGGGCGAGCACTTGCACCAGCGGAAACTCGAGCGCGGTGGCGAGGTCCCATATCCCTTGTCCCCGGAGCCGCTCTTCGATGATCGGAGCAAGCGCTCGCACCGCGATCGCTTCTCGACATGCGCTTGTTTTTTCGTCAGTTGTGAAGGCCAGCGCACCCTGCTCTCCTGGTTCTGGCTTGCTCTGCTGGTCCGCGTTGATGGACACCCGCAGATAACGTACCGCGGTATCGCTCAGCGTGTAGCCTGAAGCAGCACCCGGGTCGAGCAAATAGGCGCCGATTTTGGTGTCACAATACAAGCCGTCGATTTCGACTCCTGCGGCCAGCGCAGAACGACAAAGCGACTTTGCGTCATGGGCGAGTTTCGCTCGCGTCGGATCCTGTAGACAGCTCCGGAGCCGCTCCATCGCCTCGTCAAAGCGCAGCACGCGCGCCGTTTGGCCTTCATCCGACAGCGCCAGCCAATTTTTGTTCCAGGCGAACGCCAGCGCATGCCCCTCATGAATGTCGGCCTCCGACGTGAATTCCACCATCGAGGTGATCTGCAGCGCGGGCGCGTTCGTCGGCGCATGAAACTTCACCTCGCGCAGACGCTCGTGCAGGCTGCGAAACTCGAGCGAGGTGAAGAGGGTACGCACCGCTTCCTCGTCCCACGATTCGAGCCGAAGTTTGACGGGATCCAGATCCAATTGCACATCGTCGAGCAAATGACCGAGCTCTTTGTTGATGCGCACCTGCTCGGCATTTTTTGTAATCGCTTCGCGTAATTTGGGCGTAAGCTCGGCGGCGTGAGCGATGACTTGCTCGATATCGCCGTATTTGTTGATCAGTTGCGCCGCCGTCTTGTCTCCCACACCCGGCACCCCTGGCAAATTGTCGGAGGTTTCCCCTTTCAGCGCCACGAAGTCAGTCCATTTTTCCGGTAAAACACCGTAGCGCTCCATGACAGTTTGACTATCGTAGCGAATCACGTCCGAGATGCCGCGCCGGGTCATGATCACCGCGACGCCATCGCGCACGAGCTGGAGGATGTCGCGGTCGCCGGTCACGATGACCACCTCGCAACCTTCTTCTCTTGCATGTTTGGTGATCGTCGCCAGCAAATCGTCGGCTTCAACGCCTTCGAGCTCAAGAATGGGGATGCGTAAGCTGTCGAGGACTTCTCGGATAAGCGGCAGTTGCTGTTTGAACAAGTCTGGCGTCGCCGCTCGCCCGGCTTTATATTCCGCGTAGCGATCGACGCGAAATTGCGGCATTCCTTTATCGAAGCAGACCACCACGCCGCGCGGCCGTTCGTCAGCCAACAGTTTGATCAGCATCGCCGTGAAACCGTACACCGCGTTGGTGACTTGTCCCGAAGACGTAACCAGAGTGTCCGGCAACGCGAAAAACGCGCGGAACGCCAACGAATGACCGTCGAGCAACAATACTTTGTGCGTATCGGCTTGTGCTGATACCACCGCGCCGCGTGACGGGGCAGGCTTTTTACTTGACTTTGCGCTCACAGGCCGCAGTCTAACGGTTGGTCTGATCGACGGCAACTGTTACGGCCTTCGGCAAAGCGATCCGGCACCAACTTGGCACCAGAACCCTCAGTCCTCTTGCCATACTCCGTCGAATTGGGCTAAGAGGAAAAGCAAATTCACCAGAAAATTTTCGGCAAGAGGCAGGGCCTATGGAGTATTTCGAACCTCGATCGGTCAGTGAAGCGCTTTCCGTGCTCGCCAAACATGGCGCAGAAGCCAAGATCATCGCCGGCGGCACGGATGTCATGGTTGATATCAAATTCAAGGAAGAACCTGGCGGCCTAGTCAACATCAAAAAGATCCCGGGTCTGAGCGGCATCAGCGAAAATGGCGTTGGTCTGCGCATCGGCCCTTTGACCACCATCCGCGATATTGAAACCAATGCTCTGGTGCGTGACAAGCTGCCAGTGCTCTGGGAGTCAGCGCACCAGTTCGCGTCGTTGCAAGTGCGCAATACCGCCACCATTGGCGGGAATATCTGCCGGGCGTCGCCGTCGGGCGAAACTTTGGCACCATTGCTGGTGCTCGATGCCAAAGCGAAACTAGCCTTTGGCGACGGCGAGAAAAGCGTGCCGTTCGCTTCTTTTTTCCAAGGGCCGGGGAAAAGCAGCGCGGGAAGCACCGGCTTGCTGACGGAAATCGAAATTTCTTATCCGCCTGCAAACAGCAAAGGCGTTTATCTCAAGCATGCCGTCCGCGGCGCGATGGATATCGCCATGGTCGGCGTGGCCGTGCTCATGACGCCGGACAGCGGTAAAAACAACATTCAAGATGTGCGCATCGGTCTCGGCGCCGTAGCGCCGACGCCGGTCAGAGCACCGAAAGCCGAAGCGTTGCTCCGCGGCAAACCGCTGAGTGCGTCACTGCTCAGGGAAGCTGCGGCGTTGGCCGCGTCCGAATCTAGCCCGATCACCGATCAAAGAA
>Ga0207678_10001674_pt1 | contig 20339 bp, 18 predicted proteins | sample KBSC63metaG_FD_184319 | JGI IMG/M metagenome (GOLD analysis project Ga0207678, IMG submission 184319) | Corn rhizosphere microbial communities from Kellogg Biological Station, Michigan, USA - KBS C6-3 metaG (SPAdes) (version 2) | ecosystem: Host-associated > Plants > Roots > Rhizosphere > Soil ... | reverse complement strand
CACCATCATCCTATCCTCGCACCATCATCCTGCCCTCACACCATCTCCTGCCCTCACGCCATCATCCTGCCCTCACACTGCGGGCGGGACGCCCGCAGGACAGCCGGCGGGACGCCGGCGCTACGAAAACCGCGCGGGTGAGGGCGCCCGCCACCCACGCAATCGCTGTGCTAGTCTTTTGCTCATGCGGGATCGCGAGCGGACGGACTCGCCGGCAGTCGCGGAGAATTCAGCTGAAGGTGCGCAGCGATCCTGGACGCATTCCATATTCTTCATCGTTCTGGTCGCATTCCTGCTTCGTGTGGCAGTCATCACCATCGGCCACACCTACCGCATCACGCCCCGGCGCGACCACTTCCAGTTCGGATGGGAAATGGGACGCATCGCGCGCTCCATCGCGACCGGTCAAGGCTTCAGCTCTCCCACCGATTTGTCCACCGGGCCCAGCGCCTGGGCGCCGCCGGTTTATCCCTACATCCTGGCGGGAGTATTCAAGCTGTTTGGGGTTTACAGCAATCTTTCCGGCTGGGTCATCCTGGCGTTTAACAGTATTTTTTCCGCTCTGACTTGTCTGACGCTTTACCGGATAGGAGAAAAGATCTACGGCGAGGCCGTGGCGCGGGCCACCGCCTGGACCTGGGCGCTGTTCCCGTATGCCATTTATTGGCCGGTGCGCGTGGTCTGGGAGATGAGTCTCAGCGCCTACCTGTTGAGCCTGGCCCTGCTGCTTACGCTGCGCATGGCGGATGCGCCGCCGCGCCCGCGAGCCTGGATCGGGTTCGGAGTGCTCTGGGGGGTGCTGGCCATTACCAACACGGCGGTGCTTTCGATGCTGCCGTTTTGTCTTCTGTATCTGGCATGGCGTCTGCCCCTTCGCGCCCGGCAGTTCGCGGGATTTGGATTGTGCATGCTGGCCGCGGGGCTTGTAGTCAGCCCCTGGCTGGTCCGCAATTACGACGTGTTTGGCAAATTCGTTTTTGTTCGCGACAATCTCGCGCTCGAAATACACATGGCCAACAATGAGCAATCCAACGGCCTGTGGACCCGGGGCGAGCATCCTGGCAATGATCCCGAAGCCATGCGCCGGTTTCAGCAACTGGGTGAAGTTCCCTTCATGGCGGAGAAGCAGCAGCAGGTCCGCGAATTCGTGCGTGAACATCCGGGCGAGTTTATTCGTTTTACGCTGGCGCGCGTTCTCTACTTCTGGATCGGACCTCCCCAGGCCAACATCGTCGCCGGTTATGACCTGATGATCGCCCGCCATCTCATGTTTATTCTTCCCGCTGCCTTCGCCTTCGCCGGCCTGTGGTTGACCCTGCGCAACCGGAAACGGGGAGGGTTTCTGCTGGCCTGCTTTCTGCTGATATACCCTCTGCCGTACTACCTGGTGAACCCGTTCCCGCGTTACAAACATGCCATCGAGCCGGAGATGATCCTGTTGGCCGTGTATTTATTCTGGGAAGCAAGCCGGGTGCAAATCCATTGGCCGCCTGACAGCAAGCCTTCGTGAAAGGGATCATTTGCGCCCTTTGCGGAGTTTCTTTGCGCCCTTTGCGGTTAAAAGCTTTTGACCGCCAAGTTCGCAAAGATATTCGCAAAGGACGCAAAGAAAAACTCGAACACGCATCGCCAACTCATCCGGTTGGAGAGTCCCTTCTTCATCGTTTACATTTGAAGCATGCGTGCCATCCTGCAGAAACGGGCGCTGCGTTTTGTTTTCGGCGCCAATATGATCTCCATGCTGGGCAGCGGGATGAATTCCGCCGCCGTGGCCTGGTACATCCTGCAGGCCACGCACTCGGAAGTTGCGCTGGGAACGTTCGCGGTGCTGCAGACCCTGCCCGCCATGCTGATGCTGCCCTTTACCGGAGTTCTGATCGACCGCGAAGACCGGCGCCGCCTGGTGATGATGCTGGACGCGGTCCGCGCCGTCATCATTCTCGTGGTGGCGGTTCTGGCCTTCGCCGGCAAGGTAAAAGTGTGGCAGCTCTATCTGATGAACACGCTGGTGGCGGCGGGTTTCTGGATGTTCTGGCCGACCATCACTGCGCTGATCCAGGAATTGACCCCCGGAGAGGAGTTTGTTCACGCCAATACGTTTCTGCTGGCAGGCATCCAGGGCGGGTGGCTGATCGCCGGATCGATCGTGGGATTCGTTTACAACCACATTGGCCTGGGCGGCGTGTTGCTGATTGACTTCTCCACTTACCTGGCTTCGTTTCTGCTTTATCTCGGAGTGCGCAAGGGGCGCCACGTGGTGCCGCGCCCCGCCGAACTGCGGGCGGACATTGTGGCCGCCGAAACCGCGGTGGGACGATTCGTGCGCGAGATGCGTGAAGGCATTGACTTCCTGCGCGGCCACCGCTCCGTGGTCACGCTGGGAGTAAGCTGGGCGCTTTTTCTGGGCGCGATGATGACGGGCGTGGTGGTGACGGCACCACTGAGCGACAACGTGTTTCACGCCGGCGCGGTCGGTTATGGCTGGCTGAATGCGGGCTGGGGCACCGGCGCATTTCTGAGCGTACTCTATGCGCCCGCGCTCATTGCCTGGGTCGGCGCCCGCCGCTCCATTGCGATTTCCATGGCGCTGCTGGCTATTGCCATGACCGTGGCCCCACTTTCTCCATGGCTGGCAGTGGCGGTAGCGATTTACGCCATCATGGGTTCGGGCCGCGGCATAAGCGGCGTGGCCATGAACACCAGCATCATGGAACAGGTGCCGCAACACTTTATGGGGCGGGTGCAAAACACGTTCTACTTCGCCGGCACCATGCTGCAGATTGTTCTGGGATTTCTGGTCGGCGCGGTGGCGCAATTGAACCTGGTGGCGGGCTTTGCCATCATCGGCATGGTTTATGCGGTGGCCTTCGTCACCGCGGTGTGGCCCGTGGCGGCGGCGACCCCTGTCTGCGAGATTGGACCCGATTGAGGCCGGTGATTTCCGATTGGGCATTTCATCAGATGCCAGATTTTAGTTCTCGGTTCCCGGTTGCCTTAAGGGGTTAAATCTGCGATCTCAAATCTACAATCTGAAATCTTTCTTCTGACTTCTTTCCCTCTGCCTCAAACTGGTATGCTTTTCCGTTCCAGCTTAGCCTAGGAGACTTGCATGTCATCCAGCCTCGAAGGTCGAGTTGCGGTTGTCTTTGGAGTCGCCAACAAACGTTCGATCGCCTGGTCGATCGCGCAAGGGCTGCATAATGCGGGCGCGAAAGTGGCCATCACCTACCAGAACGAACGTCTGGAACTGGAAGCCAGGGAGTTGATCGCCTCCCTGCCGGGCGCGGAAGGCTTCATGTGCGATGTGTCCGATGACGCCGCCATCGACCGCCTGTTTGTCCAACTCAAGGAACGCTTCGGCAAATTGCATGTGCTGGTGCACAGCGTGGCGTTTGCTCCCGCCGAGGAACTGAAGGGTGAGTTCCTTGCCACCACGCGCGAAGGTTTCCGCATCGCCCACGACGTCAGCGTATATTCGCTGGTCGCGCTGGCCCGGGCCGCCGCGCCGCTCATGCAAGACGGCGGCAGCATCATTACCATGACCTACTACGGAGCGGAGCGGGTTGTGCCTCGCTACAACGTCATGGGCGTGGCCAAAGCGGCGCTGGAGTGTAGCGTGCGTTACCTGGCCTATGATCTGGGAAAAAAGAAAATCCGGGTCAATGCCATTTCCGCCGGCCCGATCAAGACCCTGGCCGCGCGCGGCATCTCCGGTCTCAGCGACATGCTGAAGGCCCACGCCGAGCGCGCACCATTGCAGCGCAACGTGGATGTCAACGAAGTGGGCGCCACCGGCGTGTTTCTGGCCTCCGACGCCAGTTCCGGAATTACCGGAGAAGTTATCTACGTGGACTGCGGCTACAACATCATGGGCTTCTAGCTGTCATCCCGAATTGGAGCGACGGAGTCGAAGGATCTCTACACTCGCCTCGGCGTTTGCCGTACCGGAAAGATATCTGGAATGCCTGTCACACACGCAATAGCATCGAGCCACAAGGGATCGTTCGACTCCACCATCCCATTCGCAAGCGACTGGGACGACTCTGCTCAAGATGACACTACACCGGGCTAAGGCTTGCGCTTCCTGCCGAAGAGCTTCCGTTCGATGTCAGGATAGATCTCCTTCAACACATTGAAGCCGGCATCGAAGGCAAACTGGATGCCGGCGCGCTCGGCCACGTCGGAAAAATCTCTCTGGCTCTTGGGATAGTAAGTCACGGCCAGGGCGGATGAAGAGAAACTGCCCAGTACTTCCGAGACATTGAACGCCTTTCGCCCGGAATCCTGCCGCGTCACCAGAATACGGCTCACTGCGTATCCCACGCGGTGGGAGAAGCCTCCATCGTCAAGGCGATAGTAGCGCGGGTCCTGGCGCAATAGAGAGGGATACAGGCCTGTGATGAAAATGCTGGCGGTCAAGCCATCCGCGAAGCCAGCCCCGTATCGTTTGCCATAACCTTCCGCGCCCTGGCCATATTCCCGGGGATCATTGCGCGCCTGGTTCACGCCGGCTTCGGCGGCCACAAATGCAAAAGTGTAAGGATTGAAATACTGCACTGCGAGCTTAAACTTCTGGCCGCTGGTTAACGGAGGCGGTTGCATCCCGGCTTCGACCAGTCCGTAAGCAGGCACGATGCCGAACATTCGCTGCTGGCCTGACGGCTGGGTGGAAGAATCGACCCGCTTCTGCGCGTGATTCTGGCTCTCGCCCTCTTTGTCCGTGGCCGGAGGCGCGTCCTGCGAGTGGCAGACTTGAGCGCTCGTCACCATCATCAGGGTGAAGGCGAGGACCATTAGCGCAAGTGCCCGGGCCGGGAGAACGGAACGATCAGACCTGGGAAGCAGCGCTTTAAACCTGCTTGCTGGTGATCCGGATGCGCCGGTCGTTTTCAGAACTTCCCACTGGTTGGCCGAGTTTGCCATTCACTCTCTCCAGCGCAATTTCCACATCGCGCTCGCGCTCAAAGCGTTGGAATTTCTCTCCCCACTCTATCAGGAGAATGCTGTTGTCAGCGATGAGGTCATCGAGTCCCAGCGTTTCCAGCTGGCGCGGCGTATCAATCCGGTACAAGTCGATGTGATAGAGGTTAGCCTGGGGACCGCGATATTCGTGGATCAAAGTGAAGGTTGGGCTGGTGACGTCGTCCGCGGCGGCAGCCTGGAAAGCCTCCGCAATGCCCTTCACCAGTGTAGTCTTGCCCGCTCCCAGATCGCCGCGCAGCAACACCAGTTTCGGCGGAGCCAGCATTCCCGCCAGGGTACGGCCAAGCGCGACCGTCTCTTCAGCGGAATGAGTGATGAATTCCTGTGTGGCCATGCGAGTCGAAATCGAATGACCAGTATAGCGAAGCCCTTCCCCGAGAACGGTGGGCCACGGACTGACCCTTGCCATGGGGACAAGAATGGGGGAAGGGGATAACTTCAGACGTGCCACAATACGCTGAAAAACTTATCAGGCTTTCGCGATTGAGGTCTGCTGTTGGGAACTGCCAGCTCACCGCGGGTGCTGAGGCGCATCTCGATCCCATTTAGCGACACGCCTGAAGTCGCTTACCCAACTCACGCGCGAGTAGAAATCGTGCCACAGGCCGCCGAATCATCGCTCAAACCAATTTGGGCGCCGTCCACTGGCTGGACCTGATTCCCTGGAAGCTCCGGTCTGCGGCCGAATCGACCACCATGCGCAAGGCGCGATGATCGTCGTCGCCGAGCGCAACGAAGCGGAACGGTTGCAAGGCGCCGTCAGTGGCCGACCGCACGGGCGTGAGCATTTCCGCCATGCCTCGCACCGGTCCCGATTGCGTCTGAAAAGCGACTTCGACAAAATCCCCCTGGCCGAGAGATTTGGCCAGCCGCAAGAGACCTCCCGTGACCGAGACAGTCTGGAGCTTGGCTTTGGCGCGCTTACCGTCTTCCAGCATGACTAAGGCCAGAATGGAACCACCAAGCTGGATACGTGGAGATCGGCGCTGAGGATGCACTTGGGGAAAGTGAGTCATACCAAGGACTATTTCATGGCGCCCCTGGCGGGGACAGGTTACAGAAGGCAGTGTACGGATTCCAGCTGAGGTCTTTTCCGGAACCGCGGCTAAGGCCCCATGTCCTCACGAAGATGTGCGCCTGTTGTTAAGCTGGTCACGAGCCGGATGGACGATGCCATTGATAGTGGCGCGTCCGCCCAATGAGGTGCAAGCAGCCAGCTTCAGGCGCTAAAGCGCAACCTCGTTTCCCGGCACGACTGAAGTAGTTGCGGAAAACTCGCCAATGTCGGCCCTTCCGTGGAAGAGCGGCCCTTCAGGGCCGCGTAAGTCGTCGGAAATGTGTGCGGGCTTTAGCCCCCGTGGTCGCTTCGTCCGGGCAAATTGAGCTCTTCCGCAACCACTAAAGTCGTGCCCTTCCCGCTTATTGTTGCAAACAGAATTTCACGGCAGGTCGTGCCCTTTCCGTTTTGCTCGCGGCCAGATTCCGGGTCACAACGAATTTCTGCACTCCGCGGCCACTTGCCAGACTCGTCCTAGCCGCGGATCGTGACCAGCGGCGTTTGTGCCACGTCCCGCGTCCGTCGAAACGCCTCCGGTAACGCCTTGAGCAGATCGGTCGCGACCATCGAATGCTCGCCCATGCTCTCTCGCGCCACATCACCCGCCAGCCCGTGGAGGTGAACGGCGGCAATCACTGCTTCCGCGATTCGGTCTGGGTTCTGCGCCATCAGGCCCGCGACCATGCCGGTCAGAATGTCTCCCGTGCCTCCCGTCGCCATGCCGGGATTGCCGGTTGTATTCACCCACACCGTGCCGTCGGGCTGCGCAATCACGGTGCGATGTCCCTTGAGCACGACAATCAGTCCGTGCTCGCGGGCAAATGTGCGGGCCACATTCAGCCGGTCGTGCTGCACCGCGGGAATGGTCGAACCGGCAAGCCGCGCCATCTCGCCGGGATGCGGTGTAATGACCAGAGTGCCCGCCCTGCTTTTTAACTCGGCGGCCCGTCCTTCGAAAGCATTAAGGCCGTCCGCATCGAGGACAATGGGAACTTTGTATTTCTTGACTACGCTGCGCACGAACTCGGCGGTTTCAGGATGCCGCGAAATTCCCGGCCCCACAGCCAGCACGGTCTTTGCTTTTACCAGCACGTCGAGGCGGCCTTTTTGCAATGAGGCCAGGGCGATGCTGCCGGCTTCCGTTTCCTCGAGCGGCTCGGTCATGAGTTCGGCATGAAAACCGGCTACGGTCGCGAGCCCCGACTTCGCAGTGGCCACTGTGGACAGTCCGGCGCCGGCGCGCAGAGCTGCCATGCCGGCCATCGCCGCCGCCCCAGCCTTGCCCGTGGATCCGCCCAGCACCAGCACGTGACCGAAACTTCCCTTGTTCGACGCCGCGGGCCGCGGACCGATCAACGGCGCGACCGCGCCCGCGGTAATCAGGTTGAGCTGGAGAGAAGAAACCACGGCCTCGTCTGGTGATCCGATGGGCGCCACCACGGTCGGCCCGGGGGTCAGCATTCCGAAAACATGGGCGGGGCGGGGAGCAGTAAAGGTCACGATCGCATCAGCCCTCGCCACCGCGCCTACCTGTTCACCCATAACATCCGCGTCGGCGCCGGACGGAATATCCACCGCGACCACAGGAGCCGAGCTCGCATTCATTGCAGCGATGGCCTCAGCGTAAAGCCCGCTCACGGGTGGGCGGAAACCAGTGCCGAGGATGCCATCAATTAAAACATCCGCATCAAAGACCGCGCGGGCTGCTTCAGTCTTCAGGTGGTCGTTTTTCGAAACCCCAACCGCCGGCATGGGCAGCCTGGTGAACATCTCCGCCGCGTCCCCCCGCAGTTCGGAGCGCTCCGCCAGCAACAGTACACGAACCTCCTGGCCGGCCTCGTGCAGTTTGCGGGCAACCACGAAGCCGTCTCCGCCGTTATTTCCCTTTCCGCAAATTACTCCTACAGATTCAGCTGCGGGATACTGTGACAAGACAAACGCCGCCACGGCCGCGCCCGCGTTCTCCATCAGGGTCAGCGAGGGAACACCGAAGCGCTCGCCGGTGATCCGGTCGATCTCGCGCATTTCGGCAGCGGTGACGATCTTCATGACCGGGCCGTAGCCATTCGTTCCAGCTGGCGCAGTTGGGAAGATTCGCCCATGGCGATCAGGTAGTCGCCGGGCTCGATGCGGTCTTCCGGCGAGGGGTTGAAATCCATTTTCTCTTCCCGCTTGATGGCGAGAATCACCGCGCCGCAATCCTGGCGGATGCGGGAGGTTTCGATGGTCTTGCCCGCGACCGTGGACGCATCCGCCACGCAGATCTCGCCGATCTCAAGGTCCATGTCAAGGTGAGTGGTAGCGGAATCCAGAAAACTGACGACGTGGGGCTGCAGGAACGAACGCGCGATGCGCTGCCCGGCGAACAGGTAAGGCAGGACTACCGAATCAGCGCCAGCCTTGAGCAGGCGCTTTTCCGCGTCTTCTTCGCTGGCGCGGGCGATAATTCTCAACTGCGGATTCAGTTCGCGCGCGGTGAGCACAATGTAGAGGTTGGTGGCGTCGGTCGTGGTGGCGGCGACCAGGCCGCGGGCGCGTTCGATGTGAGCGTCGCGCAGGGTCTGTCCCTGGGTGGCGTCACCGACCAGCGTCAGCCAGGCGTCCCCCGCGCCTGCCGCCCGCTCCGCGCTCTGATCGACAACGATGAAAGGCACATGCTTGCTGGCCAGTTCCCGCGCCGCGCTGCGGCCTACGCGGCCCGCGCCGCAAATGATGTAGTGATCGGAGAGCCGGCTGATCTCGCGCTCCATTTTCCGCCTTCCGAAGAAACTGCCCAGCTCGAATTCTAGCAAAGCCTGGGTCAATGACCCGATGGCGAGAAACACCAGCGAAACGCCCACGATGATCAACCCGACATTAAACACGCGCCCCGCATGGGAGAGAGGATGGGTCTCCTGGTATCCGATGGTGGTGAAGGTCGTGATCACCATGTAGAAGCCATCGAACCACGACCAGCCTTCGATGAAGTGAAAGCCGGCAGTGCCCGCGAGCGTAAGCCCGAGCAGGGCCACGCCGATGAGCCGCAGGTTGCGAAGAGATTTCATGGTCCTTCAGTCGTCGGACTTCAGTCGTCAGGCTCAGTCCTCGGTCGCGTCATCCCGACCGGAGCGAAGCGAGCGCCGTGGAGGGATGACATGACAATCTCTGGATTCCAAAGCGTAGGTCAGCGGAGCCAACACACACGCAACACCACGAACGCGCCGTTTCGCCGACGACTGAAGATCGACGACTGCCGACTACTTCCCTGCGTTCTCCGGTAGGGCTTGTACCTTGCTGTGCTTCTGGCCGTAGGCAAAGTACACCACCAGCCCGATCGCCAGCCAGATGATCAGGCGGGCCCAGTTGATCCAGCCTAGACGGTACATCATGTATCCGTTAAAGAGGATGCCGAGAATTGGCACCAGCGGTACCCAAGGGGTGCGGAAGGGACGGGGCTGATCGGGATTGGTGCGCCGAAGCAGGATCACGGCAATACACACGATGACGAAGGCCAACAGGGTGCCGATGTTTACCATCTTCCCGATATCGTCGATGGGCACCAGGCTTCCCACCACGGCAGCCAGCACTCCCACCAGAATGGTGTTCTTCCACGGTGTGCGCCATTTGGGATGAATGTCAGCGAAGAATTTCTTGGGCAGCAAGCCATCGTTGGCCATGGAATAGAGGACGCGAGTTTGCCCCAGCAGCATGACCAGCATCACGCTGGTGAGTCCGGCCAGCGCGCCCAGAGTAATGATGTGAGAAGCGCCGACCAGTCCGCGATCGAGGAAGGCGCGCGCGATGGGAGCTTCAATGTTCACCTCACGCCACGGCACCATGCCGGTGAGGACCGCCGCCACCGCGATGTACAGGGCCGTACAGATCAGTAGAGAAGCAATAATGCCGATGGGTAAGTCACGCTGCGGGTTCTTGGCTTCCTGGGCGGTGGTTGAAACCGCATCAAATCCGATATAAGCAAAGAAAATGTAAGCCGCACCGGCGCCGATGCCGGAGAATCCCATGGGAGCGAACGTATGCCAGTCTCCGCCCCAGTTGCTGGCACTCACGTAGCGGAAACCCAGGCCGATGACAAACAGCACCACCGCAACCTTGATCACCACAATGGTCGAGTTAAAGCGCGCACTCTCCTTGATGCCGATGGCAAGAATGGCGGTGATGATCAGGGCGATAAAGAAAGCCGGCATGTTCCAGCCGAGTTCGATCCCGAACAGCTTCGGCGCATCCAGCAACTTGTGCGCCCCTTCCAATAGTTGCGGGGACTGCGCCGACATGATATCGGTCACTCGGTTAAGGAAGGCCTGAGTGCCGGGAACCAGCGTGGAGTCCGAGGCCTGCGCCATCTGGCGGGCAACAATATTTTCCGCGGCGCGCATTCCCGTCCAGTGGTCGTAGGCCAGCCACAGCGGCATCTTGATATGGAAGATGTCCAGCAGTTCGATGAAGTGGTTTGACCAGCCCGACGAGACGGTACTGGCGCCCATGGCGTATTCGAGCGTGAGGTCCCATCCGATAATCCAGGCAAACAACTCGCCCAGGGTCGCATAGGCATACGTGTAGGCACTGCCGGCCAGGGGAATCATGGCGGCAAATTCTGCGTAGCAGAGTGCTGCGAAGGCACATCCCAGGCCCGAAAGGACAAACGAGAGCATCAGTCCCGGCCCGGCATAGTGTGCGCCCAGTCCGGAGAGCACGAAGATGCCTGCGCCAATGACCGCGCCGACTCCCAGTGCGGTAAGTTGAAAGGGGCCAAGGGTACGCTTCAGGCTGTGTTCGCCCGATTCGCCGGCTTCCTCCAGAAGCAAGTTGAGGGGCTTTTTAGCCCAGAGATTTGCCATTCGTCGGTTCTCCTTAGAGCTTCGAACTCGGTTCTTTTGCCGTGCCATCCTGAGCGTAGTGAGTTCGCTCGCTGGCGAGCGAACTTGCGAAGTCGAAGGACCCCTATAAGCGGCACTCTTGCCGATTGTAGGGGTCCTTCGACTACGCGGGAACTTCGCCAGGCGAAGTTCTGACTCCGCTCAGGATGACAACGTCCGCAATCTCCGCGACCACAGGAAATACACTGGAATCCCCAGCAGCACGATAATCAGTCCCGGCCAGGTGTACTGCGGTTTGTAGCGTAATAGTACGACATCGATAAATAAAGCCATCACAATATAAATCGCCGGAAGTACAGGGTAACCAATCGCCCGGTAGGGCCGTTCCGCGTTGGGACGGGTACGCCGCAGAACGAACAGCCCGAAGATAGTCAGGATATAAAACACCAGCACCGCGAAGATGATGTAATCGAGCAGTTGTCCATAGCTGCCGGAGACGCACAGGATGCAGGTCCAGACCATCTGCACCATGAGCGAAACCGCCGGGGTCTTGTAGGTGGGATGCAGTTTGGCCACGCTCTTGAAAAATAATCCATCCTTGGCCATGGCGTAATAGACCCGCGAGCCGGCCAGAATCAGGCCGTTACAGCAACCAAAAGTAGAAAGCATGATGGCGATGGCCATGAGCGTTCCCCCGGTTGCGCCCAGCATCTGGGACATGACCGCCGTGCCTACGCGGTCTTCGGTGGCATACTTGATGCCGCGCTCCAGAATCGTCGTACCCGCGGCGCTGCCATCCAGAGGCAGAATGTTCAGATAAATAAAGTTGCAGGCAACGTACAAAGCAATCACGACGCCCGTACCGAGAGCCAGTGAGAGCGGCAGATTGCGGCTGGGATTCTTCACTTCACCCGCGGTAAAAGTCACATTATTCCAGGCATCGGCGGAGAACAGCGATCCTACCTGCGCCACCGCAAGGATGGTCAGCGTCCCCACCAGAATGGTTGGACCACCCACTCCCACCTGCACCGCGTGCTGCGCCCCCAACGATGCGTTGTGCCAGAAGTTGCCTTGAAAATTTGCCGCCAGGGCTTGCGCATTGCGTCCGATGAACAGGCCCAGGAAAACCAGGCCCAGCAGGGCGGAAACCTTGGCAAAGGTAAAAACGTTCTGAATCCTTGCCCCGGTTTTCAGCCCGGTTACATTGATGACAGACAGCAGCACCACCACCAGAATCGCAACTAAATTCTGCGTGCTGAGCCCGGTCTCCATATTTCCCAGGACCATGGGGCCGATATGAATGGGCGGCACTCTCCAGAAGTGCACAATCCAGTTGGATGACGAGATCGAAGGAAAGAAGATGCCGAGAAATTTGCCGAAGGCCACGCCGACCGCAGCGATAGTGCCGGTCTGGATCACCAGGAAAAGCGTCCAGCCGTACAGAAATCCCCACAACGGGCCCAGGGCTTCGCGCAGATAAACGTACTGCCCGCCGGCGCGCGGCATCATGGCCGCCAGTTCCCCATAGCTCAAAGCCCCAACGATGGTCAGGAAGCCGGTCACCAGCCAGGCCCCGATCAGCAGCGCAGGCGAATCGACTTCGCGGCCTATTTCCGCCGAAACAATAAAGATGCCGGAGCCGATCATCGAACCCATGACCAGCATGGTGGCGCTGGTCAACCCCAGGCCCTTTACCAGCTCTTTGTCCTGATGGCTATGGACGTCCCAGTCGGTGGCGCCTGCAGGCTTAGGTGGCGTGGTTTCGATACTCACAACCCTCCTTGAGGCTTGTGTGGTCGCGGGCGACCCGCCCGCGGAGCGGTTTACTGTAGCGCCGGCGTCCCGCCGGCTGTCCCGAGGGCGTCTCGCCCTCGCCCGCCAAAACTCAATGGGACTCTATCCTAATATGCGGAGAAATTCCTCTGCTGATTTGCGGGGCGCCCGTATCAAGTCAGATATTACCGCCACCGCATCCGCCCCAGCCTCGATGACCGACCGGCAATTCTCGCGGGCAACTCCGCCGATCGCCACCAATGGCTTGCGAGTTAATGCCCTCGCCTGCCGCACCCCATCGAGGCCAATCACGGGGTCGGGAGTGGCCTTGCTCCGGGTCTCGAAGACCGGACCGATCGCCAGATAGTCCGCACTGGTCTTGTCAGCCTCAGCGAGTTGCTTGGTGTTATGGGTCGAGACGCCCACCCAGAGCCGGTCACCGATCACTGCTCTGGCGCCTTCGGGCGATAGATCATCCTGCCCTACGTGGACTCCATCGAAGCCTGCAGCCAGGCACAAATCTGCCCGATCGTTCATGATCAATTTGACGGAAGCGGGGAGGCAACGTTTCAGTTCCCTGGCCTGTTCCAGCATCTGGCGGGCATTGCCCGATTTGTTTCGGTATTGCAGGAGCGTAACTCCACCGGCGACCAGTTCGCGGGCTGCCAGGCAAAGGCCCTTTGTATCCGGGAACGAAGACGCATCGAGAATAGCGTAGAGGCGGGGAAGGGTAATCATCGCAGGTTGCGTGGGGCGGGTGCCCTCGCCCGCCGCTTTGACTTAGACTTTACTTACGAAAATTGACCCGTCTTGCAGACCAGCAATCAACATCCAGACAAAACCAAATTCAAGGGCGGCGGGCGAGGGCGCCCGCCCCACACTCCCCTCTCTCTCTAATGCTTTTCTGCCTTGCCCTGGGCCAGAAATCTTTCTATGAACGTGGTATCCACATTCCCGGCGCGAAAGTCAGGATCGGCCAGGATCCTGCGGTGCAGCGGAATGGTGGTGAAGATGCCCTCGATGATGAACATCTCCAAAGCGCGCGCCATGCGCGACACCGCTTCGCCGCGATCTTTGCCTCGCACGATCAGCTTGGCAATCAGGGAATCGTAATACGGCGGGATCACGCCTTCCGCGTAAGCGGCGGTATCGATGCGCACCCCAGTTCCGCCGGGCGGATTGAACGTGGTAATGCGGCCCGCCGAGGGCGTGAACTTTTCCGGATGCTCGGCATTGATGCGGCATTCGATGGCGTGCCCGCGATGCAGGATGGGGCCGTGCAGCACGTTCTCCAGGCGCTCGCCCGCAGCCAGCAGGATCTGGCTCTTGACCAGGTCCACATCCGTCACCATTTCCGTGACCGGATGCTCCACCTGGATTCGCGTGTTCATCTCGATGAAGTAGAGCCGGCGATCTTCATCCATCAGAAACTCGATGGTGCCGGCGTTCACATAGCCGACGTCGGAAAGCGTCTTGCAAAGGACCTGCCCGATCTGCTCGCGCAGTTCCGGAGTGACCTGGGTGGAGGGAGATTCTTCCAGCAGCTTCTGGTGACGCCGCTGGATGGAGCACTCGCGTTCGCCCAGGCTGACCACGTTTCCATACTGGTCGGCCAGAATCTGGAATTCAATATGACGCGGCCGCTCCACAAATTTTTCCATGTAGAGATCGCCGTTGCCGAACGCTGCCGCCGCCTCGGAGGACGCCGCCTTGAACAGTGCGGGCAGTTCTTCTTCGCTGCGCACAATGCGCATGCCGCGCCCGCCTCCGCCCGCCGACGCCTTAATGATCACGGGAAAGCCAACCTGGCGGGCCCATTCCATGGCCTCGCCGTCACTGGCCAGAATTCCGTCCGAGCCGGGCAGAATGGGAACTCCGGCACGCTTCATTGCCGCCCTCGCTTTTTCTTTTTCGCCCATCAGGCGGGTGATTTCAGGGGGAGGACCGATGAACTTGATGTTGCAGGTCTCAGCGACTTCCGCGAAGTTGGCGTTTTCCGCGAGCAACCCGTAGCCGGGATGGATGGCGTCCACGTTGGCAATTTCCGCGGCGCTGATCACCGATGGAATATTGAGATAGCTCTGCGCCAGTTGCGGCGGGCCAATACAAATCGCTTCGTCGGCGAAACGTACGTGCAGTGAATTGCGGTCAGCCTCGCTGTAAATCGCCACCGTGCGGATGCCCAGTTCCTTGCAGGCGCAGATCACCCGCAAGGCAATTTCTCCGCGATTTGCAATCAGTATCTTCTTGAACATGCGTTAGATCGGGCGGCAAGAAACATGTGGGGACAGCCGCCCTCGGCTGTCCGGCGGAGCGACGCTCCGCTATTGTGATTCCCGGCAAAATGCTGTCGAGCGCTGCTCGACCGGACAGCCGAGGGCGGCTGTCCCCACATGATTATTTCTGCGGTCTGATGGCGAACAGCTCCTGCCCATACTCGATCGGCGCATTGTTCGCGACCAGCTTCTTCACGATCTCTCCCGCCACGTCCGACTCGATCTCATTCATCAACTTCATGGCTTCCACGATGCACAGAATCTGGCCGGCTTCCACCATGTCTCCAGGCTTCACGAAGGGCGGAGATCCAGGCGACGGCGACTCGTAGAATGTGCCCACGATGGGGGAGCGCACAATGTGCAGGCCTTCCTCGGGCGCGGGAGGCGCAACGACGGGCACAGAAGGGCCAGCGGGCGGACTGGCGGCGGCCGGCGAAGCGCCGAGTTCCGGAGCCGAAGGCGGTGCCGCTTGCACGGTAAAGAAGCGCGCGTCCGCGGCGGAGGCCGAGGCCACAGCCGCGGTTCCCCGCCTGATCCGCACTTTGACATCTCCGCGCTCCAGTTCGAACTCGGAGATGTCTTTCTCAATTAAGAACTCAATGAGTTCTTTCAGCTCTTTCTGATTCATCGTATGCGCTGATTCATCGTACGGTGGGACCGACTTCTGCCTTCTTGGGCGTCCGCCGGAAGGGCACGATCACTCTGCCCGGAGCACCTCCCGGCGCCCGGGATGACAGCATTTCAAATCGCCACAAGTTCTTTGCTGGTGGGTGTCAAAACCTCGCACCCTCGTTCCGTAACCAAAACCATGTCTTCAATGCGCACGCCCCACTTCCCGGGAACATAAACGCCGGGCTCGACCGTGATCACCATCCCTGGTAGCAAGACCTCAGGCTGTCCGGCAGCCAGGCGCGGCGCCTCGTGGATTTCCAAGCCTACGCCGTGACCCGTCGAATGCGTGAAATGTTTTGCTAACCTACTGCTTTGCAATGACTTGCGGGCGATATGATCGATTTCCCCCGCCTTGATGCCCGGCTTCACACCGTCCACTGCAGCCTGCTGCGCCTGCTGCACCGCCTGGTAAACTCCGCGAGCCTCCACCGAGGGGCGACCCACATATACGGTGCGGGTCATATCGGAACAATAACCCGCGAGTATAACACCGAAGTCGCAGACCACGAACCCCTCGGCTGGGACGGCGGCGCGCGAAGCCCGTCCGTGGGGCAGGGCCGAGCGCGCTCCCGAAGCAATAATAGTCTCAAAGGACATGGCCTCGGCCCCGGCCTTGCGCGCCGCATACTCCATTTCCGCGGCCACGTCGGTTTCGCGGACGCCAGGACGCATGGCCTCAAGCGCGCGGTCGAACAAACTAGAGCCCAGATTGACCGCGGACCTAAGGCAGGCAATCTCTTCCTCGTCCTTTATCGATCGAGCCTGCTCAATTAGGGCCGGGGCCTCGCGCAACCGGAGACTTGAGGGCAGAGCCGCTGCGAGCCTGGATCGGGTGGCCACGGTCATGTGGTCACCCTCAATCCCGATCCTGGCCGGGGAAGCCCCACGCCCGCTCTTCGGTTTCGTGGACAACCGGTTCGCGGACAGCCACGCAGCGGCGGCGGCCAGCGGCCCATTGCGCGCGATCACGATCTTCGCCCCTTTCACCTCGGCTCGCGCCTGCCCGGTATAGCGCCCATCGGTAAAGAACACGCGATTCTTTCCTGTGATCACGAGAATGCCCGCGCTGCCGGTGAATCCGCAGAGATAGCGAATATTAGGAGGATGCACGACCAGCAGCGCGTCCAGGCGATGGTTGGAAAGAGAACGCTGCAAGCGCTGTTGACGGCCTCGATGGTCCATCCCAGGAGTTTAGCAACAGCGTGGCGCGCAGGTCATGGCTGAATCGCAGGCGTTGTTCCCAATCACTCTCGGGCTCAGGCCCAAAGGCCCGTCTCGTGACGCAATCTGGCGATGTCCCTGGCGGGCGCGCTCCCGTAGAAGCGGCTGTATTCCCGGCTGAACTGCGAAGCGCTCAGATAACCCACGCGCTGACTCGCCATACCCGCATCCATCATCGTGGACAACATAAGACGCCTCGCCTCCTGCAGGCGCAGCACCTTCTGATAGTGCAGCGGGCTCATCGAGGTGACGGACTTGAAATGCTCGTGGAAAGAGGAAACACTCATGTGCACCATCTCAGCCAGCTCTTCGACCTTCATGGGTTGAGAGAAATTGGCGCGCAGCCACGAAATCGCCTTCGCAACCCGTTGCACGCTGGATTCTGCAAGACCCATTTGAGCGACGCGAACACCAATCGGGCTGCGCAGCAGCCGGATCAGAATCTCATCCATCACCAGCGGGGCTAACAGTTCAGCGTCTCCCGGCTTTCCCAGACACTCCATCAATCTGGTTGCGGCATCAACCATGCTTGCGTCGGCCGGATTGAGGTAAACCGCACTTCGTTCCTGAACCGGTGGCAGGCCGTGAGGGAACACTTTTAAGACCAGCTCCGCAATCTTGTGCGGATCCAGGTCCAGCCTTATAGAGAGATAGGGCTCGGACTGGCTGGCTCGCGTGACTTGTGCAGCAACTGGCAGAGCGACGGAGAACACAATCATTCGCGACGCGTCGTACTCATAGACCTCGTCGCCGACGATGACCGTCTTCGCTCCTTGCGTGACGATACACAACGAGGACACACTGAGCGCATGCACACACTCCTTATTTACTCGGGAATAACGGCTGGCGTGCACTCCAGGAACGCGCAAGTCGAAACTGCCGTCGTGCGGAGCGTAGGCGGCAATAAGGCGGGCCAGCTTAGTGATGGCTGGTTTATTTGGATCCGGCCCGTCAATTGCCTGCCGTAGAGACACGACGTTGCCGTTGCGCTTTACGCCGTCGAATATCCCTTTTGCGAATCATTATGGTGCCCCTTGCGCCTGAGCAAGAACGGCCACGTCGAGCCTTGAATAGTACTTCTTCACATCGCCCGCCCCATATTTTTCGCGGAATTTATTGACGACAGACGAGACTCGCGCGGTGTCGGTAATGGGCACAGCCTGAAACTCACCTTGGGCGCCGCGCGCGTCGATCCGAATCGAGGGGTTCTTCAGCACGTTCTTGTACCACTGCGTACTCGATCCCTGCACCGGCAGGAGATAAAGCTGGTCCTCGTCCCATACAAACCATACCGGGTTTGAAATGGCGCGTCCTGATTTTCTGCCGGTCACAGTGATATTGATTTCGCTGGCTCGGGAGAGCCGGTCCCTGAGAATATCTTCTGGCACTGGCATATGCACTCCTGATTTTTACGGTGAGTCTGATTCTCTTTTACGGTATTGCTTCTCTCGCTGTATTGCTCCATCCGTTTAACTGCGTTGCCGTCCTTCTTTCGCTCACGCCCTCATTGGAATACCTCTCTGGCCACGGTGATCGCGTTGATCGCGTTTGGCCACCCGGCTTAGAAAGCCAGATGAGTGAATTGATGGGCAGTCCGGCCGGAACAGCTGATCTCGCGGGCCCGCTGGAGGTGAGCGCGCCGATTCGCATCGCTGCTCGTCCCAAGAATCCCGTGCCTTAGCGATTGACCAATTTCTGCAGGGCCTCCGGATACCGCGCTCCCTGCACTGGAATCTTCGCAGTCGCGGTCTCGATCTGGCGCAGATCGTCCGGTGTCAAGTCGACGGCAGCGGCGCCGAGGTTTTCTTCCAGCCGGTGCAACTTCGTTGTGCCGGGGATGGGAACCATCCAGGGCTTCCGGGCAAGAATCCAGGCGAGCGCGATCTGCGCGGGTGTCACTTTCTTTCGCTCTGCGATTTTGCTGACCAGATCCACCAGGGCCTGATTCGCTCGGCGGTTTTCCGGCGTAAAGCGCGGGACAACGTTGCGGAAATCGGTCTTATCGAACTGGGTTTCTTCGTTGATCTTGCCCGTGAGGAACCCCTTTCCCAGGGGGCTGAATGGAACGAATCCGATCCCGAGTTCCTCGAGCGCCGGCAAAATTTCCTGCTCCGGCTCTCTCCACCACAGTGAGTACTCGCTCTGCAGCGCCGTAACGGGCAGGACTGCGTGGGCTCGACGGATGGTTTGCACGCCCGCTTCAGAAAGGCCGAAGTGCTTCACCTTGCCTTGCTGAATCAGATCCTTCACCGCTCCGGCCACATCCTCGATCGGCACATTGGGGTCAACCCGGTGCTGATAGTACAGATCGATGACGTCGGTCTTGAGCCTTTTGAGCGAGCCCTCGGTTGCTTCCTTGATGTGCCCAGGCCGGCTGTCGAGGGCATTCCACTTACCTCCATCTTCCGGATTCGGCGCCCATCCGAACTTCGTCGCGATCACCACCCCATCGCGGAATGGAGCCAGCGCCTCGCCAACGAGTTCCTCGTTCGTGAATGGACCGTACACTTCAGCGCTATCGAAAAATGTGACACCGCGTTCGACCGCCGCCCGAATCAGCGAGATTCCCTCCTGCTTGTCCACCGCCGGACCGTAGCCAAAGCTCAGCCCCATGCAGCCCAGCCCAATGGCGGATACTTCCAGATTACTTTTCCCAAGTTTGCGTTTTTGCATGATTCCTCATCCTTTCCAAAAGCTATGCGTGCGATGGTGTGCGGAGGCAGCCTAATAGTGTTCCCAGGCAACTCTCCAGTGTTCATCCGGATCGGACGACTTCACGATAAGCTGCTTGCCGGAAAATTCAAATACGCGTGTCAGGTCTTTGCCGATAAGGGAACGAACCAGTGCGCCTTCGACGTGAAAGATGAAGTGATGCGCGGGTTCGTCGATCTCGTACGTGCCAAAGGAAGCCTCGTAGCCTCCCTGCACGTATTGCACCGGCGCGGCGTTGGTCGTTGTGTGCGAGCTGGCCTGCGAACTGGCCTGCGAATTGTTCTGCGGGTTCCGATACATCACTTGCACCGACATGTGGCCGTCGCGGCTATAAACCAGCAGGCCGGTACAGTCAGCCCTGCGAATTTTTCCGTCCGCACCCCGCTCTTCGAGCCAGACGAGCCGCCACGCGCCAATAAGCCGGTTCTGGACGCTCTCGGCACGATCGCGGTCCTGCCTGGCCGATAACGTCGCGGGCGTCATACCGAGGAACAAAGAGACTACGCAGAGTAAGGCCAGTTGTTTCATGCGCTTCTTCGTTGTTTTTCCCACGATTCGAAATCCGTCCAGGCAGCGTAGCTTGAGCATAGTTTCCAAGAGCTTGGGCTTCTTGCCTATTTCGATGAAGTTGTTGCCGGATTCTCCGAAGTCTAGCAGGCAAGCCATTCGGTTCCTATGGCGTGCAGGCCCAGAGCACGCGGCAGAACTCTGGTGCGATGGCGGGTTTGGGGACAGTGGCACCGGCGAGACCGGTGCGCGCAAAACAAAACCGCCGGACCTGAGTGTTTCAGGAGCCGGCGGCTGTCTTTACTTCTACCTCGTGCTATGTCT
>Ga0207678_10001670_pt1 | contig 20362 bp, 19 predicted proteins | sample KBSC63metaG_FD_184319 | JGI IMG/M metagenome (GOLD analysis project Ga0207678, IMG submission 184319) | Corn rhizosphere microbial communities from Kellogg Biological Station, Michigan, USA - KBS C6-3 metaG (SPAdes) (version 2) | ecosystem: Host-associated > Plants > Roots > Rhizosphere > Soil ... | reverse complement strand
CCGGCACCTCGTCATAGTGCGAGAACTGCATCGTGTACTGGGCGCGGCCCTGGCTGAACGAGCGCAGTTCGTTGACGTAACCGAACATGTTGGCGAGCGGCACATTGGCCTCGACAACCTGTGCGTTACCGCGGCTGTCGGTGCCCTGGATCTGGCCGCGACGGCTGTTGAGGTCGCCGATGACATCGCCCATGAATTCCTCGGGCGTCACGACCTCGACCTTCATGATCGGCTCGAGGATCTTGATGCCCGCCTTCTGGGCGCCTTCGCGCATCGCACCGCGGCCGGCGATCTCGAACGCCAGCGCGGACGAGTCGACGTCGTGGTACTTGCCGTCGAGCAGCTCGATGTCGAAGTCGACGATCGGGAAGCCGATGAGCGCGCCGGTCGCGGCAGTCTCGCGCATGCCCTTCTCCACCGACGGGATGTATTCGCGCGGTATGTTGCCGCCTTTCATCTCGTCGAAGAACTGCACGCCCGAACCGCGGTCGCCCGGACCGACCCTCACCTTGACGCGGGCGAACTGGTAGGGCGGGCCGGTGTGCATCTTGTGGGTGAAGTCGACTTCGACCGGCTTCACGAGCGCTTCACGGTATGCGGCCTGCGGGGCACCGACGTTGGTCTCGACCTCGGACTCGCGGGTGATGCGATCGACGAAGTTCTCAAGATCACGCTCGCTCGTGCCCTTGATGAGCGTTTGGCCAGACTCATGGTCTATCGTGAAGTGAAAGCTCGGATTCTCGGCGGCTAGACGCGTCAGGGCGAGGTCCAGCCTTTCCTGGTCGGCGCTTGTTTTGGGCTCAAGTGCAATTTCGACAACGTCGGGCGCCATAGTGAGCGCCATCCTGTCGGGACTTTTCTAAGGGCGCAACACGAGCGTCGCTAATGTCTGCAATGGGTCGAAAGCAGACATTGGCCTGGTCGACTCACAGCGCCAATGGTCAGGCCGGCCAGTTCTCGACCGACGGCAGGAAGCCGCGGTGGACCGAGACGTAGCTTAGGATCCGCCACGCATCGTTGCTCGAGTAACCGGCGTCGAAGAAGGCGCGCATGTCCCTGGTCCGCACGAGATCCCAGAACCAGGCGCGGACCGAGAAGCGGCGCAGCGCCTCGAGCCGCTCGTTGGCCAGCGGCCGGGCGATCTCGACCCCGAACAGGGCGCGGGCAATGCGGGCATACCAGCCGTCGGGGTTGAAGCTGCGCGGCCCGTCGCGGCGCGCGATCTCGATCGTGTCCCATTCGAGGGACCCGAGCGCGTCGCGATGATCGCGCAGGTCGATGATGTTCGTCGCGGCATCGAGCGTCGCCTCGATCTGCCAGTCCAGATTCTGATAACCCATGGCATCCACCTGTCTCGAGCGCACGATTCCTCACCCGCGAAGGCAAGCCTGCCCTCGCGCCGGAGACGGGTCCGACGCTCGCTCTTCCTGTTGTTTGTGGCCGCAGCTCCAAGTGGTGCTGCGCGTTCACGCACTCGGCCAAACTGGTCGGGCGCTATGTGTGCTCGAGGCCCTCGTTCATCAAGCAGCAATCTGCGGAAAGCAGGCTCTCATCAGACGAAAGTGTGAGCGGGCGGATCGGGTTCCGGGTAGGCTGACGCCTGGCCGAGGCCTCGTCAGGGCCCGCGATCGCGCGAGCGCCTGACGATGCCCCACACCAACAGCCCGTAAGGCACCGCGCCGATCGCGAGCGCGGCCAACGCGACCCAGCGCTTGTCCCGCACGCAGGCGGCCGCCTCGAGCTCGGTTGCGCCGATCCCGCAATCGCCGTGAACCGTCGCCGCGAGGCCCGCGATGCCGATCCAGATCGCCCAGAAGATGATGGACGCGAGGGCGATCCGGAGCAGCAGGCTCACGAGAAGACGGCGGTCAGGCGCCAGGGCGTATAGCTGCGGATCGTGTCGATCGCGTCATTGGCCACCGTCTTGCGATCGGTGCCGTTGAAGGAGAAGGCACGCTTGGCTGGATCGGGTTCGGAGAAGATCGCGCCCGTGGCCGGCACCCCCGTCGAGATCGAGTCGCCATACATGTTCTGGACCGTCTGACCCTGAGCCTCGCGGCCGAAATCGACCCATTCGAGGCCGGCATCCGCGTCTTTCCACCACTCGTAGCCGACGCCCCAGAACTGGCTCGCCAGCGCCTCGGCGGTGTAGGCGGAGCCGACGTGCTGGTTCTGCCAGATGTGGGTGCATTCGTGCGCCAGGGCCTCGGGTTCGACCGCCGCCGTGACCTTCTTCATGTAGATCATGTTGCCGAGCACGAACGGCCGGTCGTTGAGGCTGAACACACCGGCGAAGCCGTCGACGATGCGAACATTGTAGGTGGCGAGCGATTCGTCGAACACCCGGTGGATGATGGCCAGCTCGGACTCTTCGAGCGGGCGCGGCCAGCCGATGCAGAAGATCACCTGGAGCAGCGCCAGGCCCTTGCCGCCGACGGCGATCGCCGCGCCGACGATCCCAGCGGCGATGTCGCCGAGGCCGTGGAGGATACCCCAGCCGTCGCCGGTGAAAATCCCGCCGAAGACCCGGATCAGGCCGCCGAAAAGGCCGCCAACGACCGCGCCAGTCCCCTTGGCGATGGCGGCGAAGACGTCGAAGATGCTGGTCATCACGGCGCCGAGCCAGCGCAGGACGACGCCGGCGTAAGGAATGCGCTTCCCCGCCCAGGTCAGCCCGTCGCCGATCAGATGGCCGAGGGATTCGATGAGATCGGCGACCGAGTCGGCGACCTTGTTGAAGATTTTTGAGGTGAACTTGCCGGTTTTCTTAACGCCGGTTCGAGCACTCATGGCCTTTCCCCCTTCGCGACGAGCATGATGTGCATGCGGTCATGGACGGTGCGGCCGGAGCTCCGGGATCAAGCACAACAGGCCCGTGCGAGCGCCGACGCGACTCAACCGAGCAAGGCGTAAGATTAGCCCAACAACAGCAATAGGCAAAACTGCCTATTCGGCGGGGACGGGTTGGGCCTCGAGGCGAGGCGCCGGCTTGTCGAGGCGGAAGCAGCGTTTCACGAAGACGAAGAACAACGGCACGAAGAAGATCGCGAGGAAGGTGGCGGTCAGCGTGCCGCCGACGACGGCGCGGCCGATCGCGTTCTGGCTGCCGGCGCCGGGACCGGTCGCGACCGCCAGCGGCAGCACGCCGAACACGAAGGCGAGGCTGGTCATGATGATCGGCCGCAGCCGCAGCTTCGCCGCCTCGACCGCGGATTCGATGCAGCTTGCGCCCGCGCGCATCCGCTCCTCGGCGAATTCGACGATCAGGATCGCATTCTTGCAGGCCAGGCCCATGGTCGTGATCAGCCCGACCTGGAGGTAGATGTTGTTGTCGAGCCCGGTGAGCTTGGCCCCGAGCAGCGCGCCGACGATGCCGAGCGGGACGACCAGCACGACCGCGAGCGGGATGGTCCAGCTCTCGTAGAGCGCGGCGAGGCACAGGAAGACGATCAGCAGCGACAGGCCGTAGAGCGCGGGCGCCTGGCCGCTCGAGCGCTGCTCCTCGTAAGACAGGCCGGTCCATTGCAGCGCGGTTCCGGGCGGGAGCTTGGCCTGCATTTCCTCGAGCGCCTTCATCGCCGTGCCGGTGCTGACACCCGGGGCGGGAGAGCCCTGCAGCTCGAGCGAAGGCAGGCCGTTGTAGCGCGACAGCTGGACCGGGGCGTTGGCCCAGTTGAGGCTGGCGAAGGAGGTGAACGGCGCCATGCTCTTGCCGTCGGCGCCGCGGACGTAGAGGTCCTGAACGTCCTCGGGGCGCTGGCGGTACGGCTCGTCGGCCTGGACGTAGACCCGCTTGACCCGGCCGCGATCGATGAAATCGTTGATGTAGGAGCCGCCCCACGCCGCCGAGATGGTCTGGTTGATCTGGCCGATGTCGAGGCCGAGCGCGCGCGCCTTGTCCTGGTCGACATTGACGTTGAGCTGCGGCGCGTCCTCGAGGCTGACCGGTCGGATGCCAACGATGCGCTTGTCCTGCATCGCCATGCCGAGCAGCTGGTTGCGCGCCTCGGTCAGCCGGGCGTGGCCGATGTTGCCGGTGTCGACCAGCTGCAGGTCGAAGCCGGTGGCATTGCCGAGCTCGAGCGCGGCGGGCGGGATGAAGGAGATGATCAGCGCGTCGCGATATTGCGACATGGCGCCGGTCGCGCGGTCAGCGATCGCTTTCGACGTGTTCTGCTTGCCGGTCCGCTCCTCCCACGGTTTCAGCGGCAGGAAGGCGATCCCGGCATTCTGCCCCTGGCCGGCGAAGGAGAAGCCGCCGACGGTGAACACGCCCTCGATGTTCTTGCCTTCCTTGTCGTCAAAATAATGGCGGGCATAGTCGAGCGCGGCATCGGTCCGCGGCAGGGTCGCGCCCGACGGCTCGGCGACCAGGGTGAACACCGCGCCGGTGTCCTCGTCGGGGAGGAAGCCGGTCGGGAGCCGCCAGAACAGCAGGCCCATGACCGCGAAGATCGCGAGATAGACGGTCGCGGCGCGCTTCACCCCGCCGATCGTGCCGCGCACCCCGCGCTCGTGAATGACGCGGGCGCGGTCGAAGCCGCCGTTGAACCAGCGGAAGAAGCGGTCGGACAGCCCGTCGCCGTCATGCTTCAGCGGGTCGCCGGGCGGCAGGATGGTCGCGGCCAGCGCCGGGGTCAGGATCAACGCCACCAGAACCGACAGGGCCATCGCCGAGACCAGGGTCAGCGAGAACTGGCGATAGATGACGCCGGTCGAGCCGCCGAAGAAGGCCATCGGCAGGAACACCGCGGCGAGCACTACGGCGATGGCGATCAGCGCGCCGGAAATCTCGTCCATCGACCGCTTGGCGGCTTCCTTGGGCGGGCAGCCGTCCTCCTGGATCAGGCGTTCGACATTCTCGACGACGACGATCGCGTCGTCGACCAGCAGGCCGATTGCGAGGACCATGCCGAACAGCGTCAAAGTGTTGATGCTGAATCCGGCGACGGCCATCACCGCCAGCGTGCCGAGCAGCACGACCGGAATGGCGATGGTCGGGATCAGGGTCGCGCGCCAGTTCTGCAGGAACAGGAACATCACGAGGAAGACGAGGATCATCGCCTCGAACAGGGTCTCGATGACCTGCTTCAGCGACACCTTGACGAACGGCGTCGTGTCCCACGGATAGATGACCTTGACGTCCGCCGGGAATTGCTTGGAGATTTCGGCGATCTTGGCCTTGACCTCGGCGGTCGTCTTGAGCGCGTCGGCGCCGGGCGCGAGGCGGATGGCGGCGGCAGTCGCCGGGTGCCCGCTGTAGTTGGCGCTGAACCCGTAATTCTCCGCGCCGAGCTCGATCCGCGCCACGTCGCGGAGCCGGACGACCGAGCCGTCCTCAGAAGTCTTGAGCCGGATCGCGCCGAATTCGTCCGGAGTCTGAAGGCGCGACTGGACCGAGACCGTCGCATTGAGCTCCTGCGTCGGGGGAGCGGGAAGGTTGCCGATCTGCCCGGCCGAGACCTGCGCGTTCTGCGCCTGCACGGCCGAGGTCACGTCGGCCATGGTCAGCTGGAAGCTGTTGAGCTTCATCGGGTCGACCCAGATGCGCATCGCATATTGCGAGCCGAACAGCTGGAAGCTGCCGACGCCGTTGATGCGGGCGATCGGCTCCTGGATCTTCGACGCCATCATGTCGGCGAGGTCGTTCTGGTCGTGCGATCCGTCGGCCGAGTAGAGCCCGGGAACGAGCGCGAAATTGGCCGAGGATTTCTCGACCCGGACGCCCTGGCGCTGGACCTCCTGCGGGAGCAGCGGAAGCGCCGCCTGGACCTTGTTGTTGACCTGGACCTGCGCCGTGTCGGGGTTGGTCCCCTGCTCGAAGGTCAGGGTCACCGTGACCTGGCCGGACGACGAGGATTGCGACGAGAAGTAGCGCAGGTGGTCGATGCCCTGGAGCTGCTGCTCGATGATCTGGGTGGTGGTCTTGTCGAGGGTCGTCGCGTCGGCGCCGGGGAAGACCGCACTGACGCTGATCTGCGGCGGCGCCAGCGCGGGGAATTGCGCGATCGGCAGCGAGCGGATCGAGAGGAGCCCGAACAGGCAGGTGAGGATCGCCAGGACCCAGGCGAAGATCGGGCGGTCGATGAAATAGCGCGACATGAGCGTTAGCGGCCGCGCTGGATCTCGGGCTTCACCGGAATGCCCGGGCGGACCAGCGGGCCGGCGTCGGTGATGACCTGTTCGCCAGGCTTCAACCCGCCGGTCACGATCCAATTGTCGCCGCTCGTCCGGTCGGCCTGGATGACCCGCAGCTCGGACATGTTGTTCTTGCCGACGACCAGGACGGTCGGCAGGCCGCGCTCATTGCGGCTGACCGCGCGCTGCGGGACCAGCATGCCGCGCGCCTGGATGCCCTGGCTCAACTGGCCGCGCACGAACATCCCGGGCAGCAGCAAATGTTGCGGGTTGGGGAAAACGGCGCGGATGGTCTGCGACCCGGTCGCCGGATCGACCGTCACGTCGGCGAACCGCAGGCTGCCCTCGAGTGGGTACATCGACCCGGATTCGAGCTGGAGGCGGACCGGGGCGCGGTCGTTGGCGACCTGGCCGGACAGCGTGTCCTCACGAAGGCGGAGCAGGTCGGAGCTCGACTGCTGGATGTCGACGTAGATCGGATCGAGCCGCTGGATCGTGGCCAGCGGATTGTCCTGTCCGGCCTGGACCAGCGCCCCGGTGGTGTAGACCGAGCGCCCGATGCGGCCCGAGATCGGCGCCCGGATGGTGGTGCGGGCGAGGTCGATCTCGGCCGAACGCACGGCGGCGCGCTGGGCGGCGACATCGGCGCGGGCCGCGCCGGCGGCCGAGACGGCGTCGTCGTACAGCTGGCGCGAGACGAAGCTGCGCTTGACCAGCTCGGCGTAGCGGCGGACCTGGCCTTCGGCGCCGATGGTCGAGGCCTGGGCCTTGGCCAGCGCGGCCTTGGCGCTCGCCACCCGTGCTTCATAGGTCACGGGATCGATGTGGTAGAGCGGCTGGCCCTCGCGGACATAGTCGCCCTCGGTGAACAGCCGGGCGCGGATGATGCCGTCGACCTGGGGGCGGACGTCCGACGTCTCGAACGGCGCGGTGCGCCCCGGGAGCTCGGTGCTCAACGTGACCGGCTGCTCGGTGACGACGATCACCCCGACGCGGGTCGGACCGGGCGGCGGCGGCTGGGTTTCGCCCGGACCGGCGAACAGGAAATAAGCGGCGAGGAGCAAAGCGGCGACGATTCCGCCGGCGAGCCCAAGCTGCTGCGCCAGCGGCCGGTTGCGGATTCGGACCCACAGAGTCTCGCTCGCCTTGGCCGGGGGATCTACGCTGCTCGCCATACGGACTCCACCGGAGCCCGCTTGGCACCCAAAGCGCTTGAGCGCCGGGTTGCTTGGCTTGCCCCTTTTGCGATCGCTTCAGGTGCCGCAGCCGACGTTCGGAGATGTCGATTGCGGGAACGCACACGGCCAAACAGCCGCGGCCCATGTGTGTCGAGAAGGGTCTTGCTTCAAGACCTATTCGACGAGTGCGCCTAACAGCAGTTGCGCGACTCGGCGATTGATGGTCTGGTCACCGGCCTCTCTTGAGCAGGGGGTTAACCATGCCGAATCTACGCACTTCCATGGCGCTGCTGGGGGCAGCTGCGCTGAGCGTGAGCGCCTGCCAGAAGTACGAAGGCGACAAGGGCAACGCGACGGCCGCCATGGCCGACACCGGCGCCGCCGCGGACGCGATCAAGGCCGACGAGAAAGCCTGGAACGAGCAATTCAAGGCCAAGGACCTCGAGAAACTGGTCGGCCGCTATACGTCGGATGCGACCGCGGTCTTTCCGGGCATGGCGGCGGTGAGCGGCGACGGCGTGCGCAAGACCTATGAGGACGCGCTGAAGGACGCCAACTTCGATGTCAGTTTCTCGAGCGACAAGGTCGAGACTTCGGGCGACCTCGCTTATTCGCGCGGCCACTTCACCGAGAAGCATAGCGATGCGGCCAACAAGCCCGTATCGACCAGCGGCTCGTACATCACCGTCTACAAGAAGCAGGCCGACGGCAGCTGGAAGGTGGTCGAGGACTTCACGGCTGCAGAACCGGCGGCGGCGCCGGCCGCGGCGGCGCCCGGGCAATAGCTATTTGGGGCCGGCGCGGCCTTCCATGATCGCGCTGGTCTCGCGGATCTCGCGCACGTAGGCGTCGGCGACGCAGGAGTCGGACCGGCACGCCTTGCGCTGCGCCGCGGAGCGATCGCGGGCGGCGAGCAGCAGCTGCTTCTTGGCGTCGGTGGCGTGGACCATCGACTGGCTCAAGAAGCTGTCGGACATGCGATTGAGAGTCGCCACGCGATCATTGTCCGCGGCGGGTTTGGGATCGGCCGCTTTGGCCTCGGGCTTGGCGGCGACCGGCGGCGGCTTTTGGACCGACGCGGAGACCAGGCGCGCCACCCGCCGGACCCGTTCGCGGCGCGCCACCTTGACCGGCGGCGGCGGCGCCGCGACCGGCGCGATGTCCGCGGCCGTCTCCATCGGCTCGGTGGCGGGCGGAAGCGGGCTGACCGCAGGGGCAGCCACCACGCTCTCGCTTTGCGGCTCCGGGCGCACCGGCGGCGCGACCGGCGGCGCCGGCTTGGGCGCGGTGGGCCGCTCGGCCCGGGCAAGGTCGGCGCGCGGCGGGTCCGCCGGCCGCGGCCACGCCCACACGGCGCCGACCAGCACCACCGCAAGCACGGCCGTGGCGATCCCCGCGGTGCGCATCGGCGGCGGCGGCTCGGGCTGGTCCTCGACCGGCCACAGGATCCCGCCGGCGCCGCGATTGGAATCATATTCGGCGCGTTTCGCCGGATCGCGCAGGATGGCATAGGCGGCCGAGACTTCCTGGGCCCGCGCCTGCGCCTTCGGGTCGGAATTGGTGTCGGGATGATAATGGCGCATCAGGGCGCGGTAAGCGGCGCCGATGACGACGTCCTCCGCCGTCGGCGTCACACCCAGAATCGCGTAACAGTCCGAGGTCACGGCGACCGCGCCTCCTGAGTTCGACGCGCCAGCCTATTCACGACTGCGCGCCGAATCTCAACCTCCCCCAAGCCAAGCTCGCGGGGGAGGCTGGAGCGCTGACGGAGGGGCGGCCCCTCCACCATTCACTCTGCGGTGAATGGACCCCCTCCCCATTGCTTTGCAACGGGGAGGATGAGTCCTCAGGCCGGCTGCTGCTCGGGGGCGCTTTGCTCCTGCTGCTCCTCGCGGCCCGGCTGGGGCACCCGGCGCAGATAGGGCAGGTCGCTGGTCCAGCCGCCGGGGAACTGCGTCCGCGCTTCCTCATCGGACACCGACGGGACGATGATGCAATCCTCGCCCTGCTTCCAGTTGACCGGGGTCGCCACCTTGTGCCTGGCGGTCAGCTGGATCGAATCCAGGAGGCGCAGCACCTCGTCGAAGTTGCGGCCGCTCGACATCGGGTAGATCAGCATCGCCTTGATCAGCTTGTCGGGGCCGATCATGTAGACCGTGCGGACGGTCGCGTTGGTCGCCGCGGTGCGGCCCTGCGACGAGCCGGCCTCCTCTTCCGGAAGCATGTTGTAGAGCTTCGACACGTTGAGGTCGTGATCGGCGATGATCGGGTAATTGACCTTGGCCCCGCCGTGGCGCTCGACGTCCTGGAGCCAGCGGCCGTGATCGTCGACCGGGTCGACCGACAGGCCGATGATCTTGGTGTTGCGCTTCGTGAACTCGGGCTCAAGCTTGGCGAGGTAGCCGAGCTCGGTGGTGCACACCGGCGTGAAGTCCTTCGGGTGCGAGAACAGGATTCCCCAGCTGTCGCCGAGCCACTCGTGGAAATTGATCCGGCCGTGCGTCGTGTCGGCGGTGAAATCGGGGGCTTGCGAGCCAATGCGTAGCGTCATGCGTGCCTCTCCAGTCGGATGGGTTGGAGCGTCTGTGTACGGAACCGCGGCCGCATATCAGAAACAGCCGTGAGTCGAAACGGTGACTAGGCGGTTTCGACCGCGACGAAGTCCGGCTGGGCGTGGGTCGTGCGGTCGAGCCACGACGGCACGGGCAGGCCCTTGGAGCGCAGGAAGTCGGGGTTGAACAGCTTCGACTGATAGCGGTTGCCGTAATCGGCGAGGATGGTGACGATGGTCTTGCCCGGGCCGAGCGCGCGGGCGAGGCGGATCGCGCCGGCGACGTTGACGCCCGACGACGGGCCCAGGCACAGCCCCTCATGCTCGAGCAGGTCGAAGCAGGCAGGGACCGATTCCGAATCCGGGATCTGGAAGGCGTGGTCGACCGCGAGGCCTTCGAGGTTGGCGGTGATCCGGCCCTGGCCGATGCCCTCGGTGATCGAGCTGCCCTCGGCCTTGAGCTCGCCGCTGGTGTAGAAGGAATAGAGGGCGGCGCCGGGCGGGTCGGCGAGGCCGATCGCGACGTTCGGGTTGCGTTCGCGCAGGGCGATCGCCACTCCGGCGAGCGTGCCCCCGGTGCCGACCGCGCAGATGAAGCCGTCGACCTTGCCCCCGGTCTGGTCCCAGATCTCGGGGCCGGTGGTTTCGATGTGGGCCTAGCGGTTGGCGACATTGTCGAACTGGTCGGCCCAGATCGCCCCGTTGGGCTCCTCGCGCGCGAGCCGCTCGGCCATGCGGCCGGACACCTTCACGTAGTTGTTGGGGTTGCGGTAGGGCACCGCGGGAACCTCGACGAGATCGGCGCCAAGCGATCGCAGCGTGTCCTTCTTCTCCTGCGTCTGGGTCTCCGGGATGACGATCACGGTCCGCATGCCGAGCGCGTTGGCGACCATGGCGAGGCCGATGCCGGTGTTGCCGGCGGTGCCGTCGACGACCACGCCGCCCGGTCGCAGGTCGCCGCGGCGGATCGCGTCGCGGATGATGAACAGCGCCGCCCGGTCCTTGACCGACTGGCCAGGGTTCAGGAACTCGCACTTGCCGAGGATCGTGCAGCCGGTCGCCTCCGACGCGCGCTTGAGCCGGATCAGCGGCGTGTTGCCGATGAGGTCGAGGACATTGTCATAGACGTTCATGGCCATCTCCATGGCCCAGCCCGCCCTGCCGATGCCTCATTTCCCGCCGCGCGCCAAGCGCCGCGACGGGTCGGCCGCTAGTGCCACTGGAGCCCGTGGCGGAGGACGGTCTCGGCCCCGGCCCCGGCATGCTCGGCACCGGCTTCGGTCGCCCGCAGGACGATCAGCGAGACATTGTCGGGGGCGTCGCGGTCCAGCGCCGCAGCGAGCAAGCCTTCGGCGATCGCTTCGAGGTCGTCCCCGCCGAGCGCGGCGCGCAGCTCCTCGTCGCTCAGCAGGCGAGTCAGCCCGTCGCTGGCGAGCAGGAACGTGTCGCCCGGGCGAAGCTCGCCCCTGACCGTATCGACCTGCAGCAGCTCGGCCGCCCCGACCGCCCGGGTGATGATGTTGGCATTGGGGTGAGTCTCGGCCTCCGCGGCGCTGATCATCCCGCCGTCGATCAGGTCCTGGACCAGGCTGTGGTCGCGGCTCAGCCGCTCGATCGACCCGTTGCGCACCCGGTAGGCGCGGCTGTCGCCGGCCCAGAAGCAGGTGAAATCGTCACCGCCGGCGACCAGGCCGACCACCGTACTGCCGATGGTCCGGCTGTCGAACCCGCGGCGGCCCATTTCGACGAGCTGGGCATTGACGTCGTCGAGCGCGGCCAGCGCCGCGGCCGGGCTGGCGTGGCCCGACTCGTCGGTCGGAGTGCGCGACAGCGCCTCGACCACCATCGCGCTGGCGACCTCGCCCGCATCGTGGCCGCCCATGCCGTCGGCGACTGCCCACAGCCGGCGGTCGGGACAGGCGAGGATGGCGTCTTCATTGAGCCGGCGGCGGCAGCCGACGTGAGTCCTGGCGACCTGATCGAATCCGCTCGTTGGCATTTACCGCCCCTTCCCGGCACAGTGCCGATCTACCGTAGCGCGCGGCCCCGTGCCAGCTTATGGTGCGGCGTGCCATGCTCTTTTCGGGGGATTCATGAGCAAGGTTTACAGTAATAAGGCGTTGCCGCCGGGGACTGTGCTCCGCGAGTGGCGGCTCGAGCAAGTCCTCGGCGTCGGCGGCTTCGGGATCGTCTACAAGGGCCGCGGGATTTATTTCGACGAGCTCGTCGCCATCAAGGAATATTTCCCGAGCGCGATCAGCGATCGCAAGGACGGCGACACGGTCGTGCCCAACGATTCCTCGGCCGAGGAAGTGCACGCGCTCGGCCTCAAGAAGTTCGTCGAAGAAGCCAAGCTGCTGTGGAACCTGTCGACGCCGACCCGCCACCCCAACATCGTCAGCGTCCGCAGCCTGTTCGAGATCAACGGCACCGCCTACATGGTCATGGACTTCGAGGACGGAGTGCCGCTGTCCGACCTCGTCAAGAAGCGCAAGAAGTTCAGCGAAGCGGAGCTGATGGCGCTGATCCGACCGATCGGGGAGGGGCTCGACCGGGCCCACCGGGTCGGGGTCCTCCACCGCGACATCAAGCCGGCCAACATCCTGATCAACGAGGACGGGCGGCCGGTGCTGATCGACTTCGGCTCGGCCCGGTTCGACACCGCCGACGCGACCAGCACCAAGGTCACCTTCCACACGCCGCCCTACGCCGCGATCGAGCAATATGTGCGGACCTACGAGCAGGGGCCGTGGACCGACGTCTACGCGCTCGGCGTGGTGCTGTTCGAATGCGTGACCGGCACCAAGCCGCCCGAGGTGCTCGAGCGGATGCACGGCGGGCTCGGCCATCCGCTGGCCGAAGGCGACTGGCCCGACTTCAGCCGCCCCTTCCTGCGCGCGATCGACGCGGCGATGACCATCCGGCCGACCGACCGGCCGCAGTCGATCCCGCAGTGGCTGGCGCTGTTCGACGACGAGAAGGCGCCGTTCGGCGCGGAGGGTTCGGACGATGCACCGACCCGCTTCGCGGCCTTCGAGAGCACCGAGATCGTGCCGGTGGTGCCGACGCCGACCCTGAGCTCGAGCGGCGCGGCGGTGATCAAGCTGACCGAGCCGCCGACCGGCGCCGGATCTCCCGTCGACGTCCCCGTCGGCGAGGAAGAGGAAGCCACCGACAAAGCCGTCACCGATGCGGCGGCCAAGCTCAAGCCGAAGAAGGGCAAGGCCAAAGCGGAGATCGCAGCAGAGGCGGCGGCGGCGACGGCAGCGGCGGAGGAAATGCCGGCCGCGGCCAAGCCGGGCCGGTGGACCGGGCAGCGGACGGCGATCGCCGCCGCGATCGGGCTGGCCGTGCTCGCGGGCGGGACCTGGGCGCTGTGGCCGAGCAATCAGCGCGGCACGCCGACCGATGCGGTCAGCGGCGCTTCGGACTCGACCACGGCCGAGAATGAGGCGCTCGGGCCGCTCGGTGGAACGGCGCCCGTCGCCGAAGAGACCAACACGGTCGCCAACACCACGGAGAGCGCGGCCGCACCGGTCGATCTCAGCCGGATCGACACGCTCTCGCCTGCGCTGGCCTCGCTGGCCGCGGCGGCGCGTGACGCCGGGCGGGGCAGCGATGCCGGTCGGCTCGGGGCGACCAGCGCGCGGCTCCGGTCGCTCGCCGCCGAAGCCAAGGCGGCCGCAGCGCAGCCGGGCTCCGAAGCCGTGGTCAAGGCCAAGGTCGACCAGATGAACGCGCTGGCCAGGGGCGGCGCCAGCGCGCTGGCGCAGGCGGTGCGCCGCGACGCCGAAGCGAAGGCGCGCGAGCTGGCGAGCGCGACCGCGGGCGAATCGAACCCAACCGTCGCCTCGTACAAGAGCGCGCTTGCCAGCGTCCGGCGCTCGGCCGGCGCGGCGTCGTCAACCGGCAGCCCGGCACAGGCGATCGCGGCGGCGCGAAGCGCGCTCGCCGCCTCGCGCCAGCTGGCCTCGATCCATCCCAAGGTCGCCGCCTCGCTGCTGCCGGCCAAGCGTCTCGACTTCGCCGCGATCGCAGCGAGCGCTCGGTCGGCCGGCGCCCAGGTGGTGAGCATGGGCAAGGCCAAGAAGCCGGGCCTGTTCGCGTCCGGCAAGCGGCGCGACGAGTATCGGCTGCGGCAGGCGAACGCGACGGCGGCGCAGGCCGAGATGGCGAAGCTCGAGCAATTGTCGGGGGCGATCGCCGCGGTGACGACGTCCGCCGCCGCCGACAGCGCGATCAGCCAGGCCAAGGCGATCCATGCCAAGCTGCGCGAGCTTCAGGCGTCGTCGGCGGCGGCGATGCCGCAGGGCGCAGAGGAGCCGGCCCCGGCCAAAGCGCAATAGGGGTAGGTCAGCCGTCGGTGATGCGGACGCTGACGCGGTTGCGGGCGTCGGATCCCGAACCGATGCGATCGTAGCGCGCGCTTGCGGTCAGGCGGCGAACGAGTGGAATGCCGAGCCCGCCGAGCGGAGCGTCGGCGAGCGTGGTCAGCGGTGCGGGCTCGGGAAGCGCGAACGGATCGAACGCGTCGCCGTCATCCTCGACCACCAGGTCGACGACCCCGCCGCGATAGCCGGCGGCGACGGTGACCAGGTTCACGTCCTTGCCGTGGCGGACGAGGTTGCTGACCAGCTCCTCGAGCACGACCTCGACCCGGTTGAGGGTTCGCGCGAAGATCCCGAGCGGCTCGAGATAGCTCAACACCGCCACGCGGCTCTGCTCGACCGCGGCCGGGCCGTTGGCCAGGCGGGCGACGAGCTTGGGCTCTTCGGAACTCTCCATTCGGGCGGGTTTCACGCCATCGCGGCCGCAACGGCTTCGGCCTCGGTTTCGACCACCGGGATGATCTCGGTCAGCGCCGTCGTTTCGATGATCTCCATGACGTCGGCCTGGGGCCCGAACAGGACCAGCCTGGCGCCGTAGCGGTCGAGCGCGCGGGCGGTTCCGAGCAGCATCCGGATGCCGAGCGAGGCGATGAACGAGACGCCCGTCAGGTCGACCACCGCGGGCTGCTCCTTGGGCACGATATGGGCGATGAAGCTGGTTTCGGCCTGGCCGACCGAAAGGCTGTCCATGCGTCCGTTGAGGACCGCCTTGGTCACCCCGCCTACGTCCGAAAATTCCATTTCCATCGTACGAACCCCCTGCTGCTCAAGCGGACCTTAGTGCCAAACTATTGTTGCAATCGAATTGCGCCGTCACCGCGCGCGGCAACGGCCTCATCCCATGACCGCCGCGACGGCTTCCGCCTCCGTGTCGACGACCAGGATGACCTGCCGGATCTCGGCCCACTTGAGAATGTCCATCACATTGTCGTTGGCGCCGTAGAGGGCGAGCTTGGCCCCGGAGCGGTCCAGCGCCCGCGCCGTGTCGATGAGCATGCGGACGCCGAGCGAGGCAATGAACGACACATCGGACATATCGACGACTGCCGGCTGTTCCTTGGGGATATGGGCGAAGAAATAGGCCTCGCCCTGGTCGTCGTCCCTAACCGACCGGCTGTCGAGCCGGCCGAACAGCGCTGCCTTGGTCACTCCGCCGACGTCCGAGATTTGCATCTGCATTGCTCTGCTCCACACTTGTCCGAGCAAGCCTCTCCCATCAATCGAATTGCGCCACCACCAGCGAGAAGTCGTCCTCGAGGGGTCCGGGCACGGCGGCTTCGCGAACGGTATGGAACAGCCGCTCGGTTTCGCCAACCCCCTCGACCCGAGGCTCGAGAATGCACCGCTCGAGGTCGCTCATGTTCCACTGCCGGCCGGTCCGGTCGGTGATTTCGAATACGCCGTCGCTGAACAGGTAGATCAGCGCACCCGGCGGCACGTCGATGCTGGCCTGCTTGAAGCCTATTCCGGGTACGGCGCCGATCACCAGGTTGCGGTTGCCGACCGGGATCGCCTGCGACCGGTCCGGCGGGACCAGCAGCGCCGGATGCTGGCCGCCACAGGCATAATCGAGGCGGCGGGTGCGGGCGTCGTAGACGCCGTACCAGATGGTGAAAAACAGGCCGGCCTGCTCGTCCATCTGGTAGAGCCGGTTCAGCGTCGTCAGCACCTGCGCCGGCGAGCGCATGTCGGTGTTGGGCAGCGAACGCTGGCGCAGCTGGCTCATCACCGCGACCGCGAGCATGGCGGCGCCGGCGCCATGGCCGGCGACGTCGATCAGATAGGCGACGAACACGTCGTCGGCGAGCTGGCCGTAGCCGAAGGCGTCGCCGCCGAGGCGCGCGCACGGGACATGGACCCAGTCGGTCCGGATCGGCCCGTCGCGCGACGGCGGCGGCAGCAGCGCCTGGATATAGGCGCTGGCGCGCTGCAGCTCGCGGTCGAGCTCATCCGACTGGGAGATTTCCGCGGTTGTCCGAAATTCATGCTGCAGCGAGCGCTTGCCGATCTGGAGCACCGACCCGACCGGCAGCGGCACGGTGCCCTCGACCCGCACTCCGTCGACATAGGTGCCGTTGGTCGAGCCGAGGTCGGAGACCATCAGCTCGTTATTGGCGATGGCGACGAAGCAGTGCGAGCGCGACACTTCGGAATCGAGCAGGACGATGTCGGCCGGGGGGGTGCGCCCGATCTTGACCCCGAGCGGGCCGACGACATGGCGGCGGTCGGTATCGAAGCAGTCGATCAACTCGAGACAATGGAGCCGGTCGCCGGGCGCCGAATCGAGCGCCCGGGCGAGGGTAATGATCTGAGTTTGCTCCGTTTCCGACACTCGCCGTCCCCGGTTCCTCTCGCCTCATACTAGCCGCGAGACGGAAATATGACACCCAATATTGCTGACCGTTGGTTAACCGGCGTCGACAGGGCCGTCGATTAGGCAATAGACTGCGGCGCATCGGGGGAGCCATGCCGTTCAACGACCCGGACGTTCACGTGATGTTTCCGGTGCCGCTGGTGACCGTGCGGCTCGACGAGGCCGAGGCGCTCAACGCGCGGCTGCTCGGCGAAATCGCGGCGCGTCGGGAGACCGAGCCGGGGGTCGAAAAGTCGAACCGCTACGGCTGGCACTCGGAGCTCGACCTGTTCCACCGCACCGAGCCGGCCCACGCCGAGCTGGCGCGCGAGATCGACCGGATCGTCCTCGCCGTCTCGGCCAAGCTCATTCCCGACCTGCCCGCCGACCTGGCGATCCGGCACGAGGGGTGGATCAACGCCAGCCCGCGCCACGCGATGAACGCGCCGCACGACCACCCGACCGTGTTCTGGTCGGGCTGCTACTATATCCAGGTGGCGACTCCGGACGATCCGGACGACGGCTTCTCGGGAGCGCTCGAGTTCATCGACCCGCGCGGCGCGATCGGCTCGACGGCGCGGGTCGAAGCGCCGTTCACGCGCAAGCGCTTCACGTTTCGGCCGCGGGCCGGCACGTGCCTGCTGTGGCCGGCCTTCCTCAAGCATTGGGTCCACCCCAACCGCTCGGACGAGGAGCGGGTGAGCGCGGCGTTCAACAGCTGGTTCGTGCGGAAGGCCTGATCCGCGGCCGCTAGGCGGCGATGTCGTAGGGCTGGATTTCGCCGGACAAATAGAGGTGCCGCGCCTTGGTCCGCGACAATTTGCCCGAGCTGGTGCGGGGCAGGGTGCGGGGCGGGATGAGCTCGACCACCGGGCTGATCCCGGTGATCGCCCGGACCCGCTCGCGGATGTCGTCGCGCAGCCGGCCGCGCTCGTGCGGATCGGACACCCGGCAGTGGACCAGCACGGCCGGGGTCTCCTCGCCCGACGGGCCGGTGATGGCGAAGGCCGCGATGTCGCCGGACTTGAAGCCGGGCAGCTGCTCGACCGCCCACTCGATGTCCTGCGGCCAGTGGTTGCGGCCGTTGATGATGATCATGTCCTTGGCGCGGCCGACGATGAAGATGTAGCCGCCCGACATGTAGCCCATGTCGCCGGTGTCGAGCCAACCGTCGGCGCTCAAGCAGGCCGCGGTCGATTCCGCGTCGCGGAAATAGCTGTGCATGACCGAGCCGCCGCGGACGTAGACCTTGCCGATCCCGCGGTCGGGCAGGATGTCGCCGTCGGCGCCGCGGATCTCGATTTCCATGCCGGTGACCGGCCTGCCGCAATTGACCACGGCGCGATAGCGGCGCGGGCGCTGGTCGTCGTCCGGCTCGCCGCCCGACAGCTCGTGCTCCTCGACCAACTCGAGGCGGATGCCCTCGCCCGGCGGCATCAGCGACACGGCGAGGGTCGCTTCGGCGAGGCCGTAGCTCGGGCAGAAGGCGCTGGCGTGGAAACCGGCCTGGGCGAAGCTGTCGACGAAGGCTTGCATGACGTCGGGGCGGATCATGTCGGCGCCGTTGCCGGCGATCCGCCAGCGCGACAGGTCGAAACGGTCCTCGGCCCGCGTCTGCGAGCTCATGCGGCGCGAGCAGATGTCGTAACCGAAGGTCGGCGAGTAGCTGACGCTGGTCCCGGGATTGCGGGTGATCATGTCGAGCCAGGCGAGCGGCCGCCGGGCGAAATCCTCGGTCTTCAGATAGTCCACCGACATTTGCAGCGCGATCGGCGACAGGAAGCAGCCGACCAGGCCCATGTCATGATACCAGGGCAGCCACGAGATGACCCGGTCGTCCTGCTCAATCTTCAATCCGAACCCGTGGGCATGGAGATTGTCGAGCAGCGCGCGGTGGGTGACCGCGACGCCGTGCGGGAAGCGGGTCGAGCCGCTCGAATATTGGAGGTAGGCGATATCGTCGGGCGCGGCCGAGGGCAGCTCGGCGTCCGCCTCGGCGATGTCGGCCAGACTCTCCCAGGCGCGGGCGTCAACGCCGCGCGCGGCCGCCGCGTCGCTGCAGAAATCGGTCAGCTCGGCCGGGAACAGGAACAGCTTCGGGTCGCTGCTGGCGAGCTGGACCTGGAGCTGGTCGACATAGGCGTCGCGGCCGCCGAAGCTGGTTGGGAGCGGCAGCGGCACCGGCCACGCGCCGGCATAGACCGCGCCGAAGAAGCAGGCGGCGAACTCCGGGCCGGTCTCGGCGATGAGCGCGATCCGGTCGCCCGGCCGGACGCCGAGGGTGAGGAAGCGCCGCGCATGCGCCAGCGCGGCCTGGCGCAACTCGGCGTAGGTGTAGGCCTGGGTCAGCGACCCGCGCGCGTCGTGGAAATTGAGGCCGCGCTTGCCGGTCGCGGCATAATCCAGCGCCGCTCCGAGCGTCTCGAAGTCGGCGAGCCGGCGCGGCAGCTTGTCGATGGTGGGTGTCGCGCCCGGCGGCGCAAGCTCGGCTTCAACCCTGGCGTTGCGATCGAGCAAGCCGTCAATCCTTCATATTGTTGCGCACGTCTTCGGGCGCTGCTCAGCCCGGCTTCCTGAATGGCCGGGGAGTGTGGCACAAAAACGGCCGCAGCGCCCCCGGCTTTTCAATGTTCGACGCGGGATTTGGCGCAAGGGCGTCCCGGAAAGGTGTGCCATCAATCCTCTCAATAGCTTAGCGGGGTCAGTGTGGCGCACGTATGCCAAGACCTGTCGACAGGTTAGCCTGCAGCTGGCGGCCCGTCGCTGTTGAAGATGTCGGCAGCCGCTTTCCATTCATTGCCGATCTTCCGCCAGACCACCACATATTTGCCGGTGTCGTTTTGCGCTTTACCTGATGGCGCAATCGTCAGCTGATACGTCCCGCGATCGAGCGCCATGTCACCGGACGATGACAGCACGATCTGCTCTGGAGTGAACGTCAGGTTGAACCCGGGCGTGTTCATCATCGATGCCCAGGTTTGCTGTATCGCGGCGCGCCCTTTGCCGACCGGCGCGTTGGGTGGCATGACAGCGCCGTCCTCCGCGTAGAGTTCCGCAATGGCTGCGGCATCCTTGGCTTTCACGAGCTGGAGCCAGTGATCGACCTGCTGGCGGATTGCCTGCTCATCCGCCCCAGTGTCGACAGCGGCGGCACTGGTAGCTTCGGCGGCGTTGTTCGCAGGCTTGTCACCTGCCTGGCACGCCGGCAGCAGCAGCGCCGTGACAGAAAGCAGCAACAGCGATTTCGTCATTGGCCCCTCCTCTTGCTGTTCCTCGCCATAGCACCCGTAATGTGCCTCGCGCCAACTTGCTGAGGTCCGCTTTCCACCCATTGCGGACGTTCGGAAGACGACGGGTCGACACACAGCCGGAGGTGTCACCGACACCATGGGGACGGCCGCTGACTGACAAAGTTCGACGGGCACCCATTGAACATCGCCGATAACTGGCTGGAAACCGCCAATCATATCGCACAAGATCGGCGCATGGCACATTCCGCGCGCCGTCGGTCGCCCGCGCCGCTCGACGAGCAGAGGCTCGGCGAGCTCGCGCTGCGTTATGTCGGGCGGTTCGCGACGACGCGGGCCAAGCTGCGGTCCTACCTTCAGCGCAAGGTCCGCGAGCGGGGCTGGGAGGGCGCTGGGCCGCCCGACGTAGAGGCGGTTGCGGAGCGGCTCGCAGCGCTCGGTTATGTCGACGATGCCGGTTACGCGCTCGCCAAGTCGCGCGCTCTCGCCGGCCGCGGGTACGGCAA
>Ga0207678_10001664_pt1 | contig 20383 bp, 22 predicted proteins | sample KBSC63metaG_FD_184319 | JGI IMG/M metagenome (GOLD analysis project Ga0207678, IMG submission 184319) | Corn rhizosphere microbial communities from Kellogg Biological Station, Michigan, USA - KBS C6-3 metaG (SPAdes) (version 2) | ecosystem: Host-associated > Plants > Roots > Rhizosphere > Soil ... | reverse complement strand
CACGCACGGGCGCGGAGCGCGCCGCACGGCTCTTGGAACCCCCCTTGGTCCCTGCCGATCCGGTCTGGGCCAATCCGGTCTGGGCCGTTTCGGCCTGGGCCAGCTCGTTGGCCAGCCGCACGCCGGACTCGCTCAGCTCGCGCAGAATGGACCGTCCCTCGGCCGGCGTGAGTCCTGCCTGGTCAAAGGCCGTCCTCAGCTCCGCAAGAGACAGGTGACCCTGGCTTCGCCCGCGCTGGATCAGGTCATCCACCCGGGTCGTGCTCGCCTCGTCATCCGAGTCGGCGATACGCTCGGCTACTGACGTCGCCATGGCGATCCGCGGCATGAGGCACCTCCCTCCTCCTCGTAACAACGCACGCACTACTTACGTCGTTCAATGGGTTTCCACCAAGTACCCCTCGCCGCCCCGCGTAGTCATCAGCGGGAGACTTTGTCCGGGCACTAATAAGTAACGCTCTCCGCCTCAGTTTGTTCCCGCCGTAGCAGCTCTTGCCGGAGCCGTACGATGTCGTACTTCCCGCTCGGGAGCATGGGAACGGCATCGACCATTACGACCCTGCTAGGAATAGCGTAACGCGGCAGCCGCTCGCGCACATGCCTACGGAGCAATTCCAGGTTCGGCGGGTCGGCCGGATCGGCAGGCACCACCACCGCGACGACCCGTTCGCCCCATTCCGGGTCGGGTTGCCCCACCACCACTGCCTCCCGGACGCCCGGGCAGCTCTGCAGGGCCGCCGCGACCTCGCCCGGGACCACCTTGTGCCCGCCGGTGGTGATGACGTCGTCCGCCCGGCCGCGGACGGTCAGCCGCCCCTCGGCGTCCACCCGGCCCAGGTCGCCGGTGCGGAACCAGCCGTCGGCCGGCGCGCGCGGGCCGCCGAGGTAGCCGGAGAACAGCACCGGCCCGGTGATCCAGATCCGCCCGTCGTCGCGGACCTCGGCCCGCACGCCGTCCAGCGGCACGCCGTCGTACACGCAGCCGCCGCAGGTCTCGGTCATGCCGTAGGTGGTCACCACCGGCACACCCGCGTCCCGTCCGGCCTCCAGCAGGCCGGACGGCGCGGCGGCCCCGCCCAGCAGCACCGAGGAGAAGCCGGCCAGCGGTGTCGGTCCATGCGCCCCGGCCTGGAGCAGGAGACGCTGCAGCTGCGTGGGCACCAGCGAGACGTGCGCGCAGCCCGAGGCGGCCACGGTCCCGGCGTCGGCCCGCTCGGCCAGCACCGGCTCGGTGCCGCCGACCAGCGAGCGCACCAGGACAGCCAGGCCGGCCACGTGCGTGACGGGCAGGCAGCACAGCCAGCGCTCGCCGGGCCGGGCGCCCACCCGGTGGAGCGAGGCCCGGGCCGAGTGCCGCAGCGCGGCCGCGCTCAGCTCCACCCCCTTGGGCACCCCGGTGGATCCCGAGGTGCCGACCACGACCGCCGTACCTTCGGCTACTCCCTCATGAGGTCCCGAACGGGCCGAGGTGACTCCCTCCGTGTCCTGCACCGAGTCCGGTCCGAGGGCGTCGATCAGCCCGGCGAGCCGCGCTGGCGGCAGGCCAGCATCGAGCGGTGCGATGGCGGGTCCGCTGCCGTCGAGCGCCGCCGCCAGCAACTCGACCAGCCGCGGGGTCGCGCGCTCGACCAGGACCGCGTGCAAAGGGCGCATGGTCACGTTGATTAAGGTTAGAACCTGAACTCCAGGAGGTTACGAGTGACCGAACGCTCAGCCCTGAAGCGTCTTGTGATTATATTCACAAACCTATGACCGCGCCGGGCTCGTTGCGGGCCGGGGCGGCCAGCGGCGACCTGGCCGGGATGATCAGCGGGCTGCGAGCGTTCGCGATCCCGATGCCGGTGAGGTTCCGGGGGATCACGGTGCGCGAGGGCGCCCTGATCGAGGGGCCGGCCGGGTGGGGCGAGTTCTCGCCGTTCGCGGAGTACGGGCCGAAGGAGAGCGCGCGCTGGCTGGCCAGCGCGGTCGAGTCCGCGACGCATCTGTGGCCCGCGCCGGTCAGGGACCGCATCCCGGTGAACGTGACCGTGCCCGCGGTCGGGCCCGAGCAGGCGGCCGCGATCGTGGCCCGATCCGGCTGCCGGACGGCCAAGGTCAAGGTGGCCGAGCGCGGCCAGGCCGAGGCGGAGGACATCGAACGGGTCGAGGCGGTCAGGGACGCGCTCGGGCCGGACGGCAGGATCAGGGTCGACGCCAACGGTGCCTGGGAACCAGGGCAGGCGGCCCGGGTGCTGCGCCGGCTGGCCCGGTTCGGGCTCGAGTACGCCGAGCAGCCCTGCGCCACCCTGGACGAGCTGGCCGAGCTGCGCCGGCACATCGATATTCCGGTGGCGGCCGACGAGTCGATCCGCCGGGCCGAGGACCCGCTGCGGGTGCGCGCCGCGGGCGCGGCCGACATCGTGATGCTGAAGGTCCAGCCGCTCGGCGGGGTCCGCGCGGCGCTGGCGGTGGCGGAGGCCTGCGGCCTCCCGGTCGTGGTGTCGAGCGCCGTGGACACCTCGGTCGGGCTGGCCGCCGGGGTGGCGCTGGCCGCCGCGCTCCCCGAACTGCCCTACGCCTGCGGTCTTGGCACCATGTCGCTGCTGGCCGGGGACGTGACGGCCGGCCCGCTGCGGCCCGAGGCGGGATCGCTGCCGGTCAGCCGGCCGGCCGTCGACCCCGGTGAGCTGGCCCGCTGGGAGACCGATCCGGCCCCCTGGCGGGAGCGGGCCGGCGCGGCCGCCAGGTACCTGCCGTGAACCCGGCGACCGCGTTCGGCGTCACGTTCAGCGACGAGCTGATCCGGTGCGGGCTGCGCGAGGTGGTGCTCGCGCCCGGATCGCGCAGCACGCCGCTGGCCATGGCGTTCTATGAGGCGGCGCGGCAGCAGCGGCTGCGGCTGCACGTCCGGATCGACGAGCGCTCGGCCTCGTTCACCGCACTCGGCCTGGCCAAGGCCAGCCGGCTGCCGGTGGCGGTGCTGTGCACCTCGGGCACGGCGGCGGCCAACTTCCACCCGGCGGTGATCGAGGCCGACGAATCGGGTGTGCCGCTCGTGGTGCTCACCGCCGACCGGCCCGCTGAGCTGCGCGGAATCGGCGCCAACCAGGCCATCGACCAGATCAAGCTGTACGGCGCCGCGGTGCGCTGGTTCTGCGAGGCCGGCCTGCCGGAGGCCCGCCCGGGCGCCGCCCGCTACTGGCGCTCGCTGGCCTGCCAGGCCTGGGCGCTCGCCGCGGGCCGCGTCGGCGGCCTGCCGGGCCCGGTTCACCTCAACCTGCCGTTCCGCGAGCCGCTGGTGCCCGGCGGGGACGAGGAGTGGCCAGAATCGCTGGAGGGCCGCCCCGGCGGCCAGCCGTGGACCCGGTTCCCGGATCAGGACGCGACGCATGACGTGCTCCACCTCCCCTGGACCGAACGTGGCGTGGTGGTCTGCGGGGACGGCGACTACGACGCGCGGGCCCTGGCCGAACTGGCCGAGCGGGCAGGCTGGCCGGTGCTCGCCGAGCCCTCGTCCGGTGCTCGCCGCGGCCCCGGCGCTCTGTCCGCCTACCAGTACCTGCTGGCGACGCCGGAGTTCGTCCGGGCGCACCAGCCCGACGTGATCGTCTCGGCGGGACGCCCTGGGCTCTCGCGGCCGCAGCTCGCCTTCCTGAAGAACGGATCGGCGCGCAGGCACGTGGTGGTCGCGCAGGGACCGGGGCGCTGGGCCGACCCGCAGCGCGCCGCGACCGACGTCGCCACGGCCCTGCGGCTGACCGGGACCCCGGACGGCGCGGGATCGGCGGGCGGCTGGCTGGATGGCTGGCAGCGGGCGGACGAGGTGGCGCGCCGCGCGGTGGACGCCGTGCTCGACGAGGGCGAGAGCCTGACCGAGCCGCGGCTCGCCCGGGACCTGGCCACTTCGCTGCCCGACGGAGCCCTGCTGTGGTGCGGATCAAGCCAGCCCGTTCGGGACATTGATTGCGCTCTTCCTCCCCGTGCCGACCTGCGCGTGCTGGCCAGCCGCGGCACCAGCGGGATCGACGGCACCACCTCGTCGGCGATCGGCGCCGCGCTGGCCCACGGCGGCCCGGCCTTCGCCGTGATCGGGGACCTGACGTTCCTGCACGACGCGGCGGGCCTGGCCCTCGGCCCGGACGAGCCGCGTCCCGACCTGTGCCTGGTCGTGGTCAATAACGACGGCGGCGGCATCTTCTCCGCCCTGGAGCAGGCGGCGTTCCCGGGCCCGTTCGAGCGGGTGTTCGGCACCCCGCACGGCACCGGCCTGAACCACCTGGCCGCCGCGTTCGGCCTGCCCTACCAGCGACTCGAGCAGCCGGGGGACCTGGCCAAGGCGCTGCAGGGCACCGGCCTGCGGGTGGTGGAGGCGCAGACCAGCCGGGCCGGGGATACCGAGCTGCGGGCCAGGCTGCGCGCCGCGGCCGCCGCGGCCATTCGCGGGATCTAGCTACATCCCTGGTTGTACTGGCGCTGCGACCAGGGGCGGACGCGGAGAATCCCGGATCGCGATTACTGTCAGGGTATGGCTGCGAGGAATATCGCCGCAGGGCCGCGCCCGCCGCTCGCCGACCGGCTGACCCCGGCGCAGTGGCAGGCGCTCGACGCCGTGGCCGCCGTCCTGGTCGCCCTCTGGGTGGTCTTCGACCTGCGCCTGCGGCACGGCTTCCGGTTCGAGCTGCCGCAGGCCTGGTTCGGGGCGCTGGGCGCGGCGGCGACCCTTCCGGTCGCGGTACGGCGCCGCTGGCCGATCCCGGTGCTGGCCGTGGTGGCCACCGCGGTGGCCACGCTGACCGCGCTCGGCCGCGCCGAGCTCGACATGGACATCACGCTCGGCATGGCGATCTACACGGTGGCGGTGACCTGCCGCCGCCCGGTCGCGGTGGCCGCGCTGGTCGGCACCGAGACCGTGCTCACCTGCGGGCTCATCACCGCGTCGGCCGGGGCGCACGGCCCGGTGGACACGGTACACAGCCTGCTGGCCGCGGGGGCGCTGTGGTTCGTCGGCGACAGCGTGCGGGAGCGCCGGCGGTACCTGGCCGCCTGCCGGGAGCAGGAAGCCCAGCGTCAGGCGGATCACGGCCGGCTCGCGGTGCGCGAAGAGCGGGTCAGGATCGCCCGGGAGCTGCACGACGTGGTGGCCCACACGCTGAGCGTGGTCACCTTCCAGGCCGGGGTCGGCCGCAAGATCGGCGCGACCCGGCCCGCGGAGGCGCTGCTGGCCCTGCAGGCCGTCGAGGTGACCGGCCGGAGCGCGCTCGAGGAACTGCGCCGCATTCTGGGCCTGCTCCGCGACGACGACGGCGAGGCGCCCAGCCTGGTTCCCGCCCCCGGCGTCGGCGACCTCGAGGACCTGGCCGGCACCGTGCGGGCCGCCGGGATACCGGTGTCGCTTGCCGTCACCGGCGAGGTGGCGGCGCTGCCGCCCGCCGCCTCCCTGACCGCGTACCGCATCGTCCAGGAGGCGCTGACCAACGTGGTCAAGCACGCGCCCGGCGCGCGGGCCACGGTCCGGGTGCAGGCGGGCCGGGACGGGGTGCTGATCACGGTGGACAACGACCGCGGGACCGGCGGCCCGGCGGGCCCGCCAGGGGGCGCCCGGCATGGCCTGGTCGGCATGAACGAGCGCGCCGCGGCGTTCGGCGGCAGCCTGGACGCGGGACCCGTGGCGGGCGGCGGATTCCAGGTGACGGCCTTCCTGCCGCTCCCCGATCAGGCCCGGGCCGACCAGGCCAAGACCGGTCAGGCAGGCCAGGCGCAGGTCGGGCGGGTCGCATGACCATCGGCGTGGTGGTCGCCGACGACCAGGCCATCGTGCGGGCCGGGTTCCGCATGCTCATCGACTCCGAGCCCGACCTGGCCGTGCTCGGCGAGGCCGCCAACGGCGCGGAGGCGGTCGCGGTGGCCCGCCGGACCTCGCCCGACGTGGTCCTGATGGACATCCGCATGCCGGTGCTCGACGGGATCGAGGCCACCAGGCGGATCACCGCCGCCGGGCCGCTGCCCCGGGTGCTGATCCTGACCACGTTCGACCTCGACGAGTACGTCTTCGGCGCGCTGCGGGTCGGCGCGAGCGGGTTCATGCTCAAGGAGCGGCCGCCCGAGGAGCTCCTGTCCGCCATCCGCGTCATCGCGGCGGGTGAGGCGCTGCTCGCGCCCAACATCACCCGCCGGCTGATCGAGCATTTCGCCCGGCAGCCCGACCCGACGCGGCCCCCGCCCGGCGCGCTGGAACAGCTGACCGTGCGCGAGCGCGAGGTGCTCGCGCTCATCGCCACCGGGCTGTCCAACACCGAGATCGCCGAGCGGCTGATCATGAGCGTCCCCACCGCCAAGACCCACGTGAGCCGGATCCTGGCCAAGCTCGGCGCCAGGGACCGCGCCCAGCTCGTCGTGCTCGCCTTCCAGTCCGGGCTGGTCCGACCCGGTTAGCGATACATCCGGAGGCGTAGTGGCCGCGCGTCGCTAACGCGGCGGCCGCAGCGGAACCGGGTTCCGCGGGCTGACGACACGGGCCTGGCCGCGGACCAGCATGGCAGCATGTTCTTCACCTACATATGGCGCGAGCTGCGGCGGCGGATGCGCCAGGCGGTCCTCATCGCGCTGGGCCTGGCGCTCGGCGTCGGCCTGGTGATCACCGTGACCGCAGGCTCGAACGGCGTCAAGGACTCGCAGGCCACCGTGCTGCACACGCTGTACGGCGTGGGCACCGACATCACCGTGACGCAGCCGCCGGCCAAGGGCTCGGGCGGGGGGACCTCGTTCGGCTTCCGGCAGGAGATCAAGAACGTGCGCAGCGGCCAAATCACGGCGGGCACCAAGATCAACATCAACCAGCTGGTCAACACCCAGTACGGCACGATGAAGGCGGCTTCGCTGGCACCGGTGAGCCGGCTGGACGGCGTGTCGGCCGCGACCGGCGGGCTCGCGCTCACCGACGTCACGGTGAGCGGCACCGTGCCCGCGCTGAGCGCGGGCCGCAGCAGCTTCAGCTCCAGCTTTACCACCGACACGTTCACGGTCGACGGGGTGGACCTGGCGAACACCTCGCTCGGGCCGCTCAGCGCGGCCAGGCTCACCGCGGGGTCGGCGCTCACCGCCGCCGACGCGCACGCCAACGACGTGCTGGTCAACTCGAGCTACGCCACGGCGCACAAGCTGAGCGTGGGCAAGAACCTGGCCATCGGCGGCACCAGCTTCACGATCACCGGCATCGCGAGCGTGCCGCAGAGCGGAAATCCGCCGGACGCCTACATCCCGCTGGCCAAGGCGCAGAGCATCGGCCAGGCCTCGGCCAGCGCCGGGCTGTCCGGCCAGGTGAACACCATCTACGTGTCCGCCGCGAGCGCCACGGACATCCCCGCGGTGCAGGCCGGGCTCAGTCACCTGCTGCCCGGCGCCACGGTCACCGACCAGGACAACCTGGCCGGCGAGGTGACCGGATCGCTGGCCAGCGCGTCCAGCCTGGCCGCCAACCTAGGCCGCTGGCTGTCGGTCGCGGTGCTCGCCGCCGCGTTCGGCGTGGCCAGCGTGCTGACCATGGCGGCGGTATCCCGCCGGGTCAGGGAGTTCGGCACCCTGAAGGCGCTCGGCTGGCGGAGCAGGCGGGTCGTCGGGCAGGTGATGGGCGAGTCGTTCGTGATCGGCGTCGGCGGCGCCGTGCTCGGGGTGGCGCTCGGCTACGGCGGCACCGCGCTGATCGACGCCCTGGCCCCGAAGCTGACCGCCACTGTGGGGGCGAGCAATGCGGCCTCTGTGAGGGGGGCCGGCCGCCTCCTCGGCGCGGACGCCGCCCAGGCGCTGACCGGCGCGGGCCATAGCGTCTCGGTGACGCTCAACGCACCGGTCACGGCGAGCATCATCGGCCTCGCGGTGCTGCTGGCGCTGGCCGGCGGGCTGATCGCGGGGTCCTTCGGCGGATGGCGGGCGGCCCGGCTGCGGCCCGCCGCGGCGCTGGCGAGGGTGGCGTAATGGCCGACACCGTCTATCAGCTGTCCGACGTCGTCAAGCGCTACCGGAAGGGCCGCGGTGAGGTCCTGGCCCTGCGCGGCGTGAATCTGGTCATCTGCGACGGCGAGTGGCTCGCCATCCAGGGCCCGACCGGCCACGGCAAGTCCACCTTGCTGCAGATCCTGGGCGGCCTGGACCGCCCGACCTCGGGCACGGTCGAGTTCGACGGGGTGAACCTGGCCCGGCTGCCGGAAACCAGGGTGACCAGGGAGCGAGCCCGGTCGATCGGGTTCGTCTTCCAGACCTTCAACCTGATCCCGACGCTCAGCGCCGCGGAGAACGTGGAGGTGGCGCTGGTGCCGCTCGGGTTTCCCGCGTCGGAGCGCAGGATGCGGGCCGAAGAGGGGCTGTCCGCGGTCGGCCTCGGCGACCGCCTGCGGCACCTGCCGTCCGAGCTGTCCGGCGGCCAGCAGCAGCGCGTGGCGATCGCCCGCGCGCTAGTCAAGGAGCCCCGGGTGCTGCTCGCCGACGAGCCGACCGGCAACCTGGACGAGGGCACGAGGGACGAGATCATCGCCCTGCTCGAGGACCTGTGGCGCCGCCGCGGCCTGACCATGGTGCTGGTCACTCACGACAGCGCCGTAGCCGGCCGGGCGCCGCGCCTCGGCCTGATGAGGGACGGCCAGTTCGAAGACGCCCCGTGAGCCGTACCCCGGCGGCCGCATGTCCCTGAGCCGGCGGCCGCATGTCCCCCTGAGCCGGCCGCCGGACGCCATGAAACCGGGAATTCACTGCGCTAAAACGCACTGGATCCGGGTTTCATGGCGTGTGCGCCGCCGCTGGCTATGTTAGGAACGATGACGGGATCGGTTCTGGTACTGATCGTGCTACCCGGCGGGCGTCGTGAGCGCCGGTAACCGCGGCCAGCTCGCGGACTTCCTGCGCTCCCGCCGAGCCCGGCTGACTCGGGGTCGACGTCGCCCGGCGGCGTGCGCGCCGGTTCTCATCGTGGTGGGCGGCCTGCCCGCCACCGGCAAGAGCACGGTGGCCAGCGCCCTGGCTCGCCAGGCCGGCTTTACCTTCGTCCGCGTCGACCGGATCGAGCAGGCCATCATCGATTCGACCGGCCTGCGTCAACCGCTGGGTCCCGTCGGGTACACGGTCGCCTACGGCGTGGCCGCGGAGCAGCTCGGGCACGGCGTCAGCGTGGTGGCCGAGTGCGTCAACCCGCTCGGCGTGACCAGGGACGCCTGGCGCGACATCGCGGCCGGCCACGGCGCCCGGCTGGTCGAGGTCGAGCTCGTCTGCACCGACCGGGCCGCGCACCGCGAGCGGGCCCAGACCCGCGAGGTGGACATCCGTGGCCTGCGGCTGCCGGACTGGGAGCAGATCACCAGCCGGGAGTACGAGCCGTGGGACCGTGGCCACCTGGTCATCGACACCGCGACCCGGACACCCGCGGAGGCGGTCGCGACCATCCTCGCCGCCATCCCAGAAAGAGTCGGCCATGTTTCAGCCGATCCGGACTGACCCGCCGCCGGACCAGGTACGGCGGATCACCTTCGTGCCGTTCCTGACCGACGGCCGGTGCGTGCTCATCGACGAGCCAGGTGACCCTGCGCTGCCGTCCGGGGGGGTGCTGGACGGCGAGCACTACCTGCTGGACACCGTGCTGCGGGTCCCGCTGCAGACGGCGGGCTTCCGCTACCAGCGGTTCCATCCGTTCGGCCTGGACCGGGATCACCTGTACGCCTGGATCGAGGGCGGCCCGTACACCGGACGCAGGCCGCACCGGACCGTGGCGCTGCTGGCCTGCTCCGCCGAGGAGGCGGCCCGGCGGCTGGACGAGGACGGCGAGTCGGTGCATGCCGCCGCCGTGCGTGCCGCGGCCCGGTCCTACCGGACGCTGGACGAGCACGAGTTCTACGCGGACAACCAGCGCACACTGGAGCCCGCCTACCTGCGCGGGACCACGCCCCGGCAGGCTAGCGGGTTCGGCGGGGACGCGCGGGAGTGGGAGCAGGCCCGGCGGCACATCACCGAAGGGATCGCCGGCGACGGGACGTTCCTGGACGTTGGCTGCGCCAACGGGCTGCTGATGGAGTCGGTGGCGGCCTGGTGTGCCGAACGCGGCCTGGCCATCGAGCCCTACGGTGTCGACATATCGCCTGCGCTGGCCGAACTCGCCCGGCGCCGGCTGCCCCAGTGGGCCGATCGCATCTGGGTCGGCAACGCCGTGAACTGGCGGCCGCCCGGCGCAATGCGCTTCGATTACGTGCACATCCTGCTCGACTGCGTGCCCCGGGCGCGGCGCGCCGACCTGGTCGGGTACCACCTGGCTCAGACCGTTCGGCCGGGCCCGGGTCGCCTGCTGGTCAGCGACTACGCCGCCGATCCGGCCGCGGGCCATCCGGCCGCCGCCGAGACGCTGACGGCCCTGGGCTTCCGCTGTGCCGGCCAGACCAGCGGCGGCGGCCGCCCCGCCCGCCCGGCTGCTCCCACCGCCTGGATAACCGCGCCGTGAGCCCAGCGGACGGTATTGTCGCAGGCCACTTCGCATGGTGGTCATACGTGTCCGGGCAACGGGCATAATGACGGTGAAATGACGCTCACACAGCTCAACGCGTTCGTCCTGGTTGCCCGGCTCGGCTCGGTGACCGCCGCCGCCAACGCGCTGGGCGTCAGCGAGTCAGCGGTCTCCCAGGCCCTGTCGGCCCTCCGGCTGCACCTGGGCGACCAGCTGGTCACCCGCGGGCCCGTCGGCATGAAGCTGACCCCGGGCGGCTCGCGGCTGCTCGCCACCGCGTCGCAGATCGTGGTGCTCGGGGCCGAGGCGCACGCCGCCGTGCGGGCCGCGCAGGGTGCGCCCGAGCAGCTCCGGGTGGTGTCCACCTCCACCATCGCCGAATTCATGGTCAGCCCGCTGACCGAGGCGTTCTCCAAGCGCTTCCCCGGCTCGGTCGAGGTGTCGGCGGGTGTCGCGGTGACCAAGGAGATGAGCGTCCTGGTCGCCAACCGGCTCGCCGACGTGGCGATCTCCTCAGCCATCCCTGAGGACCCGGGCATGGCGCTGGCGACCGAGCCGATCTTCAAGTACCGGCTGGTGGTCGTGACCGCCGGGCAGCCCAGGCTGCGCGGGGGCCCGCGCCAGTGGCTGTGGTTCGTCGATCCGTCCGGCACCGATCCCGGCAGCGAAACCGGGCAGCTACTGACCAGCCTGGGAATCCCCGAGGAGCAGGTCAGGGTCTTCCCGAACCAGACCGCTGCCTGGGCGGCCGCGGCCGACGGGACGGGCGTCGCGCCGGCCGTCGAGCACCTGGTCGCCCAGCGGCTGCGCCGCGGCGAGCTGTCCCGCGTCGACGCGCCCGGCTGCAAGCTGGACGCCTGCTGGCACGTCACCCTGCTGGAACGGCAGCACCAGAGCGTGGCGGCCAGCTCGTTCCGGCGCTATCTCGGCACACCGGAAGCCATGCACCTGATGCGCTCGCCGGCCGGCGGTGTCCCGCCGTCCCGGTTCCGCCCGCCGGTCTACGTCACGATCTGGAGCTAGTCTCACTGAGACTTCTGAGCGTCGCCACTAGCGCAGACTCAGGTAAAGCGGGGGAGAGGACCGCCCCTTAAGCAAGCACTTATTCGCCCGTTGCGGGCCGGTCCGGCCCAGTGGATCATGTTGACGCAACAGCAGTAATGGCGCTTGTCCAGCGGCAGGAGCGTGCGGCATGCGAATCGAATCCGACGGGCACAGCCGCGGGAACCCGCGGCTCTACGAACTGATCGAGCACGCCCCGAAGACCGGGAAGAGCCCGACCGTATGGGCCTGGCCTGAGCTGATCGACTACCTCAAGGTCGCGGGCCAGCCGGTAGCGGGACCGTGGCCACCGCACCAGCAGCCCCGGCCGGATCCAGAGGAAGACTCGCTTCCGGTGGCGGTACCGGACCCGGAATCGCGGCCCGCGGCCGCGCGGCGGGAAGCGCCGCCTGCCGACCCCGACCCCGAACCGTAGCCCGCGCCGAAGGACACCTGGAGGATCCTATGTATCCGTCGCGGTTCCGGTACGAGGCGCCGCGGTCGCTCGACGAGGCGATCAGCCTGCTGCACGACGGCGGGGACTACGTCAAGGTGCTGGCCGGCGGCCAGAGCCTGGTCCCGCTGATGAAGCTGCGCTTCGCGTCGCCGGAGCTCGTCGTAGACATCAACAACGTGCCCGGGCTGAGCTACCACCGGGCCCAATCCGACGGCTCCTTGCACATCGGCGCGCTGTGCCGGCACGCCGAGCTGGAGCGCTCGGGCCTGCTGAAGACCACGCAGCCGACCATGGCCGCGGCCGCCCCGCTGATCGCCGACCCCATCGTCCGCAACCGCGGCACCCTGGTCGGCTCGCTGTGCCACGCCGACCCGCAGGGCGACTGGGCCTCGGTGGTGCTGGCGCTTGGCGGCTCGGTGGTCGCCAGCGGTCCCCGCGGCACGCGCACCATCCCGCTGGCCGGCTTCGTCACCGGCCCGTTCCAGAACGTCCTGGAACCGGACGAGATCGCGGTTGAGGCCGTGATCCCCGCCGCGCAGGGCGCCAGGTCCGGCGGCTACCTCAAGCTGGAGCGCCGGGTCGGCGACTTCGCCACGGTCGGGGTCGCGGTGGCGCTGGAGACCAGCGGCGGGAAGGTGATCAGGGCGGGCATCGCGCTGACCGGAGTGGGCGGCTCTACCATCGGCGCCACCGAGGCGGCGCAGGCCCTGACCGGGCAGCCGCTGACGGCCGAGACCATCGAGCAGGCCGCCGAGCTCGCGGCGCAGGCCGCGCGGCCGAGGACGGACCATCGCGGCAGCGCCGACTACAAGCGGCACATGGTGCGCACGTTCGTGCTGCGCCTGCTGAGCCGCGGCGAAACGGCAGAGACAGCGGAGAGGGCGGCCTGACCATGACGATCGTCTACGACGACCACGAGGGCCAGATCACGGACGTCCCGGTACGCCGGATCAGGTTCACGGTCAACGGCGAGAAGAAGATCGCCGAGGTGGAGCCGCGGCTGCTGCTGGCCCACCTGATCCGCCGCGGGCTCGGCCTGACCGGCACCCACATGGGCTGCGACACCACCAACTGCGGCGCCTGTACCGTGCTGGTCGACGGGCGCCCGGTGAAGTCATGCACCATGCTGGCCGTGCAGGCCGACGGACACGAGATCAGCACCGTCGAAGGCCTGGCTAGCGCCAGCGAGCTGCACCCGCTGCAGGAGGGCTTCCGGGAGGAGCACGGTCTGCAGTGCGGGTTCTGCACGCCGGGCATGATGCTGGCCGCCAAGGCGCTCCTCGACGAGAATCCCGACCCGTCCGAGGAGGACGTGCGCTGGGCGCTGTCCGGCAACTTGTGCCGCTGCACCGGCTACCAGAACATCGTCAAATCAGTGCTGTGGGCGGCGGCCAAGCTCCGAGCCGAAGCCGGGGAGGCGTGAGATGTCAGCACTCGACGAGATCAAGATCGGCGGGCTGGGCGCCAGCCGCAAGCGGGTCGAGGACAGCCGCTTCATCCGCGGCAAGGGCAACTACACCGACGACATTACCCTGCCCGGCATGCTGCACATGGAGATCCTGCGCAGCCCCCTGGCGCACGCGCGGATCAAGTCCATCGACACCAGCAAGGCGTGGGACATCCCCGGCGTGCACCTGGTGCTCACCGGGGAGATGATGGCGACCAGGAACCTGGCCTGGATGCCGACCCTGTCCTACGACACTCAGGCTGTGCTGGCCACCGACAAGGTCCGGTTCCAGGGCCAGGAGGTGGCCTGCGTCATCGCTGACGACCCGTACATCGCCAAGGACGCGTGCGAGGCCATCGACGTCGACTACGAGCCGCTGCCGGTCATCGTCAACCCGCGTCAGGCGGTCGCCGACGGCGCGCCGGTCATCAGGGACGACAAGGAAAGCCAGACCGGCAACGTCATCTACGACTGGGAGGTCGGCGACAAGGCCGGCACCGACCGGGCCTTCGAGCAAGCCGACCTTGTTTCGAAGCTGCAGCTGCACTACCCGCGCTCGCACCCAAGCCCGATCGAGTGCTGCGGGTCGATCGCGGACTTCAACCGGGCCACCTCCAAGCTCACCGTCTACATGACCACCCAGGCGCCGCACATCATCCGGGCCGCGGTGGCGCTGGTGGCCGAGCTGCCCGAGCACATGATCAGGATCATCTCCCCGGACATCGGCGGCGGCTTCGGCAACAAGGTGCCCGTCTACCCGGGGTACGTCTGCTCGATCCTGGCGTCGATCCTGCTGGAGCGGCCGGTTAAGTGGATCGAGGACAAGTCGGGCAACCTCATCTCCACCGGCTTCGCCCGCGACGTCTACCTGGACGGCGAGATGGCGCTGCGCCGCGACGGCAAGATCCTCGGCGTCCGGATCCACACCGACGCCGACCACGGCGCGTTCTTCTCCGACGCCCAGCCGAGCAAGTTCAAGATCGGCCTGATGCACTCGGCCTTCGCCGCGTACGACATCCCGGCCGCGCACCTGACCGCCCGCGGCACCTACACCAACAAGGCGCCGGGCGGCGTCGCCTACCGGTGCTCGTTCCGGGTCACCGAGGCGATGTTCTTCCAGGAACGCATGGTGCAGGCCGCGGCCGATGACCTTGGTATGGACCAGGCCGAGTTCCGCCGGATGAACTTCGTCCGCGACGAGGACTTCCCGCACCGGACCCCGTTCGGCTTCCTGACCGACTCCGGCCAGTACGCCAAGTGCCTGGACGTGGGGCTCAAGGCGATCGACTACGAGGAGTTCCGCCGTGAGCAGGCGGAGGCGAGGAAGCGGGGCCGGCTGCTCGGCCTGGGCATCTCCACCATGACCGAGCCGCTGGGCGCCGGCAACAGCCGCGAGTACGACATCCTCGGCATCAAGATGTTCGACTCGGCCGAGCTCAAGGTGCACATGACCGGCAAGGCCATCGTCCGCACCGGCGCCAAGACCCAGGGCCAGGGCCACGAGACGACCTGGGCGCAGATCGTCAGCCACGAACTCGGCATCCCGGCCGACGACATCGTGGTCGAGGAGGGCGACACCGACACGGCGCCGTTCGGCATGGGCACCTACGCCTCGCGCAGCACCCCGGTCGCCGGGGCCGCGGTCGCCATGGTCTCCCGCAAGATCCGGGCCAAGGCCCGCAAGCTCGCGGCGCACCTGCTCGAGGTGTCCGAGGAGGACGTCGAGTGGGAGCTCGGCCGGTTCTACGTCCGCAGCGCCCCGGACCGCGGCGTGACCATCCAGGAGTGCGCGATGGCCGCGTACAGCAACATGCCCGATGGCATGGAGCCCGGCCTGGAGAACACCGCGTACTACGACCCGCCGAACCTCACCTGGCCGTTCGCCGTCTACATCGTCACCGTCGAGGTCGACCCGGAGACGGGTGTCTGGGACGTGCTGAAGATGGTGGCGGTGGACGACTGCGGGGTACGGATCAACCCGATGATCGTCGAAGGCCAGATCATGGGCGGCCTGACCGAGGCCTACGCGATGGCCAACATGCAGTTCATCACGTTCGACGCGGACGGCAACTGCGTCGGCTCGAACTACATGGACTACCTGCTGCCGAGCGCCTGGGAGACGCCCGGCTTCGAGCTGCACAGCGAGGTCGTCACGCCGTGCCCGCACCACCCGATCGGCGCCAAGGGCATCGGGGAGTGCGCCGCGGTGGGCGGCCCGGCGGCCTTCGTCAACGCGGTCATCGACGCGCTGGGCGGTACCGGCGTCCGCAACATCGACATGCCGCTGCTCCCGGACCGGGTCTGGGAGGCGATCACCTACCGCCGCGACGTTTCCGGGGCGCCGCCGGTGCGAGCGGACGACTGACATGGAAGGCCTGGGCGTACTGGAGGAGATGGGCGAGCTGACCCGCCGGGGTGAGCCGTTCGCGCTCGCCACCGTGGTCTGGCGGCAGAGCCCGTCCTCCAGCCAGCCGGGCGCGCGCGCGATCATCACCGCGGCCGGCGAACTGCACGGCTGGATCGGCGGCGCCTGCGCCGAGCCGGTCGTGATCTCCGAAGCGCAGCACGTCATGAAGGAGGGCACGGCCCGGTTGCTGCTGCTCGGTACCCCGGAGCAGTTCGGCGCGGCGGTGCCGGACGGCATGACCGTGATCCCCATCTCATGCCAGAGCGAGGGGGCACTCGAGGTCTACATCGAGCCCGTGCTGCCGGTGCCGCACCTGGTCATCGTGGGGGATTCCCCGATGGCCAGGACGCTGGCCAGCCTGGCCGGGGCCCTCGGCTGGCGGACCGACCTGATCCGCGGCCCCGACTTCACGCCAGAAGCCGCGGACGCGCGTTCCATGATCGTGGTGGCCACCCAGGGTCACGACGACGAGGACGTGCTCGAGCGCGCGGTCGCCGCCCGGCCCGCCTACCTGGGCCTGGTCGGCTCGCGGCGGCGCGGGGCCACCGTGCTCGGCTACCTGGCCGACCGGGGCGTGCCGCGCGACCAGCTCGACCGGGTGCGGGTGCCGGCCGGCCTGGACCTGGGTCCCACCACGCACCAGGAGATCGCCGTCGCCATCCTGGCCGAACTGGTCCAGCTGCGGGCGTCCGGCGCGCTGGCCGGGCCGTACGAGGGCCGGCCCGCCACAGAACCCGCGCGGCAGGCTGGGCCGGAGGGGGGCCGGCCTGCCGCGCGGCCAGCGCTCGTCACCGATCCGGTCTGCGGGATGGCCGTGTCCGCGGACTCGTCCCGCCCGGTGCGGTACGAGGGCACCGACTACTACTTCTGCTGTGCCGGCTGCCGCCAGGCGTTCGAGCAGGACCCTGACGCCTACCTGAAGAAAGAGACCCGATGCTGATCAAGAACGAGTTCGAGGTCGCTGAGCCGGTCGAGAAGGTCTGGCAGTTCTTCGACAACATTCCCCAGGTGGCCGCGTGCCTGCCGGGCGCCGAACTCACCGAGGATCTCGGCGACGACAAGTACAAGGGCAAGGTGGCGGTCCGGATGGGCCCGGTGCGGATGCAGTTCGCCGGGACCGCGGACATCACCGAACGGGACGAGGCGGCCAAGCGGATCGTCGTGCACGCCGCCGGCGCGGACGAGAAGGGCCGCGGCCAGGCCAGCATGATGGTGACCGCGACCCTGGTCAAGGCGGGCCGGGGCACCAAGGTCGCCGTCGCCCAGGACCTGCAGCTATCGGGCGCGGCGGCGCAGTACGGCCGCGGCATGATCAGCGACGTCACCGCCGTGCTGATGCGCGACTTCTCGGCGAACATGCAGGACCGCATCGAGCGGATCGAGCGGGGCGAGTCCGCGGAGCAGATCGCCGCGGCCACCGCCACCCCGGCCAGGGGCTTCACCCTGGGCATGCGGGCCGCGCTGATGGCGCTGAGCCGGGTCTTCCGGCGCTTCTTCCTTCCCTACCAGCCCGCGAGCTGACGGGCCGCGGCGTTGCCTGGACCGAGGAGCGACGGAGGAGCGACGAGGGAAGGCGACGCCTTGGAGCGGTCCGGAAGCGAGCAAGAACAGATAGAGCGAGCTAGGAGCCAGTCATGGTCTTGTGGTGGATAGGCAACGTGATCTTGCTGGTCGTGGTGCTGCCGGTCGTCATCTTCCTGCTGAACCGCGTGCTCGCGGCGGTGGAGAGGATCCGGCACGCCACGGACGACATCCTGTCCGGCGGGGTGGCGCTCGTCGGCGAACTCACCGGCGTGCCGGAGGCCCTGGCCGTCACCGACACGACCGTCAAGGAAGTCTCCGTGGGAGCCGTCCGGTACGCCGGATCCGTCGCCAAGCTACTCGGTTAGGCAGGAAGGAGAACAGCCATGCCAGCTGCCGCCTGGTTCACACTGATCGTCGCCGCGCTGATCATCGCGATCACCGCGGTGGGCCTGCTCCGGGTCATCTTCCACCTCCGGGCGATCCGCAAGACGCTGGTCGCGACCACCGGGGGAGTGCAGGCCGTTGCGAGCCTGACGAGCACCGTGCCGGACCGGCTGACCTCGGTCAACGCGAGCCTGAAGCCCGTCAGGGACTTCTGCGAGACGGTGTGAGGAGCCTGTTATGGAACCGCATGTCCTTGCCGCGGGCACCAGTACCACCGGCTGGGTGGTGGGCTACACCATCGGCATCGTCATCGTGCTCGTGGTGGTGGCGCTCGTCGTGCCGATCCTGCTGCTCGCCCGCTCGATCGGCAACGAGGCGCCCAAGATCAACGACGCGCTGGGCGAGGCGGTGCAGAACACCGCGCCGCTCGGCGCGCTGCGCACCACGATCGAGCACGCCACGATCATCATCGGCGGCCTGCAGCGCGGCCGCGCCAGGCTGGGAGGGTAAGCGATGCACCATACGCTGGCCATGTCCTCGACCGAGCACAACCTGTGGACGATCGCCAACATCCTCGGCATCGTCGTGGTGGTCGCGGTCGCGGCTCTGCTGAGCCTGCTCATCTACCTGGTGAAGATCATCGACCGCCGCGTCGTCGCCGTCAGGGACACGCTCAAGGCGGCGGAGGCGAACACCTCGGACACGGTGCTGATCCCGCAGGTCGCCACCGGCGTCGAGGCTGTCCTCGCCGAGGGCCTGCAGCACCACCTGTTCCTCGGCCGCGTTCTCGAGAAGGTGAAGTCATGACCGGGCTCGTCGTGTGGACGGTCATCGACGTCCTGCTGCTGGTCGCCGGGCTGGCGTTCTACCTGTTCTGGGTGGGCACGCTGCTGACCCGCATCGCCGGCAACCTGGAGGAGTGCGCCGAGATCGTCCGCACCATCGTGGGTCACGCCAAGCTCATCGGGCCCGGGGTGGAGCACATCAACGAGACCGGCGGGGTGGTGGCGGGCGCGCTGCCGCTGCTGTACGGGATGGCCGAAGGCATCGTGGCCGGCGTCACCCCCAGGCCCGAGGCGCCCGCGGTGCCCGAGCCGGCCCGGCCCGCGTCGGGGACGCGCCGCTCGCGCCTGCTGGACGCGGTCGGCTTCGCCCCGAAGGCCTGACGGGCGCGCAGAGCTAGCCGGGCGCGCTCTCCGGCCGCGCCGGGTCCTTGGCCAGGCCGGGGGAGGACGAGGTGGTCCCGCCGATCCACTCGTCCTTCCACGCCTGGTCGAACTGCTGGTCGTTGCACCGGGGCTGGTAGATCGCGGTCAGCTCCCTGGCGATCTGCTCCCGGTGCGGCCTGCCTCCGCCGGGCACCTCGTAGGTGCAGATGTAGACCTTCCACCTGGATCCGGCGCGCTTGATCCAGCAGTGTGCGCGCGCGTGCTGGAACGGGAACCGCTCGGCCGACAGGTCGTCGGAGTGACCCACGTAGATGACCGCGTACCGGTCCGGGCGGGCGTCCGGCTCGGGCTTGTAGGCGATCGCGTACACCGCCGCCGTGGCCGGCGGCGTCCAGCCGGCCAGCAGCCGGGGCCCTTCGAACGAGAAGCCGGCCAGCGAGCCGAGCCGGATCATCCGGCGGCGTCCTCGTCCTCGCCGACCGCTTCGGTCCGCGTCAGCGGGGCCGTCGGCAGGCCTGCCGTCCGGGCCGCTCGCCAGAACTCGGCGGTGGCGCGCTCGATCGCCTCTTCGCGGCTGGCTGCCTCCACGATCAGCTGCGCGCCGAACCGGCTGGTGCCGATGCCCGTGGCGATGCCGCCGCTGGCCGCGACCGCGTCAGCCAGCTCGACCACCTGCTCACGGGTCAGCACGCGGTCGCCCTCGGCCTCGATCCCGACGCTCCACCTCACGGCACGCTCACAACTGTCACGCTGCTAGTTAAGCACCCGCGTCAGGTCGCCGCCGCGACTGCCGCCCCCTGAAAGGCACGGGTGACGGCGGCCGCGCGGCTGGACACCTGAAGTCGTGCGTAGATGTTCTCCAGGTGCTTGCGCACGGTGCCTTCGGACACGTCCAGCCGCCGTGCGATCTGGCCGTTGGTGAGACCCTCAGCGACGAGGCGCAGGATCTCCCAGTGCCGGGCGGTCAGCGCCGGGATGCCGCGGCGGCGCGCTTCCGCCTCTGCGTACGCCTCTTGCAGGTGCGGGCGCAGCAGGGCGAGCAGGGCGCGGTCGCGTTCGGTGAAATCCCCGCCCGGGCCCCGGAACAACATCAGCCGCACCGTGCGCCCCGGGCCGCCCGGAAGCCACAGCATGATTTCGTGATCGTACCCGGCTGGCCGCAGGTAGTCGCAGTACATGCCGGTCGCGTGCCACTGGCGGGCGCTGTAGAAATCCGAGACCCGCGTGACGCTGCGCAGGTCACCGGAACGCTCGGGATACGAACACGGCAGGGAGTCCCAGAAGTGGGTCCAGAACGCATCCATGTCGCCGTCCCCGGTCGCGGGGATCCCCTGCCCGAACCACATCGCCTGCTGCTGGCTATCCAGGCCGAAGAACGATATCTCGTCGCAAGGCACCTGCTGCATCAGGTGCTCGAACAGGGACAGCGGCAGGCCGTCTCCCGGGTCGTCGGCGGGATGGTCGCTGACGATGCCCCGCAAGCCGAGCAGATCGTGCT
>Ga0207678_10001663_pt1 | contig 20393 bp, 17 predicted proteins | sample KBSC63metaG_FD_184319 | JGI IMG/M metagenome (GOLD analysis project Ga0207678, IMG submission 184319) | Corn rhizosphere microbial communities from Kellogg Biological Station, Michigan, USA - KBS C6-3 metaG (SPAdes) (version 2) | ecosystem: Host-associated > Plants > Roots > Rhizosphere > Soil ... | reverse complement strand
AGGCATCATAGCGACGCGCTGATCACAATTTTTGGGCGATCCAGCGCTCAGAGAAGCCGTCTGTCCGTAATAGTTCTGCGGCAACACCACCGCCGCGTGCTCGGAGGACATGAGAGGAAGGGCCAGGCATCCGGGAAGTCCTATTGAATTGGCCTCGCCCAGGGCGCATTGTATTGACGGCGCAACAGCTGAATTGGCGCTCGGCCTCCCATCTGGCGCTGCCAACGCCAGGACAGCAGTTCTGGAGGTGTGCGGTCATGGTCAACGAAAATGCCGACACAAATGCGTACCTGAGCCACAGCCATCCGGGTGTGGAGCTGCGATGGCCTGCCTCTGCAATATGGAGGCCTGGCGAACCGACGGTTTCCAAGATTGGATTGGCGGACCTGAGAGACGCGATTGCTAAGGGCATCGACGATTTCAAGGCGATACCAAGTCACGCCATTTTCCTAATTATAGTATATCCCATCGTCGGTCTCATTCTGTTCAGGCTGACGTTCGGTTACGACATGCTGCCGCTGATCTTCCCGCTCATCGCCGGCTTCGCCCTGATTGGTCCAATTGCCTCCCTTGGCTTGTACGAGCTGAGCCGACGCCGCGAGAAGGGTCTCGATGCCTCTGCATGGCACGCGTTCGACGTTCTTCGATCGCCGTCAATCGGTGCCATCGCGAGGCTGGGGCTATTGCTACTGGTGATTTTTTTCACTTGGCTGGTTGTAGCCCAGGCGATGTACGTTGGAATATTGGGCAAATGGGTACCAGTTTCACTTGAGGAGTTTGCCCACCGTATTCTTGCCACCCCAGCGGGTTGGCAGCTGATCATTGTGGGCAATGTCTGCGGTTTTCTTTTCGCCGTCTTAGTGCTGGTAATTAGCGTGGTCTCCTTCCCGATGTTAGTCGACCGGAACGTCGGCGCCGCGACAGCGGTTCGGACGTCAGTTCGAGCCGTGCTCGCGAACCCGATGACGATGGCGATGTGGGGCCTCTTTGTCGCCGCCGCTCTCGTGATCGGATCCTTGCCCTTGCTCGTCGGACTAGCCATCGTTTTGCCCATACTCGGGCATTCGACATGGCATCTGTATCGCAAGGTAGTAAGCGCTGACGAGGTCATTTGACCTTGTTTCTCTGCGAGGCGTGTTGGAAAGAGCTCAATCTTAAACAGTCGCGGGTCTGGGTTCGACGCGGCAAGAACTCGCTCGATATCGAACAGCCGAAAGAAGGGTGACAGGATCATGGCTATGTTGGCCGCCGCCAACGTGGACCCGGAAGCAAACGATAATCTTGAAAAACTTGATCTGGAGAGATGGTCGTATCGGCATATGGCCTTCGGAACGGGCATTCATTTCTGTCTCGGCTATCAGCTTGCGCGTCTCGAAGGCAAGTGCGCGCTCAACGCGCTATTTTGCACGCTGGCCCAAACTCGCGTTGGCCGTAGATGACTCGCAAATCAGATGGCGGGAACGGCCGGGAATTAGCGCACTCGCCAGCCTGCCGGTGCTGGCATTGTAGCGTGGCCAGCGCATCGACGTTTTTGCGGCGTAGTTCAATGCGAGCCACCAAACAGAATGACCCGGCTTTCTCGCAAGCAGATATACATATTGGCAACCCGTAGCGCAGTTATTCGAGCGCACGCATCATGTTCGCCGAGAGAACGTCAGTACAAGCCTTCACGCCGATCGCGCTCTTGGCGAGACTGCCGTCAGCTTCCTTAAGATCGGTGAGCGTTTTGTCGATGGCGACCTGCGCCGAGAAAAGGCACGGCGTCGAGTAAATGACGAGCCGCGCGCCAAAGTCGTAGAGCTCGCTCAATGTACAGGGCGGCGACTTCCCGCCGGCGATCTGGTTGAAGCAGAAAGGCACCGAGACGCGTTTGGAAAGCTCCTTCAGGCTGTCGAGGCTGCGCACGCCATCGACGAGCACCGCGTCTGCTCCGGCCTCGGCGAATGCGATGACGCGTTTCTCGATTTCGGCCGGATCGCTGGCGTCGGTACGCGCGATGACGTAGATGTCGCGGCGGGTGGCAAGAACGGCCTTGAGCTTCGCCAGATATTCTTCAAGCTCCATGATGAGTTTGCCATCGAAGTGCCCGCAGCGTCGGGGGCGCTTCTGGTCCTCGAGGACGATACCGGATGCGCCAACTTTTTCGAGCGTCGCAGTCACATGGCAGGCGACTTCCGTGTCGCAATAGCCGTCATCGATGTCGACGAGGAGATGGGGCGTCGGCAACACGTTGCGAATGCGCTGCACGAAATTGATGATGTCGGTCCATGTGATGAAGCCGATGTCGGGCAGGCCGTAGTAGCTAGCGGCGAAGCTGAAGCCGCTTAAGAAAAGAGCATCGTAGTGGCGTGCCGCGAGCGAGGCCGAAAAGACGTCGTAGACGCCGATGAACGGCACCATGGCGCCAGTCGAAAGCTCACGGCGCATGCGGGCGCCAGGCGAAGAGCGGATGTCGTGCGGGGCAATTGTCACGTCTTCGATTCCATTATCAAGTCGACGATGCTCGAAATGCTTGACAGGCGATCTGGGTCGAGCCCGATTGCGCCGAAATCAACGCGGTGATTGGCTTCGAGATACGAGACGATCTGCACGACGGCGAGGCTGTCGATATAGCCTGAGCCCACCAACTCGTCGTCCTCATCCGCGATCTCGATCGACCTGCCGTGCCGCTGCAGCGTTAGCAAGAATGATCTGAGATCATCTACCAGTTCGGCCCGCGACTGGGTCATAACAAAGTCTCCTCGTTCAAGATGCGCGCAAGATCGAGCGTGGGCTTCGTCAGACAGGCGTCACGCACCAACTCGCGATTGATCTTGCCGCGCGAGGTGCGCGGGATCGCATCCACCAGCCACCACTTCTGTGGCATTTTCGGTTCGGCAAGCTGGTCCTGCATGTGCGCGAAGAGAGCGCGGATGTCGTTATTGGAGGGCTTTTCCAGAACGACCGCCATGGCGATGGACTGGCCGTAGATCGCATCGTCGATCGCGAAGGTGCAGACATCGCTGCAGGAGGGGAAGCGCTCGACGACGGCGTCGACGTCAGAAGGGTAGATCTTCATGCCGCCCTTGTTGATCTCATCGCGCTCGCGCCCGCGCAGAACAAGCCGCCCGCCCTCATCGAGATAGCCTGTATCGCCCGTCAAAAACCAGCCGTTCTTGACGGCGGCATTGGTCAGATCATCCCTCTCGAAATAGCCCTGCATCAGAGCGGGCGTGCTGAGCCAGACAAATCCCAATTCGCTAGGCTCGCATTCGAGGTCGGGAGTGAGCTCGACTGTTGTGTCGCGCGCGCTGAGGATTTTGATTGAAGCGCCCCAGCCTTCGCCGATGAGCCCGTCTTCGGCGGGGCAGCCCGCATCGACGAGGCCCGCAACCCAGCTCCCCGTCTCGGTGATGCCGTAGGCGTTGCAGACCTGCGCGATGCGCGTCCATCCGCGGATTGCCGACCACGAATCCGCCGTCAATGGCGCCGACCCCACGTGTACGCGTCGCAGCGTACCCTTCTCGGGCTTGCGAGCGATCTTGAGCGCAAGCTTCCAGATTGAGGGGACCGACGACAAGAACGTGATCTCATGCTCGTCGATGATTGCGCCGAGCTTCATGATGAGGTCGGGCTTGAACGGCGGCGTGATATAAAGGTCGTTGCCGGCGAGCCAGGGGAACAGGCAATTGCAGATGAGCCCATGCCCGAAATGCGTCGGGAGCAGGCATAGGGTGCGTTCGAAGTCGCGGGTGCCAAGGCGCTGCTGCAGCGAGATCCAGCGTGCTGCGAGCGATCGATGCGTGTGCACGACGCCCTTCGGATTGCCTGTCGAGCCCGACGTGAAAAGGATCAGCGCTTCGTCGTCGAGGCGGATGCGATCGGCGTGACGCTCCTCGTCTCCGGTTTCAGTCGTCGCCACCACCGTAACGCCGGCTGCCGCAAGGCTCGACTGCAACTCGGTAGGTGTTTCATCGTCGACGATGGCAAGGCGCGGTTTTGCAGCCGCCGCCAGTGTCGCGATCTCGAAAGCCGTCAGGCGCGCATCGACAGGAACGACGCAGGCACCAAGTCGCCAAGCTGCCAGGATTTCGGCGAAAAACTCTATCCTATTGCCGAAGGGCAGAAAGACGCGCTCGCCGGATTTCAACCCGAGACGCTCGAAGCGTGCGATGCGCAGGCGCACTTCGCGCCAGAATTCAGCTGGCCGCCAGCGCCGGCCACTTAGAACTTCGATTATATCGCCGAGACGAAATCCGAGAAACATCGCACTTCCATTTTTCCAGGCGGCCATCCAAACGCGCCGTTGTGTTTCGGCTGCCTACACGATCGCGAACAGGCTCAAAAAGAATTGCGTCCGATCCCAAAAATGGCCCCGCCCGTGCCAAATGTAGATCATTGCGAAGAATGTCCAGACACCGGCGATGCGCACGATCTTCCTCGGCAGACTGAAGCCCTGATGCTGTCCGGCCCGGCGCTGCTCGCGCACCATGGAAACGAACAATCCGCAGGCGAGCAGTAGACAGTAGAATGCACGACAGCCGAAGGCGTCGCGCACCCCGCCGAGGTCGCCGGCGAGAAGCAGTCGTTCGTCCTTGAGGATGTGATAGTAAAGATTGCCCAGGAACGCCGACGCAAATAGCGCCGCGAACAACCGCAGCCAGATGCGAGACTTGAATGCCTTGGAGAAAACCGGGAAGAAAAAGAACTCGGCGAGAAGTTCCTTGAAGTAAAAGAAATAGCGGTTCCAGAAAACGATGAGGGATTGCGCGTAGAGCGGTTTGTACGTGTTGCGAAAGACATTGAAGCCCAAAAGCCGCAGGATACCGATGATGATGTGGCCGTTCGCTGCATGCCTGAGTACCTGCCATATCAGTTCGCAGTAGAGGCTGCACCAGACGACGGGCAGCGCAACACTGGCACGGTGCGAAATGAGGCTTTCGACGCGTGGAATCGAGAGCGAAAGATCAAGCGTCGCGGCGCCGGGGGTCTCTGGCGCGAAGACGAAGGTATCCATGAGTTTGAGCAGCACACCCCACGCGAGCGCCAGGATCAGGAGTTTGATGCCTGCAAGCTGCGATCTGACGAGGTCCTTTTCCGATTTGGCCTCATGACGCGAGAGGTAATCGAGCCCTTTGCCGTAAGGCGTGTTCGAGCCGTGCCAGACGGGAAACAGATAGACGATATGGTCCCGGAATCGCTTGCTGTTCATCTTGCCGCGCTTGGCAGATAGCATCATGTAGCCGCAGCGCCAGATGACGATCGGAATCAGGAGGACGACGCAGGCGAACACGGCCCTCGTGCGCTCATCGGGCGCGAGCCACGCGCCAATCAGTGTCAGCCACAGCACGCAATGCATTGCGACTTGCGGATGACGTCTTATGGTGCCGGGCAGGCGTTCGAAGCCCGCCGCGGCGCGGAACGAAAGCCAGACGAGTGCGAACAACAGCGCGATCGCGATCGACTTTTCGTAGCCGTCGATTGCGATGCTGAATTTCGCGCGCGAAAGCTCATACCAGGGCGAGGCGATGGCCGCCGCAACACTGCCGATGACCAGGAGGTTTCGCCGCCGCGAAAAGAACCAGGTAAGCTCGGTCGCGAACGTGCGCTGCCACCACGCGACAAGTCCTTCGTTCTCGTGAAATTGCGAGAGGTGCGAGTACGCGTCGCCGAGCGTGAAACTTCCGGAGGTTGCTTGTAAGGATGACGCCATGCTCCCTCGCCGCGTCTGACAGGATTCTCCACTGGATGTGAGGCACCGATCTCAGATGGGATTTACAAGGCCATAGCTGAAACGTGCATTTTAGCTGGCGAGGTCAGGGATATTTTGGCTCGGTCCTCGCAACCACTGCCCGTTCGCCCGTTTCAAACGACTACCTGCGCGCTCGTTGATTTGGCTGCTCGCGGATATTTGGGCTAGCCGCTGGTTCAAACCGGCGATCTTTCGCCTGTAGCCCGCCTTAACAACCGCCAGCGCGTCTGCGTGGGGCCCTGCCCACTGCTTGTAAAGGTCACCTCGCTCCAACTGAGCAAGGATGTGCTTTAGAACGCTCAGCTCTCGCTGCATATCATCCATGGAACACCCCCGTGTTTCCCATTTCGATAGGGCCAGTGAGTTGCGATCGAGGTTCGCATCCTTGGCCGTTAAAAGTATAATGAGGTTGGCGGGCTATTTTGTGTTCTTGGAGCCACACGGCTCAACGGATTTTGGCCATCTCGATGCTGAGACCTAGCCGAAGGCATTCATGCTGGAGCCCTGAACGCGCGTCAGCCAGCGGTCGCGGCATGAGCATGGCTCGCCTTCACAGCCCATATAGGAGGGACGCCGCGTGCGCGTGCTGAAGATCCGGCTGGAGCACGCGATTGAAACGGGGATTCGTGAAGTGCAGGCGGCAGAATTCGCGCTCGTGCGTGACCTTCGGCTGGATGAACTTGAAGCGGCTGGTCGATGCCGACCCGCATACGATCATGGCCCATAACGGGCCCGTCGCCAGAAATGTGCGCGCGTCTCACCGACAACGATCGAGCAAATATTCAGGCCGCACGAGCGGCAATCAGGAGAGGCTAAACGACTAACGAAACCAAAATCAGGAAGATCGACGCCGCTCACGATGTGCCAGAGGCGATGGTTTTACCGCCCTAGTGGTCAAAATCACATGCTTGGTACCCGCGTGCAGTGATCGCGAACGACCGGGTCGAGGTGGTTAGCGGTCCGTCGACTTTGGGCAGCGAAGATGCAAAAAGTGGACTGATCGGATTCTGGCTTCGCTACATGGCAGCTCCGGCTAGGCTTTGTCTGGAATAAAACTCCTGCGAAGCGATCGTGTAGACGTTTGCATCGCGACTCAGAAGGCGCACCTTGGATGCAACTTCCTTCAGTGTGTCCTGGAACTCGGGGCTGACATTGTACCGGTCGAGGTGTTCCTTGTCGGTCCAGCCTTCGAGAATGTGGAATACGCTGCCGTCACGAACATCCTGCGCGAAGGTGTAGAACAGAGCCTCATCCTTCGCGTTGGTCTCTTCGATATGCGAGATCACGATGTCCCTAAAAATTTGCCGGTCATCAGGGTGAATCTTGAACGTGCCGACAACGACGATACCGACATTGTTGGCGGTAGCAAACATGGTGGGGCCTCCTAGGCTGTACGACGCTAACTGATCCGACCGCAAAGCGACGGTGCATTGTGTTTCGGATGATATCTTGTCGTCACGCATCTTGTATTATTTGACTAGGTCCATGATCCACCTCAGGTACTAGGCTATGTGGGCTCACCGCGGGAAAGCGACCACACGGCAACGGACAAATCCGCTACCCTAACGGATATTTCCGTACACTGATTTATTAGCAAAAAAGCTGACGATTCTCCCCGCGCCCGCTCGTCGACATGGCACACGTCGACATACGGACGAGAAATTCGGAGGAGCATCACGGGAAATTAAAAACGACACGCAGCTTGGCGCAATCGCGGCGCTCATCGCAGCGTTCGACGCACTTGATGAAGCGAACGGCGAAAAGATCGGCGGGCCTGACGAAACGGCGAGCCATGTGCTGTGCGTGCTTGAAAAGAGCATTCTCGAAACGCATGCCGGCACGCCCGATGCGCTTGCATGGAAGGTGCGTCGCCTGGCGCGATACGTTGCAAATGTTATTGATACGATGACGTATTCTTGCCTTCCTCTTGCTCAGCCACCCTACTAATCCCCCTAAAATTTGTTGGTTGCGGGGGCATGCAACCGTCTTGATTTGCCGCTGATGGAACTGCTAGTGGCCTGCTTCCACCTACTGAGGTTCGTGGGTTCGAATCCTTCCCGGGCGCGCTGCCGGAGACGCTCTCAGCCCCTGTCCTGATCAGCCCGCAAGTCGCCTATTTCCGCTATTCCAGCTATCGCGCCCTTCCTGATCTGAACTACCGAGGAGGCGCACAAAAGCATTCCAATATAGGCACTTCAATCCGGATGCCTGACATCAGAAGCAAATAGAGGGTCACCACTCACCCACGGGTCGGACCTCACACTTCCTGAAGTACGAGGGACGTAGCGGACTATTGTCCTGATGCATCGTGTTGGTGATGGCTTCTGCCCGCCTACGGCTCAGAGCTTATGAGCCCATGATCTAGAAACACGTCCGACGTAAACGATTGCTGGCTCATGGCGACGGCTCCTCGAATCATCGAGGCAACCCTGCCATGATCTGTCAGTTGTCCAGAGGTTCTTAGAAAGTTATCTGTGATCCGAAGGAAAGGGTATCGGCGTCTTCCAGATCGCGACCAGGGACATCGACTTGATGATGTCTGTAACGAAGCCAAACTAACATGGCAGCAGCGTCGATTTCCTGAGCAACGCCGAGTCCCCAAATTGTGGTCCCCGACCCATCGATGACCTTAGCGCCGCCTTCGGTATTATTCACGTCATAGACTGCAACGCCGTCGGTAGATCGCAGATATTCTCCGTATGGGATCGTGTGACCGAGTGACGTCAGCTTCAGTATATCGCCGGCCTTGAGATAGTATGTATTTGTCGTCGGATTGTTCGTTTTATTGACTTGCTGGTCGATGCTTGCCCATGCGCCGAGAGCGAACAACCCCGTTGGTTTGTGCTCAAGATAGGTGCCCACCTGCCAGACATTTAAACGGTCGTCGGATGCAAAGGTATTATTGAGTGGGTTTTTCCAATTCATCGACGAATCAGAATAACTGAGTATGCCTTGCACTTTCAGATCTCCGAAGTTTCCATTTAAATATCGAAGGGCCAATGCCCAACTATCATGTTTGGGTTTCCAAGAGGCGGTCGCCACGAAACCCGCTAGCGCCGGACTGTCATATCTAATGATCTCTTCCCGACCAGAGTCACAATCGGCAGGACCGGCACCGTTGCCGCGACAAGAGCCAACTTGCGACCAAATGAGTTTTTCCCCGGCTCCAACGTCTCCTTGAACATCGAAGGCGTAGACGTTGTAGGCCTGCCAATATGCAGCCCATATAGTGCCGGAGGCATCAATCGTCTGAGGGCCCTGTGAGTCTGCAGTCTGACGTTTACCCACACTGAGTTGGCCCATTTCGTCGCTTTTCAGATACCAATAAGAAAAGAACGTCTGAGGCGCATTTGGTACGCCGGTATATAGCCCGGGGCCATCTGGATTTTTTTGAGTAATCGAGAAAAGGTCGCTGTCAATAGCTTCCAGATACAAAACAAAACCGGCAGAAACGTTTTTTGTTAATTTTGCTTCCCCACTGAAACTTATATAGCTCGCTGCGCCTGTTCCCATTCCTGTTACATAGAGATTCGACTCTTTGCCATCATCCCAATACAGCACTTCTTCGGCGACTTTGCCTTGCACCGTCAGTGAAATTTTTCGATTTTCATTTTTTGCAGCCGTATTTTCCAGCTCTTCAATTCTTTGTTCTAGGTCAGTACAGCAATCACCTCCTAGATCTGCAGCTTGAGCGTTGGTCGCGACAAAATAGGCAAGAGCCAAAAATACAACGCGTTTCATTCAATCATTCCCCCCAAGGAACTCTGAGCAACGGCAAGTCTCACCCGGCGCGCTTCTTTCTCTCGTGCACGGCACGATGGCTGACATCTCCGCCAGAAACTCGTGCTTGGTCGTATTTTTTCTTGGCTGCGTAATCCATAGACGAAAACGAAAACTGCCTCATGGCCACCCCCTCGAATTATGCGCCTCAGGCTGCCTTCTTCCGTCCGTTGAATCAGAGTTACTCTGGGTGTCATGTCGAATACCCAAACTCTAATACAAATGTTCAATCTTGAAATTGCCGAGGGCTATTGGCAGAAATCCGATATACCTTTTCATAATAAATTCTCCTGATTAGGCACCACAGTCAGCCAACTTGAGCCACCAGTAGGGGACTGATTTGGAGGTGGCAGCGGCGCGGCCGAGGGAGGGGATCATCTCTGCAAGTCGGAGCGGTGACTGAAGCGTCATTCGAACCCGGCGAACGAGCGCCCCACGTGCTTCTTACGAACAGTCTTGCAGTTGACCCCAATCGCCGTCTTGATATTGACGAGCATGGTGTTCACCCACTTGAATGCGGCACTTAAATAGCAGCACCTTGGCAGTGCCCCAGCGGCCTTGAAAGTATTGAGTGCGACGCGGCCGACGCGCTCGCTTATGGACCGGAACGCGACGCCGTCGACGCGCTCAGCAATGAGACGTTGATGAGATACAGCGCGATCAAAGCCAACCTGCTCGCTTTAGGCCGGTACAGTCTTCGCGGCATTTCTTCGAACTCCCAATGCTCTGGCGGTGGGATTGCTGGTATCGACTTGGCGATGAGGAAGTTACCGACGGCGAAGTCGAGATCGAGCGGGCCGTTCTGAATGAAATCGAAATACTGGCGAAACCGCAGGGCAACGTTTAGCCAGCGCGAGACGAGGAAAGAGGCGGCGCGGAGCGATCTGGCCGCCTGTTAATTTCGAGCGAGGGCGCCCGAATGTTCTGGAGACGATGGTTTCGGAAATTGTAGCCGTTCAAGCCGCAACCACTCGACACGGGTGGCCCCGATCCGATGCCGCAGTTCGCGCACCCGACGCTAAAGGTAATCTCTGATTGGTTCGCCTGGCAGAACCGCAAGCGCTTTCACGTCGTCAAATCGGATCGCGAGGATCAGCGATGCGGCTTGCTCTTCCGCTGCTCAGGCGAGTAAGCCCAGGACTTCGAGGCTGTCGTAGGTGCCCTGTCACAGCGTGTCGAGATCTTCACCCTCATTCTCAGGCAAAAACTATTTGTACGGCTTTGCCAGAAACGAGCTGAAGTCTGCTCCCCTTGCGGCACGACCTTAAAGAGCAAGATTGCCAGACATTGGCTTGAGTCCGGCCGTACTGGCCGAGACTGAAGTTGTTGATGCGATATGCTGAAATTCTCGCTCCGAGCTTCCACAGCTCAAGCCGATGCTCTGGAATGCACGGCAATAGGCATTCTAAATATTATTATTGACACTTCCATATCATCAGGACTCGACAGATCGGGACCCTGACACGGCATTTCCGCGCCTTTACGATGCTAGCGCCGATACCAAAATTGGATCGACCTATGGCCTGATCCGTAATTTCAAATATTTTCTGAGTCTCTTACCCGCCAGAGTAGTTTTGTTCTCGCAGACTGAAGCTGGAATCGGCCAGTGCCCAGCACCCCATCCGATGGGTGGAGCTGTCAGCCTGCAGTCCAAGACATCAGAAATGACGCAATAAAAAGGAAACAAAATGCTGTTCCGCAAGCCTCGGCTGGTAATTGACATGCGAAGCCGCCCGGCTTTTTTGCATAAATTCTTCGGCTCAACCCCGTCTACACCGGAATATGAGGTCGTCCGCTGGCTCAACAAGCGAGTCGGCAGCCGAGACGTCGATCACTTTTGCCGCGCACGCGATGCAAATGGATTCGTCGCGGAAATGGACTCGGCGGGGATTGCGGCCGCGGTGATGGTCGCGCGCAGCGTACCTGGCGTGCGCGTCAGCAATGACGACCTGGCAGAAGTCGCGAAGGCTGCGCCGGACAGGCTGCTTGCCGTTGCTTCAGTCGACCCGATCGAACTTGGCGTTAACGATGCGGTTGCTGAGGCGACTCGCGCAGTGAAGCAGCTCGGTCACAAGGGCATCAATATCGACGCTGGCTTCTATGCTGAGCCGCTCAAAGCGAACGATGAGCGTTTGATGCCGCTCTATGAGGCGTGCCAGACACTCGGCGTTCCAGCTTTCGTGATGTCAGGCCCGACGACGCCGAACCTGGAGTTCAACGATCCGTTCGCGATCGATACCGTCGCCAAGACGTTCCCCAAGCTCAAAATCGTCTGCTGCCACGGATTCTATCCGCGTATCGCGGACATCATCACGGTTGCATTCCGTAACGAGAACGTCTTCGTCTCGCCGGACATGTATACCTTTGCTCCGGACGGTAAGCTGTACGTCGAGGCGGCAAATGGCTTTATGAAGGACCAGTTCCTGTTTGGCAGCTCCTATCCGTTCCGGCCGATGAAGCAGGGCGTCGAGGATTTCCAGTCGCTCGGTCTGACGGACGAAGCCTATGCGGCAGCGACCTATCAAAACGCCCAGCGTCTGTTAGGCATCCCTGCATTTGCTTGAGTGGTCAGAGGGCATTGAGTCCGACACTTACAAATTTGTCCAAACGCGGAGACTCATCCGCGTTTGGACCGCACCGAACGCGTTGATTGACCTGTTGAAGGGCATGGGGCGCGCAATACCATTCGAGCACGACAATCAGATGCGCAATCGCAAATGAACCTCCACCATCTGCTCGTCTTCCACACCATCGCCAAAACGGGCAGCATTACATCCTCGTCAAAGCAGCTCAATATCTCCCAGCCGGCACTGTCGCGCGAGCTGAGAGTGCTGGAGAATCGCTTCGGGGTCACGCTCTTCGAGCGCCTTCCTCGCGGCATGCGGCTGACTAATTCAGGAAAAATCCTGGCCGAGTACGCCGACCGACTTTTCGAGATTGCTCACGCCGCCGAGTTGGCAATGAAAGATATTGCTAGCGCGAGCACCGGCCATCTGTCGCTTGCGGCCAGCAACACGATCGGCACCTATGTCCTCCCGCGCATGATTTCCAAATTCTGCAACAGTAATCCCGGGATCAAGGTATCAGTTTTCGTCGGCAACACGGCACAGGTATCACAGGGGATCGCGGAACAACGCTACTCGCTCGGTTTCATCGAAGGGCCGCTCCACGTGCGCGGGTTAACAGCCATCAGATTCGGAGACGACATACTTCTGCCAGTCGTAGCTGCCGGGCATCGTCTCGCCAATGTGCCCGATGTCGTCCCGTCGGATCTTGATGACGAACCACTCCTCATGCGCGAACTGGGTTCAGGAACGCGAGAGCTGATCACCGACATTCTTCATGGCCTGAAGATTGTCGAGGGCCCGGTCATGGAGTTCGGCAATACCGAAGCCATCAAACAGGCCGTCATTCACGATGCCGGAATTGCTTGGCTACCTGCTTTGAGCATTAGGACCGAACTTGAGAATGGAGCGCTTGTCCCACTCGCATCGGATCAGCTGGCGATCCGCCGTTCTCTTAACGTCATCCGGCGCGACAGCTCACCAGGCAGCCCCGCCAACGACGCTTTCATAAGATTATTGATCCAATAAAAGGGGCATATCCATCGGATACACCCCTTGTAAGGTCGACGCCCGCGTTGCGGCATTAGTTCATTTTACCCGGCCACCTGTTCGGCCAGATTTTTTCAAACCAGTAGTCGAGGCTGACAAAACGCCCAGCACCGTAAAAGAAGAGCACGAGGATCATGATCGTGTACGTCACGGTGAATTCCATGCCGTTATTGAGAACGACTGGGTCGCCGAACTCGGTGACGTAATTGAAACGACTCGGGAAATCTTGCGCCAACCAGGCCATGAGCCCATCCATACGCATTGCAGCTTCTGTCGTCTTGCCGGCGATTGCAGCCCAGCCATGAGACCAATGCACCGACATGCCGGCAACGGTCATCAAGATCAGAAGCGGAACGGAAATGACACGGGTAAACAAGCCCAGTGCAAGACAGACAACGCCTGCCGCTTCGGTCCCTGTCGCTAGGAAAGCCATGAGATGCGGCATCGGTAAGCCCAAACCACCTTGAGCAGGTGCGGAGCTAAACCATTCGACAACGCCGCTGAAGCCGGTGATTTTGGCATGCGCCCCCGTATAAAGCGTGGGCAGCAGGTATAAGCGGATCGAAAGTGGCGCAAGAAAGTCGAAGTTTTTCGAGCAGTCGAGAGCTCGATTGAGCAGCGTGAGTGGTTTGAACATGCAGTGCCTTACCTTCATCAAATGTGACGAGCTTCAACAAGCCCAAGTCGAAGAGCGTCACCGATCCACGCGGATCGATCGTCCGAGCCTATTTGGCCCTCCCCGTCTGCCAGCTCACGAAAAACGCTAATGTCGATATCACTGAGACTCTGAGTAAGCACACGGTGATCGGGGGTTCGGTAGACGGCATAAACGAATGGAGATCGGTTTTCGCCGACCATTCGTTCTGCCTCGGCATCCCCGACGTCCAGGTCAAATGACACCGCGATCATCTGGAGCGTTGAATTCAAGCGCACATCAGCAAGCGATCCGGCAGTCCATCCCTTCATCGGAGCCGTTACGCGTTCTTCGGCAATTTCAACTGAAAACAGCATCCATTCGTATTGCAGGAGTGTGTGCGCGATCGGATCTTCGAAGCGACCTTCGGAGAAGCGTAAGAACTCGGTTGAAATGTGCATGAACTGTGCGTGCGTGGCGCCGAAGTTCCGAACAAAATCGTCTACGTCTTCGGCAAGTGCCTCCTCACCCCGTCGCACGGCAAAGCGGGGGAACATCGAGGTCAGCACGTCCAGGATATTCGCCCGCAGCATGTCGCTATAGGGCTGAAGGCGCCCAGAGCGGGCCGCCGCACAACGACGCTCGATCGCTGCGTAAACTTCCTGCGGACACGAAGGGGTCATGCTGCCGCCTCGACCCGCCGGGTCATGGCATGATGCACCAAGTTGAGTTCACCGCAGAGTTCATCAAGGAGCGGGACATGGTTGTCGCGTTCGAGCACGATCGGACGATCGCCAAAGCGTTGTATCGCATAGGCTCCCAGTTCCATCACTTCGTTAGCTACGGGCGTGCCGTGCGTATCGAGGATGCGGTCCTGCTCGGGCAGATCCAGGTGACCCGCTACATGATAGTAGGCGACAGAATTTTGCGGCAGCGTGTTCAAATACGAGATCGGATCGATTCCGTGATTTCGCCCGTTGACATAGACGTTATTGACGTCCAGCAGCAGTCCGCAGCCAGAGTTCTCAATAATCGAGGCGATAAATTCCGCTTCGGGCATCTGGTCCTCTTCTTCGTAGTAGTAGGAGATGTTTTCGAGAACTAGACGGCGCGACAGGAAATCCTGAACCGTCTTGACCTTGTCCGCAATGAACGCGGCGCTCGCCGCGCTCCGCGGAATGGGGATCAGCTCATAAAGATATCCGCGGCTATCACGCGATATGCTGAAGTGATCGCCGTAAATAGAAATATTGAACCGATCGAGGAACGAACGAACGCTACCGAGGTATTCCCGGTCAAAGGGGAGGGCATCGCCGATCGACAAGCTGAGACTGTGAGCGACAAACGGATATTTGCCCGCAAGATTGTCGAGCACTTCGACGCTCTCGCCGCCCATAGTCATCCAATTGTCAGGCACGACCTCAAGAAAGTCGATGTCGGCTCGCTTGTCCTGGGCGCTGAGTTCTGAAGCGAACTCCCGCCGCAGACCTAGCCCCCGCCCATGGACGGTCATTGACCGCACACTCCTTCAATGAGCTTATCGCGGGGCGTTTGCTTGAGGTCATGCCCCTTCGCGCCGATGCCACATTTGCCGTCACGCGCGTACACCAAGCGATCCTGCGGATTCTTATCGAGTGCAACCTTGGCGTACTTCTTCTCCGTGCCGCACTTGCCGCTGGCGCACTTGCCGCCGTGGGCCTTGGGCGGTGCCTTGGCGTCGGCGTTCACTGTGGGGGCATTGTCGGCAGCATGAGCCGGAAGGCTAACCGCGCCGATGGATGCTAGAGACGTGATAGCAATCGACAATGCGAGCTTATTTTTCATTGCGGCTCTCCTGATCCCCCTTCGAGATGGTGTAACACGACAGATCGCGGCCTTCGTAGACGGGGCCTTTGTAGTATTTCTTGATGGTCGCGACGTTGGCCGTCTTGTCCATCAGAGACTTGCCCATGAAGTGATTGAGCACCAACATTTTCGGATTGGCTTTTTCAGCCAGCTCGCCAACGAGCGTCGGCGGAACATGGAGAAACTTGGAAGTGTCGTCGGCGTCATCATCGATTGCCGCCGGCATGACGAGAAGATCGGCGCTCTTGGCGAAATCTGAGAAGCCCTCGCGATGGCCATTCTGGTCCGCGGAAACTACGATTGTTCCGTGTTTGCCTTCGATACGAAAAGCGAGCGTCGGCACGTCACCGTGCGGAATGCCGAATGTTGAGATCTTGACCTCGTCATCCTTGTAAACTTCGACCGGCGTCGGACTGCGATAGTCCACATCCATCGGTTTCACCGTAAGACGGAGACCGTCGGTGCCATCGCGAAGGCCCGAGAGGTACGTGAACGCACTATCCTTTGGACCAAACATCGCATTGAAGAACGCGGTCATGCTTGGAAACGCATCGGATCCCGCCGGGCCCGCAAGCGTTACCTTGTTGGCCGCCGTCATAAAGTAAGCACCCTTGAGGAGGGCCGGAAGGTCAGCGCTGTGATCGGTGTGGAAGTGAGAAATGCCGATGAAGCGTAAATCTTCGAGACGAGCTCCAGACTGACCGAAGCGCAGATAGGTTCCACCGCCAGCGTCAATGAGCAAACGGGATTTGCCGTCGATCCACACAACCGATCCGGAGGATGCCCGCGCATCATCAGAAATGGGGCCGCCCGATCCGAGCAGCTGGAGGGACATGGTGTCGGGTGCGCCGCAGCTATTCTCAGCAGCGATGGCCCCAGTTGACAGCACCGTCATACACAACGTGGCTGCCAGCCGACATGCGGTTTTCACGATGATTCTCCCCGGTGCGGATAGCAGCCGAATATGACGCCGTGCATGTCATATCCGGAATCGTCAGCGATCCGTTGTTATGCAGGGAAATTCGCAGCCAAGCGCCTTTCGATCCAATACATGTTTGGCATGCCGCCTATGCCTTTCATATATAGGTAATCATTACGCAGCAGGGCCGGCAGACATCGGGCGTCGGCGATAAAAACGAACCCTCGATTGCAATCGCGATAAATCAAGCGAGCGACGCGATTGCTCGCGCCGCTCGCAGCTTACGTTGAAAGAATCGCCGCCGACTACAGCTGAACTTCTTCGAGCTCTCGTCCTGCCGTCTCAGGCCCCATGAGATATCCGATGATCGTCAACACCCACAATCCGGATGTTGCCAAAAACGGCCCGGTGGGACCGTATTCCGCGATACCCCACCCCACGAGCAACGGCGCGAGGATCGAAACGGCCCGGCCGCCGCCGACCATGATCCCGAATCCTGTGCCACGAAGCGACGTGCGGAAGAACTCACTGAGGTACGTATCGCCGATGCCCCAAAGCCAACCCAGCATCCCAACCATCAGCGCCCCGTAGACGAGGAAGGTACCCAGACTTTCGGCTGTTGATGCCATGATGGTGCAAGCGATCATGATCAACGCGCCCATGATGCCTGCTGGGCGCCTGCCAATGAAATCAGAAAGCGCGGTGCCGATAAAGGAAAGGAAGAACTGGGCTACGTAAAACGTCATAGCGTAGAATATGGATTCAGAGATTGTAACGTGGAACTTCTGAATCATAAATGTCGTCAGGAAGTACGTGATTCCCCAGTATCCACAAGCATTAGCTGTATAGAGAAGCCAGCCGACCACAATTCTGCGTTTTGCACCTGGTATTTTCCAAATACTTTCCCGAACTCGCGTCTTGCCTTCCACTTCCAGACGCTTTTCCATCTCCTGAGCTTCTTTAAATCTTGGCGAGTCTTGAACGACATTTCTCAGCCAGAGAACTAGCGCGGCTGGAACTGCTGCAAAAATAAAAGCCCATCGCCATCCGTAGTGAGGAACGATGACCAACGCCGCAACGGCAGCCACGATATATCCCAGCGAATATAGAGAAAACATAATACCGCCGGTGCCAATGGCGCGATATTTCGGTGGCCACATTTCCGCGGTATATGGCGCGCCGACGGCCAATTCTCCAGCACCGCCGATGCCGGTCAAAAAGCGCAGCGCGGAGATTGAGTATAAACTGCTCACGAGACCGCCTAAAACGGTCGTTGTTCCGTATAGCACAATGGAAAATCTTAAGGAATTCCGTCGTCCTATGCGATCGGCGAGATAGCCAAAGAAAATCGTTCCAAGAGTATAACCGACCAGAAACAGTGATCCTATGGCACCTATTGCTGTTACGCTGATTTTTAGTTCATCGACCATCAGCGGACTTAACATCCCAAAAATATTCACTGCATATGAATCGAATCCATATCCGAGACCAGCAGCAAGGGCGACAAGTAGTGCCTGCTTGAATGGGATGACTTGACCTGACGCAGTTTGCGTATGGGCGCCGAGGATATTCCCTCCTCTTAGATCTGCTTCGGGCAGGTGCGTTTGTGACGCCGCGGATTGCGACGTTTCCGTCGCAAGTCGTCCTGTCATGGTGTTTGCTCCCTAGATTTTTTCTATTTTGAGGACACCATTACCGCTCAAGATAGGACTATCGTAAAATCGATATGCCAAATTTACGAATAGATTGTCGCATGCGTTTTTGCAATTTATTCGCTAAATCAACCCAAAGCAGCATCCCAAATGTACGATCAAAATCGTGACGTTAAATCGGCACGCTGGGACAAGGACAGAGCAGCCTCCAAAAACGTTGAAGCGGAACTAATGGAGATCTTGATCGTGTGGCGGCAACGCCGAACTCTTGATGCGTGACAATGAGATCGCTCAACTTAAGGCTCGCCGTTGCCAGTGATCATCACGCCGCTGCGAAATATGCATATCTCCTCGCGGGCGATCGCGGTGACCGCTGCCGGGGTACGACATTCGTCGCGGCCAAGCGCCTCGAGAATTGAACAAAAAATGCGATCATAGCTCCCGCCCCCGGGACATGGATGACTGGCGTCAAATGGCGCTACGGATCATTCCGATCATCAAGTAAAGCGGAGATACTGTGGAGAGAATGATCATGGTCTTCGGAAAGAGCTGACCTAAAAGCCAGAACTCGGATCCTTACCTGCCGCGTCATTGACGCGGCAGGCCTAGGGAAGCTGGAAGCAGTGGATAGCTCTTCGCGTGCAATGCGGCCTTGCGCTAGCGGAAGTAGATTAGGCTTGTTGTCATTACGCCAAGGATGACGGCCGTAGTCCCCAAAAGATTGGCGATGTGACGCCAGCCCAAATCGGCTATAGCCTTGATGGATGTATTGAGCCCAATAGCAGCGAGGGCGAGCAAAAGACCCCATGTGCTTAACTCGACCGCGATCGATTTGACAAACTGATAGTCGACTCTGATCGACGGAATCGAAGAGAAGATGCTGTTGATGATGCACAGAACGAGGAACACGATCGCAAACGTCGGCAACGTGACCCGCGCCTCCTCACGCTTTCCAATGAGTTGACTGACGTACCAGCCAACCATCAGAACGACCGGCAGCAGCAAAAACACCCGGAACAGCTTTACTATCGCAGCAGCGTTTCCGGCAGTGTCAGACACACCGTATCCCGCTCCTACGACCTGGGCGACATCATGGATCGTGCCACCGAGCATGATCCCTATCGTCCGATCATCAAAGCCCAGATAGATGCAGAGGGGCGGATAGATCAGCATTGCGATGGTGGCGAGAAGGTTCACCCCGACCGCGACGAATGCCACATCCGTGTCGCGGCCTTTATAGTTTGGCAGAACAGTCGAAGTCGCAAGAGCCGCGGAGGCACCACATACGGCCGTCGCCGAACCGACTAGTATCCCGAAAAAGATACTCTGCTTTAGGAGCTTTGAGAGCCCGATACCGGCAAAGATCGTGGCGGTCATCGACACAACAACCATGATCGCCACTGGAGCGCCAAGGTCGATGATGTCGCCGATGGCAACCCGCATGCCGAGAAGTGCAACGGCCCATTTCAGCAGCGGTCCAGCGCAGAACTTTAGCCCAGGTTGAAAAACAGGATTGCGTCCAATGGTATGCAACCCTATTGCGATAACGAGCGCGATTACCATTGCTGGCACCGGAAAGGACTTAGGCATGTGTGGCGCTACGCCCATCGCGACCACAGAAACGACTCCTGCCAGCATCATGCCAGCAGCGACATCCCGATAGCCCGCATTAAACGCGGGACGAGATGCTTGAGCCGAAATCGAACCGTCCATGAAGTCGCCTCCCGGATGCGCATCGCACCCGTCAATTTGTTGAACTTGTTGGTGAGCCAGCCGCGATTTTCCGCCCGCGATTTCGGCTGATGAACCCGGCCATCCTTGCGAACGACGATCGCGGGTCGAACGATTAGCAATCGATTGCGCTATTATCTATTTGAGGTTCGCTTCTATTCTATCGAAGCTCTCTATTACGCATTTTTCGTTGGCGAGCTTTCATTTCTGGAGAACTGGCGGGCGCGCCGTTCACAACAGAATTCGACAAAACAGATATATAAATCTGCATTATCAATTATTGAGTCGAGATTTTTTTGTGACTGCGTACGTCGTGCGCAGCTCTTCCATGAGGGGCATGCATCAAAGGAAAAATTTGGCAGCTGTAGCGAGCCGTCGAAATTTGTCGCCCGTCGCTGGCCCATGTGGCGTCGCGCCCTTCTGCGCCGAACGCGGAGGACAAGGCATTTCATTGAGATTTGTCAGGCCGTCAACGTGATAGCCGATG
>Ga0207678_10001661_pt1 | contig 20399 bp, 19 predicted proteins | sample KBSC63metaG_FD_184319 | JGI IMG/M metagenome (GOLD analysis project Ga0207678, IMG submission 184319) | Corn rhizosphere microbial communities from Kellogg Biological Station, Michigan, USA - KBS C6-3 metaG (SPAdes) (version 2) | ecosystem: Host-associated > Plants > Roots > Rhizosphere > Soil ... | reverse complement strand
GTGGTCCTCCCGTCCGGCGTCCTGGTTCCCGGCCTGGTCGACATGCAGATCAACGGGTGCTTCGGGGTCGACTTCGTCGCCGCCGACCCGGCCGGCTGGGCCGAGGTGTCGGCCCGGCTGCCGGAGACCGGCGTCACGTCATTCGTGCCGACCTTCATCACGGCCCCGGTGCCGGACCTCGTCGCCGGGCTGCGCCGGACGGCCGCGCTGCCCGCCGACCTCGGCGGGGCCCGGGTGCTCGGCGTGCACGTCGAGGGCCCGTTCCTGTCGCCCGACCGGCACGGCGCGCACGACCCGGCGCTGCTGCGCGACCCCACCCCGGAGGCGGTCGACGCGCTGATCGAGGCCGCGCCCGGGCTGCTGCGCATGCACACGCTGGCGCCGGAGCGGCCCGGTGCGCTGGCCGCGATCCGCCGCCTGGTCGACGCCGGCGTGCTGGTCAGCGTGGGGCACAGTGACGCCACCGCCGAGCAGACCGAGGCCGCCGCGGACGCCGGCGCCCGGCTGGTCACCCACCTGTTCAACGCCATGCGCCCGCTGCACCACCGGGAGCCCGGCGTGGTCGGGCAGGGCCTGGCCGACCCGCGGCTGACCTGCGGGCTGATCGCCGACCTGCACCACGTGGCCGCACCGATCTGCCGGCTCGCGTTCGCGGCGGCGCCGGGCCGGATCGTGCTGGTCACCGACGCGGTCGCGGCCGCCGGCATGCCGCCCGGGACGTACGACCTCGGTGGCCAGCAGGTCTCGGTCGACCCGCTCGGCCTGCCCCGCCGGCCCGACGGCACGCTCGCCGGCTCCGGGCTGCGGCTGGACGCGGCCATCGCCAACGTGGTCGCGGCCGGCGTCGACCTGCGCTCCGCGGTCGATGCCGCGAGCCGGCTGCCCGCCGACATCCTCGGCCGGCCGGATCTCGGCCGGATCGAGGCCGGCGGCACCGCCGACCTGGTCTGGCTCGGCGACGACCTCTCCGCTCGCGCGACCTGGCTGGCCGGGCGGCTCGCGTTCGGCCGGCTGCCCGGGTCGGTGGACGGCGCCGCGGCGACCAGCCCGGCCGCCGACCGGGTGCTGCCGTGATCCCGACCGCCGCCGCGCCGGTGACCCGGATGGCGGCGGAGATCCGCGAGCAGCCGTCCGCGCTGCGGCGCACGCTGGACGCGCTGCTGCCGCTCGAGCCCGCGGTGGCCGAGCTGGCCGCCCGGACCAGGCAGGTGCTGTTCATCGCCCGCGGTTCCTCCGACGCCGCCGCGCTGTACGGCCGCTATCTCTGCGAGGTCGGCGCCGGCCGGCTGTCCACGCCGGCCTCGCCCTCGGTCGCCACCCGCTACCGGCGCCGGCTCGATCTCGACGGCGTGCTCGCGGTCGCGCTGTCCCAGTCCGGCCGCACCGAGGAGATCGTCGAGACGCTGGGCTGGGCGGCCGACTGCGGCGCCAGCACGATCGCGATCACCAACGACGGCGACAGCCCGCTGGCGGCCGCGGCCGGGCTGGCTCTGGTCACCCAGGCCGGACCGGAGCGGGCGGTGCCGGCGACGAAGTCCTACACCACCCAGCTGGCCGCGCTGGTGGTGCTCGGGCTCGGCCTCGGCGCCGATCCGGCCCTGCGCGGCGAGCTGGCCCGGGTGCCCGACGCTGTTGCCCGCGCCATCGAGTCCGATGTGGACCCGCTCGTGTCCGCGCTGTCCGATGTGGACGGACTCGTGGTGTCCGGTCGCGGGTTCGCCGCATCGACCGCGTGGGAGCTGTCCCTCAAGGTTCGTGAGACCTGCGGCATCGACGCAAGTGGACTGTCCTATGCAGACCTTCTGCACGGCCCGATCGCCGTCGCCGGCGCACGAGTTCCTGCGTTGCTGGTCGCCGCGGACAGCGGTCCGGTGCTCGCCGGGGTGCTCGCCGTCGCCGAGCGGCTGCGGGCGCTCGGAGTACCGGTGCACTCCATCGGGGGCGGCCCGGAGCTGGCGGCGGTCGCCGACGTCGCGCTGCCGGGTTCGGACCTGCCCGAGCGGCTGGCTCCGCTGGCGCTGGTCGTGCCCGGCCAGCTCGCGGCCGAGGCGCTGGCCCGCCGCCTCGGGCTCGACCCGGACGACCCGGCCGGCCTGGCGAAGGTGACCCAGACCGACGAGGAGCCGGCATGACCGCTTCGGTGCACGTGGACTCGCCGACCGAGGGCCGCAATCCGGCCACCGTCGACATCGACCGGCTGCCGACGGCTGACGTGGTCCGGCTGGTGATCGCAGAGGACGCGACCGTGCCGGCCGCCGTCGCGGCCGCGCTGCCGGAGCTCACCGCGGCGGTCGACCTGCTGGTCGCCGCGCTCCGCTCGGGCGGTCGCGTGCACGTGGTCGGCGCCGGCACGTCGGGCCGGCTGGCCGCGCTGGACGCCGACGAGATCGGTCCCACCTACGGTCTGGAGCCGGGGCGGTGGACTGCGCACGTGGCCGCGTACGACGGCGTCGTGGACGGGGAGGACGACACGGTCGCCGGCGCGGCGGTCGGCACGCTGGCCGGACCGGGGGACGTCCTGCTCGGGGTGACCGCCAGCGGGCGTACACCCTACGCGATCGCGGCACTGCGGACTGCGAGGGACAACGGCGCGGCAACCGTGCTGCTGTCCGGAAACCCCGACGCCGCAGCAGGGTCTGAAGTGGACGTTCACGTCGCGGTTCGCACCGGACCGGAGGCGGTGACCGGCTCGACCCGGCTCAAGGCCGGTACGGCGCAGAAACTGGCGCTCAACGCGTTGTCCACAGCGACGATGGTCCGCTGTGGACGGACCTGGTCCAACCTCATGGTCGGGGCCGTTGCGACGAACTCGAAGCTGCGCGGCCGGATCACCGCGGCCCTGGTCGCCGCGACCGGGGAGGACCCGGACAGGTGCGCCGATGCGGTCGAGAACGCCGACGGCGACGGCAGAGTGGCGCTTCTCACCATCCTCTGTGGAGTGTCGGCGCCGGTTGCAGCGCGTGCACTGGCTAACACCAGCGGTCACGTACGGGAGGCATTGACCCTGCTCAGTGCGGCAAATGATGCTCCGAACGGGTGATCTCTAGGCGGCGAAGCCTGACCGACGGTCAGGGCGCCTTGACTCCGTCCGTACAGGCCGTAGTCTTCACGCGGCTTACCGGCCGTCTGTCACCCAGTCGGGGGTGGCACCGGGAAGTCACCGCCTAATCACGGCTCCGGCGACGGTGTCGTGAGCCGGGGAACCACCTCTTCCCTGGGGTGAATCGGCAGCCTCCGTGCCACGGACGGCCCTGCCGTAGGGCGACTTCCACGCCCGAACCCGTCAGCTAACCCGGTCGGCGGAACTGGAAGACAAGGAGTGCCGCCTCGGTGGCAATACCGAGACCCACTTCCCCCCTGTTCCGATCGTTGTCCGTAGCCGGTGCGGCCGCCCTCATTGTCGGGCTGTCCGCCACCAGCGGCCAGGCGGTCCCCGGTGCCCCCTCCCCCTCGGCACCGACGACCTCCGCACAGGCGATGGCACAGCTGAGGGCGTTCAACGAGCAGTTCGAGAAGGTCACGGAGCAGTACAACGACGCTCGGATCCTGCTCACGAAACGCACGGCCCAGGCGAAGACCGCTTCGGCGAAGGCGACGGCCGCAGCCAAGACGGTCTCGGCGTTCCGGGGTCGGATCAAGCAGCTGGTCGCCTCGGAGACCCGCTCGGACCCGTTCGGGACGTTCGGGGCGATGCTGTCCAGCGATTCGCCCGCCGACTTCGTGTCCCAGGCGAGCATCATCGACGTCGTCTCGAGCCGCCGTGCCGCGGTTCTGGCCGAGGCGAGCAAGGCGAGCGCGGCGGCCACCAAGGCTGCCAAGGACGCCAAGGCGGCCCAGGCCGCGGCGGCGAAGCTCACCCATGACCTGTCGGCCAAGCGCACCCAGCTGGCCAAGCAGGCGGCGCAGAGCAAGGCGATGTTCGACCGGCTGTCCGCTTCCGAGCGGCAGGCGTTCGTCGACTCGCAGGCGGCACCGGTCGACCGGGCGTCGCGGAACGAGACCCGCGCAGTCCCCTCAGCGGGCGCTCCGACCGTCAACGTCCCGGCAAGTGGAGGCGCGGCAACCGCGGTGGCGGCGGCCAAGTCGAAGCTCGGCAGCCCGTACGTCTGGGCTGCCGCCGGACCGTCCACATTCGACTGTTCCGGGCTGACGATGTGGGCCTGGGCGCAGGCGGGTGTCTCGCTGCCGCACTCCTCCTCGATGCAGTACAGCTCCGGCTCGAAGGTGTCGGTGTCCTCGCTGCAGCCGGGAGACCTGGTCTTCTACGGAAGCCCGATCCACCACGTCGCCCTGTACGTCGGTGGTGGACAGGTCATCCACGCTCCCCAGACCGGTGACGTGGTGCGATACGCAAGCGTCGACATGATGCCGATCGTCGGGGCGGTGCGTCCCTAAGCGGCACCATGACCGTCCTCAATGGACGGTCACTCCAGCGAGGGTCCGGCAGCGGTGCGCCGGACCCTCGCGGCATGCGGGAACCCGGGTTCGGCCGAGGGTCGAGTGGGTAATCCGATCGGCATGACCGAGCCGGAGGACCTCGATCTGCAGCCGATCACCGAGGCGATGACCGCACCCGCCGCCGCCCGCGCCGCGGAGGAGGCCCTGCGCCAGGCCGCGCACGCGAGCTGGGACGGCGTCGCGACCGCTGCCGACGTCTACGCCGTCTTCGGCGCCGTGGGCTACTCGCTCGAGCTCATCCCGCAGTTGCTCGACCAGCTCACCGCCTGGTTGGAGAAGCACCAGGACCGGCTGGACGTCTCCGAGGCGGACACCACCGCGGCCGCGCGGGTCGCCGAGGTCCGCGCCGAGGTGACCGCCGCGGGGGAGACCGTCGATGCCGCCCGGGCCGGCGTCGCCCGCGCCCAGGCCGCGCTCGCCCCGCTCTTCGGCCCGCTCGAGTCCCGCGGCTAGCGGTGTTCCGCTGCGGGCACGACTACCCGCCAGCGACCAGGGCTCGACCCTCCGCTTCCGCTGACCCCGGGTCTTGCGTGAGATGTCCCGGCCGCCCGTGAGAGACTGAATCGCCCGGCCAGCCCGGGTCCGCCCTCGTAGCTCAGGGGATAGAGCACCGCTCTCCTAAAGCGGGTGTCGCAGGTTCGAATCCTGCCGGGGGCACAACGCGTATAGGGGCTGAGCAGCAAGAACGCGCTCGTCGCCCTTGCTCGGCCGATCGCCCTCTCCTCGGCGTGGCGCCACTCGTGGTGCGAAGTGGGATACGCCTGGACAGCGGACCAACTCCGGCTCGTCGCGGCCGAGCTCAACGACCGGCCCGTCGGTGCCTCGACGACCTCACGCCCAGCCAGGCCATGCGACGATCAAGCCGATACCGATTCAACGAGCCTGTTCACAACGATCACTAGAGACTGCCCCGCTCCAGCGGCCGGTTGCACCACTCGGTCATCTCCTCGACGACCTTGTCGGTGATCCGGGAGATGGTGTCCTTGGACACCCTGGCCCCGTAGACCTCGGCGAAGTGCGCCGCGATCTCCCCGGTCGTCAGGCCCCGAGCGGTCAGCGACAGCACCAGCTGGTCGATGCCGTCCAGCCGGCGCTGCCGCTTGCGCACGATCACCGGCTCGAACGAACCGTCCCAGTCCCGGGCACCTCGATCTCCACCGGACCCACCTCAGTCAGCACCGTCTTCGCCCGGACCCCGTTGCGGGAGTTGCCGCCATTCCGGCCGGCCGCATCGTGCTTGTCGTAGCCCAGGTGCTCAGCGATCTCCGCCTCGAGCGCGGTCTCCAACACCGTCTTGGTCAACCCGGTCAACAGCCCACCTGGGCCGACCAACTCGACCCCCTCAGCACGCGCACGAGCGACGAGATCCTGGGCGAGTTGCGTATCGATCTGCTCCGGCACGGGCGAAATCGTCTCGGTCACGACTGGACCGAGCCGAAGCCAACATGGTCTTCCAACTCGTCTCCCGCCGCTACGAACGCGGCAGCATGATCATCGCCAGCAACAAGAGCTTCACAGAATTGGGCCAAGTGCTCGGAGACGACGTCCTGGCCACCGCAATCCTCGACCGGCTCCTGCACCACTGCGATGTCCTATCGATCAACGGCCCAGGGCACGTCGCCGGACGGACGCGAAGTACATCGCAACCGCAAACCACGTATACAATCGGTCTTTGAACTACACGCTCTCAACCGCGACGACCCCAAGGATGTGGCAGTCGTGGTATCCCAACCCGGCGCCCGCCTTATCAGCATCTCGAGGTAAACGAGGCGGCACGGGTTGAGGTCATGCTGCTCGCGGGATCAAGGGTGCGGTCGGCGCTCGAGAACTACAACGCGATGTTGCAAATCCTGTGGCGGGAAGTGGCGTCCGGCACCGGCCCGGCTAGCATGCCGGACAGCACGACCGCCTATCACGCCCTTATCGACGCCATACAGGAAGAGATCACCGAACCTCAAATCGTGACATTTGCTCATGCCGCGAGCTGTGCGGCTCAAACAGACGCCCGCAGCACACGTCGTCGCCCTATCCAACGCGGAGCCATTCGCAGGACTCCCCGGCGGCGTCCGCGACCTGCTCGGTGACCCGAGCGACGAACGCTTCCGGATTCTCTGGGTCTCCATCGGCAAGGACCTGCCACCCGACGTCCTCGCTGGCGAGCGCGACATACACATCGCCGCAACGCAGGCGGAAGTCTCCTCAACCCTCGACCGGCCGACATTCGTCACCGGTCGGCGTCAGCACCTCCGCTACCCGGCTACGCGGGAACGCCGGCTAGTCATGACGCGCCTGCGTCCTTATCAGGTACTCCTTCACGTGCCGATGATGCCTCATCCCCAGCGAGTGTGGCTGCCGCGTATTCGTCCGTAAGCTCGTCGATCTCGGCCAGAACCTCTTGTCGGCGACGTCGAAGGGCTCGGAGTCGAGGCGAATCCGGACCTCCAAAGAGAAATCTCAGCAGCTGGCGTTCCCGCTCCATCCCCTGCGCCCACACCTGCGAGATAAAGGATCCGAAGCCAAAGAGCGCACCCACGACAAGGGCAACACCAAGGCTCTCGACGGAGCTGCCGACGAAGATCAGGACCGCACCAACGGCTGCGACGACCAGATGAAACAGAGTAAACATCAACGCAAACGACTGACTTCCTATCCGGCCTCTGAGCCGAACGGGTCCTGCCTGGAGGTGCCAGTCCGGCGGTCCCACAAGAGCCCACATCTCATCAGTCGTCGTACGTAGTTCAGCCTCAAGCTGCTTGAGCCTGCGGACGGTCGCGTCCTCGTCATCGCTCACGATCCGAGACCATAGGGTCTGTCAGGAGACTTTGGTGGATTGGTCTGGAGCCGGCAGGTCCGGGCGCGACGGCGTGCTGTCGTGTCTGGAGAAGATGAGCTCCGACGATGCCGACGTAAACAACCACTAGTTGTCGTGACCTGACACGTTGTTGTCAGGCGGCGAGCCGGCTGATGGGTGGTCGGCCATTGCGACGCACGATGCCGACCGCATCAGTACGGGCCACCGGCCAATGCCGCGCTTTCGCAAGATCCACAGTTGCGTGAACGACGCGTGCAAGCGCGGTGCGTTGGAAGTGGCTCGGGACCAATCCCGTCGAGGAGATCGACCCGCGGCGTCCACGACTCCACCCCGACCCCCGGATCCCGTACGCGCGGCCGAACGCGTCGAGGAACCCCGCCGGCCGACGCGACCCGCCCAGTCACCCCGACGACGTCCATCGCGCCGAATCGCACACCGCGCCCCCGTGCGGTCATCGCCCGGCTCGATTCGCGGAACGCCGGAACACGTGGCGGATCCGGGGTGCGGCCTGGACTGGAGATCCGCTGACGGTGATCCAGAGGCGCTGGCGGAGGAGGCGGTCCTGGATCGCCGCTGGTTCACCCCAGCGAGAGCCGTGGCTCTACCGGCCGGACCTTGCCCAGCTGCGCGGCATCCCCGCCCGCCCTGGTCGTCACCGGCGGGTCTCATCCCCATGGACGCCGCCGCTGGGGCCACGCTGGCGGCGGCGCGCTGGAGATCGACCCGGTCGTCCTGCCGCTCGGCCGGCACAACGTCACGCTGGCCCCTGACGCGCTCAACCCGTTGCTCGAACGACTCTGGTCGACGGCCGAAGCGGGACGCTGACCTCCTCCCGGTGCGGCGGGACCGGTAGCGTGGAGCGCCGGCCCGTCGAGGTCGACAGGGCCGCCGGCGGGGTACGGTTTGACCGTTTCGATGAGTCGGGGACACGGCCGGGTGCGACGGACGCACGCAGACTCGAGCTGAAGTTGGGGGACTCGACGTGGCTGCCAGGGAGGCGTCAACGGTTCCGAGACCGGACAACAACGGCTCCCGCGGACGCATGCGCGCGTACGAGCAGATCCGGCAGGCGATCGTCGAGGGCCGTTACCGGGCGGGGCAGCGTCTGGTCGAGAAGAACCTGGGCGAGGAGTTCCAGGTGTCCCGCACGCCGGTCCGGGAGGCGCTGCGGGCGCTCGAGTCCGAAGGGCTCGTGGTCAGCCTGCCGAACAAGGGGGCGGTCGTCCGCTCGCTGTCGGCGCAGGATGTCTACGACATCTACGACCTCCGCGTGCGGCTCGAATCGCTCGCGGCGGAACGGGCGGCGCGGGATCCGCGGCCGGAGCAGTTGTCGGTGCTGGAGCAGGCCAACGAGGACTTCGCCGCGCTGCTGCCGTCCTTTGCCGTCGACGACCTCCAATTCGTACGGGAGATCGAGGCGGTCAACCGGCGGTTCCATCAGGGTTTCATCGACATGGCGAACAGCTGGCGCCTCAACCAGTTACTTGAGCGCACGGTCCACGCGGTCCTCGTCTTCCAGAACTTCCAGTGGTACGAGCGCGACGAACTCGCGCGGTCGCTGCTGTTCCATCAGCTCATCGCCCAGGCCATCGCCCGCCGGGAGGGGGGCCGCGCCGGCAACCTGGTCGCCGAACACATCCTGCTCGGGCGCGACATCCTGGTCGAGCGCCGCCGCGCGTCGATGGGCCAGCCCGACATCCCGGCCCCACCGGACGACGAGCCCGACCCGACCACCACCTGATCAACGCCCGGCTGCCCGGTCGCACCTCCCGTAACGGCGGGATCCCCGGCGGCGCGTGCGAGGCAAGAATGCCGAGTTGCATACAATCGCTGTCCAAAGCCGCCACGAGGCGCTACTGTCGACGCGTCGAGCGATCGCGTTCGACTCCCCGGCAGCAGGGACTTCCCATGATCGAAATCTGTGACGTCGGGCCTCGCGACGGTCTGCAGAACGAGGCCGTGACGCTGTCGGTCGAGCAGCGACTCGAGCTCGTCTCGCGACTCGTCGGGGCCGGCCTCCCGGCCATCGAGGTGGCCAGCATGGCCAACCCGAAACGGGTGCCGCAGATGGCCGGGGCCGAGGAGATCCTGGCCGGGCTGCCGCGCGCGTCGCCGACCCGGTTCAGCACGCTGGTGCTCAACCAGCGCGGCTACGAGCGGCTGACCTCGGTCGCCGTCGATGAGGTGCACCTCGTGTTCGCGTGCACGGAGTCACTGAACCGACGCAACGCGAACGCCTCCGTCGAGCAGTCGTTCGCGGTGATGGCCGGCCTGGTCGACGAGTGCCGCCGGGACGGGCGTCGCGTCACCGTCACGCTCGGCGTGGCGTTCGGCTGCCCGTACGAGGGCGAGGTCAATGCGGAGGTGCCGCTCTCCCTGGCCAGTCGGATGGCCGAGCGCGGTGTCGACGCGCTGATCTTCGCGGACACGATCGGGGTGGCGGTACCCCGTCAGATCAAGGAGGTCATCGGGCCGGCCGCCGGCTTCGGCGTGCCGCTCGGGCTACACCTACACAACACCCGCAGCACCGGCTACGCCAACGTGATGGCCGCCCTGGAGCTGGGCGTCGAGATGTTCGACGCGTCGGTCGGCGGGGCTGGCGGATGCCCTTTCGCTCCCAAGGCGTCCGGCAACATCGCCACCGAGGACCTGGTCTACCTCCTGCATCGCGAGGGCCTGCCGACCGGCGTCGATCTCGACGCGGTCATCGACACTGGCAACTGGCTCGAGACCGCACTCGGCCGCCGCCTCGACGGCATGCTGCACCGGTCCGGCGGGTTTCCGGCCCCGCAGCCCGCCGCAGCGATGGGCTGATCGACCTCCCGGCACCGCCGGGATCGTACCGACCACCACGGCTCGGAGCTTAGTGCCTCCGCGTGTTCACCCGCCCATCATTGTATGCAATCAATGCATGCTGGAAGGACTCAACCCGTGGACCGTGACGACGTCGTGACCCTCCAGCCGACCGGCAGCTCCGGGGGAGGCGCCCTTGAAGGTATCCGGGTCATCGAACTCGGGCAGTTGCTCGCCGGCCCGTTCGCGGGGCACCTGCTCGCGGACATGGGCGCGGAGGTCATCAAGGTGGAGCCGCCGGGCCGAGGCGACCCGATGCGGGAGTGGGGTCACGACCGGTACAAGGGTCGTGCGCTGTTCTGGCCGTCCCTGGCCCGCAACAAGATGAGCGTCTCGCTGAACCTGCGCTCCGAAGCGGGTCAGCAGCTGCTGAAGGAGCTCGTCGCCGATGCCGACGTGCTGATCGAGAACTTCCGGCCCGGGACCCTGGAGAAGTGGGGCATCGGCCCGGACGCCCTGCTGGAGCGCAATCCCCGGCTCGTCATCGCCAGGGTGTCGGGCTACGGGCAGACCGGGCCGTACTCGGACCGGGTGGGCTTCGCCAGCGCGGGGGAGGCGGTCGGCGGGCTGCGGCATCTGAACGGCTTCCCCGGCGAACCCCCGCCGCGTACCGGGATTTCGCTCGGTGACTCGCTGGCCGGCATGTTCGCGTTGCAGGGGATCTTGGCCGCGCTGGTCTGGCGGCAGGGCCCGGGGGAATGCCGCGGGCAGGTCATCGACGCGTCCATCACGGAGTCGTGCTTCGCGTTGCTCGAGGGTGCGATCACCGAGTACAACGCGCTCGGGGTGATCCGGGGGCCGAGCGGGACGGGGTTGCGCAACGTCGCCCCGTCGAACCTCTACCCCTCGATCGAGGGCAGGTGGATCGTGATCGCGGCGAACGGCGACCCGATCTTCGCGCGGCTGTGCCAGGCCATCGGCCAGCCGGAGCTGGCCACCGATCCCCGGTTCGTCAGCCACACGGCCCGCGGCGAGCATGCGGAGGAGCTCGACCGGTTGATCACGGAGTGGACGGTGCTGCGGGAGGCCGAGACGATCGAGGCGATCCTCAACGAGGCCGGAGTCGTCGTCAGCCGGGTCTACGACGTCGCCGACATCAGCCGGGACCCGCAGTTCCTGGCCCGCGACATGCTGCTGCACGTCGAGGATCCCGAGCTCGGCGACATCGTGGTGCCCGGCTTCGTCCCCAAGCTGAGCGTCACCCCCGGGACCATGAAGTGGACCGGACCCGCCATCGTCGGCGCCCACAACCGGTACGTCTACTGCGAGCTGCTCGGTCATGATGCCGAGGACCTCGAGTCCTGGCAGCAGCGCGGCATCATCTAGCGATCCGTTGGTATGCAATCTGTCACAGGCGTGCTCCATTCACCTCGCTTCCAGCTGTCCAGCCGGTGCCTTGAATGGCACCCTCACCTGCGCAAATGCCACGCCCGGAACCTGCCAGGGCGCGCAACGGGTCATACGACCGGAACGAGGATTCTCGGAATAGTATGCAATCGGCCGCGTGCTTGGTATGTTCCTCGGCACTTGCCAATCAGCATCTCGCGGTCGGCATCGTCCTTCGCACCGGCGGTCAGCGGGTGCACCGGCGCCCTGGACAGGAGCAGCCATGAGCCAGTCTTTCGAGAAGCGGAGCATCACCGCGGACGGCGCCCAGGCGGTCATCGCGGCCGGCGTCGCCAAGGCGACCGAGCGCGGTGGGGCCTTTGTGATCGTGGTAGTCGACGAGAGCGGCGTCGTCAAGGCATCGCTACGGATGGACGGTGCGCCCCTGCTCAGCGTTCAGGTCGCGACCGACAAGGCCTACACCGCCGCCGGCTTCGGCCTGTCGACCGACGCTTGGTACGACTTCGTCGACGGGGACGCGCCGCTACGGCTGGGCGCTCCCACCGGCATCGACCGGCTGGTGGTCTTCGGCGGCGGGTTCCCGCTGAAGGACGGCGACCAGATCGTCGGCGCCGTCGGGGTCAGCGGCGGCCACTGGTCGGACGACATGGAGATCGCGAAGGCCGGCGTGGAGGCATTCGGCGACTGAGATCCGCAGCCGGTACCGAGACGCCAGCGACAACGCCGAGGATTGAAGGTCAACACATGTGGAAGAACAATCTCGTCATCGACGCGGTCGGTCACACGTACGACTTCAGCGTCGACAACCGCCGCCCGGCCGTGCCGGTCGAGGGCTACGACGGCTTCATCGCCTGGCTCTACGGGTACGGGCACGCGCCGCTGGAGTCGACCAGGAACGGGTACATGCTGTCCCTCGACGAGTTTCGCGGGGGGTGGACGACCGAGGAACTCCTGACGATGTTCTTCGTCGAGAGCGACGTCGACATGGTCGCCATGCACGCGGTGAACTTCTTCGATCTCTTCGAGCGCGGCGCCAACCCGTGGCCGCAGTGCGTCGCGGTGAAGGAGGCCGCGCCCGAGCGGGTTCTCCTTTATCCCGCCGTCGACCCGCTGTCGAACCGCGGTGCCGAGATGGAGAAGATGGCGGAGCGGGCCGCGGCCGGCATCGACGGGTTCAAGTTCTACCCGGTCAACGGCCTCACCGACTATCACGGTGCCGCGCTCGGCTATTCGTTCGCCGACGAGAAGATCTTCCCGTTCTTCGAGCACGCGCGCAGCCTCGGGGTGAAGCACATCGCGGTGCACAAGGCGCTGCCGACCGCGCCGGGTCCGCACCACCAGGACCGGCCGGACGACGTCTCCGCGGCCGCGGCCGCGTTCCCGGACATGACGTTCGAGGTCGTCCACTCCGGCTGGGCCTTCCTGGAGGACTGCGCCTTCCAGCTGCAGATGAACCCGAACATCTACGCCAACCTCGAGACCACCGCGAACACGGCCGGCCGGATGCCCCGACGGTTCCTGAAGTCCGTCGGGCTGCTGCTCGCCGCCGCGCCGAAGCAGGTTGTGTTCGGCACCGGCGCCCCGCTCGGTCACCCGCAGCCGATCATCGAGGCGATCTCGGAGATCCAGATGCCGGAGGACCTGCTCGAGGAGGGGCTGCCGGAGCTCACCGATGAGCTCAAGGCGGACCTGTTCGGCGGGAACTTCGCCCGGATGCTCGGGCTCGACGTGGAGAAGCTGAAGAAGGCCTTCGCCGAGGACGAGTTCGCCACCCGGCGGGCCGCCTGGCGCGAGAGCGGCGAGAAGCCGTGGGCGCTCAAGCGCGCGCGGATCGCCGGGGCGGCCTGAGCCATGCCGACCGTCAGCGTGATCCGCGTGAAAGAGGCGCTCCAGGAGGTGCTGGACCCGTGCAGCGTCGGCCGGGGCGTCCCGGCCGGGCTGGTGGACATGGGGATGGTCAAGGCGGTGGAGGTCGGCTCCACACCCGACGGCCACGCGGTCGTGGCGGTCGAGCTGCGGATCACCTCCCCGGCGTGCACCTTCCAGCCGTACTTCGAGCGTGAGGTGCGCGAGCGCCTCGGCGGGCTGCCCGGGGTCGGCGAGGTACGGATCGCCTGGGACAGGGAATTCGACTGGTCCGACGACGACATGAGTCCGGCGCTCAAGCAGCGACTGCGGGAGAAGCGGCAGCGGTTGCTGACGCTGGCCCATCCGGCGCAGCGCGCCGGCTGAACGAGCCGACGAGCCGAAGGGAGCACACGGATGGAGCGCGACGGCGGCGACCGCCGTGCCACCCCCGGCTCGACCGGGTGGACGACGGCGGACCTCTTCGACGAGCACGGCGATCGCGTCGAGGTCTGCGAGACGACGTTCCTGCGGTTCGGCACCCGCCGTACGTTCGGCGGCCGGTGCGAGACGGTGCTGACCCACGGCCACCGCTCGGTGCTGGACGTGCTGCGGCAGGACGGCGACGGCCGGGTCCTCGTGGTCGACACCGGCGGCGACACCAGGGTCGGCGTGCTGGGCGACCGGCTCGCCCGCATCGGCAGCGACAACGGGTGGGCCGGCGTCGTCGTCAACGGGGCCATCCGCGACAGCGAGGTCATCGACAAGCTCGACTTCGGTGTGTTCGCGGTGGCCGTCACCGCTCGCCGTCGGGTCGACGCCGAGCCGGGTGGCCGGGGCGTCGACGTGGAGTTCGGCAACGCCCGTTTCCGTAGTGGCGGCTGGGTCTACGCCGACGCCAACTCGGTGCTGTCCAGCGCGGAGAAGCTCGTCTGACGGCGGTCGCCGCCACCGACCGATCTCAACAAGCTGCAGGAGAAGGGGAAGACACCATGGCCGGAAGGCTCCAGGGAAAGGTCGCATTCGTCACCGGGGCGGCCCGCGGCCAGGGCAGGTCCCACGCGGTGCGGATGGCCGAAGAGGGCGCCGACATCATCGCCGTCGACATCTGCGAGGACATCGAGAGCGTCACCGCCTACGACCTCGCGACCGAGGCCGACCTCGCCGAGACCGTCAAGCTGGTGGAGGCGCTCGACCGGCGGATCGTGGCCGAGAAGGCCGACGTCCGCGACATCGAGGCGCTGACCGCGGCGGTGGAGCGAGGCGTCGCTCAGCTCGGTCGGCTCGACATCATCGTCGCGAACGCGGGGATTTTCTCCCACGCCCCCGAGTCGCACAACTACGGCGAGCAGGCCTGGGCGGACGTCCTCGACGTGAACCTGACCGGCGTCTGGCACAGTGTCAAGGCGGCGATGCCGCACGTGCTGGCGGCCGGGCCGGGGGGATCGGTCATCCTGATCAGCTCGCTCGCCGGCACCAAGGGCCTGGCCAGCCTGGCCAGCTACACGGCGGCCAAGCACGGCGTGGTCGGGCTGATGAAGGTGCTGGCCAACGAGTACGGGCAGCACGGCATCCGCGTCAACACGATCAATCCCAACGCGATCGGGACGACGATGGTGCAGAACGAGACGCTGTATCGGATCTTCCGGCCCGAGCTCGAGTCGCCGACGCTCGAGGACGCCCTGCCGGCCTTCGCCGGCATGAACCCGTTCAAGATCCCGTTCATCGACCCGGTGCACGTCTCGAACGCGGTGGTGTTCCTGGCCTCCGACGAGTCGCTGTACGTCTCCGGCGCCCAGCTCCCGGTCGACGCGGCCGCCGCGATCGCGTGAGTCCCGGATGACGACGCGCGAGCCGGTGGGGGACAGGTGACGTCCACAGTGGACAGCGGGCCGGCGGCAGCGGCGGCCGGCGCGCCGGGACTGTCGCCGCAGCCGCTGCTGGAGTTGCGGTCGATGACCTCTGGCTACGGCGATCTCGCGGCGATCCGTGACGTGTCGCTGACGGTGCACGTCGGCGAGATCGTCGCCCTGTTCGGGCCGAACGGCGCGGGCAAGTCCACGACGATGTCCGCGGCCGTCGGGGTGCTGCCGCTCATCAGCGGCGAGGTGCTGTGGCTCGGCGGGCGTCGTCCGAAGAACCTGTGCGCCCTGGCTCGCAACGGGCTCGCGTTCGTCCCCGAGGGCCGTTCGGTGATCTCGGGCCTGACCGTCCAGGACAACCTGCGACTGGGCGCGGGCGGCGTGGACGGCGCCGTCGCGTACTTCCCGGAGCTGGAGCGGCTGCTCTCGCGGCCCGCCGGCCTGCTCTCCGGTGGCGAGCAGCAGATGCTCAGCCTGGGCCGAGCGCTCGCCACCCAGCCGAAGGCGCTGCTGGCCGACGAGGTCTCCCTCGGCCTGGCGCCCATCATCGTCGACCGACTGTTCAGTGCCATCCGTCAGGCGAGCGCGGACAGCCGCATGGGGGTGCTGCTCGTCGAGCAGCAGCCCCGTCGCGCCCTGGCCGTCGCGGACCGCTGGTACCTGCTGCAGAACGGCCAGCTGGCCGGGGACGGACCGGCCAGCGACACGACCCTGCTGGACGAAAGCTACCTGCCGTCAGCCTCGGCGAGCTCGCCGGCGCGCACCAACACATCGGAGAGAGAGTCGCCATGAAAACCAGGACATCGGGCGCGGTCCGACGTCGACGTACGCCGGCCGCGCTGGCAGTGATGACGTCGGCCGCGCTCGTTCTCGCGGCGTGCGGTTCCGACGACGGGGACAGCTCCGGCTCGGGCTCCGGATCCGGGTCCGGCTCGGAGATCAGCATCGGCTCGACCGTGTCGCTGACCTCTCCCGCCGCGAGCTTCCCCGAGGTGAAGCAGGCGCAGGAAGCGGCGGTCGCGGGCATCAACGCGGCCGGCGGCGTCAACGGCAAGCAGCTGAAGCTGACCGTCTGCGACGGCAAGTTCGAGGTCAACGCGGAGCTGGGCTGCTTCCGTACGCTGCTGCGGGACAAGGTCTCCGCGATCGTCGGTCCGGTCCTCATCGCCGGCACCGGTGTCTCGGAGTACAAGGCCGCCGAGCAGGCGAAGACCGCGGTCATCGGGTCGCCGGCCTACCAGCCGGGCGAGCTGGTGAGCTCGGCCTCCTTCCCGCTGGGACCCTCGGTCGTCGGTACCACCTACGGTGCGGTCTACGACCTGCTCGACCATGGTGCGAAGAAGATCTCTCTGTTCGGTGACGCCAACAACCCGGCCGCCAACTCGATCGTCCAGCTCGCCAAGCAGGCCCTGGCCGAGGTCAACATCACGCCGGTCAACGTCGTCGTCGGCGACACCAGCACGGACCCGACGCTGAACACCGCTGCCGCCAAGGCGGTCAGCGGCGGGACCGACGGGATCGTCATCACCGGCGCCCCGCCGTCGATGGCGAAGTCGGTGCCGGCTCTGAAGGCGCAGGGTTACAAGGGTCTGATCGCCACGATCGACGGCGCGCTGCCCGGTCCGGTCGTCGGGGCGATCGCGTCGTCCGCCAACGGCATGCTGGTGGCCTCGCAGACGTCCTTCCCCGAGCAGTCCCCGGCCTCGGACAAGTTCCTGGCCGACATGAAGAAGTACGCGCCGGACGCGCCGCTCAGCTTCTTCTCGATCCAGGCGTGGTCGTCGGTCCAGCTGTTCGCGGCCGTGGCGACGCAGGCGAAGGCGAGCTCGAACGAGGAGGTCCTGGCGGCGTTCGAGAACCTCTCCGACCCGGTCGACATCGGCACCATCGCGCCGTACAAGGTCAAGGGCGTCACGTCGCCGATCACCGGCGGGTTCGAGCCGGCGCCGCGCATGTTCAACCAGAAGGTCCAGCTCGGAACCATGCAGAACGGCAAGTTCGTCGCGAGCGGCGGCTTCGTCGACCCGTTCACGTCGCTGAAGACCGTCGGCTAGACCGCCCGTTTCGCATTTGTTGCAGCCCCAGGAGGCCGATTAGTGATCAACTTCTTGCAGTTCGGCCTTCTGGGGCTCGCGACCGGCGCGATCTTCGCCCTGATCGCGCAGGGCGCCGTCCTCGTCTACCGCGGGTCGGGGCTGCTCAACCTGGCTCAGGGCGCGTTCGCGATGGTCGGCGCGTACGCGTACTACTCGCTCAACACCCAGGTCGGGATCCCGGTCGCCCCAAGCGTGATCCTGGCCGTGCTGATCTGTGCCGCCGGCGGCTGGCTGATGCATCTGCTGGTGCTCCGGCCGATGCGCCAGTCGTCGTCGCTGACCCGCGTGGTGGCGACCCTGGGCATCGTCGTCGTGCTCCAGTCCGCCGCCTTCCTGATCTACGGCCAGTACGCGAAGACCGTGCTGCCGGTCATCCCGCGGCACACGATCTTCCTGCTGTCGAACAACCGGCTGCCGATCGGCACCGACGCGCTGGCGATCATCGGGATCGCGATCGTGCTGACGGTCGTGCTCACGTACGTCTACCGCTACACCCGCGTCGGGCGGCTGACGTCCGCGGTGGCCGAGAACGACCTCGTCGCCAGCAGCCTCGGGCACTCGCCGGACACGGTGGCCGCGCTGAACTGGGGGCTGGGTTCGGCCCTGGCCGGGCTGGCCGGCATCCTCATCGCACCGGCGATCGGGCTCGAGCCCACCGGTCTCGTCCTGCTCGTCATCCCGGCGCTGTCCGCGGCGCTGGTCGGCGGGTTCAAGTCGTTCCCGGTGACGCTGATCGCCGCGCTGCTGCTGGGCGTCGCCGAGTCGGAGATCACCGGCTACGTCTCCACGCCGGGGTACCAGAACGCCGCGCCGTTCCTGGTCGTGATCCTCATCCTGGTGATCCGGGGAGAAGGCCTGCCGCTGCGCAGTTTCGTCCTCGACCGGCTGCCGCGGGTGGGCACCGGGCGGGTCCACGCGATCCCGGTGCTCGTCGCGTACGCGCTGATCCTGTTCTGGGTCTTCAGCTCCGGGCCGGAGTGGACGCAGGCCATTGTCTACACGGTGTCGCTGGGCGTGGTGTGCCTGTCGGTGGTCGTCATCACCGGCTACGCCGGGCAGCTGTCGCTCGGGCAGTTCGCGATCGCCGGTCTGGCCGCGCTGATGGGCGCCCGGCTCGCCTCGCACCTGCCGTTCCCGCTGATGCTGCTGGTGACGGTGGTCATCACCGCGGCGATCGGCGGCATCCTCGGCCTGCCGGCGTTGCGGACCCGCGGCGCGACGCTCGCGATCGTGACGCTCGGTCTCGGCAGCGCGATCGTCTCGCTCTTCCTGCTCAACAGCGACTACACCGGCGGCCCCGGCGGCATCACGCCGCCGATCCCGAGCCTGTTCGGGTGGAGCATCGACCCGTTCTTCGAGTTCCACCGGTACGGCCTGTTCGTCGTCACCGCCGCGTTCCTGGTCAGCCTCGGGGTGGCCAACCTGCGCCGCGGCGTCATCGGGCGGCGGTTGCTGGCCACCCGGTCGAACGAGCGGGGCGCGGCCGCGCTCGGCATCAACGTCGCCGGCGCCAAGCTGTACGCGTTCACGCTCGGGTCGGGTATCGCGGCGTTCGGCGGGCTGCTGCTGGCGTTCTCCCAGCCGACGCTGACATTCTCGAACTTCACCGTGTTCAGCTCGATCTACCTCGTCGCGGTCACCGTGACCGCCGGCCTCGGCTTCGTCGTAGGCGCGCCGTTCGGCTCGCTGCTGATCGCCGGCGGCGTCGTCAGCCAGCTGTTCAACGGGTGGTCGAGCATCAACCTGTACCTGCCGCTGATCGGCGGCATCGCGGTCATCATCACGCTGCTGTCCGCGCCGGACGGTCAGGTCGCCCTGTTCGCCAAGGGCCTGGCGCCGCTGGCCAACCGCTACGCCGCGCTCTCCCGCTCGGTCACCGCCCGGCTGCCGTGGACGACCCCGGACACGCTGGCGAACGACGTCGACGACCACCTGTCGCGACGCGACCGGCCGAGCTCGGTGCTGGCCGTACGGGATCTGACCGTACGGTTCGGCGGGGTAGTCGCGGTCGACGGGGTGTCCATCGAGGTGCGGCCCGGCGAGATCCACGGGCTGATCGGGCCGAACGGGTCGGGCAAGACGACGCTGATCGACGCGATCACCGGCTTCGTCCGGTCCGAGGGCGAGCTCACCCTCGGCGACAAGAGCCTCGTCGGGCGGCCGGCCCGGCTGCGCGCCAAGGCCGGGCTGTCGCGCTCGTTCCAGTCCCTGGAGCTGTTCGACGACCTCACCGTCGAGTCGAACCTCGCCGTCGCCGCCGAGACGCCGCGGGCCTGGCGCTACGTCACCGACCTGTTCCGTCCGGGCCGGATCCGGCTCAGCGAGGACGCGCTCAACGCGATGCGCCAGTTCCAACTCGAGAACTGCCGGCACAGCCTGCCCGAGGAGGTGTCGTTCGGTCAGCGCAAGGCGGTCGCGATCGCCCGGGCCGTCGCCGGCCAGCCGGACATCCTGCTGCTGGACGAGCCGGCCGCCGGGCTGGGTGACGGCGAGGCGGCCGAGCTCGCCGACCTGGTCATCCGGGTCGCCCACGAGTGGGGGATCGGGGTGCTGCTCGTCGAGCACAAGGTGGATCTGGTGCTGGCCATCAGCGACCGGCTCACCGTGCTGCGAGAGGGCAAGGTGCTGACCACAGGCGAGCCGAACACCGTGCTCAACGATCCGCGGGTCATCGAGGCCTACCTCGGCCCCGGATCCGAGCCGACCGCGCCGGCCAAACCGCTGGTCGGGGGTCGGACCGAGTGACGGTGCCCTTCCCGCACCTGGCCTTCCCGCTCACCATCGGCCTACTGCGGCTGGCGACGCCGCGTCATGTAGCTGGCCACGACGAATAGCGCGGACTGGCGCTGCGTTCGTGGACGAGGCCCAGGACATCGACTGCCAGTCGCCGGTGAATAAGGCGGCGGTGGCGTCCGGCTTCGATGTGCAGGTCATCGCTCCGCATGTCGGTAGCCACGACGCAGAAGAGACGAGGCTCATGCAGGGAGCCGCGTGGAGCCACTCGTGGGGCGAACTGGTGCCAAGAGAGCCGTGTGGAGCCGGTCAATCACGCCGGAGCCCCTGAGAAACCGCTGGTCAGCGCGTATGAGAGCGAAGAAGAGGTCTCTCCTAAAGCGGGTGTCGCAG
>Ga0207678_10001660_pt1 | contig 20401 bp, 15 predicted proteins | sample KBSC63metaG_FD_184319 | JGI IMG/M metagenome (GOLD analysis project Ga0207678, IMG submission 184319) | Corn rhizosphere microbial communities from Kellogg Biological Station, Michigan, USA - KBS C6-3 metaG (SPAdes) (version 2) | ecosystem: Host-associated > Plants > Roots > Rhizosphere > Soil ... | reverse complement strand
ATCACGGTGAGTTGCTTCATGTGCCAAGGAGAGAAAAAGTTTCGAAGCCCGGCATGATGCCAGCCACGCGGAGTGTTGACTGCCTTGAAACTAGGGGGTGGTACGCCGGGTCCAGGCCTATTGCGACTCGAAAGTTTGGTAGCAATCTCGACAGCCCAACACAAGGGTTCCCGAACGCTCGCAGTGTCGACCGCTATGGCGCCGAAGCTTGAGAAGCCCTCGTGCTGGCCTTCGTGTCTCCACAGGCCTCGATCACGTTCGGATGTCCGGCGGGATGCAACCGAGGCTCGAACATATTGTGAAGGACCAGCCCGACCACCGCACCCGCCAACTCGGCCAGCATGAAGCCCGGCGCGCTGGCGGGTGCGATGCCGGCGAAACTGTCACTGAACATTCGCCCGAAGGCGGCGGCCGGATTGGCAAACGAGGTGGATGCTGTGAACCAGTAGGCCGCGCCGATGTAGCTCGCGACCATGGCTGCCGCTCGGCCCACGGGCGCTCGCAGGATGACCAACAACAAGCCAGCAGTCGCGACTGCCTCGGCGATCCATTGCCCGGTGCCGGCGCGAACCTTGGTCGAGAACTGCAGGATCGGAAGGTCGAACATGGCATGCGCGAGCCAGGCGCCAAGCAGTGCCCCGACCAGCTGCGCGGCGACATAGGGCACGAGCGCGGCCTTCGGTAGTTCGCCGCGCCACGCCATCACGGCGCTGACCGCAGGATTGAAGTGTGCACCGCTGATGGGGCCGAAGACCCCAATCAGGCAGTACAAACCGCCCACCGTGGCGAGCGTATTCGCCAACAGTGCTAATGCGGCGTTGCCGCCGGCCAGCCGGTCAGCCATGATCCCTGAGCCGATTACCACGGCCAGCAACAACGCTGTGCCCAGTGCTTCGGCGGCGAGCTTGTGAGAAAGGTTCATCATCAGTTCTTCGAAAATGTCGCTGAGGGTCGTACTCAGCTCGGTCTGGCTCTGTAGCCAGCGGCAGCTGCAGCAATTGAAGCACGGGAAACTTTGCGGCTCAGAGGCTGGCTCAGAGGCTGAGAGATTTTCGAGCATGCCCGAGCGGCGCGCCAGAAGGTGGCTCGGCGATCGCATCGGCCTTCGGGCTTCGCTCACCTAGGGCGTTGCCTGTGGCAATGACACGCTCGGGCGAGGCATGAAGGAACTGTAGCGCGAGCATCAATTGGCGCCGAGTCACTTTGGCGTCAACCACCATCAAGAACACGACTGCCGCGGACAATCCCACGCCGCCCGGGGCGTACGTCAACCTTTACGGGCTTTCCCTAATGTCGCGCGTCAAGCCACAAGTGTCGGTTGATCGCGCCGCTATCAGAGCGCAGTGCAAGGCGCGCCGACGAGTCATAGCGGTCCCCGACACTTGTGGCTTGACGTGACACTAGTCTCGGGCCTAGGACCAGAGATAGCCGCAGCTTTTTCGCTTGCCCACTTCAGAACGAAATTGTTTGGGCTATGTCCTTGACCCTGCCCTGGGCCTGGGCGTTGGCATGAGCCTGCGTTTCTGATCTGATCCAGCACAGGGCCAGAAAGCGCCCAGCACCTCAATCACGCTCATAAGGAAGAGGCAAATGAGACATCTCCAAAAGGCCATGCTGGGCGCGCTGCTCACCCTCGCGGTCTTCGCTCCGATCCTGGCCCATGCGCAAGCTCCCGCGGGCTACCCTGCCAATTACGCAGACACCATTGCCGCAGCCAAGAAGGAAGGCAAGGTGGTGATCTACAGCACCACCGACACCGCTTCGGCCAACCCACTTATCAAGGACTTCCAGTCGCTCTATCCCGGCATCTCGGTCGAATACAACGACATGAATTCCACCGAGCTGTACAACCGATTCATCAGTGAACGCGCAGCCGGCGGCGGCTCCGCCGACGTGCTGTGGAGCTCGTCGATGGATTTGCAGATCAAGCTCGTGAACGATGGCAACGCCCTCGCCTATGCATCGCCCGAACTGCCGCACGTGCCGAACTGGGCGTCGTGGAAGAACGAAGCCTTCGGTACAACCTACGAGCCGATCGCCATCGTCTTCAACAAGCGCCTGTTGAGCGGCGACGAGATTCCGCAAAGCCACGCCGACATGATCCGGGTGTTCACGCAGAAGACCGAGAAGGTCAAGGGCAAGGTGACCACCTATGACATCGAGAAGTCGGGCGTGGGCTTCATGCTCATCACGCAAGACAGCAAGCAAAACCCCGCCTTCTGGGACTTCGTCAAGGCACTGGGTGCCGCTGGCCCGCGCTTCCAGTCGAGCTCGGGGACGATGATGGAACGTATCAGCTCCGGCGAGAACGTGCTGGGCTTCAACATCTTCAGCTCATACGCGTTGCTGCGCGCGAAGAAAGACCCAGGCATCGGCGTCGTCTACCCCAAGGACTACACGCTTGTGATGTCGCGCGTGATGTTCGCTTCAAAGAGCGCGAAGAACCCGAACGCAGCCAAGCTGTGGATCGACTACATCTTGTCCAAGCGCGGCCAGACCATCATCGCCAATCAGGCTGAGCTGGGCTCCATCCGCGCCGACGTGGAAGGCGACCAGACGCTCGCAGGCCTCACCAAGACGCTGGGCGCAACGCTCAAGCCAATTCCCGTCGGCCCTGAGCTGTTGAGCTTTCTGGACCAGACCAAGCGTTTGGAATTTCTGAAGCACTGGCAACAGGCCATCAAGGGAAGCAAATAAATGCGGGCCTCGCTGCCCCGAGTCAGCGTCATTGGGCTGGCGTCGCTCGCGGTGTTCCTTCCGCTGGGGCTGATCTTCTACCAAAGCATGTTGAACGCCCCCTTCTTCATGCCCAGCAAGACGATCGGGGCCGGCGCTTTCGAGTTCATCTTCGCTGACTCGGATTTTTGGGACTCATTCAAGAACTCGCTGGTCATCGCCGGCGGCATGGTGATCATCGCCGTGCCGCTCGGCGGCATCCTCGCATTCCTGATGGTTCGCACGGACCTGCCGGGTCGACAGTGGATCGAACCTCTGTTGCTGATTCCGGTGTTCGTGTCCCCCATGGTGCTGGCCTTCGGCTACGTCGTGTCAGCCGGGCCGGTGGGCTTCTATTCGGTGTCGGCAAAGCAGATTCTTGGCGGCGTGCCATGGAACGTGTATTCGCTCACCAGCATTGCAATCATCGCGGGGCTGACGCATGTGCCGCACGTGTATTTGTATTCATCTTCGGCGCTGAAGAGCCTCGGCTCGGACGTCGAGGAAGCTGCGCGCATGACGGGCTCGTCGCCCTTTCAGGTGGCTCGCGACGTGAGCCTGCCGATGGTGACGCCGTCGTTGCTGTTCTCCGGGGTGCTCGTTTTCTTTCTCGGATTCGAAATCTTCGGCTTGCCCCTGGTGCTCGGCGATCCAGAAGGCCACCTTGTGCTCGCGACCTACCTCTACAAGCTCACCAACAAGCTGGGCACGCCCTCGTACCACCTGATGGCGGCGGTGGCGGTTTGCATCGTCGGGGTGACTTTTCCACTTGTCATGCTGCAGCGGCACCTGCTGAAGAACGCCGGCAAGTACGTCACGGTCAAGGGCAAGGCTGGGCGTCAACGTCCGCTGCCACTGGGTCAATGGCGCTGGGTGGCCGCGGCCATCGTCGCGCTGTGGCTCTTTCTCACCATCATCGTGCCGCTGTCAGGCATTGCCTTGCGTGCTTTCGTGAGTCAGTGGGGCGAAGGCATCAAACTGTCCGAAGTGCTCACGCTCGATCATTTCCGCACGGTGTTCGAACAGCCGACGCTGGTTCGGGGCATTGTTAACACGGTGCTGATCGGCGTCGTGGGCGGTGCGCTGGCGGTGGCTTGCTATACCGCTGTAGGTCTCACCACACATCGCCGCAACGACGGCTGGGCGAGATTCGTCGACTATCTTGTCCTCGTGCCACGCGCGGTGCCGGGGTTGCTGGCGGGTCTGGCGTTCTTGTGGGTCTTCTTGTTCTTTCCGCCGCTGGCTCCGCTGCGCGGCACCATCTTCAGCGTGTGGCTCGCCTACACCGTGGTGTGGCTCGCCTACGGCATGAGGCTCGTGTCGAGCTCGTTGCTGCAAGTCGGCCCTGAGCTGGAAGAAGCTGCGCGCAGCGTGGGTGCCACGCGCGGCCAGGTCAATCGGCACGTCACGCTGCCGCTGATCCGCTTCGGCCTGCTCGCGAGCTGGCTGCTCGTGTTCATGATCTTCGAGCGCGAATACTCGACGGGTGTTTACCTGCTCGGTCCGGGCACGGAAGTGATCGGCTCCCTGCTCGTCTCGCTGTGGTCTACCGGCGGCGCCGACATGGTGGCTGCACTGTCCCTCATCAACGTTGTTCTCGTGGCCGCAGGCCTCACCATCGCGCTGCGATTCGGAGTGAATCTTCATGACTAAGCTGGCCGTTCAAGACCTGCATCTCTCCTATAGCGACAACGCCATCCTCAAGGGCGTTTCGATGGCGCTGCAGCAAGGCGAAGTGGTCTCGCTGCTGGGGCCCTCGGGCAGCGGCAAGACGACCCTCTTGCGCGCTGTCGCGGGCCTGGAAGTCCCGCATCGAGGCACCATCCTGATTGAAGACAAGCCCGTTTTCGACGGCAGCAAGAAGTTCGAGGTGGCTGCCGAAAAGCGCAACCTGGGCCTCGTGTTCCAGTCGTATGCGCTGTGGCCGCACAAGACGGTGTTCGACAACGTGGCGTATGGATTGAAGCTGCGCAGCGTGCCCTCCAGCGAGATCAAGCAGCGGGTAGATAGCGCGCTGCAGAACCTGGGGCTCGGGCACCTGGGCGACCGGCTGCCGCATCAGCTCTCGGGCGGGCAGCAACAGCGCGTCGCGATTGCGCGAGCGCTGGTCTACAACCCGCCAGTCATCCTGATGGACGAACCGCTGTCCAACCTCGACGCGAAGCTGCGCGAGGAGGCGCGGGCATGGCTGCGAGAGCTGATCCTGAAGATGCAGTTGTCGGCGCTCGTCGTCACGCACGATCAGAACGAAGCGATGGCGATGTCCGATCGCATCCTCTTGCTCAACAACGGTGTGATCGAACAGCAAGGCACGCCGCAAGAGATGTATGGAAGGCCGCAGACCCTGTTCGCGGCGGACTTCATGGGCAGCAACAACAGGATCGAAGGCACCGTGAGCGAAGTGCGCAATGGCGCGACGCTGCTGGCCGGAGAGGGATGGACGCTCTGGGGCGAATCGCGTGGTGCTGCGAAGGCCAGCGGATCCAAGGCGACCGCGATGATCCGGCTGGAGCGCGTGCGCGTGGCCGAAGGGCCGGGCGAGAACCGCGTGAGGCTGCCGCTCGTGACGTCGATGTACCTCGGGGACAAGTGGGAGTACCTGTTCCATCTGGGCGAGATGCGCTTGCGTGCGTACGGCCGCGAGGCCTTGTCGACGGGCGAACAGTGGCTGGAGATTCCGAAGAACGACCTGTGGGTGTTTTGAGTTTGCAGCCCGGCTTTCTTCAGGGCACCTGTCCGAAGGACATCGTGACGAACTGATCATCTTGTCCAAAGGCCGGCCACACGATGTGGTCCGGCCTCTACGATATGAATCGGGAGGGACCGCTCGGATGCGGTTTACCCTTTGGTTTGTCCCTCGGGTCTTATCAATTCGGTGCCATGCCGCGTCGCCACAAGTCGGGCCAGTAGGACATCGGCGTCATCAGGAGCGACCCCGTTCCTGCTTCGTTCAGCACTGCGAGCGGCAATGTCTGGTGCAGCGGAACCACGGCCGAGGCACCTTGGCCAAGGTCGTTGGTGCTGCGCAAACCCCAGATGAGCACGCGGCCGTCCGACATGAGCGCAATTGAGTTGGCCGTGGTCCCGTACACAGCCCGCACGCCGCTCAATGGGGCCGTCCCGGAGGCGTCCAGCACCAACTCCGGACGGAAGCTGCGAAGGATGCTCGTCGACCTGGGAGTGCCGGGACCATCACCGAGTTGGCCGCTATCGCCTTGACCCCAGCTATAGACACGCCCATTGCTGTCCAAGGCCAGGCTATGGGCATACCCCGCTGCCACCATGACGATGCCGGTGAGTTGATTGCTGCCGTCTGGGCCCAACACCGGCAGCGCTGCCGGCGAAGTGGACGAGCCGCTGTTTCCTTGGGCCAGTTGTCCAAAATCGTTCCGGCCCCAGCCCAGCACTTGGCCGTCGCGGGACAAGGCCAGACCATGTGAGGAACCGGCAGCCACATGGACGATGTCCTCCAGTGGCTGGCCTGTCCGGCTGTCCACCACGTAGCCGACGTTCAAACCCACCGCCCCGGGGGTCGTGGGCCGCCCTGTGGGGTTGTAAAGACCCGTACCAGGGCCTGAGCGAAGCGTCATTACCCGACCATTGGCCAGCAGGATGGCAGCCCAGTTTTGTCCCGATGCCAAGGCCACCGCCTTGGCAGGCAGGGACAGCAACTGGGGAACCTTGTTGTCGGGGACGGGGATGACAGCCGTGGAAAAGGGGCCCCACGCATACACCTCGCCATCCTGGGTCAGGGCCAGGGCGCCGCTGGCAGCAGTCGAGATGGCAACGATATTCTGCAGAGGACCTGCCGCGTCGGCGACCAGCCCTGGGTATTCCTCGCCCGCGTTGAGGAACTCCACGGGGTAAGACCGTCCCAATGTTTCGCCCAGCCCCCACGAGTAGACCTGCCCATCCTCGGAAAGCGCTAAGGTGACACTCCGACCATGAGCAGCTGCCACCAGACCTGTCAGGTAACCGCCAGCTCGTAGATTCGCCACCTGCAAGGGAAGGGCCAAACCAGTGGTGGACCAGCCAGGCCGATTGATGTAGCCGCCCCACGCCAGCAATCGTCCATCCGCTGGGACCACCAAGGTTCCCGGGCCGATGGTGCTGGTGTTGTAAGTGGCCAGCGGCTGGGCAGGGGGAGTCACCTTCACAAGGGCTGGGGCGCTGATGCCACCACCCGATACCGTGATGCCGTAGGTGCCCAGACGTAGCCCCCTGACCTGGCTGCAATCCGGTTCCACCTCGATAGCTTGCGGAGCCTGGCTGGTGCAGCTTAGAGCCTCGGTCACGGCAACTCCCGAGGTTTGCTGCAGGGTGAAACGTGCGCTCATCTTGACGGACCAGGGCGTCTTGCCGGGCAAGACGGCTGTCATATTGGCTTTCGGTCCAGGTGATGTGGGTTCAGGCGTGCCCGGCTTCCCGGTGCCGCTTGGCGATTCGCCTGTTGTTGACGAGGTGCCATCACCACCCCCACCACCACAGGCGCTCAGCACGAGCATGGCTGCACAGGTCAGGGCCAATATGGCCGATAGCTTGCCAGCGCCATGTTCACCGCGCCCGTTGGAATAACACTTGAAATTGCTCATGGATGTGTTCAAGTTGAAATTGATTTGATGGGATCCGGCCAGACCCTTTCCACATGACTCCCTCTCCCTCCGGGAGTCTTCGGGAGAGGTGGATGTGAAGGAAACGGCGGTCGAGAAAGCAAGGCCTTGGATAGCAAAGGCCGCAGCCCTCACCCCAACCCTCTCCCAGAGGGAGAGGGAGCAAAGGGTTGATACCCGGGCTATGTCTCGCTATGGAATCTGCCGGAGAATGAGTGCGTTGCTTGTGGCACGTCTGGCAGTGCCCGGCCCGATGGCAACAACGCGCAAACCGACAGTTCGAAACTGTAGCGTGCAACTGTGCTTCAGCCATCCCTAGTGTCGCGTCAAGCCACAAATGTCGGTTGAGTGCAAGGCGCCCGCCGACGAGTCATAGCCGTAGCTATGGCGAGGAGGCGCACGCCGCAATGCGTTTCGAGAGCAAGGCAGCCGACACTTGTGGCTTGACGCGACACTAGTGCAGCGTTTCACGCTATGCGGAACATAAGACCGCGTCTTTGACCCCGTGGCGTCGTTGCAAATCCTCGCGATACCACGGGTATCGCTGCGGTTTGCGCCTAGCCACGCGGCCTGCAGCGCGAAGACAGCTTGCTTTCAGTAAGTCACTGCTGGGTTCGGCAAGCGGCTCATCGCGCGTCGCGCTGAAGTGCAAGGCATGACTCATCCCTAGTTCTCGGGCTACCGCACCGCTTTCAAACGCTACACACTGCGGCCGCCTGCATGAAGTCGTGTGCAGGCAGTGTGCCCATAGAGGCTGAGAGTATTTCGATCATGCCCGCTCATCACGTTAAAAGACGCCTGCTCGTCGCTGCAAATGCGCAGCTATTGCACGAGCTATGACTGCGCTTTGCGCCTAGATCAGGCGCCTTTTGACCGCTGCTCGGGCATGCTCGAAAAACTCTCAGCCTCATAGGGCATTTGTTTGTATGCGTGCATTCGATTCAAAGGATGCATCTGACAATCGCAAAGGAGGATGTCATGACTGAAGCCAAGAAAGAACTGAAGACGCTCAACGCCGCCGAAGTTGCCCTGGTGCATGGCGGTGCTGGTGAAATCAATGGAAAGTACCTGACGCTGCGCTCTGAAAACACCAAGAGCATCAACCGCTATACCCAACTGGCCAGCGGTGGAAGCAAGTCCACTCGCTGAGTCTTTGGCTTAGGCGTCACGGAATGGCGAGCAATCGCCATTCCTTTCACGGCGTTCGCTTTTCGAATCGGAGAGCCTCTGCATTGGCAGTCGGCATGTGATTCGAGGAGGCTGCTCGCGCTGAACCATTTGCGTGATCCTCAATGGATCAGCTCGCATTCGCATGGACTCACGAGCCGAACACACCTACCGATTAGTTGACGCTGGTCATTGGTTCGAACCTGAGGTTCGGCAGCTATGCAAACAACCAAGATACTCATCATCGGCCTCGGCGATCTGGGACGTCGGCTTGCTCTGCTGTCCGCATTCCTTCCAGCTTCCGTGGAAGTGGTGCTGGCCAGCCGGATGCCTGCGCGGGGCGAGGCGTTCGCCAGTTTGGTCGCGGGCTGCCACGCTCGTGCCGTGCGCTTTGCACCACTCGATGGCACAGACCTCGCATCAGTGTGCCGGTTGCTCGACAAGGAACGTCCTCGGCTGATCCTGCAGTGCGCAAGCCTGATGTCGCCCTGGGCGCTGCATGAACGCAAGGACGTCCTTGCGCAGGCTTTGCTTGCGGCCGGGTTTGCGCTGCAACTGCCAGCTCAGTTGCCCGTCGTGACCACGGTCATGCAGGCGCTGCAAAGACTCGATCTGGACTGCCCGGTCGTCAACTGTTCCTATCCCGACGTCACGCATGCAGTGCTGGCGACGGCCGGACTTGCCCCAGCCCTGGGCATAGGCAACGCCGGCATGATCCAACGGTGGATGCGAGCACGGTTGGGCAATGACGCTTCGCACCGTCTCGTGAGGGTGCTCGCGCACCATGCCCATGTCGGCGCGACCATGACGGGGCAGGCACGTCGTGGAACCACCGCGCCACGAATATTCGTCGACTATGACGAGATCGATGTTCATGCCTTGCCAGCACGTCCAGGGGTCGCACAAGGCCGAGAGCTGAATGCGCTGTCAGCAGCACACGCGATGGAAATCATCAGCGCCTTCCTGCCAGAGGCGCCGACGCTACGCACCTCGGCCCCCGGCCCGCTCGGCATGCCCGGAGGCTGGCCGGTGTGCATCAGCGATCACATCGTCACTCTCGACCTGCCACCAGCGCTGAATCGCCACACCGCGTTGAGGCATCAAATTGAAGCTGCACGGGACGACGGCATCGAACGCATCGAAGACGACGGCACAGTGCACTTCACCGATGCACTGCAGTCGGCGCTTCCGCTTGCATGCCAGGCCCTAGGTGCACCGCTGCATCGCGACGAAGTGATGGCGCGATTCGCTGCCCTGCACCGCACGCTGGAGTCGACAAGTTGAAAGACGCTCAACGCCCCCTGTTCGCCGTCCTGGCGAAGACCGCCGCCGGAAAGGCCTTTTTTGCTTCGCACTGGCAACAGGTTCTGCCTGACACATTCCCGTGCGCGGATTCACAGTGGTTTCGTGTCGATAGCGAGGGCCTGGCCCTGCATGCGCCTGGGCTCGACCGACCGACTGCCGAACCGGGATGTTCGGCCCTTAGCTTCGCAGGCACTGTCTATGGCGAGAACGGACCGCTTGCGCCTCCCGATGTGGGCGATTTTCTGCGCGAAGGGTCGCGGATCTTCGAGCGGCTGTCGGGCGAGTTCGTCGCTGCGTTCTGGCACGGCGACCAGCGCCAGCTGACGCTGGCCCGCGACCCGATGGGACAGCAGGACTTGTTCGTTCGCGAGGATCCGCACTTCTACGTCGTGTGCTCGTCCATCGAGCCGCTGCTGGCGGACCCTGACTTCGACTGCCAGCTCGATGTCGAATCGGCTGTCCACTATTTGATGTTCGGCGTTCCAAGGCCCGGTAGCACGCTCGCCCGCGCTGTGACCCGACTGCCCGCCGGGCATTGCTTCGTGTGGAATACGCGCGGACCCTTGCTGCGCCATCGGCATTTCACGCCCTTGGGCTTCGATGCACGCAAGGTCCCATCCAACGAAGACCGACAGCAAATCGCCAATGCACTCGATCGCGCCATCTACGCGCGCATCGCACAAGGCCGACAGGCCATCCTTTTGTCTGGAGGCGTCGACTCCTCTTATGTGGCCGTGACCGCTGCCCGTCACAGCGGCGGCGATTGCTTCGACGCCTATACCGTCCGCTTTGCCGAGCCGTATCCGCACAACGAAGGCGAATATGCCGGCATCGTGGCGCGGGCAAGCGGCATCCGACATCACGAAGTCGATTTCACGCCCGCCCAAGCCTGCGACGCGCTCGACGCCGTGCTCGCAGCACCTCTGCCCTGCAGCGCATGGGCCTGCATGACGCATCACCACTTGCTGTCGCACATCGGTGCCGACGGTCATCGCCACCTTCTGTCCGGCCTGGGTGCGGACGAGGTGTTTGGCGGCTACTGGAACTACTTCAGGGCCTATGCGCGCCTGCGCCTGCACGAAGAGGCCTGGGCTCACATGGAGCGAATCGATGCGTTCGATGGCTTGTTGTGGAGTCCCGCGGCTGCCCGCAAGCATCTATTCGCCGGCATCCCACGCTTCTTTCCGGACAGCGCGCTGCGTGCGGCGTTCCCCGAGCCGTACCGCCAATGGAGCCACACGCCCGAGCTGATCGAGTTCTATCGCGAGTGCCGCCGCCTGAAGCCCACGGCTCACCTGTTCGAATCGATGGTCGCTCACGAATGCCAGCATCGCATTCCCGATTTGCTGTTCGCAGGCTTCGAGACGCAGGGCCGCGCCCGCGGTGTGCGCAGCGCCTACCCGTTCCTGTCATCAGAGGTTGCGACCAAGGCTTGCGCACTCGGTGCCAGCGAGCGCTTCTGGCTCAAGGGGCGTCGATGGCAGAACAAGAAGGTGTTGCGCGAAATTGCAGCCGAGCGCGTTCCATCGCCCATCATGCGGCGCCCGTTATTCAGCTACACCGCACCGATTCTCCTGTGGCTTCGAGAACTTCGCTTCGCTGACGCGATCAAGGCCCGATTGCGCGACGCCGAACTCTGGAAGAGCGGGCTGATCGATCGTGCGTGGCTCCATCGGGTCGAGCACGAGGTGTTCCACGGCAACCCCTCGCCCAGGTCTGCCAAGTTCTCCTATGTGGATCAACTGTGGGCACTCGTCACCCTGGCCGCCTGGCATGAGCGCTGGGTCACCCGGAGTGCATGACGATGGACAAGCTCTTCTTCCCGCCCTCGCTGACTCGTGGCGTCGCACCGCGGGTGCAGTCAAGTTCGCCCGGTGATTTGCACTTCGCCGACGAGGTGCGCTTGCTGCGTCGCGACATTGTCGATGCGCTGTGGCATGCGGGCGGCGGGCACTACGGCGGCAGCCTCAGTGTGATCGACGTGTTGTGGGTGCTGTACCGCCATTGCCTGCGCTGTGCACCCGCGGCACCGCGACATCCGGCGCGGGATCGGCTGATTCTTTCCAAGGGACATGCGGCCATTGCTCTGTATGCAGTGCTGCGCCGCCTGGGCTTTTTCGAGGTACCGCTGAGAAGCTATGCCGACATGGAGTCGATCCTGGAAGGCCATCCTGACATGGGAACGGTACCCGGGGTCGATTTCTCGAGCGGGTCGCTCGGCCAGGGTTTGTCGGTGGGCATTGGCATGGCGCTGGCACTGCGCGGCAGCGGGCAGCGCGTCTGGGTGGTACTGGGCGACGGCGAATGCCAGGAGGGGCAGGTGTGGGAGGCTGCCATGTTGGCCGCAGCCTGTCGGCTGGATCACCTGCACGCTGTGGTAGACGTCAACCGCTATCAGGAATGGGGCTGGGCTGCGACCGAGGGCGAGCCTCACCCGCCTCCCATTGCGCAGATGGCAGCCCAATGGACCGCCTTCGGATGGCGCGTGATCGAGTGCGATGGTCACGACCACGAAGCGCTGGTACACGCGACGGCGCAGGCGCAGGACACCACAGGCGGGCCGTGCGTGGTGTTGGCCAACACCCGCAAAGGGCACGGCGTTGCGCTGGTGGAGTCGGCGCCATGGCGCTTCCACTGTGAAACCGTGAGCGAGCAGGAGCACTGTTCGATGATGGAGTCTCTCTCATGAAGCTGGCGGATCACCTGGGTCGCGTACTCGCAAAAGCGGCCTATCACGACAAGCGCATCTTCGTGCTGGACGGCGATTTGGCCGACTCGGACGGGGCGATTCATTTTGCGCAAGCCTTGCCCGATCGCTTCCTGATGGCCGGCATCGCCGAGCAGAGCATGGTCTCGGTCGCCGCCGGCATGGCCGAATGCGGATTGCGGCCCTTTGTGTTCTCGTTCGCCGCCTTTCTTTGCTACCGCGCCTACGACCAGATTCGCATCGGCTTGAGCCAGTGCCAGCAGCCGGTCACGCTCGTCGGCTCGCATGCGGGCGGACTCGCCGCTCGCAATGGCAAGACACACGCAGCCCCGAACGACCTCGCGCTGATGCTGTCGCTGCCGCACATGCAGGTCTGGGCGCCGGCCGATCGGGCCGACGTCGAACTGGCCGTCCGTCATAGCTTGCTGTATGAGCATCCGTGCTACATCCGGCTGCCGCGTCGCCCGATCACGCAAGCCGAACACCTGGCGGGTATGGCCGCTGGCATGCGCTGGCTGCTGCCGCCGCGGCAGCTCAGCATGGCGTCGACAGGGCTCGGGACCCGCTGGGCGCTCGAAGCGGCCGCACAGCTGCGCAGCCAGGGAATCCAGGTCGGACTGCTGCACTGTCCTTTCGTGAGCCAGCCCGCTGCCATCGCGCGGGAACTCTCTTCAGCCGGGGTCGCACACACCGTCGTGATCGAGGATCACTGCACCTTGGGTGGCCTGGCGTCGCTGCTGGCACACGCGCAACCGGGCATGCCCCTCACTTCGCTGGGATGGCCCACCCAATATTCCGGCAAGTCTGGCTCCGATGACGACCTCCGCGAGGCACATGGCCTGTGCGCCGCGGCTCTGGCCCGGTCTATTGCGGCCATCGGTATTCGCACCCCTGTCCACCCCTGAGAGGCTGAGAGTATTTCGATCATGCCCGCTCATCACGTCAAAAGACGCCTGCTCGTCGTTGCAAATGCTCGCCATAGCTCGGGCTATGGCTGCGCTTTGCGCCTAGATCAGACGACTTTTGACGCGCTGCTCGGGCACGCTCGAAAAACTCTCAGCCTCTGACCATAGAAAGCCATCTCATGCTGTCCATCATCGTTTCCTGGCGCGATCGCAAAGAGCTCGACCGTGCCTTACCGCCCATGCTCAGCGCTGTCCGCCAAATGGGCGGGGAACTGATCATCGTCAATTTCTCCGGCAATGCCGCCATGCTCGAACAGTTGCTGGGCCGAGACCGCGACTCCTTGCAAGTCGTCACCGTCGAAGGCCAGCGCCATTTCAACAAGGCAGCGGCTCAGAACATTGGCGCAGCCCATGCCAGCCACCCGACGCTGTTCTTTTGCGACTGCGACATCGTGCTCGATCCGGCGCTCGTCGCGCATCTGACTGGCCGGCTGGCACAAGAGCCGGGCCACGTCGCCACGCTGGCCGGTGTGCGCGAATCGGAACTCAACTCGCGCGGTGCCAGGCATGTCGTCTCGTTCGGCTACGAGTTGCGCATCCGTACTGCCGACGGCCGGCAGCTGCGCATTGTTGACAACGAGGAAGACGGCGAAAGCGGGACCCGCCAGGCCCCCGGCCTGCTCTTCGTCAGACGCCATGATTTCCTGGCGATCGAGGGGTACAACTCGGACCTGCACGGATGGGGCTGGGAAGATCAGGACATGATCTCGCGCTTGACGCTCGGGCGCGCCTTGACCCGCTTGACCGAGGGGCATGCGATCCATCTGTCACACGATGATCACGCCCGCATTGCCCACTATCCCAAGGTGGCCTCGCGCTGGGAGAGCCGTGACCGCATGTTCCGAAAAGCTCTGGCCAACTATGACGAGGCCAACTTCCTCGGCAGCTATTCGAGCGATGTCGAACAGTTGATGCCCCGATGCGTGCGACATGCCGCCACAGGCTTTACGGCCACAGCGGACTGCAGCGAACCGTCCCATGCCTGATGAGGCTGAGGCTTCTGAGGCGGCCCAGATCATGGCTACGCGTCCTCGCTTGAAGACCAACCGTCCGCGCCTGTCGGTCTGCATGATCGTTCGCAATGAGGCAGCTGTGTTGCAGCGTTGTCTGGACAGCCTCGACAACGTGTTCGACGAACTGTGCGTCGTCGACACAGGCTCGACCGACGACACACCCGCCATCGCTCTGCGCCTGGGTGCGAAGGTCGAGTCGCACACCGACTGCAACGGCCCGGACGGTCGCATCGAGGACTTTGCCCGCGCCCGCAACCATGCGCTCGCGATGAGCACTGGCGAATGGATCCTCCAGATCGACGCCGATGAAGTGCTGTTGCAAGGCCATGCGCACATCCGCCGCCACATGGCCCAGGGCCAGCAGGACGAGGTCGGGATTCGAATGCGCTCCAGAGGCGCCGAATGGATCTCGGGCCGGCTGTTTCGCCGCACGCAAGGATTGCACTACCGCAGCCGCATCCATGAGTACCTCGTGCACGAGGGGAGGTTCGCGATCGATCCACGCATCACCATCGAGAACCGAGAATCGAAGCTGGGAAAGGAGAGCGCATCCGAGCGCAACATGCGCCTGTGTCTGCTGGCCATTCAGGATGAACCCGGTGAAGCGCGCAACTATCACTACCTCGGCAACGAGTATCGAGAACTGCAGCGGCTTGATGAGGCCATCGCGAGCTACCGGCAGGCCCTCGCTCTCGACACATTCCAGGTGGGTCGCTTTCACACTGCCTACTACCTTGCCGTTTGCCATTTGCTGAAAGCCGACTGGGACGAGGCGCTGGACGCTGCCTTTGCGGCCCTGCGGATCGACCCACGCTATGCGGAGGGGCCCTGCCTGCTCGGCGACATCTACTACAGCATGGGCCAGCCAGCCTTTGCCAGGCAGTGGTATCGGGCGGCGTTGGTGCATCGGCGACCACCGGCCGACGCAGTCCTTGCAACGCAGGCGTGGGCTTATGGCGAGCATCCTCGCGAGCAACTGCGCAAGCTGGGCGCGATTTCCGCAGGCCGCGTCAGCGCCTTCAGTCCATGAAGCTGTTTCGGACCGAAGCGCTCAGTGCGCGACAGGTTCAGTGGCTGGGCGAAGTCGTGTTGATACGCCCCCTGCCGCTGAAAGCCGCTGCAGCGGGCTCCATGCTCATGGCGGCCGCCGTGATCGCCTTCCTCGCGTTTGGCACCTATACGCCCAACACCACGGTGTCGGGCATGCTGCTTCCTGAAGCCGGGCTGGTTCAGGTGTTTGCACAGCAGAGCGGGATCGTTGTCAGCAAGAACGTGTCCGAGGGACGGCCAGTTCGCCAAGGCGATGTGCTGTTTGTTTTGTCCGGCGAAAGGCGCAGCAGCACCCAAGGCGATGTGCAGGCGGGCATCGGTCAACAGATTGAGCAGCGCAACCGCTCGCTGCAGACCCAAAAAGACCAGATCAAGGCCCTGCGGGATGCTGAAGACAAGTCGCTGCGGCGCCGAATCGAACTTCTTCAGGCGGAGCTGTCCAAGCTCGACGACCAATGGCAAGGTCAGAGCCGCCGAGTCGGCCTGGCCGAGGACACATTGATGCGAACACGCGACCTGCTGCAGCAGGCCTTCGTGTCAAAGGAACAGCTGCAGCAGCGCGAAGCCGACCTGCTTGACCAGCGGAATCGCCTGCAGGTGATCGAGCGCGACCGCATCGTCATCAATCGTGACCTGACCGATGCTCAAGCCAACCTCCGCAGCTTGTCGCTGCGCAGCCAAACGCAGCTGGCCCCGCTGGACCGGGAATTGAGTTTGACCGTGCAGGAGCGCAGCGAGAACGAAGTCAAACGCAATCTGGTCATCACGGCACCGGAGTCCGGCATCGCCACGGCCGACGCGGCTGAACTGGGGCAAACCGTGGACACCCGCAAGTCGTTGATGTCCATCGTGCCATCGAACAGCCCTTTGCAAGCCGTGCTGTATGCCCCCAGTCGGGCTGTCGGTTTCATTCGGCCCGGCAGCCCGGTTCGCCTTCGCTACCAGGCCTATCCATTCGAGAAGTTCGGCCATGGACTCGGTGTGGTGCTGTCGGTCAGCAAAACCACGCTCCAAGCCGGCGACGTGAACGGGCCGGTGAACGGGCCAGCCAACGGGCCGACTTACCGAATTACGGTGCGGTTGAGCTCACAGACGATTTCGGCCTACGGCAAAGCACAGGCCTTGCAGCCCGGCATGGCGGTCGAGGCCGACATCCTTCAGGAAAGCCGGCGGCTGTACGAGTGGGTACTTTCGCCCGTCCTGAGCGTTACCGAACGACTTTGACAATGCGCGCGTCGACAAGGACATGAACTTCGAATTCATGCACAAGCTGGCTCTGGGCTTTCGTGCTCGGCTGCCGCTCATCTTGCAGACCGAGGCCGCCGAGTGCGGCTTGGCCTGCCTCGGCATGGTGGCGGCATTCCACGGCCATCGCACCTGCCTGCCCGCATTGCGCGAACGCTTTTCAGTGTCACTGAAAGGCACGACGCTCGAGAGCCTCATCCAGATGGCTTCGGCACTGAAGCTGGCCTCGCGCCCGGTCAAGCTGGAACTCGAGTCGCTCGACCAGCTGTCGCTGCCTTGCATCCTGCACTGGGACTTCAATCACTTCGTGGTGCTTCAACACATCGGTGCGCAAGGGATCATCGTGCATGACCCGGCGACGGGCGTGCGCAGGCTTTCACGGGACCAAGTGTCGCGATCGTTCACAGGTGTGGCGCTCGAACTGTGGCCCCAGCCGGACTTCACGCCACAGGCTGCAGAACCTGCCGTGCCCCTGCACCACCTGCTTGGCCGTGTGAGTGGCTTGCGCCGCAGCTTCGCGCTGATCGTGCTGCTGGCACTGGCCCTGGAAGTGTTCTCCATCGCCAGTCCGTTCTACCTGCAGTGGGTGATCGATCACGGCGTGCTGTCGGCCAATCGCAGCCTGCTGGTGACGCTCGCGATTGGCTTCGGGCTCGTCATGCTGATGCAGCGCTTGACGTCTGCAGTGCGCGGCTGGGCACTGCTGTACCTGAGCACGACCCTTAGCATCCAATGGCGAGCGAACGTGTTCACGCACCTCGTGCGCCTTCCGATGGCGTACTTCGAGCGCCGGCTCATTGGCGACGTGGTCTCTCGTTTCGGCGCCATCGACCAGATCCAGCACACAGTGACGACTGCCTTTCTGGAAGCGATCCTCGACGGAGTGATGACATTCGCGACGCTCGCAATGATGTGGATCCACAGCCCCTTGCTGGCTTTCATCGCACTTGCGTGCATCGGGCTGTATGCGCTGATTCGCCTTGGCTGTTACGGCCCGCTGCGCCGCGCGAGCGAGGAGAACATTGTCCATGCTGCCAAGCAGGCGAGCCACTTTCTGGAAACCATCCGCGGCGCGCGGGCCATCAAGCTGTTCCAGCGGCAAGACCAGCGTCGCTCGGCATGGCTTGCCCTGCTGGTGGACGAGGTGAATGCCGGCCTGCGCATCCAGAAGTTGCTGCTCCTGTATCAGCTGCTCAACGGTGTACTGTTCCAGGGCGCCACGATCCTGATCGTGTGGATCGCCGCCAACCAGATTGTCGATAGTCGCTTCACCGTCGGCTTGCTGGTCGCCTTCCTGGCATACAAGGCACAGTTCGACGAGCGTGTGGGCTCGCTCATCGATAAGCTGTTCCAGTTGCGCATGCTGCGCATGCATGGTGCTCGCCTGGCCGACATTGTCCTGACGCCACCCGAGACGGCTCGCCAAGCAGACGATCCGGTCAACGACAGGCCGCTGGGCGCCACCATCGACGTGATCGGGCTGCGCTACCGTTATGCACCGCACGAGCCTTGGGTGCTGGACAACCTGCACCTGCGCATCGGGGCCGGAGAATCTGTCGCGCTGGTCGGCCCATCTGGCTGCGGCAAAACAACTTTGATGAATGTGCTGCTTGGCAGTCTTGCGCCCACTGAAGACGACGTGCTCGTCGGAGGCCGCAGCGTGCAACGCATCGGCATCGAGACGCTGCGTCGCGATGTGGGCACCGTTCTCCAGGACGACATGCTGTTCGCAGGCTCGATCGCGGGCAACATCAGCTTCTTCGACCCGAAGGCCGATATGAAGTGGGTGGAGCACTGCGCCCGACTCGCCGCTGTCGACGACGAGATCCAGGCCATGCCGATGGGCTACGACACTCTGGTCGGCGACATGGGCACGGTCTTGTCCGGCGGACAAAAGCAGCGCGTATTGCTCGCTCGTGCCCTGTACAAGCGGCCGTCGATCCTGTTCCTCGATGAGGCCACCAGCCACCTGGACGTGCACAAGGAGCAGGAGGTCAACGCAGCAATCAGGACCCTGAACATCACTCGCGTGATCGTGGCTCACCGCCCCGAAACCATTGCCAGCGTTGAACGGGTTTTTCTCTTGCAGCGCGGCCAGGAGCTCGTGGAACGGACGCCACTCGACCACCTCAAGACCTTGCGCGCGTGAGAGGCTGAGAGTATTTCGATCATGCCCGCTCATCACGCCAAAAGACCCCTGCTCGTCGTTGCAAATGCTCGCCATAGCCAAGCTATGGCCTGCGCTTTGCGCCTAGATCAGGCGCCTTTTGACGTGCTGCTCGGACACGCTCGAAAAACTCTCAGCCTCTGAGCGCGTCACGATTGGAGAATTTCATGTCACGCACCAAGCTCCGCAATGCCCGCATCGACAGCCTGCGCGGAGTCGCCATCGCGTGCGTGCTGCTGCTGCATTTCACCTTGGCCTACGGCCTTCGGGAAAGCCCGTTGTCACTGGTTCTGCCGGCGGAACTCATCGGCGCGATCGCCTTCAACGGCAACTATGGTGTGACCATGTTCTTCGCCATCTCCGGCTTCCTGATCACGACCCACTCGCTGAGGCGCTGGGGCTCGTTGTCCGAGATCGACGTGCGCGCTTTCTACCTGCTCAGAGTGTCCCGGATCATGCCGCCCCTCGTGCTCGTGCTGCTCATCATCGTCGCGCTGGGCTCGCTGGGCTTGCCCTACTTTTCCAACACGGACAACAACCGCAATCTGCCCGCCTCCTACTTCGTGATCGCTGCCGGCTCGGTCCTCACTTTCTGGCACAACGTGCTGATGCAGTCGGTCGGCTACTTCAACTACTGCCTGAACATTTACTGGTCGCTGTCCGTGGAAGAGGTCTTTTATCTGTCGCTGCCGCTGGTCTGTGTGGGCCTGCGCCGCAACCGCTGGCTTCTGCTGGCAGCTCTGGTGGCCGTGGCGATCGGACCTCTCTACCGCCAGATCCATATCGATAACGAGATCTTCTACATGTACGCGAACCCCGCCTGCTTCGACGCTATCGCCATGGGGTGCCTGGCCGCATGGGCCGCACAACGCTGGGTCTTGAGCACCTGGGTTGCGTCCGCTACCCAGGTCGTGGCGGCATTGGGCTTGGCCGCGGTGTACTTGCAAGGCATCGAGGGCCACGAAGTGTGGGGCTTTTCGCTGATTGCGCTGGCCACCGCAACGTTCCTGTTCGCCTCTGCCATCGCCCCGACGGGGTCAGCCCGGCTGGAATGGTGGACGGCTCCGCTGCGCTGGATGGGACAGCACAGCTACGAGCTTTACCTCTTCCACATCGTGGTGCTTGGACTGATGCGTAACCTCATCGCCAAGGACGAGATGAGCTATGCCCTTCGCCTCCCCTGTTTGGCAACGTTCATCGTGGTGTCCTGCCTCATCGCAGCGCTTGTGGCCCGCTGGGTGTCCGAGCCCGCCAACCGGGCACTCCGCCGGCGACTCTTGAGTCCCGCCATGGTTGCGGCGGCCTGATCCGGGCATGCTAGTGCAGTGTTTCACGCTATGCGGAACATAAGGACATGGCCGGAATAAGTTCCCGTTTTGGGGGCGCTGGGCGGGATGCGATGCAAGGCGCTCCGAGCGCCGTGTGGCGAGCCACACAAGTGAGGAGCAACGCCGCAG
>Ga0207678_10001657_pt1 | contig 20417 bp, 18 predicted proteins | sample KBSC63metaG_FD_184319 | JGI IMG/M metagenome (GOLD analysis project Ga0207678, IMG submission 184319) | Corn rhizosphere microbial communities from Kellogg Biological Station, Michigan, USA - KBS C6-3 metaG (SPAdes) (version 2) | ecosystem: Host-associated > Plants > Roots > Rhizosphere > Soil ... | reverse complement strand
GCCGATCTTGTTCGCACACTCGCCCGGATAGACCCAGGCCGCGTACTTCTCCGGCACGACGACCCGGTCCAGGCGCGCGCCCGAACCCACCAGGCGGTGCGCCGCGCGGACGTCGAGGACGAAGTCGGACCAGAGCCGGTCCTGCCAGTCGGGAACGGGATACGGGATCGCCTTCACCTGCTTGTACGCCGCGAGGGGGAAGAAGCCGGGCCGGGCGAAGCGCGGGTTTCCCGTGGTCACCGCCAGCCACAGATCGGCCATCGCGTTATCGAAGGCGGCCGTGCGCGTACTCGGGAAGGCGCGGGTCTGCGGCAGCGCGCCCGCGCCCGGGGCCACCGGCCGGGCGGATGGCGGGGCGCTGGCGGTAGCGCGCGGGGTCACGCTCGCCGTCGGCGGCGCGGATTTCGCCGAGGGCGATCCGGTCCCGGCGGCGCTCGACGGTGCGGCCGACGGTGCCGGACCGGACGAACCACCGCACCCGGCCAGCAGGACCCCCGTGGCCAGCGAGATGGCCGCGACCAGCGCCGATTGCCGGGACAACCGCATTGCTGCCACCCGCCGCGCATCCGTCCAGAGGTCCGAGTGCAGCCGAGACTACTGCAGTGGCCGGCCAAGAATGTCGGTGGGGCGAGGCAGTATGGAGGGATGGCAAGAAATTCGTCCGTTACCGGCGACGACCCGCGCGACGGGTTCTCGCCGGCTACGCGGGCGTGGTTCGACGGCGCGTTCGCGGAGCCGACGCAGGCCCAGGCCGGGGCGTGGCGGGCGATCGGCAAGGGCGAGGACACGCTGGTCGTCGCGCCGACCGGTTCGGGCAAGACGCTGGCCGCGTTCTTGTGGGCGATCGATAAGCTGGCGGCGGCGTCAGCGCCCGCCGACCCGAAACGGCGCACGCGGGTGCTCTATATCTCCCCGCTCAAGGCGCTGGCCGTGGACATCGAGCGGAACCTGCGCGCCCCGCTGACCGGGATCACGCACGCCGCGCACCGGCTCGGCCTGGACGAGCCGGACATCGCGGTGGCGGTGCGCACCGGCGACACCGCCGCCGAGGAACGCAGGAAGCTGGCCGCCAAGCCGCCGGACATCCTCATCACCACACCGGAATCGCTGTTCCTGCTGCTCACCTCGCAGGCCAGGGAGACCCTGCGCGGGGTCGAGACCGTCATCGTGGACGAAGTGCACGCCGTCGCGGGCAACAAGCGCGGCGCCCACCTGGCGCTGTCGCTCGAGCGCCTCGACGCGCTGCGAGGGGACGCTCCCCCCGCCCAGCGGGTCGGGCTCTCCGCGACCGTGCGGCCGGTCGAGGAGGTGGCCACGTTCCTCGGCGGTACCCGCGCGGTGACCGTGGTGCAGCCGCCCAGCCCCAAGCGCATCGAGCTGCAGGTCGTCGTCCCGGTGGAGGACATGACCGAGCTGGACACGATGCCAGGGCGCGGCACCGGTGACGACGAGGAGAATCCCGCGCCGCGGCGGTCGATCTGGCCGCACGTCGAGGAGCGGGTGCTCGACCTGATCGAGCAGCACAAGTCCACGATCGTGTTCGCGAACTCGCGGCGGCTGGCCGAGCGCTTGTGCGGCCGGCTGAACGAGCTGGCCGCCGAGCGGGCCGAGTCCGCCGAGGAGGCGAAGCTCGGCCGCCTATGGGAGAACGGGGCGAAGCCGCCCGCCGAGATCATGGCGCAGGCCGGGGCCTCCGCGGGCGCGCCCGCGGAGGTGGCCAGGGCGCATCACGGCTCGGTGTCGCGGCAGGAGCGGGCCGAGATCGAGGAGGCGCTCAAGGCGGGGCGGCTGCCCGCCGTGGTGGCCACGTCCAGCCTGGAGCTGGGCATCGACATGGGCGCGGTGGACCTGGTCGTGCAGGTCGAGGCGCCGCCGTCGGTGGCCAGCGGGCTGCAGCGGGTCGGTCGGGCCGGGCACAACGTGGGCGACGTCTCCCGCGGCATCATCTTCCCCAAGTACCAGGGCGACCTGGTCCAGTCGGCCGTGGTGGCCGAGCGCATGCGGTCCGGCGCCATCGAGGAGCTGAAGATCCCGCACAACCCGCTGGACGTGCTGGCCCAGCAGATCGTGGCGATGACGGCGGTCGACGACTGGCTGGTGGACGAGCTCGAGCAGACGGTCCGCAAGGCCGCGCCGTTCGGCGGGCTGACCAGGCCGATCCTGGAAGCGGTGCTGGACATGCTGGCCGGGCGCTACCCGAGCGAGGAGTTCGCCGGGCTGCGGCCACGCATCGTCTGGGACCGGGTGGCGGGCACCATCCGGGCCCGGCCCGGCGCCCAGCGGCTGGCCGTCACCAGCGGCGGCACCATCCCCGACCGCGGGCTGTTCGGCGTGTTCCTCGCCTCCGATACCGGCAAGCAGCCGCGCCGGGTCGGCGAGCTCGACGAGGAGATGGTGTACGAGTCGCGGGTCGGCGACGTGTTCGTGCTCGGCGCCAGCTCGTGGCGGATCGAGGACATCACGCCGGACCGGGTGCTGGTCACGCCCGCGCCGGGGCAGCCGGGCAAGCTCCCGTTCTGGCACGGCGACACCCCGGGGCGGCCCGCCGAGCTCGGCCGGGCCATCGGCGCGGCCTGCCGCGAGCTGTCCGCCGCCGGGGACCAGGAAGCGGCGGCCAAGCTGGAACGGGCCGGGCTTGACGCGCTGGCGGCGCGGAACCTGATCAGGTACCTCGCCGACCAGCGGGCGGCCACCGGCTACGTGCCCGACGACCGGACGCTGGTGGTGGAGCGGTTCCGGGACGAGCTCGGCGACTGGCGGGTGGTGCTGCACAGCCCGTACGGCGACCGGGTGCACGCGCCGTGGGCGCTGGCCATCGCCGCCCGGCTGCGCGAGCGGTACGGCGGCATGGACGTGCAGGCGCTGCACACCGACGACGGGATCATCATCCGGGTGCCCGACTCGGACGAGCCGCCGCCCACCGGGATCGCGCTGCTCGACCCGGACGACGTAGGTGACCTTGTTACCGCCGAGGTCGGCGCCAGCGCGCTGTTCGCGTCCAGGTTCCGCGAGTGCGCCAGCCGGGCGCTGCTGCTGCCGCGGCGCAACCCGGGCCAGCGCACGCCGCTGTGGCAGCAGCGGCAGCGGTCCGCGCAGCTGCTCGAGGTGGCCAGCCAGTACCCGGCGTTCCCGATCGTGCTGGAGACCGTCCGGGAGGTGCTCCGGGACGTCTTCGACGTGCCCGCGCTGACCGCGCTGCTGCGCGACATCGCGTCCCGCAAGGTGCGCGTGGTGGAAGTGGAGACGCAGACACCCAGCCCGTTCGGTAAGTCCCTGTTGTTCAGGTACGTGGGCGCGTTCATGTACGAGGGCGACGCGCCGCTGGCCGAGCGCCGGGCGCAGGCCCTGTCGCTCGACCCGGCCCTGCTGGCCGAGCTGCTCGGCCAGGACGGGCTGCGTGAGCTGCTCGACCCCGCCGTGATCGCGGAGACCGAGCGCGACCTGCAGCACCTGTCGGCGTCCCGCCGCTGCCGCGACCTGGAGGGGGTCGCCGACCTGCTGCGCACGGCCGGGCCGCTGACCGCGGACGAGGTGGCGGAGCGGTGCGCCGAACCCGGGGCCGCGCACGACTGGCTCGGGGAACTGTCGGCGGCGCGCCGTATCATCGCCGTGCGGATCGCGGGCCAGCCGATGTGGGCCGCGATCGAGGACGCGGGGCGGCTGCGCGACGCGCTCGGGGTACCGCTGCCGGTCGGCGTGCCCGAGGCGTTCACCGAGCCGGTCGCGGACCCGCTCGGCGACCTGATGGCCAGGTACGCGCGGACGCACGGCCCGTTCACCGCCGACGCGGTGGCCGGGCGGTACGGGCTCGGCGCGGCGGTGGTGACGCTAGCGCTGCGGCGGCTGACGGCGTCCGGCCGGGTGGTCGAGGGCGAGTTCCTGCCCCCTGGGGCGCGCGCCGGGGGCACCGAGTGGTGCGACGCCGAGGTGCTGCGGCTGCTGCGGCGGCGGTGCCTGGCGCGGCTGCGCAAGGAAGCCGAGCCGGTGCCGGCCGAGGTGCTGGCCAGGTTCCTGCCCGCCTGGCACGGGATCAGCGGGTCCCGCGCCTCCGGCCCCGGCCGGAGGCGCGCCGACGCGGGCGCCGTCCTGGAGGTCATCGAGCGGCTCGGCGGAGCGCCGGTGCCGGCCTCCGCGCTGGAGACGCTGGTGCTGCCCGGGCGGGTCGCGGGCTACTCCCCCGCCCTGCTGGACGAGCTGACCTCGGCGGGCGAGATCGTCTGGGCCGGGGCCGGCGCGCTGCCTGGCGGCGACGGCTGGCTGGTGCTCGCGCCGGCCGACGGCGCGTCGCTGCTGCTGCCCGAGCCGGCCGAGGTGAGCATGACCCCGCTGCATTCGGCGGTGCTCGAGGCGCTCGGCGGGGGCGGGGCGCTGTTCTTCCGCATGCTCAGCGACCGGGCCGGCGGTCTGCTCGACGGCCCGGCGCCCGCCGACGCGGAGGTCGCCGACGCGATCTGGGACCTGGTCTGGGCGGGCCTGCTCACCAACGACACGCTCGGCCCGCTCCGGGTGCTGCTCGGCGGCGGGGCACCGCGGCGGGCCGCCGCGCCCGCCCGCGCCGTGCCGCGACCGCGGCCGGGCCGGGGTGGCCGCTACGGCTTCGGCCGCCCGTCCATGCCGACGCGTACCGGGCCGCCCACGGTCAGCGGCCGCTGGTCGCTGCTGCCCGCCCGCGAGGACGTTGATACCACCGTGCGAGCGCACGCGCTCGCGCTGACGCTGCTCGAGCGGCACGGCGTGCTGACGAGGGGCGCCGTGGCCGCCGAACGGATCACGGGCGGCTTCGCCGCGGTGTACCCGGTGCTGCGGGCGATGGAGGAAGCCGGCCAGGCCCGGCGCGGCTACTTCGTCGAAGGCCTGGGCGGGGCGCAGTTCGCGCTGCCCGGCGCGGTGGACCGGATGCGGGCGCTAGCCGAGCCGAAGAACAACAAATCTCCCGAACGGGCCTTGGTGCTTGCCGCCGCGGACCCGGCTCAGCCCTACGGGGCGGCGCTGCCCTGGCCGGAGCGCCCGGGCGAGACGCCATCGTCGCACCGGCCGGGACGCAAGGCGGGCGCGCTGACCGTGCTGGTCGACGGGTCGCTGGTGCTGTACGTCGAGCGCGGCGGCCGGACCCTGCTGTCCTGGACCGACGATCCGGAGCGGCTGGCGCCCAGCGCGATCGCGCTGGCCGCGGCGGTCAAGGACGGCGCGCTCGGGCGGCTGACGGTGGAACGCGCCGACGGGGAGCGGGCCGGCGGCGACTCGCCGCTGACGCAGGCCCTGGAGGCAGCCGGGTTCCGGCCCACGCCGCGCGGACTCCGGCTCCGGGCCGGGTAGGCTACGCCCGGCCGGTGATGCCTGAGCGCCACACGACGGCGCGACCGGACAGGTAGGGTTGCCCAGGTACGACAGCGTTCCCTGTGGGGGGATGATGACAGAGCACTCATCAGGCCAGGGTCGGGACAACGACTGGAACCGCAGTTACGGTTCCGGCGAGCAGTATCCCGGTGAGCAGTATCCCGGTGAGCAGTACTACGGTTCGGGCTCGTCCGGATCGTCCCGGTCAGGTTCGGGCGGTTCGGGCTACGGGAACTCCGGGCAGGGCGGTTCCGGCTACGGGGCCGGCGGTCAAGGCGGTTCCGGCTACGGGGCTGGCGGCCAGGGCAGCGGGGCGGGTGCCGCGCGGCCCGCGCCGGGGACACCCGGCCAGCCGGGCCCGGCCGGCGCGGGCATGCCGACCAGTCCGATCTGGACGCCCGCCGCGGGCCAGGGCACCCAGGGACAGGGTGCACCCACGCCGGGTACCCCTGGTCAGGGCATGCCGGGGCAGGGCATGCCCGGGCACGGCGGGTTCGGGACGGGCGCGACACCGCCCGGCGCGACGCCGCCGGGTACGACGCCGCCGGGCGGGGTGCGGCCGATGGGTCCGCCGGCCGCGGCGTCGCGGGGCGCGGGCTCGCGGGGCTTCCTGAGCGCGCTGTTCGACTTCAGCTTCACCTCGTTCGTGACCACCCGGATCATCAAGGTCCTCTACGTCCTGATCACGGTGCTGGTCTCGCTGGTGGCGCTGTTCTACACGATCATCGCGTTCCGGCTGAGCACGGGGTTCGGCCTGCTGGTGCTGATCATCGGGGACCCGCTGTACATCATCATCGTGATGGCGTTCTGGCGACTGGTCCTGGAGGCGTTCGTGGTGGTGTTCCGGATCGCCGAGGACGTCCGGGCCATCCGCGAGCGCGGGGGCCGCTGAGGCGTCTCGTTCGCGGCGCCGACGGCACCAGCAGCAGCAGCAGCAGCAGCAGCACGGTCCGGGTGCGCCGGGCCAGCCGGAACGCCATGAAACCCCGGATCCAGTGCGTTCCAACGCCGTGAATGTCCGGTTTCATTGGGTGAAGATTCGGGCTTGCTACCGCTAACTCATCGATATATGTTGCTGTTATGAGTACGCGGGCGATGCAGGAAGCGACGTTCCTGATCCTGACCGCGCTGGCGTCGGGCGCCCAGCATGGGTACGGGATCATCTCCGACGTCGCGGACATCTCGGGCGGCCGGGTCAAGCTGCTGGCCGGGACGCTGTACACCGCCCTGGAACGGCTCCGCGCGGACGGGCTGATCGGGGTGGACCGCGAAGAGATCGTGGACAACCGGCTGCGTCGCTACTACCGGCTCACGCCGGACGGCGAGAAGCGGCTGGCCGCCGAGGCGGCCCGGCTGCACTCTCACGCCACCGCGGCGCTGCGGCGGCTGAACCTGGACCTGGCTGGAGGTGCGGCATGAGCGAGCCCGCGGAGCCTGGGCTGAGCATCAGCGAATCGGCGAGCCTGGAGCGCGGATACCGGCGGCTGCTGGCGTGGTACCCGAAGTGGTTCCGGCTCCGGAACACCGAAGAGGTCCTCGCGGTGCTGATGGCCTGCGCCCAGGACGACCAGACGCGGCCGAGCCTGGAGGCCGCCGTCGACCTGCTCAAGGGAGCGGCGCGGATGCGGCTGCGGCCCATGCCGGGGCAGCCCCGCACGGTGTTCGCCGCGGTCTGGCTCATGATCGCCGGCGCGGCCGCCGAACTGGGCGTCATGGTGACCCTCCTGGCCACGCAGAGCGGGATAAAGGCGGATCTGATCGCCAGGTACCCGGCCTATGCGCACGCGATCGGGCACGCGGTGAACGTCCAGGTCACCCTGGACGTGGTCGCCGGCCCCATCGTCATCGCCGTGTGGCTCTGGCTGGCCTGGGCGAGCAGCAGGGGGAAGCAGCGGGGGCGGGTGGCCTTCGCGGTGTTCTTCGGCCTCACCAGCCTCAGCGTGCTCTACTCGCTGTCCCAGGGATCCCTGGTGTACGCGCCGGCCGCCATGAGCGCCGGCCTCGGGATCTGGGCTATCGCCGCCGCCGCGATCATGCTCATCTTCAACAAGGCGTCCAGCCCGTACTTCCAGCGGCGGGAACCGGCCCTGGCCTAGCACACCGGCGAAACGGGCGGCGTGACCGCCCGTTTCTGCATGCGGAACACGCTCTCGATGGCCGGGGGCGTGACCGCCTAGGCTCGGGGCTGTGACAGCTGAGCAGGACCGGGCGGCCAAGGCCCGGCGGATGGAAGAAGTCATCCGCGGTTACTTCGACGCCTGCAACACGGGCGACGCGGACGCGGTGGCCACGTTCTTCGCCCCGGGCGCGGTGCACTACTTCCCGCCGGATATGTACGAAGGGCCGTTCCGCGGCGGCGACACCATCGGCGCGAAGTGGTCCTGGGCGGTGCGGACGCTGGGATCGCGCTGGACCGTCGACGAGATCATCTGCGACCCGGACACCGACCGGGCGGTGATCGAGTGGACACACGAGAAGACCAAGGCTCGTGTGGTGCTGCGCGGCGACGAGTGGTATCACTTCGATCCGGACAGCGGGCTGATCGCGGAGATCCGCGCCTACTACGCCTCGCCGCAGGCCACGGGCCTGGACCGGCTGGAGCTTTCCGGGTACCCCTACGCCGAGCGCGGTTATGCCGCCAGTGAGTGAGTACCTTGGGCTGCTGCTCGACATCGGGGGCGTCGTACACAACACCGGCGTCCGCATGGTGGAGCGACTGGCCCGGCGCGAACCCGCCATGCAGCCGGTCATCGAGGAGATCGGCGGGATCGCCGGCGACCGGGATGAGCTCTGGCAGCGGATGCTGCGCCGCCAGGTGACCGAACGGGACTACTGGGCGCAGCGAGCCGCCGAACTGGGCGCCGCGGTGGGCGAGACCTGGGACACCCGGGCCCTGATGGACCGGTTCTACCAGCTGCCCGAGCACGAGTGGCTGTGTGCCCCGACCATCGAGCTGATGACCGACGCCAAGGCGGCCGGGCTCCGGGTGGGCGCGCTGACCAACGACATGACCGCGTTCCACGGACCCGAATGGGTGGCGCGCCAGGCGCACCTGAAGCTGTTCGACGTGATCGTCGACGCCAGCCTGACCGGGGTGATGAAGCCGGATCCGCGCGCCTTCCGCGACGGCGCGGAGGCGCTCGGCGTGCCCGCGGGGCAGATCCTGTTCCTCGACGACATGCCGTGGAACACCGAGGGCGCCCGCCAGGCGGGGATGACCGCCGTCCGGGTGCCGTGGGACGACCCCGTCCCCGCCATCGACACCGCCAGGGAGCTGCTCAGGCTCGGTCCTCGCTAACGAAAGGAGCAGGCATGCCGCTAGTCCGTATCGACATCATGGAGGGCCGTCCGCCGGAGAAGATCCGCGAGCTGCACAGCCGGGTCGCCGAGCTGGTCGCGGAGATCCTGGACACGCCGATCGAGCGGGTCCGCACCTACATCACCCAGTTCCCGCCGGAGGGCTGGGGCATCGGCGGGGTGCCCGCCGACGTGGCCCGCGCCGACGAGGTCGCGGCCCGCCGCGCCGCCACCGCCGAGCGCGCAGGTTCATGACCGAGGCCGGGCCCCCCGCGAGCCAAAGGGGGGGCGGTGTCGCCTGGACTGAGGAGCGAGGGACGAGCGACGAGGGAAGGCGACGCCTAAAGGCGCCCCCGGAGGCGAGCGGGGAAGAAATAGGAGTCGTCGTCGGGGCGACCGGCACGATCGGGCAGGCCGTGATCCGGCGGCTGACCGGGCGCGGGCTGCCGGTGCTCGCGGTGGCGCGCGGCCGGGACGACCTGGACAAGCTCGCGGACGCCGATGAGCTGGTCACGCCCTGCCCGGCTGATATCGGGAGCAACGACGCGATCGGTGCCATCGGCTCGGCGCTGGCCGGGCTCGACGGGCCGGTGCGGATGGCGGTGTTCGCGGCCGGGCTGCCGGTCCGCGGCTCGGCCGACACCATCGACCCTGACGCGCTCGCCGTCGGCAGCAACATCAAGGTCGGCGGCCTGCTGCGGCTGCTGCACGCGGTCCGCGACCGGCTGGTCCCCGGCTCGCGGTTCGTGACGTTCGCCGGCTCACTCGGCCTGGAGCCGCGCGCGCACGAGGCCGGACCCGGTGCGGTCAACGCCGCCGTGTTCAACCTGATGCGCCAGATCAGCCTGCTCTACGGGCCCCGCGGAGTGACCACGCACACGCTCAGCCCCGGCCCGGCCGACACGCCCAGGCTGCGCCGGATCGTGGCGGCGGTGGCCGCCGAGCGGGGCGCCGCCGAGGAAGACGTCTGGCAGGAGTACGTGGCGCAGAATTCGCTGGGCCGGCTGCCCACCGCGGACGAGCTGGCCTGGGCGGTGGAGATGCTGCTCGCCCCGGAGGCCAGCATCCTGCACGGCAGCGTGCTCCACCTGGACGCGGGCGGCCACCGCGGGATCGGCTGAGGGCCGGCGGGCGAGCGGATACCCGGCCCGTTAGGCGCTATATCCAAGCCGGCGGGAGATGACGCGAGCGGACTCGACCACCAGCGTGGTGGCCCGGCGCATCATCGCGCGCATCCGGGCGCTGTCGCCGACGACGCTGACCGCGGCCATGACCCTGCCGTCCCGGCCGCGGATCGGCGCGCCCACCGAGACGATGCCGCGGTGCCCTTCCTCCTGGTTCTGCGCCCAGCCGCGCTCGGCCACCGCGGCCAGCTCGGCCAGCAGCCGGTTCTTGTCGGTGATGGTCCACGGCGTCTGGGCCACCGGCCGCCAGTCCGCCAGCCGCCGGCTCAGCTCGTCCGGCGGCAGCGCGGCCAGCAAGATCTTGCCCGAGCTCGTCCAGTGGGCCGGCAGCCGGTGCCCGACCTGCCGGAAGACCGGCAGCAGGTTGTGGCTCTCCAGCCGTTCCACGTACACCACCTCGAGCCCGTCGAGCACAGCCACGTGCACCATCTCGCCGGTCTCGTGCCGCAGCGTGGCGATCACCGGGAGCGCGGCCTGGTGCAGGTCCACGTGCTCGGTCACGTTGCTGCCCAGCTCGTACAGGACCAGGCCGAGCCGGTACCGGCCCGGGGTGCTGCCGCGCTCCAGCAGCCGTTCGGCCGTCAGCGTGGTTACCAGCCGGTGCACCGTGCTCTTGCCGAGGCCGAGCTGGCGGGCGAGTTCGGTGATGCCGAGCTCCTGGCCGGCCCGGGAGAACGCGCGGAGCACCCGGGCCGCGTTGCGCACCGACGTCAGCGTGGCCCGGCTCGCTGGGTCAGCGGGTGCGGCTGGCTCGGTGAGGGTCATGAGGCTCACCGTAGCTCCGTTCCGCTCTGCGGGACAACATCCTTGGTCTGGCAGGCAGCGGCGTCGTACGGTCTGGGCACATCCCACGCCTGGGGGTCATGTGGCACAGATCCTGTGGTTCGAGAACTACCAGTCCGCCGACGCCCCGGAACTCGGCGGCAAGAACGCCTCCCTCGGTACCCTGCTCGGTGCCGGGCTGCCGGTTCCGCCCGGCTTCGCGGTCTCGGCCGAGTGTTATCGCAAGGCGCTGGCCGACGGCGGGCTCACCGGGGAGATCGACGCCCTGATCGCCGCGGTCGACCCGCGCGATACCGCCTCCGTGGCGGCCGCCGGGGAGCGGGCCCGGGCGCTGATCGGCGCGCTCAGGGTGCCCGCGGACCTGGACGCCGCGATCCGCGGCGCGTACGCGCGGCTGTGCGACCAGTGCGGGGACGCCCGGCTGCCGGTCGCGGTGCGGTCGTCCGCGACCTGCGAGGACCAGCCGGACGCGAGCTTCGCCGGCGAGCACGACACGTACCTGTGGGTGCGCGGCGGCGATTCGGTCGTGGCGCACGTGCTGCGCTGCTGGGCGAGCCTGTTCACCGACCGGGGCATCGCCTACCGGCTGGAGCGGGGGTACCGGCAGCACGGCGCGGCGATGAGCGTCGGCGTGCAGCAGATGGTCCGGCCCCGGGCGGCCGGGGTGGCGTTCACCCTCAACCCGCTGGACGGCGACCGGTCGCAGATCGCCATCGACGCGTCCTGGGGCTTCGGCGAGGCCGTGGTCAGCGGCGAGGTCACCCCGGACAACTTCCTGGTGGACAAGGTCATGGGCGCGATCACCAGGCGCACGATCTCGGCCAAGACCCTGGAGTACCGGCTGACCGCCGCGGACACGGTGACGGCCGTGGAGGTCGAGGCCGAACGGCAGTCCGTTCCCTGCCTCACCGACGACGAGATCGCCGCCGTGGCCCGGCTGGCCCGGCGGGCGGAGAAGCACTACAAGTGCCCGCAGGACGTGGAGTGGGCGATCGACGGGGCGCAGGCCAGCGACGGGGAGCAGAGTGTGCTGCTGCTGCAGAGCCGCCCCGAGACGGTGTGGAGCCGTCGCCCGCGGCAGGCCGGGGCCTGCAACGCGGATCCGATCACGAGCATGGTGCAGACCCTGCTGCGCCCCTCGCGCGGCACGCCCGATGGCGGCTGCTGAATCATTACCAGTAATCCGACGGCCGCGGTGGCCGGCGGCACCAGGTTCAAGGAGGAACATCATGGCCGACCGGTTCCCCAGCCCATTCGAGATGCCGACGCCGCCCGGGGCGGAGGGGTGGCAGGATCTCTACGCGTACTCGTCGGTGTTCAGCGAGGACCGCCGCGAGTACGAGGAGTCGGCGTTCTGGTTCATGGACGGCGTGCACTCCCCCGAGGCGATCCCGCCGTGGGACGCCACCATCGTGGAGTACGCGCTGATCGCGCTGTCCCAGTACAACACCAGGCACTACGTGATCCCGCCCGCGCGCGGCGTGGACATCCGGATCCTGAACGGCTACATGTACCTCTCCCCCGTCGGGGTGGCCGACCCGAAGGAGATCGAGGCCCGCATCCCCGAATTTGCCGAACGGGCCGGGTACTACTTCGCCAACTGGGACCAGCTGTACGCGGCCTGGCTGCCGAAGGTCCGGGCGCTCATCGACGAGCTGGAGACGATCAGCTTCTCCCCGCTGCCGGAGCGCGAGGACATGGCCGTCATCACCGAAGGCCGCGGCACCGGAAGCGCGCTGGACCTGCTGTCCACGTACCACCGGCTGGTCGACCTGACCCTGAAGCTATGGCAGCACCACTTCGAGTTCCTCAACCTGGGCTACGCCGCCTACCTGGACTTCTTCGGCTGCTGCAAGCAGCTGTTCCCGTCCATCCCGGACCAGGCGATCGCCAAGATGGTGGCCGGCATCCAGGTCGACCTGTTCCAGCCGGACGATGAGGTCAAGAAGCTGGCCAGGCTCGCGGTCGAGCTCGGGATCGCCGACCGGTTCTCCGGTGACGCCCCGGCCGAGCAGGTGCTGGCCGGGCTGCGCGGCGACCCGCAGGGAGACAAGTGGCTGGCCGCCTGGGAGGAAGCCAAGCAGCCCTGGTTCAACTTCTCGGCCGGCACCACCTTCTACCACAGCGACAAGGTATGGCTGGAGTACCCGGACATCCCGCTCGGCTTCCTGCGCGCCTACATCGCCAAGGTGCAGCGGGGCGAGACGCTGGAACGGCCGATGGAGGCCGTCATCGCCGAGCGCGACCGCATCGTGGACGAGTACACCGACCTGATCGACGGCGACGAGGACCGGGCCACGTTCCAGGCCAAGCTCGGGCTGGCCCGCACGGTGTTCCCGTACGTGGAGAACCACAACTTCTACGTCGAGCACTGGGCGCATTCGGTGATCTGGCGGAAGATGCGCGACCTCGGCCGGGTGCTGGTCGCCGCGGATTTCTTCACCGACGTCGACGACGTGTTCCTGCTGTCCCGGCACGAGGTGTCCGAGGTGCTGTTCGACTACTACCACGGCTGGGCGGTGGGCGCGCCGTCGCGCGGGCCGAAGTACTGGCCGCGGGAGATGGAGCGCAGGAACGGCATCATGAACGCGCTGCGGCAGTGGTCGCCGCCCCCGGCCCTGGGCGTACCGCCCGAGGTCATCACCGAGCCGTTCACCGTCATGCTCTGGGGTATCACCTCGGACAGCGTCCAGCAATGGCTCGGCGGTTCGGATTCCGCCGGCGGCCTGTCCGGCTTCGCCGCCTCGCCGGGCGTGGCCGAGGGCCCGGCCCGGGTCATCCTGTCCGCCGACGGGATCGCCGACCTGCGCGAGGGCGAGGTCCTGGTCGCGCCGCTGACGGCGCCGAGCTGGGCGCCGGTGTTCGGCAAGATCGCGGCGACAGTGACCGACGTGGGCGGGATCATGAGCCACGCCGCGATCGTGTGCCGCGAGTACGGCCTGCCCGCCGTGACCGGGACCGCGTTCGGCACCAAGAACATCAAGACCGGCCAGCGCGTCCGGGTGGACGGCAACGCGGGCACCGTGACCATCATCGACTGAATCTGGAGTCCCCCATGCTCACGGCCGAACAGAACGAGGAGCTGACCCAGGTCGCCGCGGGTACCCCCATGGGCGAACTGCTGAGGCGCTACTGGTATCCGGTCGCCTTCACCCGCGAGCTCGAGGAGTTCCCGGTCAGGCCCGCGCGGCTGCTCGGCGAGGACTTCGCCGTGTTCAAGACGCCGCGCGGCCGGTACGGGATGCTGCCGGAGGCCTGCCCGCACCGGCGGGCCTCGCTGGCCTACGGCGTGGTGGAGGCCGACGGGCTGCGCTGCCCGTACCACGGCTGGCTGTTCGGCACCGACGGTACCTGCCTGGATCAGCCCGCCGAGCGGGAGGAGACCAACTTCCGCGACCGGGTCCGGGCGGTCGCCGGGCAGGTGCAGGAGCTCGGCGGCCTGATCTGGGCCTACATCGGGCCCTCCCCCGCGCCGGAGCTGCCGCGGTTCGACGTGTTCGTCATGGACGGGGTGCGGGACATCGGCTGGACCGACCTGCCCTGCAACTTCGTGCAGATCATGGAGAACGCCGTCGACCCGCACCACACCGAGTGGCTGCACGGCAGGTTCTTCGAGTTCATGGCGCGTCACCAGGGCTTCGACGCACCGCCCTCGTTCGGCAAGAAGCACGTCAAGGTGGGCTTCGACGCGTTCGAGTGGGGCATCATCAAGCGCCGGGTGGTCGAGGGCGCGTCCGAGGAGGACGACGACTGGAAGATCGGCCACCCGCTGGTGTTCCCCTACAACATGAGGGTCGGCGGGGCGAACATCGAGCAGATGCAGATCAGGGTGCCGGTCGACCGGACCACCACCAGGTTCATGCTCTACACGGTGCACGCGCCGGTCGGCGTGGAGTACCCGGAGCAGCCTTCGGTGCCCGACTACCAGATTCCCGTGTTTGATGAGAACGGGCGGCACCGGGTGGACTACGTCGAGGGCCAGGACATGATGGCGTGGGTCACCCAGGGCCCGATCACCGACCGGACCGTGGAACACCTGGGACGTTCGGACGTCGGCGTGACGATGCTGCGGCGGATGTTCAAGGAGCAGATGGCGCGCGTTTCGCGCGGCGAGGACCCGCTCGGGGTATACCGCGACTTCCGCGACCGGATCGACCTGCCGTGCGAGAAGAACAAGTTCGACGCGGGCGGGTCCTTCGCCATCCAGTTCATCGAGCGGGCCTCGTCCCGGTTCAGCCCGCAGGCCGACGCGCTGAAGAAACTGCACATCAAGGCGCACGAGAACCGGAAGGCCGCGGCCGGGTGACCGCGGCTCGTTCCGGGGCCCGTCCCGGTAACGGCGTCACGGCCGGCGGCGACGTCGGGCGGGGCTGGTTTCCCTTGGATGCCGAACGGCACCGGCGCGACGCACCCCGGTACTGCCCGGGGTGTGCGGCGGCCTTGTCGCTGACCGACGGCGGGGACGGCCTTGTTTGCGAGTACTGGGCCGGGCCGGACCGCGTGTTCGTCTGCTTCTGCGGCGCCTGCGGCTGGTCGGGCGACATCGTGCTGGCCGCCCGTGTCCTCGGCCACGAGGCCGCCGAGTAAGACCTAGTCAGAGCGTGCCGCTCGCATTGACGCTCTCTGTTCCGAGTACGTTCAGAAGAGCCAGGGCTTCGGCGCTACGGGATCCTTGCGGCGCGCTGTACAGCACGAGGTGCTGGTCGCGGTCGGTGAGCGTGAGGGAGTCGCAGTCGACGGTGACTTCCCCGACGACTGGGTGCCGGAACGTCTTGGTGAGCGTCGGCGCCGCCTGCACGTCATGCCGCTCCCAGAGCCGGGCGAAGTGAGGGCTGCCGTCTCGGAGTTCGTCGATGAGGCCGGTCACTGCGGGGTCCGTCGGGTACCGGGCGAGGGTGGCACGGAGTTCCAAGACGACGTGGTGCCGGAACTCGGCGGCGTCGGAGATTCCGTACAGCGGCGCGTCAGGTCGCGCCGGCCCGAGGAACGCCCGGCGGGCGAGGTTGCGGTCCTGGGGGGCGAGCCTGGCGAAGTCCTCCATGAGCGCGGCCGCGAGGTCATTCCACGCGAGCACCTCGAACGCCGCCGACGTTACGAACGCCGCGGTCTGCGGGAGCCGCTCGAGGAGCGCGAGGATGCTCGGGCGGACGTCGCGGCGGTGCAGCCCGGTCCGGGTCGGCGCGGTGCCCGCCAGGACGTGGAGGTGATCGGACTCCGCGTCGGTGAGCCGCAGCGCGCCCGCGATCCCGGCGAGTACTTCGCCCGACGGTCGCGGCGCCCGGCCCTGCTCGAGCCGGACGTAGTACTCGGTGGAGATGTGCGCGAGGACCGCGATCTCCTCGCGGCGGAGCCCCGGGGTTCTCCGCCGCGGTCCGGAGGGGAGGCCGACGTCCTCCGGCCGGAGTCGCTCGCGACGGCTGCGGAGGAACGCCCCGAGTTCTTGCTTGTCCATATTCCAAGTCTGCACGCTGCGCGGCCACGGATCCTGGTACCGCCTGTGCCTGGATCCGGATCCCGGGCTGCCGCGACCCTATTGGCATGACGAACAACATCGACACCACCGGAATCGGCCTGCTCACCGGCAAGGTCATGTTCATCACGGGCGCCAGCCGCGGCATCGGGGCGGCGGCGGCCCGGCTCTTCGCACGGGAGGGCGCCGCGGTCGTGCTCGCCGCCCGCAGCGCCGACGCTCTCGACCGGGTCGCCGCGGAGGTTCGCGACGACGGCGGCGTCGCCGACGCCGTTGCCGTGGACCTTGCCGACCGTGCGAGCATCCTGGCCGCGGTCGACCGCGTCGAGGAGCTGCACGGCCGACTGGACGGCGCGTTCAACAACGGTGCGGCGATCCAGCATCCCGGCCCGCTCGACAGCACGAGCGACGAGGACCTCGACGAGCAGTTCGCGGTGAACTTCCGTGCTCACTGGACCGCCATGACGGCCGAGGCTGCGCTCATGCGGCGGAAGGGTGGCGGGGCGATCGTCAACACCTCGAGCATCGGAAGCCGCCGCGCGAACCCGGCCCTCCCCGCCTATGGCGCCATGAAACGCGCGCTCAACAGCATCACCGAGACCGCGGCGGTGACCTGGGCCCGTGATGGCATCCGGGTGAACGGCATCACACCGGGCGGCACCGCGACGGAGATGATCGACGCCTGGGAGGCGGCAACCCCCGGTGTCGTCGAGCGCATCAACGCGGCGACCCCACTCGGCCGCATGGCCGAGCCCCGCGAGGTCGCCGAGGTCGCCGCCTGGCTGCTCAGTGACCGGGCGTCGATGGTGACCGGCGCGATCGTGCCGGTCGACGGCGGCGCGGGCGCCTGAAAAGCACCGCCCAGCCCGGCCAGGTGGCCGACAGCCGGAATCTGTTCCTTGCGGCAACGCCTTCCCGTGGTCAATACTCGGCTGAGCGGATGATCATCATCTGAGCAAGTGCCCGAAGGAGGCCGAGGCCATGGTCGACGGACGCGTCGGCGACCAGCGGCTGCGCGGCCGGGTCGGGATCATCACCGGCGCGGCCAGCGGGATCGGGGCGGCGGGCGCGGACCTGTTCGCCGCGCACGGGGCGGCCCTGGTCCTCCTCGACCGGGACCGGGCCGGCGGCCAGCGGGTGGCGGACGCGATCACCGCACGGCACGGCCAGGCGGTGTTCCTGTCCGGCGACGCGGCCAGCCCGGACGACGTCTCCCGGGCGGTGCGCACCGCCACGGAACGGTTCGGGAAACTCGACCTGCTGTGGGCCAACGCCGGGACGGGCGTGGCCAAGACGGTGCCCGAGACCACGCTGGAGGAGTGGAACCGGGTGCTGGCGGTCAACCTCACCGGTGCGTTCCTGCTCGCCAAGTACGGGCTCCCGGAGCTGGCCGCGGGTGGCGGCGGCACGATGGTGATCACCGGCTCGGCTAACTCGTTCGCCGCCGACCGCAGCTGGGCGGCCTACTGCGCGAGCAAGGGCGGCCTGCTGATGCTGTGCCGGGCGCTGGCCCTGGACCACGCCGCCGACGGGATCCGGGTCAACATCGTCTGCCCCGGCTCGGTCACCACCCCGCTGCACGAGGATTGGCTGCGCGGCCGGCCCGGCGGCCGCCCGCTGCCCGAGGTCAGGGAAGAGGACCGGGCCGCCCACCCGCTCGGCCGGTTCGCCGACCCGGCCGAGGTGGCCCGGGCCGCGCTGTTCTTGTCCAGCGCCGAGTCGAGCTTCACCACTGGCTCGCCGCTGCTGGTGGACGGCGGCGTGACCGCATGAGCACGGCCGCGGCCGATTACTCCATCCGGGTGATCGAGTTCGCCCGGGCCACCTCGCCTCTCGGGCTGCTGCTGCACGGCCAGGCGGGTGAACGCGAGATCCCGTACTGCTTCACCGTGCTGCGCAGCGCCGAGCACACGATCCTGGTCGACTCGGGGTACCAGCACACGGGGCGGGGCCGGGAACTCGCGGACGAGGACGGGATCTCGGTATGGCAGGACCCGGCCGGCCTGATGGCCCGGGCCGGGGCCGCGCCCGGGGACGTGGACGCGATCGTGGTCACCCACGCGCACTTCGACCATCTCGGGAACGTCGCCGCCTTCCCCAACGCCACGGTCTACATCCAGCGCCGGGAAGTGGAGAAGTGGTCCTGGGCGGTCAGCCTGCCGCGGAGCATGGACTGGCTGAAGCAGGGCGTCAGCCTCGACGACCTGGCCACGCTGCTGCGGCTGGCGGGCGAGGGCCGGCTGCGGCTGGTGGACGGCCCGGCCGAGGACGTGTTCCCCGGTGTCAGCCTGGTGCCCGACTTCGATACCCACACCTACGGCCACCAGCACGTGGTCATCCGTACCGCCTCCTCCGGTGTCTGGGTGGTGCCCGGCGACGTGATGTTCCTCTACGCGAACATCGAGGGGATCGGCGGCGACGGCCGCTACGTTCCCATCGGCCTGGCCATGGGCAGCCAGGAGAACTGCATGCTGGCCCTGGACGAGCTGATGCGGGTGACCGGCGGGGAGACCAGCCGCATCCTGCCCGGGCACGAGAAGCTGCTGTGGGAGCGGCACCCGTCGCACTGCTACCCCGACGGCCTGCACATGGCCGAGGTGTGCCTGCGGCCGGGCGACCCGAGCCTGCTTCCGCACGCGGATCACGCCGGCCGGGCGGGCGGTGATCCGCGGTGAGCTCGGCGGTGTTCTACCGTGACCTGCACGCGACCTACCAGTCGGTGGTCAGCGCGGAGGGCATGTACCTGCGCACCGATGGCGGGCAGCGCATCCTCGACGCGGTCGGAGGGGCGGGGACCGTGGTGCTCGGGCACGGGGTCCGCGCGATCACCGACGCGATCGCCAGGCACGGCACCGAGGTCAGCTTCAGCTACGGCGCGACGTTCACCAACCCGTGGCAGGAACAGCTGGCCGAGGCGCTGGTGGCGATGAACCCGCGGGTGGCCCGGCGGGTGTACTTCACCTCCGGCGGCTCGGAGGGCAACGAGACCGCGGTGAAGATGGCCCGCCAGTACCACCTGCAGTGCGGACGGCCAGGCCGGCACAAGGTCATCGCCCGCTGGCAGAGCTTTCACGGAAGCACCTTGGCCACCCTGTCGCTATCCGGCCGGCCTGCCTGGCGCGAGCCGTTCCTGCCCATGCTCCCGCCTGCCCCGCACATCGTGCCGCCGTACTGCTACCGCTGCCCGCTCGGGCACGCCTACCCGGGCTGCGGTGTGGCCTGCGCCGACGACCTGGAGCGGACGATCCTGATGGAGGGGCCGGACAGCATCGCCGCGTTCATCGCCGAGCCGGTCATCGGCTCCACCGTCACCGGCGTGGTCCCGGTCCCGGAGTACTACCGGCGGATCCGCGAGATCTGCGACGCCTACAACGTGCTGTTCATCGCCGACGAGGTACTGACCGGCTACGGCCGCACCGGCCGGTGGCTGGCCATCGAGCACTGGGGCGTCGAGCCGGACATCGTGGTCATGGGCAAGGGGATCAGCGGCGGCTACGTCCCGCTCGGCGCGGTCCTGGCCGCGCCGCGGGTGGTCGACGCGTTTGCCGCGGGCTCGGGCACGTTCAGCCACGGCTTCACCTACAGCGGCAACCCGCTGTGCACGTTCGTCGGGCTGCAGGTGCTGCGCTACGCGCAGGAGCACGGGCTGTTCGACGCGGTGGCGGCCAAGGGGCAACAGCTGCACGCGGTGCTCGGCCAGCTCGCCGCCCGGCACGAGATCATCGGCGACGTCCGCGGGCTTGGGCTGTTCGCGGGAGTGGAGTTCGTGGCCGACCGGGTCAGCCGGGAGCCGTTCGGTGAACAGGCCGACCTGACCCGCAGGATCGTGCGCGGCGCCCTGGAGCGGGGCGTGCTCATCCTGCCCGGCGTGCCGGGCGCCAACTACGGCCAGGGCGGCGACCACATCCACATCAGCCCGCCCTACGTCATCACGGCCGCGGAGATCGACCTGGTCGCCGACGTCCTCGACGCGACGCTGGCCGAGATCGAGGCCACGCTCTAGTGCGCAGGCCACGCGTGCTGATCACGTCGGGAGATCCAGCCGGTATCGGCCCCGAACTGGTCCTGCGGGCCCTGGCCGATCCGGAGACCGGCGGCCTGGCCGATTTCACGGCCGTCGGCGCGCCGGCCTGCTTCCAGCGCGCCGCGGCGGCGTTCGGGCTGCCGCTGCCCCGCCTTCACTCGGCGGACCCGCCGGGAACCGGGGCGGAAGAGGTGGTCCTCGGGCGGCCCTCGGCGGCCGGAGGACGGGCGGCGGTCGCCGCGGTCCGCGAAGCGACCCGGCTGATGGCGGCCGGGGACAGTGACGCGCTGGTCACCGCCCCGGTCTCCAAGGAGGCGCTGCG
>Ga0207678_10001656_pt1 | contig 20421 bp, 18 predicted proteins | sample KBSC63metaG_FD_184319 | JGI IMG/M metagenome (GOLD analysis project Ga0207678, IMG submission 184319) | Corn rhizosphere microbial communities from Kellogg Biological Station, Michigan, USA - KBS C6-3 metaG (SPAdes) (version 2) | ecosystem: Host-associated > Plants > Roots > Rhizosphere > Soil ... | reverse complement strand
GAACGCCTCCCCAAAGGCACCGGCATCATGCTCGACGACGTCGCCGCTGGCCTCTTCGCCCTCTTCTTCGCCCTGCTCATCCACCACTGGTACTAGCTGGGTGCTCCATGTTCGCTTCAGAGACATGGGTTCCATCCAAAGTCCAACATCGAGCGAAGCCGACAAATCCGGGTGCCCCATCTTCGCCGCGGCTTCATCGCGGCTAAGGTGGGCATCGCGCGAATGCGCGGCCGCTTCCCGCCAATTCAGTACACCCATTTGCACTCCCCTCCGCACCCGACTACGCTAAAACCAGAGCCATACCCATGACGACCCTCCGTTCCCTCCTGCACGCCGAAGCCTCCCCCACCGCCCCGCATCTCGACCGCCTCGCGCCCCCCGCGGCCATGCCTGGAGGCGAAGTTGAAGTTCACGGCCTGCATCTCGACCCCCTCGCCTCCCGCCTCCCCCGCGCCGCCGTCGGCGACACCCCCGCCCCTATCACCCTCAGCCGCCCCACCCGCGCCACCGTCCGCATCCCCGAAGGCGCCATCTCCGGCGACCTCATCCTCCACCGCGGCGGCCACGCCAGCAACGCGCTCAACCTCCGCGTCGCCGTCCCCATAGCAGAGAATCTCCACCCCGTAGCCAACCCCGCCGTCGACGCCGACGGCAACGTCTACGCCACCCTCTCCGGCGCGCGCGGCCAGGCCACTCCCGTCTCCATCTTTAAAATCCATCGCGACTTCCAGATCACGCCCTTCGTCCGCGATCTCATGAACCCCACCGGCCTCGCCTTCGACGCCGAAGGCTACCTCTACGCCAGCTCCCGTGCCGAAGGCACCGTCTACCGCATCTCCCCCGAGGGAGCCATCACCACCTACGCCGAAGGCATGGGCATCGCCACCGGCATCGCCTTCGACCGCGACGGCAACCTCTTCGTCGGCGACCGTTCCGGCACCATCTTCAAGATCGGCCGCGCCAACCCCGACGGCGCCAGTGGCGAGATCTTCGTCTACGCCACGCTCGAACCCTCCATCGCCGCCTACCACCTCGCCTTCAACGACGCGGGCACGCTCTTCGTCACCGGCCCCACCACCAGCAGCAACCAGGCCATCCACGCCATCGACCGCGACGGCAACACCACTGTCTTCTATCAAGGTCTCGGCCGCGCTCAGGGCATGGCCTTCGACGTCGACGGCAACCTCTACGTCGCCGCCAGCCTCCACGGCCAGCGCGGCATCCTCCGCATCACCCCCCAGCGCGAAGCCACCGTAGCCGTCTCCGGCAGCAATCTCGTCGGCCTCGCCTTCCTCGAAGACGGCAACGCCGCCCTCGCCACCCGCGACGCCCTCTACCACGTGGCCCTCGATGTCGAAGGCCGCAAACTCTTTTGACCAGCTCCATCAGGTCGTATCAACCTTGTGGACTCGTCGTATCAAGCTTGTGGACTCGTAGATGAGCAGTAATGACTCGACGACAATAAAACTGTCATCCTGAGCGGAGTCGCTCGCAGTTTTATCGCGAGAGACGCAGTCGAAGGACTTGCGGTTTGCTCGTAGCGCCAACGCTTTACGCTATTTTCAGTCACACCTTTGAGTCGAGTCCACCTCAACCAGCACATCTCCCAAATCCAATTGGAGTCACGAATGACAGACAACACCGATCAAAAATCTACCCCAACGACCGCCGTCTTCGACCTCCACGCCATCGCCCGAAACTTTCCCGCCACAGCCAACACCATGCTGATCGATACTCGCCTGACCGATGAAGCCGCCGCCAGCGCACGCGTCTTTCGCGTCTACACCCCAGCGCCCGCACACTACCACGCCACCTGCGACGAGTATCTTCTCGTCCTCTCCGGCCGCGCAAAGCTCTTCCTGGGCGACGCACCACCCTTCGAAGTCGGCCCCGGCGAGCTTGTCTTCTTCAAGCGAGGCACCATTCACGGCACCCCGGAGATCCTCAGCGAACCTTTCATCGTCTTCGCGGTCGACACGCCCCGCCGCGATCCAAAGGACGTCATCTTCGTGAACCCCGCAGACGGCAAGCCCGAAACCTTCCTTCAAAGCCAGGTTCTTTACTAACGACAAGGTGGCGGCTTCAAAAGGACACAGCGTCACTTAATGGAACATGTCAGCCGTGCCGCAGATGTTTCCCTGACAACGCGTGTAAAAAATACTGAAAGAAGCCGTTTTGCTTAAGCGCAACGGCTTCAGCCATGCCAGAACTGCCTTCTTTGCAGTGGAGCTTTAGAGGCTGCTGAAAAAGTCCGTTTTGCTTAAGGGCACGGCTTCAGCCGTGCCGCAAGCCAGCATTTGCAAGACGGCTTCAGCCGCTGAGGTACGTTTTGGTCTGTAGGTGCCGACAACCGCACACATTGTCCAGCCAACCATACCGAAGTCGCGTCCTTGCTTTCACGAGCAGCAAAAACTTCAGCTTCCCCAAAAGTTGTCAAGCCCCCGATCCTGTGGATAACCCCATAACTCTCACATAACAAACGATCATTTTGTCTTCCAAAGCTGGCGCGTTAGTTTCTCTCACCCAGATACAATAAGAAGTAGATTCAGAAAAGCTCCCGGCCACCTCCGGGGGCTTTTCCATTTGGGAAGGTCATACCTGGAGCCGTCTTCTCTCAGGCTCTTTAGTTTGTCATTCCCGAAGGGAATCTGTGTTTCGCTTCGGATGTCACAGATAAATCTGGAAGAAGACAGCTCTAACGAATTCATAAATAAGACTTTACGCACAAAGTATCTAGAATCAATACTTTAAAGACAAGGTCCAAACCTAAAGTATTTGCTATCAATACTTTACCGAATTATAGGGGAGGTGGGGGACCCCGAAAAAAGCTCCAGCAAAGACCCGTTGCGACGAAAGGGCAGAGCCTTAGTTCCGATCCAGCACCACGGCAAAGAATCCGTCGCAGCCATGGACTCCCGGCAGTGTCCGCAGAGCACCGTCCCGCACCGCGGATCTCCACTCTAATCCCGCAAGCAGAACTCCCTGCTCCGCAAGCTCGGTCATCACGCCCTCCACCGGCACCTTTCGCAAATGCAACTCGCTCGCCACAGCATCCACAACCTGCTCACACTCTTCCGGCTCCAGCGAACATGTCGAGTAGACCAGCCTTCCACCCGGAGCAAGACGATCCAGAGCGCCCTTCAGGATGGCCCTCTGCCGCTCCGCCTGCCGAGCAAATTCTTCCAGCTTCAACCGATGCCGAATCTCCGGATTGCCCGCCAGCGTACCCGTCCCGCTGCAAGGCACGTCGCACAGAATCAGGTCGAACGTCCCATCGACGCCCCGCGCCGCTGTCGCATCGGCCACGGCGCACACCACGCGATCCGCGTAAGCAAACCGCCGCAGCCGCGCCTCCGTCTGGGCCAGCCGCTTCGCGCTCACATCGGTCGCAACCACCGTGGCAGACGACAGCCGCCGCGCCAGAATCAGCGTCTTCCCTCCCGGCGCCGCGCAGCAATCCCACACGCGCTTCGCTCCCGGCACCGCCGCAGCCGCAATCTCAGCCACCAGCCGCGACCCATCGTCCATCTGCGGAAGATCCCCGCCGCTGTCAGCGAACATCCCTCCCTCGGCCGGTTCCTGCTGGTCCGCCTCGCAGATCCTCAGCGCCGCCTCGCGGCCATACGCAGCGACCCATCGCTCCACCAGCCACTGCGGATGCCCCAGCCGCTCCGCAAACGCCGCCACCGACTCATACACCCGTGCACCGGGCCTCTGCGCCGCCGCCACCTTCCGCAGCACCGCATTCACCATCCCCGTCGCGTGAGGCTGACCAGCCGCGCGGCACAACTCCACGCTCTCGCTCAACGCCGCATGCGCCGGAATCCGATCGAGATGCAGCAGCTGGAACGCACCCAGCCGCAGCGCAATCGCTACCGGTTCAGCCAGCCTCTGCTCCGGCCGCTGGAGCAACCCACGCACCCGTGCGTCCAGTGCGATCTGCCAGCGCAGCACGCCCATCACCAGCGCCGTCGTCAGGTTGCGGTCCTCCGGCGACAACGCCTCCACCCGCGCCGAGTGCAACAACTCGTCGCTATGCCCCTTACCCCCTCCCACCAGGGTTAAAATCTCAAGCGCAACCAGCCGCGCCGGCGAAACCTTCCCCAGCGCAACCTCGGCAGAAGCCGTCGGCCCCGCTGACGCAGGACGTCTCCTCGACACTTCGCCTTTTCCAAAAAGAGGTCGCCTCGTGCGCGCGCTCGCCTGATCGGGCTTATCGTTCATGGCCCAGCCGTTCGCCGCTCTTGATCTGGTGCCCATGCAGAAACTCCGCGGCACTCATCCTCCGCTTCCCTTCCATCTGCACCTCATCGAGCGCAATCATCGTCCCCTCGCCGCACCCAACGAACATCGAATCTCCACGCACCACCAGCATGCACTCCTCCGCCCCCAGCGGCCGCTCAACGAGATGCATTCGATGCACAATCAGCTTCTTGCCACGCAGCACCGTATGCGCCCCCGGCCACGGCTGAAACCCCCGCCACCGGTCGTAAACCTGCTTCGCCGTCCGCGAAAAATCGATCAGCCCGTCCTCGCGCTTCAGGATCGGCGCCAGCGTAGCCAGCGAGTGGTCCTGCGCCTGCGCATAGAGCGAACCATCAGCCAATCCGCACAGCGACTCCACCATCAACCCAGCGCCAACCGCAGCCAGCCCTTCGTACACATCGGCAGCCGTCTCCTCCAGCCCCACCGGAACCACCTGAGCCAGCAGCAAATCCCCTGTATCCAGCCCAGCATCCAGCCGCATCGTCGTGACTCCTGTCACGAGTTCGCCGTTCGCCACCGCCCATTGAATCGGCGCTGCGCCACGATACTTCGGCAGCAGCGACCCATGCAGATTGATGCACCCGAATCGCGGCAGATCCAGCATCCACTGCGGAATGATCCGCCCATACGCGACCACCAGAATCGCATCCGGCCGAATTCCCTCGAGCAACGCGCGGAACTCCGCATTGCTCCTGATCTTCTCCGGCTGCACTACCGGCAGCCCGTGCTCCACCGCCACCCGCTTCACCGGAGGAACCTGCAACTCCATTCCCCGCCCCGCTGCCCGGTCCGGCTGTGTCACCACCAGAGCAACTTCGTGCCCAGCTGCGATCACCGCCTCCAGGGTAGGCACAGCAAACTGCGGCGTCCCGCAAAAGACGAGCCTCACTACCACTCCCCGTTCTTCTGCATTTTTTTAATCTTGCGGATCACCATCTCGCGCTTCAATCGGCTCAGCCGATCGATAAACAATACGCCATCCAGATGGTCGATCTCATGCTGCATCGCCCGCGCCAGCAATTCGGTTCCCTCCGCCTCGAACCACTTGCCCGTCACGTCCTGCGCACGCACCTTCACCCACTCGGCGCGCGTCACCTTCTCACGAATCTCCGGCAGGCTCAGGCAGCCTTCCTCCTCCAACTGCTTGCCCTTCCGCGCCACGATCTCCGGATTAATCAGCACCATCTTCTCTTCAGGGTTCTTCTTGAAGCTGCAATCAATCACCGTCAGCCGCTGGGACAAGCTGATCTGCGGCGCCGCCAGCCCAATCCCCTGCGCCGCATACATTGACTCAAACATCTCCTCCACCAGCTTCTTCAGCTTCGCGTCAAAGACGGTCACCGGCTCGCCCGGCTTGGACAGCACCGGGTCCGGCCACTTCACCACCTCATGAATCTTGCTGATCGTTCCGCCTGTCTTTTCGCTCACTTAGTACGCTCGAATCTGCTCGCAATAGCCATTGAAATTTCGCTGCATCTCACGCAGCGAGTCGCCACCAAACTTCTCCACCGCAAGCCGCGCCACCGTCAGCGCAACCATCGCCTCTGCCGCCACACCCGCCGCCGGAACCACACACACGTCGCTGCGTTCATAAGCAGCCTTCACTGGCTCGCGCGTCTCAAAACTCACACTCGCCAGCGGTCGGCGCAGCGTCGAGATCGGCTTCAGATATCCACGCACCACAACATCCTCACCGTTCGAGATCCCGCCCTCGATACCACCGGCATTATTATGCTCCCGCGAAAACTTTGTAAAACCCTCACCCTCATACCCGATCGCATCGTGCACAGCCGAGCCCAGCGACTCTGCCGCCGTCACACCGCGCCCAATCTCCACGGCCTTCACCGCCTGCAAGCTCATCACCGCCTGCGCTAGCAGCCCATCCATACGCTCGTCCCAGTTAGCATGAGTCCCCACGCCCGGAGGCAGCCCATGCACCACCACCTCAAACACGCCGCCAATCGTGTCGCCCGTCCGCAGCACGGCGTCCACCTCAGCCTTCATCGCCGCTTCACTCTCCGCATCGACGCAGTTCAGCAGAACCTCATCCTTAGCCTGCAAAGCCACGATCTCATCCCAGGTCGCGAGCCGCGAAAGCTCCGCCTTGCCCACGCGAATCACATGGCTCGCAACCTCAACCCCCAGAGCCCGCAGCAGCAGCTTCGCACACGCCCCCGCCGCAACCCGCGCCGCACTCTCTCGCGCGCTCGCGCGCTCCAACACATAGCGCGCATCGGCAAAGTCATACTTCAAACTTCCCGCGAGATCCGCGTGTCCGGGACGAGGAGAGGCGACAGCCTTATGCTTCGTCGCATCGCCTGCCTCAACCGGCAGAATCTCAGTCCAGTTCTTCCAATCGTTATTCGCCAGCGTCATCGCAATTGGCGAACCGATCGTCTTCCCATGGCGCACGCCGCTGAGAATATGCGCCGTATCGCGCTCAATCCGCATCCGCCCGCCACGGCCATAGCCCTTCTGCCGACGCCATAACTCCCGATCGATAAATTCCTGCTCGACGGTGACACCCGCCGGCATACCGCTGACCATGGCGACCAGGCTCTCGCCGTGGCTCTCACCCGCTGTAGAAAATCGCAACATTTTTCTCACTCAGACCAAAGTTAAATTGTAGCAACTACCGCACATCATCCTGCACGCAGAGACAGAACTGTCTACTCGGCCTTCAAATAAGCCTGTGAGTTCAGCAGAGGGCGCTCCATGCTCCGCACCCACTCCGTCACCTCGCCCCCGCTCCGGCCACTAGCCACCGACGCCGCAAACTCATTGCGCATCGCCTGCATCTTCGCCTCAACATCATCCAGAGCGCTCAACAGGATAGCCTCCGGGGTCATCGGCAGCTTCGGCGACCCAAACTCATACTTCCCGTGGTGGCTCAGGATCATGTGCTCCACCAGCACGCGCAGCTTCTCCGGAAACGGTGCTAGCGCCTGTACCTTCTCCCGCAACATCCCCTGCGCGATGCTGATGTGGCCGATCATCTGGCCCTCTAGCGTGTAACCAAAGCTCGACTTCCAACTCAACTCGCGCGTCTTGCCAATGTCATGCAGAATCGCTCCCGTCACCAGCAGGTCGGGATCGACCTCGGGATAAAACGGCGCTGTAGCGCGGCACACTCGCGCCAGCGTCAGCACATGCTCCAGCAACCCGCCTAGCCACGCATGATGCAGCCGCTTCGCAGCCGGTGCCGCCTTGAACGCCGGGCCAATCTCCTCGTCGTCGAGAAACGCAAACACCAGCCGCTTCAAATCTGCGTTCACAAACGCCGAGACAAACCCGCGCAGCTCAGCCCACATCTCCTCCACGTCGAACCGCGTCGAAGGCTGATAGTCCGCCGGATCGATCTCCGACTCCGCCGCCGGGCGCAGCTTCTGCAGCGTAATCTGCATCTTCCCCTGGTATCTGCCGATACGCCCCTGCGCCTTCACATAGCAGCCCTCTGCGCAGGTCGCGGCAGCATCGGCAAAGTCGTCCCACATCGTCCCGGTCAGAAATCCTGTCTTGTCGCTCAACGTCAGGGTCAGAAACTGTCCTCCCTGCTTCTTCTCGCGCACCTGCATCGACGACAGCACAAAATACGAAGTCACCGCCTCGTTATCGAACTTCGCCGCATCCACAATAAAAAAGTCTTTCATCGTAACCAGCATAACCCGCGAAGCAAACAGAAACGCGAGAGCCTAAGCCCTCGCGTCCCCAGTCCTACTCTCTAATCTACTGAGGAGTCGATACAGGAGGTGTTGCCGGTGTGCCCTCAGGAGCAGCCGCCGCCGGTCTGTCTGCTCCCGGCGTTCCCTCGAGAGGCGTGCCACGCCCAGGAGCCTTGGCTGGCGTCTCCACCGGCGGAGGAGGCGGTGGCTCCGGAGCCTTGTTCTGCAAACGCTCCTTCTTCGCCCCCTTCACCTTGACTTTCTTCTTTTTCTTTTTCACCGTATCGCCATTCAGCCCCAGAGGAGCCGCCTGGGTCTGCTGCGCCGCCCTCTCGTCCGCGCTCGCCGGAGGCGGTGCCGCTGCGGCCTTCTCCTTCGCCTTCACGGCTTTAACCTTGGCCTTCTCTGCCTTTTCCGTCTTGGCACGGTCGCTGTAACGGGTCTTCTTCAGCGGCGCGGCGCGCGGCGTCAGTGGATTGTAGTCGGAGTCGGTATCGGAGGTCGATGAGACCTGAGAACCCTGCAACGGTGCAATGGCCGTCCCCGGTGCAGCCTCCCGGCCCGCGTCCATAATCCCACCTGGCGTCACCGCAGCCGACGCAGCGCCGGCTCCCTGATCGCTGCCCTCGCCCGCCTCTTGCGGACCAGCCGGCAGCGAATTACGCGGAGCCTGACCGAACCGAACCTTCTCGCGTTTGATCTTCTTCGGCTTGGCATTGCTCACGATCTTACCCGGCGGCGTCACATTCGCTTCGGTAACTCCGCTAGCTTCAGGAGCCGTTGCAGCCGAGGCAGGAGCCGCTGCTGGTTTTGCGGCTGCCCTGTTCGTTGCATACCGTCCACCGCGTTCAAACCGTCGTTTCTCCTGGACCTTCTTCTTCTTGACTACCGGCGGCGTATACGCGGTATATACCGGCCGGGTCTGTCGAGCACTAGCACCAGAATCCACGAAGCCATCCTTGATTTCGATGTATGCATCCTCACGCAGCTTCGTCAGATAAGCGCGTAGCGCCGGCTGCATCTGCTGCATGTACATCGCTTCCTGAATCTGCGGCTCGATATCCTTCAGAGGAGGAACCCCGGCGTCCTGATGCTCGGTCACCTTCAGAATCACAAATCCCTGGCGTGTCCGGATCGGCGCAGTCACCCCGCCCACAGGTAAACCAAACGTCTGGTCCTCCAGAACCTTGGCCAGAGCACCCTGCTTATACAGCCCAAGATCCCCGCCCTGTGCTGCAGTCGGATCTCCTGAATAGGTCTTCGCCAAATCTTCGAACTTCTCCCCTGCTTTGATCTTCGCAGCAACATCCTCAGCCTTCGCCTTGGCCTGCGCCACCGTGGCATCGTTCGCGTCCGCCGGAGTAGGAATCAGGATCTCGCTTAACCGCACCTGCTCTGGCTGCGCGAACTCCTGCTTATGCGCATCGTAATAGGCCTGCTCCTGAGTCTGCGACATCTGCAGCCGGCGTCCCACCTCGTCACGCACCACTTGCTGGGTAATCACACCATTGCGGATATTCGCCTTGAAGTCAGCAAACGAGACGCCCTGCGCCTGCGCTGCCTTTTCGAGATCCTCCAGCGAGTCCATGTGGTTCTGCTTACGAATTTCGTCCAACCGGCGAATCACTTCCGCATCCGCGTTGATCCCCAGTTCCTTACCCCGCGAGAGCAGGAGTTGCTGGTCGATCATGTCCCGCAGCAGGTTCTTCTGCCGCTCCGCAACCTCCGCCGGACTCGCGTTCGATTGCTGCTCTTCCTGCGCCAGTTGCTGCTCGCTCCGTTCCAGGTCACTACGCGTAATGATCTGGTCGTTCACGCGAACGATCACATCCTCCACCACTGTCCCGTTCGGGGTGATCGCCGCCGGGACAGGAAGCGCCTGCGGCTGCGGCTGGGATGGCAGGCTGATCGGGCTCTGGTACCGCGGCGCCTGTGCTTGCACCACTCCCGGCAGTGCTAGCACGCTCAGCCCGCACACTGCCCAAAACTGCGAAATTCTCAAGGTCATTGTCACTCGTATCTTTGCCACTCGTATCTTTGCCAGCATCCGCGACTTAGCTTCCGTCGCCCAGTCCGTCCGCCCTGCCCATTGGACTCCTGGCAGCACTGGACGGTATCCGTCCACCATTCTAACTGGCCCTGCCCCAACAAGCGAATCCCTCTTTCGTATACTCCCTCGCTCACCTCCCAATGCTATACTCCGTCCAAAGTAGGATACGTCCGCTTGTACCCTCTCACGCGCCGTTCCCCCTTTTCCCGAGGTTATCCAAGCCAATGGCTCCCCGTACTCGTCGCGCTCTCTTCTCCGCTTCTCTCTTTCTCGCCACATGTGCCTTGCTTGGTTCCCTGATCAACCAGAAGGTTGCCGCACAGTCTGCGACAGATGAGTCGACCCTTCGCGACGGACTGCACTCCTTCACCAGCGTCTACTCACTGGTCGAGCAAAACTACGCGGAGAAACTTACCGGCGACAAGGTCGACAAGGCCATCTACGACGGGGCCATCCCCGGCATGCTCCATGTCCTCGACCCCCACTCCAACTTCTACGACCCTAAAGCCTTCGCCCAGATGCGCGAAGACCAGCACGGCAAGTACTACGGCGTCGGCATGTCCATCCAGCCGCAGCCCGACCCTACCGCTAAAGGTGGAATGAAGATCGTCGTGCTCGCCCCCTTTGAAGGCACGCCGTCCTACAAGGCAGGCATCCGGCCCGGCGACGTCATCGTCTCGGTCGACGGCAAGTCCACCGAAGGCATGGACTCAACCGCGGTAGCCTCCCTCCTCAAAGGCCCCAAAGGCACTCACGTCTCCGTGACCATGAGCCGCGAAGGCTCGGCAAAGCCTCTCGTCTTCGACCTCGTCCGCGATGAGATTCCTCGTTCTTCCGTTGACCTCGCCTTCCTCATTCGCCCAGGCATCGGATACATCCACGTCACCAACTTCATGGAGACCACCAGCCGTGAAGTCGGCGACGCTCTCGACAAGTTCGGCGACATTCACGGCCTCGTCATCGACCTCCGCGGCAACCCGGGCGGCCTCCTCAATGAAGCCGTCAACATGGCCGACAAGTTCCTCCAGAAGGGTCAGATCGTCGTCTCACAACGCGGCCGCGCCTTCCCCGACCAGGTCTATCGTGTCAGCCACGGCGAAGAGGGCACCCGCTTCCCCATCGTCGTCCTCGTCAATCGCAACACAGCCTCCGCCGCTGAGATCGTTTCCGGCGCTCTACAGGACCACGACCGCGCTCTGATCGTCGGCGAAACCACCTTCGGCAAAGGCCTCGTCCAGACCGTCTTCCAGATCTCCGAGAACACTGGCCTAGCCCTTACGACGTATCACTACTTCACGCCATCCGGCCGCCTCATCCAGCGCAACTACGACCACGTCTCGCTCTACGACTACTACTACGTCCGCGACGACGTGCCCAAGAACAACGCCGACCGCGAGGTCAAGCTCACTGACTCCGGACGCACCGTCTACGGCGGCGGCGGCATCACGCCAGACGAGAAGATTGCCAACCTGCAGTCCAACCACTTTCAGGACAATCTCGTTCAGCACTATGCCTTCTTCGACTTCAGCAAGCACTACCTCGCCACCCACACCGTCGCCAAGGACTTTGTGGTGGACGACGCCGTCATGCAGCAGTTCAAGGACTTCCTGAAGTCCCGCCAGATCGACTACACCGACGCCGACATCGCCGGCGTCAGCGACTGGATCAAGACCAGCATCCGGAGTGAACTGTTCACCTCGCAGTTTGGCCAGTTGGAAGGCCTCAAGGTGCGCGCTGAATGGGACCCACAGATCGCCAAGGCCCTCACCTTCCTGCCCGAGGCTCAAGCCCTGGCCGCCCGCAGCATCAAGCCAGATCAGAAGACCACTGCCAGCGTAGCCCAGTAAATAGAACTGCCAACATCAACAAAAGAAACGGCGTCGAGGTCTACCCTCGACGCCGTTTTCCGTTCTCAGTCGGACCCAAAACCGAATCCTGCATCGCACCACCGCAAGACCGGTCGGCCAAATTCCTGGAGCGGGAGACCGGGATCGAACCGGCGACATTCAGCTTGGGAAGCTGACGTTCTGCCACTGAACTACTCCCGCTTCGACGCTAATTATACCCTGCGAAAACACCCGCTTTTTCCGCAACCTCTCCCACCGCGTCCGGAATGGATTGGTTCAACTAGTCAGCATACTTCACAGAACAGCCGTAGGGCCGGGTAGAGGCGGTCGGAACGGCCTTGCCTGCCATCGCGGCAGACAGAGCTTCGTTGAGGTAGTTGTGTGCGATCTTGACATCACGCTGGTCGGTCGTGGGCTTGTCGTCGATCGCCCCTTGATAAATGAGCTTGCCCGTAGGATCGATGACGAACATATGCGGCGTCGTCTTCGCCTCATAGAGACGGGCGATGGTACTGGTCGGGTCGAGGATGGCGGCGGTGGGCGCGGCGCGCATCTTCTTGAGATAGTCGTTCTCCTCGGCGGGCGTGACGTGGCCCTGCTGGCCGGGAGCCGATGAGATGACCGAGAACCAGACGACACCCTTAGCCGTCCACTGACGTTGGAGCGATTCCATATTGCCGCTGAGGTAGTGCTTCTGGTCGTAAGGGCAACCTTGGTTGGCCCACTCGAGCACAACGAATTTGCCCCGGTACTGGGAGAGCGTGTGCTGGGCACCAGTAGAGTCGGTGCCTTTGAAGTTGGGTGCTGCGGCGCCAGGCGTAATGGCCAGTGCGGGCAGGCTGCACAGAATAGCAAGAGCGAGGGATGGAAGAAGCTGCGTGCGGGGCATGTCGACCTCCTCAACCACTGCAGGCAATATTTGCGACCGGAAGAGAGCACGGTGCAAGGCTGCAGATAAGGGTTAGACGGTCGTCATGAGATTCGCATCACGCCAGATGCGCCACTGGCCGTCTGCGCCTCGGCGAAGAACGCTGAGGGTGTTGCCGGCACGCTTGATCGTAGTGCCCCCGGCGATAGGCGTTATGTTGATTTCAAGGAGGTTCCAGCAGACGGCGAGGTCACCGCTGATGGTGATCTCCTGCACGTTCGACCGGCACTCGAGCCTGACCGTTTCGACCATGGACTTGAAGGCCACGGCGAACTCAGCGCGCCTCATCGGAATACTGCCCGAGGTAAGAAACAGGACATCATCAGCCATCAGGTTCATCAGGGCGATGAGGTCGCCGTCGGCTGTGGCCGCGCCCCAGGTGTCGATGAGGGCTCGGATATTCTGCTCGTCAGAACTCATGGCTTCAGGTCCTTTTTAAGCGCGTTGAGAACAATCTCCTTAGTAAGGAGCTCCGGGAGGACATCAGCGGAGACGTTTGAGCTGGCCGGATAGATGACATACGTAGGAACGCCGCTGCGCCCTATCGAGGCCAGTTGTTTGGTGATCTCCGAGTCGTAGTGGGTCCAGTCGGCTTTGAGCAGGGTTACCTCATTCTTGCTGAACTCATGCTGGACCTCGGAAGATTTGAGGACCAGACGCTCATTGACCTGACAGCTGAGGCACCAGGCAGCAGTGAAGTCGATAAACACGGGATGCCCGGCAGCGCGAGCCTGGTCAAGCGCCTGCTGGGAGTAGGGCTGCCAGACGAGCGTGGTGTCCTTTGGCTGATAGAGCGGGATAGACAGCGCGATGGCTGCGATGACAACGGCGGCAATAGTGCTCGTCCAGCGGGCAGGCCATTTGCCCAGCACCCAGCCTGCGATGGCGAGCCCAAGGAAGCACCAGAGCAGGTGAGTCAGGTGGTCGATACCCGGCGCGCCCATGCCGGCGGCTCCTGACGAATAGAGGCTGCCATAGATCCAGGCAAGCCAAATGGCGGTGCCGAAGAAGACGACCGCCGTGAGCTGCCGGAAGGTCTCCATCCATGCTCCGGGGCGCGGCAGAAGGCGCGTCCATGCGGGCTGAAAACTAAGCAGGAGATACGGAGTCGCAAGCCCAAGGGCCAGCGCGGTGAAGATCGCAAAGGTGATTCCGGCAGACTGAGCCAGCGCAAAGCCGATAGCTGCGCCCATCAGCGGCGCCGTGCAGGGCGTGGCGACGATGGTGGCAAGGACACCGGTAAAGAAGCTGCCCGCGTAGCCCTGCTTCTGCGCCAGGCCGCCGCCAACGCTGGTGAGCGAGAGGCCGAGTTCAAACTGTCCTGCGAGCGAGAGCGCGAAGAAGAAGAGTCCCGCCGCCAGCAGGGCAACGAACGTCGGCGACTGAAGCTGGAAGCCCCATCCGGCCTGGCTCCCGCCCGCACGAAGAATCAGCAGAGCGGCGACGATGACCCAGAAGGAAACCAGAATACCCAACGTGTAGACGAGGCCGTGACTGCGCAGGCGACTGCGCTCTTCGCCCGACGCCTGCACCAGTGCGAGTCCTTTGAGAAAGAGCACCGGGAAAACACAGGGCATCAGGTTGAGGATGATGCCGCCCAGAAAAGCAAGGCCGATTGCAGTGAGCGTCGTTACGCCGCCTGCGCCAGTGCCCACAGGTGTCACCGCGACTTCACCGGGAGTGACCGGCGCACTTACCTCATACGCACGCGTCTCACTGAGCTTGATAACGCCGCGGAGTTGTGCGGGAAGCTTCGTAAGTTCGGGCGCACGCTGAATACGGAGGCGAACGCCATTCGGTAACGGCTCGACGATCTGCTCGGCAGGGTTGGAGATCTGCTCCTGATCGAGCGGGTAGAACTCTGCTTTAGATTCTCTGCTACCGGTCGTCAGCGTCACGACGAAGTCGGACTTGCCGCCCATGGCCGTGAATTGCATCTGCGGTGGCAGAGGCTTAGGAATGAGGGTAAGCGCCTGCTCGAGTACGCCCGCAGGCTGCGTCGTAGCACCGCCGCCAGCCGCGACGGTGAGGTTGAGCCCAAGGTGTGCCTTCCCGGGGATGCAGACCTCGCGACAGACCAGCCAGTCGATCTTCGCGTCGAGGTGGATGGGGCCGATTTTGGTTCCGGGTGCTGCGGTGAGCTGGATGGGAAACGCTACGTCGTGCTGGTAGCCGAAGTCCATCAAGGGGCCAAGCGGCAGACGATGCGGAATGGGAAACTGCATGGGACCGGCGGTGATGCCGGGAGGCAGCGTCCAGGTAACGTGAGGCGGCTCGCCGGAGTCCCCGGCGTTGATCCAGTAAACGTGCCAGTGCTCGTCAAGGGTAAAGGCGAGGCCGGCTTGAAGGGTTCCACCGGGCGCAATACTGGTGCCCTCTGTGACAAGTTCGACGGTCAGATGCTGCGCCTTAACCGGGCCGGGACCGCCATCGCCGACGACTTGAACCTGCGCGTTTGCAGGCGCATGAACAAAGAAGGCACAAGCTACGAGCAGCAGGGTTTTGAGACGGCGCATGGTCATCAGACTCAATTGTAGGGCTTACGGGAGCAGCATTTGTCAGGCAATTGTCATCCGTTTGTGTTCCACCATGATGCAGCGATCCATAACGACATGGATTCCGCCTGCTTCGGCTCGTGCGGCTGCTTCTAAATGGACGATCCCCTGCTGGACCCAGAGGTTCGTGAGGCCAAGCTGGAGCATCTCGTCAACGATCGCCGGAATGAACTTCGGCAGGCGAAAGACGTTGACGATGTCGGGCTTGATCGGAAGGCCGGCGAGGGAGGCGTAGGCCTTCTCGCCGAGGACGGCCTCAACCAGCGGGTTGACCGGCAGAATGCGATAGCCGTGCTGCTGCATGTAAGTGGGAACGTAGTTGCTCGGCTTGTTGGGATCGGCGGAGAGGCCGATAACGACGATGGTGCGCGGTGGCGTACCGAGCATCGTGCGAATCATCTCAGGTTCGTTCATCGTGCCTCTTTCTTTCGAAACCGATTATTTGTGCCAGATACCAAGGATGCGTCGAACAACAACGAGTTCGCCAAGGTGATACGCGGTATGGTCGGCGACAAGGAGAGCTTCACGCAGAAGAGTTTGGCCGTCACCCCAGCGAAAGGGCTTGAAGAGATCAGTCTCAGGCTTTTCGACGAGGGCCTCGAAGCGCTTCATGTCCATACGAAAGGCGGCGATGGACTGGTCCCACGCCTGGGGCGTCGGAGGCTGCTGCGACTTGGGCCAGTAATCCTCCGGCCATTGCATCGGCTGATAGCCGCCCGTAGGTGGCGCAGAAAAAAGAAAGATATCGTGCAGTGCGATGCGAAGGTGTTCGAGAAGCTGCCACGCCGAGTAGGGGAGATTCGGTGGAACTGCGCCACGAAGTTCCACTGGAAAATCCTTCACCGCTTCGTCGAAGGTGGTGTGAGCCTGACCGCCGCGCAGCAACTCTAGTAGCTGCTGGCGCAGCGCAGTGTGTGTGTCGGGGGTTTCTTTTGGCTTCGCGGTCCGCATTGGCCTTGTCCTCCATCGTCCTGCTACAGATGTTTGGATGCACGCCAAAGCAGCTTCGCATCAGGAAGCTTTGTCAGCTCAGATCGTCCTCTACCGCCTCGGCCGGGAAGTTCCCTTCGCGGCGCATGCGCAGGTAGCCACGGATGAAGGGCTCCAGATCGCCGTCGAGAACCTTGTCCACATCGCCGACTTCGACGCGGGTGCGGAGGTCCTTCGCCATGCGGTAGGGCTGGAGAACGTAGCTGCGAATCTGCGATCCGAACTTGATATCGAGCTTGGAGTCTTCGAGTTTACGGGCGGTGGCCTTTTTCTTATCCAGTTCGTACTCGTAGAGCTTGGAGCGCATCATCTTCATGGCTCGCTCCTTGTTCTTATGCTGGGAGCGCTCGTTCTGGCAGCCTGTGACGAGGCCCGTAGGGATATGGGTGATGCGAACGGCCGAGTCTGTCGTGTTGACGTGCTGGCCGCCCTTGCCGCCGGAGCGGTAGGTGTCGATGCGCAAATCTTCAGTCTTGATGTCGATCACAATAGTGTCGTCGATCTCGGGCGAAACGAAGACTGAAGCGAAGCTGGTGTGACGGCGCTTGGCGGAGTCGAAGGGCGAGATGCGAACGAGGCGATGGACACCGGTCTCGCCGCTAAGAAGCCCGAAGGCAAAATCACCGGAGATGGTGAAGGTGGCGGACTTGATGCCGGCTTCGTCGCCATCCTGAATTTCGTTGATCTCGACCTTGAAGTTCTGGCGCTCGCCCCAGCGGATGTACATGCGCATCAGCATCTCGGCCCAGTCCTGGCTCTCGGTTCCGCCAGCGCCAGGGTGCACCGTAACGATGGCGTTGAGCGGGTCGGTCTCGCCGGAGAGCATGGTCTTCGATTCGAGCTTGTCGGCAAAGTCGACCAGGGCGGGAATCTCGCGGACCAGATCGGGCTCGGTGTTCTCGCCCTCTTTGGCGAGTTCGAAGTACGCTTCGATGTCGTCGGAGCGGCGAGATAACTCCGCATCGTCGGCGAGTAAAGTTTCGAGACGCTTGCGTTCACGCATCAGCGGTTGCGAGCGCGCTGAGTCGGCCCAAATGGTAGGGTCGGCTGTCTTTTCTTCGATGGCGGCTAGTTCACGGCGAAGGCGGGCCGAGTCAAAGATACTCCCGCAGATCGCGCACTTTGTCGCGGACCGGGGAGTAGGAGTATTCGAGATCGCTAAGCATATGAATCTAGTTTACGGCAATTTCGGGCGCAGGCTGTAGGCAAAGGCAAGTGCCGTGACCAGAGCACAGAAGTAGGCGAAGAGATCGCCATGGCGAACGTAGAAAGTAAGGTCGCGCTCGTAGGCGAAATGGACCTGAATGCTGGTGCGAATGTGTCGCGGGGCGGCTTCCATGACGCGCCCGAAAGGATTGATCGCCGCGGTCACTCCCGTATTGGTGGCGCGAAGAATCCAGCGATGGTTTTCGATGGCGCGCATGCGGACCATGTTAAGGTGCTGCCAGGGCGCGCTGGTGTCGCCGTACCAGCCGTCGTTGGAGATGTTGACGAGAACTTCGGCTCCCTGCTGGGCGTACTGGCGAATCTCATCGGGAAAGATGGACTCGTAGCAGATAAAGGTGCCGTAAGTATGGCCGCCGGTGGTGAAGACAGTGCGATGAACGCCTGGATCGAAGGTGCCTACTTCGTTGAGAAGACTCTTGGCGAAGAAGAAGAGTTGTTTGAACGGGACGTACTCGCCGAAAGGAACGAGATGCATCTTGTCATAGCGACCCGCGAACTCCCCCTGCGGCGTAATAAAGGAGGCGGAGTTATACATGTTGTAGCCGCGCGCATTAGCGGAAGTAGCATCGATGCCTATGTTGCCAACGATGATGGGTGCGCCAGCAGTGCGGGCCAGCGATGACATCGCGCGGCGAAAGACCGGATCATCCACTTGAAAAGGTGCTGGCGACTCCGGCCAGACAATCAGGTCCGTCGTAGAAGGCAACGGAGCGTCGGGGCTTACTCCCGTCACAGGTTCATGCCTTCGAACGAGAACGACAGGCTGCGTTCCCGATAACTCTGGAATCCCCAGAAGAAAATGGGACGACGGATAGCGACTCAAGTAAGAGAACGACTCAAGTAATTGCTGCGTACTCGGCTGCGGCCCTGTGTTGGCCGCGCCAACTTCGAGATTCTCTTGAACCAGCGTTGCGCTGGCGGTCGCTTGCGTACTTCGCGGATTTCCAAGTCTGCTCAATCCCACAATGTAGAAAGCAACGATAACAACGCCGGCGAGAGTCAGCACCGGCCGTGTAAACCGCCGTTCCCGAACACGAATCCGCAGAAGCCACAAGGCATTGACCCCGGCAATTAAAAAGGAGAGTCCGTAAGCTCCCGTGAAAGGAGCAAGTCGAGTTAGAAGCGGGTTGTCGACTTGCGCAACTCCAAGCAGATCCCATGGGAGACCAGTAATGCGTGCGCGCGCAAGTTCTACGGCTACCCACAGGAAAGGGACGAACAGTAACGCTGTCCGGCGACCGAAACGCGAACGCAAAGCAACAACAAGAGTTCCGAAGAGAGCATGGTAAAGCCCCAGATAAAGACAGAACAGAATGAGTATCCCAGCTGCGATGGGTTTCGCTAGACCACCATAGAGATACATCGTCTGATAAATCCAATAGCAGTTACCCAGGTACCAGATAAATCCGCAGACATAACCCAGCACCGCTCCCTGGCGAAGAGTAAGTGGAGTTTCTGAATCGTTCTTTCCGAGAAGCGCCATCAGCAGCGGGAGAAGCGCGACCCAACAGAACGCGGTACGCCACAACGGAACGGGACCAGCAATCGGAAAGGGTAGAACCTGGAGAATGCCGGAGAACAGGGCTAGTGCCCAAAGCCGCAATGGGATCAATCGCATCGCACTGAGTCTAGCATTCCTACATTTTTTAGCGGGAATCCATTTCACAGCTACAATATGAACCATGGATATGCTGGCGCGAATGCTTTCAAAACTGCTGGTCCCTCTCTTTTTTGCGGGCATGGCCGGTTCTGCGTTCGTTGTGATCTTCACGCTCATTCGCGATCTGAGGCAGGTACTGCCCAAGGACGATACAACCGGTGGCGCGGACCTTTGATTGAACCAATGATTTCCAATGGGTATTCAAAAAGAATACAAAGCAAGTGGCAGAGGCGTTCGTTTGATGTTTGCTTTTTCTAGATAATGGCTTCCTTCAAACCAACTATCGCTTTGCCTCAATCGAACCGCGTACGCCTGGTGGTGGCGTCGTCGGTCATGCTCACTTTTATCTCCTTCTGGCGAGCGGCTGCGATCGTGCTCAACGACCTCGCCTCGTCAGCCTTCTACGCAGGAGGACTTGCGGAAGAAGCCGTCGGCAAAGCAGCACCGTGGCTGATTCTGTGCGTCGTAGTCTTCTCCTACGCGGTTCGCGCCGTGTACGTCGAAAGCTGTTCCATGTTCACCCGGGGAGGCGTCTACCGCATTGTGAAGGAAGCGCTCGGCGGCACCTTCGCAAAACTAAGTGTCTCCGCACTGATGTTCGACTACGTACTCACCGGTCCTATCTCCGGCGTGTCCGCTGGTCAATACATCGTGGGCATGCTCAACGATCTGGCCGTATTCTGCGCAACACGATTCCATTGGGCAGCTACGCCACATCTCCGGCCCGACCTCGCCTCTGCCTTTATTGCAATCTGCATCACCATCTATTTCTGGTGGCAGAATACGAAAGGCATCGAAGAGTCCAGCGAAAAAGCGTTGGACATCATGAAGATCACAACCGTAATGGTCGTGATTCTGCTGATCTGGGGATTCTTCACAGTCATCCATCGCGGAGCACAACTTCCCCCGCTGCCCACCCCCTCCAATCTTCACTTCAGCAACGACGCGCTAGGCTTCCTCAAAGGAACGAAGTTTGCCGCCTCACTTGGTCTGTTCGGCGTACTGATGGCGTTCGGCCATTCTGTACTTGCGATGAGCGGCGAGGAGTCGCTCGCCCAGGTCAACCGCGAGATCGAGCATCCGAAGCTAAAGAACCTGAAGCGCGCCGCCCTTGTCATCGCGGTGTATAGCTTCATGTTTACCGGCCTGTGTTCCCTGCTCGCCGTCATGATTATTCCGGATGCGGTTCGCGTCCATGTCTATCGCGACAACCTGATTGCCGGCATGGCAATGAAC
>Ga0207678_10001654_pt1 | contig 20429 bp, 18 predicted proteins | sample KBSC63metaG_FD_184319 | JGI IMG/M metagenome (GOLD analysis project Ga0207678, IMG submission 184319) | Corn rhizosphere microbial communities from Kellogg Biological Station, Michigan, USA - KBS C6-3 metaG (SPAdes) (version 2) | ecosystem: Host-associated > Plants > Roots > Rhizosphere > Soil ... | reverse complement strand
GACGCCGGCAGGCTCCCTCCTGGCCTCGCGCGTGACCGCGCCGCCGGCGTGAATCGGAAACGGCACAACGCTCAGACCTTTGCCTTGACGCTCGTCACGCTCTACGCTTGGGCGTCCGCTTCGCCCTTCGAGTCATAAAAGCTACCGGAATGAGCAAGCACTACGCCCTGGTCATCGACGACGAACGCGACATCCGCGAACTGCTGACCCTGACCCTGGGCCGCATGGACCTGATCGTCGAGACCGCCGCGACCGTCGCCGAAGCGCGCCAGCGCCTGACCGAGCGCCGCTACGCGTTGTGCTTCACCGACATGCGCCTGCCCGACGGCTCCGGCCAGGACATCATCGCGCTGATTGCCGCGCAGTACGCCGAGACGCCCGTCGCGATGATCACCGCCTACGGCAACGTCGACGCCGCCGTCGATGCGCTCAAGGCGGGAGCGTTCGACTTCGTCTCCAAGCCGGTCGACATCAGCGTGCTGCGCCGCCTGGTGCAGACGGCGCTGAAGCTGTCGGAGGAAAAGCGCAGCGAGCAGACCGCGAGCAGTTCCAAGCTGATCGGCGATTCGGCGCCGATGAACGAATTGCGCGCGACGATCGCCAAGGTCGCGCGCAGCCAGGCGCCGGTCTACGTCGCCGGCGAATCCGGCGTCGGCAAGGAACTCGTCGCCCGCCTGATCCACGAACTCGGGCCGCGCGCCGCCGCGCCGTTCGTGCCGGTCAACTGCGGCGCGATTCCGTCCGAGCTGATGGAAAGCGAATTCTTCGGCCACAAGAAGGGCAGCTTCACCGGCGCACATGCCGACAAGGACGGCCTGTTCCATGCGGCACAGGGCGGCACGCTGTTCCTCGACGAAGTGGCCGAACTGCCGATGCACATGCAGGTGAAGCTGCTTCGCGTGATCCAGGAAAAAGCCGTGCGCCCGATCGGCGCGCGCGCCGAGATCGGCGTCGACGTACGCATCCTTTCGGCGACGCACAAGAACCTCGCGCGCCTGGTCGAGCTCGGCTCGTTCCGGCAGGACTTGTTCTACCGCATCAACGTGATCGAACTGCGCGTGCCGCCGCTGCGCGAACGCCGCGAAGACATTCCCAAACTCGCCGGCCGCGTGCTCGAACGCCTCGGCAAGGACTCCGGCGGCCCGACCGCACGCCTGAGCCCGGAAGCGCTGAAGGCACTGCTGTCCTACGATTTCCCCGGCAACGTGCGCGAACTCGAAAACGTGCTCGAACGCGCCGTCGCGCTGTGCGAAAACAACAGCATCAGCGTCGAGGACCTGCGCCTGCTGCCGCGCGAACGCTCGGCGGCCCACTCGGCGGAGACCTGGGCGAACACGCCGACCGGCGCCACGCCCGACTACGGTCCGGCGCGCACATCGCCGCCTGCCGCAGTCGCCGAACCCGACGAGGACGACGAACTGCCCGGCGACCTCGCCGCAGCCGTCGCCGAAACCGAGCGTGCCGCGATCATGAAGGCGCTCGAGGCGACGCGGTGGAATCGGACCGCGGCCGCGAAGCAGCTGGGGTTGACGCTGCGGCAGTTGAGGTATCGGTTGGAGAAGCTGGGGATCGAGTAGACCCGACGCCCCCCCGGACCGCACTCATCCGGAGATGGATCTGGCCGGGCGCGCATCCGCCAAGGTGGATCCGATACAAGGTCGACTCAGCCACGAGTCCGACCCGCAACCATTCGCCGGCAAATAGGCCCTGTCTGGAGATGTAGCTTTCGCATGATGTGCGGAAGTCGCGGTTGCGCGCCCAACTTCACCGTCGATTCGGTATATTCGCGCGCGTTTCCGTCAAGCCAAGGAGTTCGCGCGTGTCGCGTTGGAAAGCAGCCGCCATTCATCTGTCGATCAGCGCGTCGATCGGACTGATCTCGGCTCTCCTTATTTTCGGCGTTTGGTATCCGCCTCCCTACAGCCATGCCGCTGGGGCCGAAGAACTCGTGATCCTGCTGCTCGGCGTTGACGTGGTACTGGGTCCGCTGCTGACCCTGGTCGTCTACCAGCACGGCAAGAAGCTGTTGCGCCTCGATCTGGCCCTCATCGCGACCGTTCAGGCATGCGCTTTTTTTTACGGGATGTCGATCGTCGTGCGGGCGCGTCCCGTATTCATCGTCGGAGCCATCGATACCTTCGCGCTCGTGCAGGCCGCCAACATTGATGCGGGCGATCTCGCGGCCGGCAGCCAACCGGACTACCGATCGCTTCCGTGGACCGGCCCTCGTATCGTCTGCGCCGAGATGCCGACCAGCGTCGAAGAACGAAATGCTCTGGTTTTCGGTGGGGCGGCTGGAAAGGATATCGAGAAATTTCCGAAGTACTACGTGGATTGTGCGAGCCACCCGCAATCCATTCTTCCGCACGCTCAGGCGCTCGACCAGCTCCGGAAGAAACATCCGGAAGCAAACGCATCGATCGACGCTTGGCTGCATGCGCACCAGCGAGCCGAAGCTGATGTCGCCTGGCTGCCATTGACTGCGCCGCGCGCGAACCTCTGCATGCTCATCGAGCGCAATACCGCGAAATCGCTGGGCGTTCTGCCGATTGATCCGTGGTAGCGGCTTTCGGTAACGATTTGAAACGGCCTGCGGGCGCGTAGACACCATTCGTGGCGCGAGAATGGCCAACTTTGAGCCGCCAGCCTCCCTGATTTGTCACACCCTGACAATTTTCGCAGACCCCGTCTGTCAACCTGAGAACGCCGTCTCATCACATTGCGTTCACACGAAAAAACGTGCCGTTCGTCGGGGGCCAGGGGTTTGGCACGGTTGCTGCTACCTCTGTCTCGCGAGCCGCCGATCATCCATCAGGGCGATCGCGGAACAGCGGGCCCGCCTGGCAAGGTTGGCGGCTCTAGGGGCAATCAGATCAATTCAACCATTCATAGGACATCACCATGAAAGCTATCCAGAAGGGTTTCACGCTCATCGAACTCATGATCGTCATCGCGATCATCGCCATCCTGGCCGCCATCGCTCTGCCGGCGTATCAGGACTATCTGGCACGCAGCCAGGTGTCGGAAGCCATGCTGCTGTCGGACGGCGCCAAGACGGCCGTTGCTGAAACGTTTGCAAATACGGGCGTCTTCCCCGGCATCGATAACGCGGCGGCTGGTCTGAAGCCGCCGGCTTCGATCGCGGGCTCGTATGTTTCGAGCGTGACCGTCACTGATGGCACGATCACTGCGCTGATGGGCGGCACGAAGGTCAGCGGCAAGGTCACCGGCGGCGTGGTGGCGTTCAAACCGGCCGACGCGGGTGGCACGATCAAGTGGGATTGCACGTCTGGCGCCGGCACCACCGTGGGACCGACCTACTTGCCGAAGGCGTGCCGTTAAGCATTCTCGGTTTGTTTCAAGCATCATCGAAGGGCCGCTCACGCGGCCCTTCTTTTTTCGTTCGTTGGTTGAATCTTCAGCTCGACAGCGATGAGCCAGTACATGCAACCAGACTCATCCCGGATTGCCGTTGGATCGAAACTGACACCAGCGCTGTCCCTTCTGCTGGGGTTGATCACGGTCGTGATCTATTGGGGAGGTCTTCACGGCGGCTACATTTTCGACGATCAACCCAACCTGGTCGATTCGGCCACCTGGAAGCTGACATCTCTGGATGCGGCTTCGCTACGGAACGCATTGTTTTCGAATGGTTCAGGCGTATCGGGGCGTCCTCTTGCAATGCTCAGCTTCGGGCTGAACCACTACTTCAGTGGAATGGCGCCTTTCCCCTACAAGCTCACGAATCTGGCGCTCCATCTGCTCAATGGCGGATTGGTTTATCTACTTGTGGTCCGCCTCTTGGCGCTGGCTCAGGGGGCTACCCCGCCTGCATCCGGATATCCGATCGGTCGCGCGACCGCTTTGCTGATCGCCGCCATATGGATGCTGCACCCGCTACAGGTATCGACCGTACTGTATGTCGTGCAGCGCATGGAAATCGGCGCATGTACCGGGACGCTGATCGCACTGCTGGCCTATCTTCGAGCACGCCAAGCACAGATGGCAGGCGAGCCGACTTGGTCCTGGTGGATCTTGGCCGCAGTCGCCGCTGCGATCGGACTCGGTTTCAAGGAAACCGCGATCGTCATTCCCGGCTACACGCTATTGCTCGAACTCAGCCTGCTTAGATTCAAGATCAAAGGCGACATACGGTCCACGCCGCTCGCTGCTTCATATGGATTGCTCGTCGCGTCGGCGCTGGTGGCATTCCTGGCCTTCGTATTGCCTCACGCCATGCAATCGAGCGCGTACGCCACGCGCGATTTCAGCGTCGGCGAGCGGCTGCTGACGCAGCTGCGCATACTGCCGATGTACCTCGAGTGGTACCTCCTTCCGGGCCCCTCGAAATTCGTTTTCTACTACGACAACTACGCGATTTCCACGGACTTGCTGCATCCGCTCACGACACTGGCAGGCGCATGCCTACTGGTCGGACTGGCGACTGCGGCTTTCGTGCTACGCAGACGATGGCCGCTCTTCACCCTCGGAATCGGGTGGTTCTTCGTCGCGCACAGTCTGACCAGCAACGTGATACCGCTGGAGCTCGTTTTCGAACACCGCAACTACTTCGCACTGCTGGCGATTCTGCTGGCGCTCGCGCAACCCGCGGCCACGCTTTTCCGCAGGTTCGAGCCCCGTTCGCAATTGCTTGTCAGCATGGCTCTCACAGCACTTGTCGCCAGCTTGTGCGTCGTCCAGGTCAATGTCTGGGCGAATCCGGTCAACCAAGCCGTGTTCTTTTCGACACACAACGCGACATCGGAGCGGGCGGCGTATCAATTGGGTTTGTTGTACTGGCAATTGGCCAATGGTGACCCTGCATCACAGAATTGGCCCAATGCCGAGCAGGCCTTCGCACGTGCAGCCGCCATTCCCGGCAGTTCCGTGCTCGGACTCAATGGGATGATCATGATGCACGCGTCCGATCCAGCCTCTGTCGACGCAGCAACATGGTCGGGATACCGGACGAAGTTGATCGGGCGGAGCATCGACGCGCAAGGCATCAGTTCAATCGCGCAGATCGTCACCTGCCGTATCAAGGAAGAATGCCATTTCGACGACAACGAACTATTCAAGACGCTGCTCGCCGTATTCAACGCCAATCCGAGCTCCGCGGTCGTCGCCACGCAATACGCATCGTTCGCGTTCTCTGTCATGCACGACGAGGAACTCGGCTTGGAGCTCGCAAAGAAGGCCGCGCAACTCGAACCGAATTCACTGCAATACCAGGCCAATCTCGGAGTCTTCTACGCGCTGTCCGGCGACAAGGAGGAAGCGGCGAAGATCTTGCGGGCCCTGAAGCAAAAAGACCTGCGCGAACGCTACAAGGAGACGTGGGGAAAACTAGAGCTTCTGCTGCAGGAAAATGAATGATGCGCGTGATGATGGTGAGTACCTCGTATCCTCGCGACGCATCCGACTGGCGCGGCGTCTTCATCCGCCATCTCGTCAATGCCATGGCGAGGGACCCGGCTATTGACCTGTCGCTCTGGGCGCCGCCGGGGGAACTGCCGGCAAATGTCGAACCGCTCGCGAGTCCACCGGACTCCCTGTGGCTCGGCGACCTCATGGAAGCAGGCGGGATTGCGCATTTGATGCGGTCCGGCGGAATCCGCGGATTACTCTCGCCTCTGAAGCTGTTGAACCTGCTGCGCAACGCCTACCGACGCAGTGCCGTACCCGACGTCTACCATGTGAACTGGCTGCAGAATGCCGTCGTGATCCCCGGAAACGGTAAGCCCTTGTTGGCGACGGTGCTCGGCACCGACATGCAGCTTCTGAAACTTCCGGGCATGACGCATGCACTTCGTCGCGTGTTTCGCAGCCGTCGATCGGTGATCTGCCCGAATGCACGCTGGATGGTGCCGGAGTTGGAAACAAGATTCGGCGATGTCGCGCGGGTCCAGTTCGTGCCTTTCGGAATCGAACCTCGATGGTTCGACATCCAACGCCAGCCATCTGCAATTACCGGAAAGGCATGGGCATGCGTATCACGAGTTACTCACGGCAAGATCGGTACGCTCTTCGATTGGGGCGAGCCATACTTCTCTGGCGGACAGCGCGAGCTCCACCTGTTTGGTCCGATGCAGGAGAGCATGCAGATACCCGATTGGGTGCACTACCATGGTGCGGCGACCGCCGATACGCTTTGTAATGATTGGTTTCCGAAGATCCAAGGACTGATCACACTCAGTCAGCACGCGGAGGGGCGCCCCCAGGTCATGCTCGAGGCGATGGCTGCGGGCGTGCCCATCATCGCTTCTCGAATTTCGGCGCACCAGGATATGCTCGAACATCAGGTCACTGGCTGGCTTTGTCCAGACAAGACTACGGTAGGTTCTGCGCTTGCGGCGTTGGAAACAGAGTCAAACAATCGTGAGATGGGACAGCGCGCAAGAACCGTTGTCCGCGCTGAAGTCGGAACCTGGGAGGACTGTGTAGCCCGTTATTCCGATTTGTACGATGCGCTGTCGAGTTAGACGCCTCGGCACAGAAGAGGCAAGACGCGCCCAGGATACGAAGCCCAATCTCGTCCAGCGAACGACCTAGCGAGACCTAGAAATGCCTGCTGCAATGCCCGCCGAATCCGCCAAGCCGACCGTTCCTTGCGCCGCCTGCGCGGGTCAAGCACATGCGGACGAAGCCGTACGTCCTCATCACGCGCCCCACAACGACCAGACATACGATCTGCAACGCTGTCCGGTTTGCGGTCTGCAATTCTGGTGGCCGCTGAAGGCGGACCCAAGCGTCTATGAGACCGAGGGCTTCGAGGCTTACGTCGATTACCATTCCGGTGCCCGTCCCTTCCCGCGATGGTCGGAACCGCTTTTTCACTCGCTGAACGGTTCCGGCACAGCGCTCGATATCGGGTGTGGAGATGGTGCGGTACTGAGCCGTCTCGCCGCAGCAGGCTTCGACCCTCACGGCATCGATCTCGATACCAAAAGTGTGCGTGTTGCGCGCGAGAAATTCGGCCTCAGAAATGTCACAGCGCGCACGCTCGACGACTACGCGGCCGAATGTGCCAGAACGGGCATACGCTTCGACTTAATCACATTTTTCGAAGTTTTGGAGCATCAGGACTCTCCCCGCGGCTTCCTGTCGCAGGTCGCAGCTCTCGGCAATGAGGGCTGCTCGATCGCCGGGAGTGTTCCGAACCGCGACCGCTTTCTTGCACGGCTCGATCGCCGACTCAGTGATGGCGATTTGCCCCCACATCATTTCCTTTGGTTCTCGGAAAATTCCCTGGCTAGCCTCCTCACGCATGCTGGGTTCGAAGAAGTATCGATTTCGAAAGTCGGTGCATTGCCTTTCAGCTCGATCGTCACGAAATTGCGGGCGATCGTTGCTCGGAAGGCAAGTTCATGGCCGATTCAAATGCGTTGGGTGAGCAAGTTCTTGGAATTGATGACCCCCCTGTTGGCCATCGTTCCATGGGTCGGCATGCGCGCAGCGCCGTCCCATCTCTTCTTCAAGTGCCGGACTGCGACCAAGTCTACGGCTTGAGGTCGGCGCCGCCGAAGCTCTTCACGTCAACGCGACAAGCATTGCGTGGGGTCCGAGCAAAGGACGCCCGAGCGAACAATATCGCTCAGTTTCGGCGCGGCGCGAACGGCGCAAATATCAGCCCCATTACCAGATCTACCGCGAGCAGGCTTGCCCTGCCGACGATTGCCATCAATGCCACCGCATCAGCAGGAAAATCTTTCGCCAGCCACGCAAAAGCCAGCTCTCGGACCCCGAGCCCGGATGGCGTCAACAATGAAATATACCCAACGAACCAAGCGAGCATGTAATAGGCGCACAGCTGCATGCCATCGAGCGCACCGAGCGCAGGATAGGACAAGCCATTCAGTAGCCAAGAAAAATAGTAAAGCATCCAGCCGGAACAGAAAAAAGCGAATAACCGAAGACGATCGGAGGCCGGCATCTCCGCAAATGCAGTGCAGACTTTCCGAACGAACCTGCCCACTGCCCCAGGAAGCTTTCCGGCGAAGCGGATGAACGTCTCAGAAGAAACGACCCGCCATCCGCCGAAATATCCCACAACGCCAATCGCTCCGGTCAAAGCCCCCCATTTTTGCGCCGCCGACAGGCCCAGAACCACGAATGCACCCCACAGTGCGAAGTACGTAGACATCAGTACATGAGCAAGATTTATCAGGACCCAGTCGACCAACCTGCTGTTCGACTGTGCGCCCGCCCATTGATAGCCCAATCCCCACACCCGCCCAGGCAAGTGCTTCAATAGTTGAGCTGTGAAATACAGATGAGCAAGCTGCCGTTTCGGCAAGCTCGAGACGCGTCTCGCTCGTGCCAACGTCGCGAATGCCTCGAAAATTAGATACGAGGAAAGCATGGCGAGGAGCATACCCGCCGCCAGCGGTACGATCCCGATCTGCGCCCTGCGATCAACCAGCGTAGACCATGCCCCCGAAAACAGCCAAATGACCCACGCCGACGACGCGATCGTGACGATAGCGGCCAAACCTTTCCAAGCAGGATGCGAACGCCAGCGACGCCTTTCAGACGCAGATTCAGGCGATGGCATCAAGTGACGCCGCCATTGTGCATTTGAGTTTCCTCATCTCCCGCCGACCTCTTCCAAAGCAGCCATATGTAGCCGGGGAAAATACCCGGCATGACTTTCAGCAATGTTCGCGCGACGCCGCGCTGCACGCTGCTGCCGAACATATACTCTGCGGCATATCTTTCAGGATTGGCGAGTATTTTTTCAGTGTAGTCTTCGACACGAAAGCAAAACACCATTTTTCGCAAGGATGCGTATCCAAGATGGCGTTCGTAGTAGGCATCGCCCCTCCCCAACAGACGAAGATAGCGATCGGCGAGCCCCTTCGGCAGCCAGGAGAGGAACGGCAGCTTGTAGTGCCGTTCGATCAGGGCCCAGCGGTTCGTAGCGGCGAAGTAACATACCCCTCCCGGACGCAACACGCGATCGATCTCCTCGATCATGCGTTTTGAATCTGGGACATGCTCGTAGACTTGCGAGCAAATGACTACATCGAAGCTCTGGTCGGCAAAAGAGAGGTTCATGGCGTCGTCCAAACGAAACTCGACATTCGACGCGCGGCGATTCGACATTGCCGTCGCTATCGCTGGCTCGTCGATATCGACCCCCGTCACGGCGCTCACATGAGGCGCAAGATACTCGTCGATGATGCCCGTGGAACATCCGAGATTGAGCAATCTTGCGTTCGCGAAGCGACCGCCCATCGCCTCGGTCAATACCTCGACCATAGTCGCGGCTTTGCGTTGGCGATCGTCCACTGCATGCATGGACTCGTAGGAGAGGGAGAAGTCGCGCTGATAGCCCCTGGACATCTGGATACATCTCGTTCTGTGAGATCTTTCAATGAATGTTTCGAATCACGACTTTCCCGGCCCCGCCGAGCTCGGTGCTTTCGATGCCGCCAAACGATACCCCACCGTAATGGCGTCCCAGGATGGAAGCAGACGCCCCAGCGCCCAGGCGCCAAGGTTGATTACGACAATGGCGACGAGCGACAGCGGCGCGAAAACGACAGCGGGACTGTGTGTACGGAAGGCTCTCAATGTCATTCCGCCGACAGCAAGACATGCAATCAGTCCCGCGGTCTCTGCGGATCCCAAAACGGGAGTCAGCACGTCGACTTTCAGACCTGCCTCCTCCACATCCCGGGCGAGACCATGGACAGTCAGCCTTTGATAATCATGCGGAGAATCATGGATCGGATACAGAAACGGCATGCTCAGCAGCAGACGGCCCTGCGGGCGCAGTATCCGAGCGATTTCGCCCAACGCGGCCTGAGGCGCACGCAGATGTTCCAACACCTCAAGTATGACTACCGTATCAAATGATTCGTCGACTAGAGGCAATCGGCTTGCGTCCGCGAATATGTGTGGCGACGCGCCGTACATGACCTGCCCGGTGGGGGGATAGTCCAATCCCACGTAGTCGCCATCTGCAGGCAAACACTTCTCCACCCAGCGGTCCGCGCATCCAATGTCGAGAACACGACCGGTAGCGTGGCCCGCGATCCACCGCGCGGCGCCCCCCTTGCCCCCGAGCAGCCATTGAGGGTGCGCTGGCGTCCTTCTGATGAGTGCGATCAGCTTTCCCCGGAAATTGCTGCGCACGCTCAGTTCCGCTCATTCCTGGCATACGACAGAGCGGTGATTTGCTCGGAAATAAGCCCGATCAGGAAAATAATCACCGACGCGCTGAACAGCAAGACACTCATATTCGTCAGGCGATGGACGGTGATGAACGTATAGAGGTAGTAGCCAAGCCCAAGCAAGAAGAATGCGATGCTGGCCGGTACAAATAGCTTGAGGGGAGAGTACAACGTGGCTATCTTGAATATGATCAACAAGAAACGCACCCCATCGCGCAGCGGCCTGATGTGACTTTTGCCCACGCGCTTGGCGACGGGGATCGGCTCGTAGGCGACAGCATATGCGCTGCGGAAGAACGCCATGGTGATGGTGGTGGGATACGAGAAACCATTCGGCAACAAGTGCAGGAATTCGCGAAACTTGTCGGCCCGGACGGCGCGGAATCCCGAAGTAAGATCCTTCACATCAAAGCCCGTCATTGCACTGGCCAGGCGGTTGTACAAGGCATTTGCGGCCCCGCGGCCGACTCCGGCCTGACTGGACCAGCTGCGTGCACCGACCACCATATCCAGTCCGTCCGTCTCGAGGCGGCGACAAAGTTGGTCGATCAGCGCGGGGGAATGCTGTCCGTCGGCGTCCATGAAGATAAGAATGTCGCCTGCCGCCTCGCGCGCACCGCGCTTGATCGCGGCGCCGTTGCCCATGGAGTAAGGCTGTCTGAGGAGCTTGATCCCATGCAGTGAGCAAAGGCGCGCCGTGTCGTCGGTCGAGCCGTCGTCGACTACGAGTATTTCGGCGTCCGGCTGCGAAGATCTCAGCTTCGGCAGCAGATCGGTGAGCGCCGGGGCTTCGTTTTTAGCGGGCAGAACGATGCTCAACATGCGGGTGCGGCCAAGGTCGGTGCTATAGCCGGCTATACTGCCCGGCAGGCGGGATTGGGGCAATCGGGAACGGCCGCGGGGCAGCGTGAGCGGGATGCAGGTACCGAACCTTCGTCAGCCGGGCATCACCCAAAGGCCGTGCGAAGGCGCCAGCGTGCCGGTCTGAGGAGCAATCGTCACAATCGTGGCACTGTATTTGCTGAAATTTCTGCCAAAATTCGAACGGCCCGGCCTCCTCGACAGGTGATGCAAATGAACGCGGTACCGCTTCCTGGCTTATCCGGCATAGCCCGTCGACTCGTCAACGACGGCGTGATGGCAGAAAACGATGCGAGGAAAGCGATCGACGATGCGCAGCGTCAGAAGATCCCCCTTGGCGCGTGGCTCATCGAGAACGGCCTGGTATCGAGCCTACAGGTGACTTTGGCTTCCTCATCCGAGTTCGGCATGCCCATGCTCGATGTTGAGGCCCTGGACCTGACCCAGTTGCCGATGAAGCTGGTGCGCGAGGACCTGATCACGAAGCACCGGGCCTTGCCGTTGTTCAAGCGCGGCAATCGGCTGTTTCTCGGAGTGTCGGACCCCACGAACCTGCGCGCACTGGACGAGATCAAGTTTCAAGCCAATCACCTGATCGAACCCATCCTGGTCGATCCTACTCAGCTTGATCGTGCGATCGAATTGGCCTTCAACGCCAGCAACGCGACGATTGCGAATCTCGACGATACGGAAGGCCTCGAGAATCTCGATCTTGGCGCGATCGATGACGATGGCGAGTCGACTGGCGTCGACGCCTCGAGCACAGACGATGCCCCTGTCGTCAAGTTCGTCAACAAGGTGCTGATCGATGCGATCAAGCGCGGAGCTTCTGATATCCATTTCGAACCGTACGAGTCTGCCTATAGGGTGCGATTCCGCATGGACGGAATGTTGCGGGCGGTTGCATCCCCGCCCGTAAAGCTGAACCCGCGCATCTCCTCTCGCCTGAAGGTGATGAGCGGTCTCGACATCGCCGAACGCCGCGTTCCACAAGACGGGCGCATCAAGCTCAACCTTTCCAAGACCAAGGCGATCGACTTTCGCGTGAGCACTTGCCCGACGCTGTTCGGCGAGAAGATCGTGCTTCGCATCCTCGATGCCTCCGCCGCGAAGATGGGTATCGAAAAGCTCGGCTACGAGGACGATCAAAAAAAGCTGTTCCTCGATGCGATCGAAAAGCCCTACGGCATGGTGCTCGTGACAGGCCCGACGGGCTCGGGCAAGACGGTGTCGCTGTACACGGCCTTGAACATCCTCAATACCGAAGGACGCAACATTTCCACGGTCGAGGACCCGGTCGAGATTCGCCTGCCAGGCGTGAACCAGGTACAGCAGAACGTCAAGCGAGGCATGACATTTGCCGCAGCCCTTCGGTCGTTCCTGCGCCAGGATCCGGATGTGATCATGGTTGGCGAGATTCGCGACCTGGAGACGGCCGAAATCGGCATCAAGGCCGCGCAGACCGGCCACATGGTGCTGTCGACCCTGCATACGAACGACGCGTCGCAGACAATTTCGCGCCTCATGAATATGGGCATTGCCCCCTACAACATCACTTCTTCGGTGACCCTCGTGATCGCGCAGCGTCTCGCGCGGCGCCTCCACGAATGCAAGAAACCGATCGATTTGCCGCCTTCTGCGCTCCTTGCCGAGGGGTTCACGCAGGCAGATATCGACGCTGGTTTGCAAATTTTCGACGCAGTCGGCTGTTCCAGCTGCAATGAAGGGTATAAAGGGCGTACGGGGATATACCAAGTGATGCCGATGACCGAGGCGATCCAAAAGATCATCCTCGCCGGCGGAAGCGCCCTGCAGATCGCGGAACAGGCCCGTAATGAGGGCATTCGCGACCTGCGGGCATCCGCACTGCTCAAAGTCAAGCAAGGCATTCTCGGCCTCGCCGAAATCAACCGCGTCACCAAGGACTAAGCCATGGCCACCGCAACCGCCGCCCTCAAGGCGAAAGCCGCGACGACCCAGCTCGGCAAACAGCGAGCGAAGATCAGCGAACTGCAGACCTTCACATGGGTTGGTCTCGACAGACGCGGCGTGAAGATCAAGGGCGAGCAGCAGAGCAAGAACGCGAGCCTGGTCAAGGCCGAGCTGCGCAAGCAGGGCATCAATCCGCAGTCCGTAAAGGCCAAGGCCAAACCGCTGTTCGGCAAAGCCGGCAAGTCGATCAAGGGTCGCGATATAGCTGTATTCAGCCGGCAGCTCGCCACCATGATGGCGGCGGGCGTGCCGATGGTTCAAGGACTCGAAATCGTCGCCGGCGGGCAGAGCAATCCCCGCATGAAGGACATGCTTACCGATATCAAGACCGAGATCGAAGGCGGCTCTTCGCTCAACGAAGCACTCGGCAAGCACCCCACCCATTTCGACGAACTGTTCACCAATCTTGTCCGCGCCGGCGAGAGTGCAGGCGTGCTGGATACCGTTCTCGACACGATCGCCACGTACAAGGAAAACATCGAGAACATCAAAGGCAAGATCAAGAAAGCGATGTTCTACCCGGCAGCCGTGCTCTCGGTTGCCGTAATCGTATCGTGCATCCTGCTGATCTTCGTAATCCCGCAATTTGAATCCGTCTTCAGGAATTTCGGCGCCGATCTCCCTGCCTTCACGCAGATGCTCGTGAACATGTCGCGTTTCATGGTGTCGTACTGGTGGCTGATGCTGGGCATCTTCGTAGGTGTCGTCGTGGCCTTGATGATGCTGTACAAGCGTTCGGAACGCTTCCAGCACTTCGTCGGGCGAATGATGCTCAAGTTGCCAGTGATCGGAATGATCCTTCGGCAATCCGCGATTGCCCGTTTCGCGCGCACCTTGGGCGTGACGTTCCGAGCTGGCGTGCCTCTCGTCGAAGCACTCGACTCCGTCGCGAATGCCACCGGCAGCGTCGTCTACAACGACGGAGTCAAACGCATACGCGAGGATGTGGCGGTCGGCCACCAATTGCAGCTGGCCATGCGACAGACAAGCCTTTTCCCCAATATGGTCGTGCAGATGGTCGCAATCGGCGAAGAAGCGGGCGCACTCGACAAGATGCTCTTCAAGGTCGCCGAGTTCTACGAAACCGAGGTCAACAATGCAGTCGATGCATTGTCCAGCCTGCTTGAACCCATGATCATGGTCATCATCGGCGTAGTCGTCGGCGGCATGGTCGTCGGCATGTACTTGCCGATCTTCAAGCTCGGTGCCGTGGTCGGCTAGCCAGGCATTCCAGGTATTTCCTGATGGGGGCGGCAATGCCGCGATCGTGGATTCCACTGTCATCGATTCGAATCCACTGCTGCGGCTGCGCTGCTCCTACAGGAATGTCTTCGCATGATCGATTTCAACTGGCTGCGCGCACCGACATTGCTGATCCCTCTCGCGGGTTTGCTCGGCCTCCTCGTCGGCAGCTTCCTCAATGTCGTGATCCTGCGCCTGCCGCGTCGCCTCGAACACGAGTGGCGCAGTCAGGCGCGTGAGCTGCTCGCGTCCGAGTCGGAACACGAAGCAGCGGTTGCCGACGAAGCGGCCCCTCCCGACCTCGTCTTCACCGGCTCGCATTGCCCGCACTGCAAGCATGCGCTGTCGCCGTTCGACAATATTCCTCTGCTGAGCTGGCTCGCCCTGCGCGGTCGCTGTCGCTATTGCAAGACGCCGATCTCCTGGCAGTACCCGCTGGTCGAGTTGCTGACCGCGCTCGCATCCATGGCGGTCGCCTGGAAGTTCGGCTATGGCTGGCCGCTGGCGGCCGGGCTCGTGTTCACGTGGATTCTCGTCGCCGCTTCCGGCATCGACGTGCGCACGCAGCTGCTGCCTGACCAGTTGACGCTGCCCCTGCTCTGGCTCGGATTGCTGATTTCGCTGGTGCCGCTGTTCGTTGTCCCGCCGACAGCGATCGTCGGCGCGGCGATCGGCTATCTCAGCCTGTGGTCCGTCTACTGGCTGTTCAAACTGCAGACCGGCAAGGAAGGCATGGGCTACGGCGACTTCAAGCTGCTGGGTGCGCTCGGCGCCTGGATGGGCGCGATGAGCCTGCTGCCGATCATCCTGCTCTCCTCGCTGATCGGCGCGATCGTCGGCGGCACCGCGCTCGCGTTGCGCGGCAAGGACCGCAGCACGCCGATCCCGTTCGGCCCCTTCATCGCTGCTGCGGGATGGGCATGGTTCGTGTTCGGGGATTGGCTGGGGGCGTTCTATGCCAGGCTGTTCGGGCTGGCCTGATGGACGATCGAGCACGGCGATACGCTTGACGCCATTGCTGCAGTGACACTTCCATGGACCGATTGCCCTTCATCGTCGCCTTGACCGGCGGCATCGCCAGCGGCAAGAGCGCGATCGCCGACCGCTTCGCGGTACTCGGCGCCAGCGTACTCGATGCCGATCTCGTCGCGCGCGAGCTGGTGCTTCCCGGCAACCCGGCGCTGGCCGAGATCGTCGAGGGCTTCGGAGCGGACGTGCTCGATGCGAACGGTGCACTCGATCGCGGTGCGATGCGCGCGCGGGTATTCGCCGATGCCGACGCGCGACGCCGGCTCGAGGCGATCCTGCATCCGCGCATCCGCGCGACACTGCGCGAACGCGCGCGCGCCGCGGAAGGTCCTTATGTCCTGCTGGTGATCCCGCTGCTGGCCGAGAGCGGTCGCTACGACTGGGTCGATCGCGTGCTGGTCGTCGACACGCCGCGCGAAGTGCAGCGTCAGCGCCTGCTCGCCCGCGATGGCATCACCGAAGAGCTCGCCGATTCGATGATCGATGCGCAGGCGTCGCGCGAACGGCGCCTGGCGCTGGCCGACGACGTGATCGTCAACGACGCCACGCTGGCCGATACGCAGGCGGGAATCGCCGCGCTCCACGCCCACTACGTATCGTTGGGGCGCGACCGGCGCGTCCGTTGAACGCCTCGCCTCGGCCGAGGAAGCGCCGAGAGACGAAAGCAGCCGTTCTACCGTTGCCGATCCGTCGCGCGGTCACTGGAGCTCAACGCGAATCCGATACCCGCCAGCACCGCATCGGCTGCCACCGTCAGCAGCCGATAGACGAGCGCCAGCGCCAGCGCCTCGGGCTCACCCAAAACCGGACCGAGACCGAGCGCCAGGACCGCTTCGCGCAAACCGAGTCCTGCCGGCGCGCCCGGCACGACGTAGCCTGCCGCCCACGCGAGCGACAACCAGCCGCACCACGCGCCGAGCGGCATCGCCTCGGACTGAGTGCAAAGCGAACGCAAGGCAAACGCGGCGAGCAGGAAGAAGAACATGTCCAGGCCCGCTACGCCAACCAATGCCCCGCCGGACCGCCGCGCGCCCATCGCGGCAGAGCCGAAGCGATGCGCATTGGATGCGACGAGGAAAATCGCGAAGCCGGCGAGCGGCGGCGCGATCCAGACGAGATCGTGCGCCCAGGGCAACTTCGCGGCGACCCGCGGATCGGCCGCGACGCCGAGTGCCAAGAGTGCCGCAACGCCGATCAGCAGCAGCGATTCCAGCGCCAGCGCTGCGCCGAGCGCGGCATGCCCCACGCCCTGTCGATGTGCGGCAATGTGGCGATAGGCGAAATGGAACACGTTGCCGGGCAGGTATTTCGCAAGCTGCGAACGCAGATGGGCGACGACCAGGGGCCTGGCATGCAGGGCACTGCCCGACGCGGCACGAACGAGCAGCGCCCACGCGAGAGCGAGCGCCAGTGCGCCGACGACGTACGTCGCCAGCGCCACGGCAAATTGAACGGGGGAGACCTGCGCAAGCCGATCGCCCAACTCGGCGCCGAGGGCGGCGCCGCGCTTCAACAGCAAGGCAAGCGCCAGCGCGCAAAGCGAGGCCCCTGCGATGCCGGCTGCGCGCTTCCAGGCCGCCGCGTTCAGCGCAGGCGGCACAGCGCCATGGTCCACGGCAGCGGCGCACGCATCTCGATCACGTCGAATCGGCGCCGGAGCAATCGCAGGAAACCTTCGCTGCTCCAGTGATTGAGATGCCCCGGGGTGTTGCCGAGCGCGCCGAGATACTTGCCGCGCGCCATGTTCAGTACGCGCCACAACGGCTCGCGCGGCACGCTGGCGAGCAGATAGGGGCGAGCCAGTTCCGCCAGGATGTCGACGCCGCGCGCGGAATCGTCGAGGTGCTCCAGAACCTCGCAGCACACGACCAACGGCGCCGCTTCCGCCCGCGTATCGATGGTTTCGATCGATTGCGCCCAGAACGCCGCCTCGATCTCGGCTTCGCGCGCTCGCACACGTGCCTCCTCGACGATCTCCGGCGAGATGTCGCAGCCGCGCATGCGAAAGCCGCGCCGCGCGAGACGAATCGAGAGCTCACCTTCGCCACAGCCGATCTCGAGGGCGGCCGATACCGGCACTTGCGCCGCGAGCGCATCGAACGCGCCGAGAAAACCCTGCATCAAGCGCCGCGCAATCGGGTTCGCGGTCCGGTACTTGTCGTAGTAGTTTCCGGCCGGTTGAGGTGCCGCGGTCATGCCGCAGGATCCTTCGCTCGCGTATCGACGGCGGCGGACACGCCTCGAGCGGAATCTTCCAGCTGGCGCAGCCGCCAGTCGATGCCTTCGAGCAAGCGGCGGTTGACCGCCTGCAGATCTGCAACGAAGCCCAATAAGAATGCGATGAGTCCAATCGTCACCGATGCTGCGGCGAGCACGGCGGACTGAATATGACCGGCGCCTTCACCGAGGAATCGATGGAAGAGATACCAGCCGCCGGTAACTCCTCCCATCAGAAGGAAGAACAGGGCGATCAACCAGAAAAACGTCAGCGGCTTATAGGTCGCGAAGATGCGCACGATCGTCGACGCCGAGCGCCAGACGTAGCGCCCGATGCTCTTGACCAGACGCGACGGGCGCAAGTCCGGGTTCGTGCGGATCGGCACCGACAGCACGCGGATGTTGCTGTGGCCGGCCTGGATGATCGTTTCCAGCGTGTACGTGTAGGAGCTGAACACATTGAGCCGCTGCGCGGCTTCGCGCGTGAAGGCGCGAAACCCGCTTGGAGCGTCTACGACTTCGGTGTTGCTGGCCAGACGCACAACGGAACTGCCGAGTCCCTGGAGTTGCTTCTTGAGCCAAGAGAAATGTTCGGTTTCAGCAATCGGACGCGCGCCGATGACCATCTCGGCGCGTCCCTCGACGATCGGCCTCACCAAGGTTTCGATATCGCGCGCGTCGTACTGGTTGTCGGCGTCGGTGTTCACGATGATGTCGGCGCCTCTCTTGATCGCAGCGCCCAAACCAGTCATGAAGGCTGCAGCGAGGCCGCGATTGACTGGGTGACGCACGATGTGATCGGCACCCAGGGACTTGGCCACAGCAGCGGTGCCGTCAGCTGATCCATCGTCGATGATCAACCATTCGACCACGTCGCATCCGTCCACCCGCCGCGGCAATTGCGGGATCGCATGAGGCAACGACTCGGCTTCGTTGTAGCAGGGAATCTGGATGACCAGTTTCATACGGCGGCGTTCATCCCCGGAGCGGCTCGGCATGATAGCGAAGCCAGATCAACTCCGCGCAATGGCTACGCGCTCCACAGCGCCCGAATCGCTGCCACGCCCTGCGCTCCGCTCACCTGCGCGGCGTCGATGTCGTCGATCTCCAGCCCGCCCAGCGCGTAGACCGGCACGGCGCTCGCGGCGACCAGATCGGCGAAGCGCTCCCAGCCGAGCGTCGGCGCGTCTTCGTGGCTGGCCGTCGGAAATACCGGCCCCAGCGTGGCGAAGTCGGCTCCGATGCGCGCGGCGTGGACGAGTTCGCCGGCGTCGTGGCACGACACTCCGACCCAGCGGTCGGCCGGCAGCGGCCGCTGCACCAAGGTCGCCGCGGCGGCGGCCGGCAGGTGCACGCCGTCGAGGCCGAGCACGGCAGCGAGTTTCCAATCGGCATTCAGCAGCAGCTGGGCGCCGTAGCTGCGGCACAGATTGCGCGAAGTCCGCGCGAGACGCGCAAGGCGATCGCTCGGCCAGCCCGGCAGGCGCAGCTGGATCAGGCGCACGCCCTTGCGGCAGGCGCGCTCGATGCCGCGCTCGATCGTGTCCGCCTCTTCCGGCGGCAGCGCCGGCGTGATCAGGTAACGGTCCGGGAGACGCAAGGCAACGATCGCCGGGCGATCGGCCGGCGGCATCTCGATGCGTTCGAGGTCGGCCTGCTCGACCCACGTCAGGCGCTGGCCTTCGCGCGCCTGCGGCGTGCCGCTGTAGGCGGCGACCTGCCAGACATCGAGCAGGATGCGCTTGTCGCCATAATCGTGCGGAACGGCGATCAGCGGGCGCGCGGACTCGACGACGACGCCGATCTCCTCGCGCAGTTCGCGCGCGAGCGCGTCGATCGGCAGTTCGCCCTCCTCGCACTTGCCGCCGGGAAATTCCCACAGCCCCGCCAGATGCTTGCCGGGCGGCCGCTGCGCGAGCAGGACGCGCCCCTGCCCGTCGCGCAGGACGCCAGCGACGACGTGGATCGCGCCCGTCGTCACGCTCGCCGCTTCCAAAAAAGAGTGTTCCCGAGCGGCCCTCGCGTCGAAACGGAGGGCGCGGGAGCGATCATCCGATCTTGCCGTGGCACTGCTTGTACTTCTTGCCCGAGCCGCACGGACACGGGTCGTTGCGGCCGACCTTCGGCGCATCGCGATGCACCGTCGACTGCACGGCCGGCATCTGCGGCAGCGGTTCCGACTCGCCGTCGGCAGGCAGCGCACCGGCGGCGAAACCGGCGGCTTCGGCGTGCTGGAACTGCATCGAGCGCGCCTGCGCCTCGGCCTGGCGGCGCTGCTGCTCCTCCATCGCCTCGACTTCGTCCTCGTTGCGGATGCGCACGCGCGCGAGCAACTGGACGACCTCGTGCTTGATGCGACCGAGCATCGCCTCGAACAGTTCGAACGCCTCGCGCTTGAACTCCTGCTTCGGCTGCTTCTGCGCGTAGCCGCGCAGATAGATGCCCTGGCGCAGGTAGTCCATGCTGGACAGGTGTTCCTTCCAACCGTTGTCGAGCACGGACAACATCACGTGCTTCTCCAGGCCGCGCATGACCTCGGAGCCGAGCATCGCTTCCTTCTCGCGGAAGAGGCGATCGGCACTTTCGAGCACGCGATCGAGCACGCCGTTCGCATCGACTTCGTTCTGCTCGTCGAGCCACTGCCGGAGGTTCATCTGCAGGCCGAATTCCGAAGCGAGCTCGGCTTCCAGGCCGGCGATGTTCCACTGCTCGTCGACCGAATCGTGCGGCACGTAGCGGCGCACGAGATCGGTGAAGACGTCCTGGCGGATGCTCTCGATCGTCTCGTGGACGTTTTCGCTGTCGAGCAGTTCGTTGCGCTGCTGGTAGATCACCTTGCGCTGGTCGTTGGCGGTGTCGTCGAACTCGAGCAGGTGCTTGCGGATGTCGAAGTTGTGCGCCTCGACCTTG
>Ga0207678_10001651_pt1 | contig 20438 bp, 22 predicted proteins | sample KBSC63metaG_FD_184319 | JGI IMG/M metagenome (GOLD analysis project Ga0207678, IMG submission 184319) | Corn rhizosphere microbial communities from Kellogg Biological Station, Michigan, USA - KBS C6-3 metaG (SPAdes) (version 2) | ecosystem: Host-associated > Plants > Roots > Rhizosphere > Soil ... | reverse complement strand
GACCGAAGCACCGCCGGTCACGACCACCACATCCGCGGTTTCGAGTGCCCGGGCAGCCACGGATCGCATTGAAGGAAGCTCGTCGCGCAGTCGCGCGCGACCCGAGCCTTGGGCTCCCCATTGCTCGGCCAGCGCCGCCACTCCAAAGGAAACGCTTTCCGGTATTGCGTCGGCCCTGTTTCCGGCCGTCCCGGGCTCCGCGAGCTCGTCCCCCGTGCTGAGAATGTGCAGCCGCGGTCGGCGATGGACTTCTACCCCTGAAATATCCGCGCCCGCCGCAGCGACGATCCCGCGCGGGTCGAGCACGCGTCCGGAGGCAAGCAGTTCGTCACCGGATTGGAAGTCACTCCCCCGCTTGCGGATGTGTGGGGCGCGCCCGGGATCGTCTTCAACGATGGCGATCTCGGCGTCGCGCCGGACATTCTCCTGGATGACGACGCGGTCCGCCCCGGAGGGCACCGGCGCGCCGGTGAAGATGCGCGCGCAGGTGCCTGGCGCCACGGTCCCGTCCCAGGCTTTGCCGGCGAAGGATTCGCCGATGACCTTCAGCGAAACGGGATAATTCGAAAGGTCCGCCTCGCGGACCGCATAGCCGTCCATTGCGGACACATCCGAGCGCGGTGAATCGATCTGCGCGACGACTGGTCGGGCAAGCACCCGGCCGGGGGCGTCGGCTATTGCGACCATCTCGCTGCCAAGCGGCTTTGCAACCGAGCGGATGAGCTCGATCGCTTCGTCGAAGTTGATCATCTGCCGTGCCAGTCGCCGGACTTCCCGCCGGTCTTGGACGTCACCTCGATCCCGCCGACGATCATCGTTCGGTCCACTGCCTTGAGCATATCGAACAACGTGAGGCAGGCGACGGAAACGGCGGTGAGCGCTTCCATCTCGACTCCGGTCACAGCGTTGGTGCGGACTTCCGACGCAACGCGGAAGCCGGGCAGGTTGTCGTCGATTTGGACACGCACCTCGACCTTGGTGAGCGGCAGCGGATGGCACAGCGGGATCAGCTCGGCGGTGCGCTTGGCCCCCATGATGCCCGCCAGCTCCGCGGTCTGGATAACCGAACCCTTGGGCGCGATTCCGGCACGCACCTGCTCGAGCGTCTGCAACTTGCAGGTCAGGGTTCCCGCAGCGGTCGCGGTCCGGGCGGTCGCGTCCTTGTCCGATACATCGACCATTCGCGCCCGGCCGCTTTCGTCGAGATGCGTCAAGCGGCTCATGCGCAAAGATGTCTCAGGCGCGGAACCTGACCGGCGAGGGAGCACGGGCGGTAGCGGCTGTCGAGTTCATATTTTAGCACAAGATCCCAACCGTCGCGGCAGGCGCCCGTCGATCCGGGGAGGCAGAAGATGAACGTCTCGTCCACCTGGCCGGCGAAGGCGCGCGACTGCAGTGTGGAGAAGCCCACGGTGCCATAGCTTGCCTGGTGGAAGAGCACTGAGAAGCCGTCCATCTCGCGCTTGAAGAGCGGCTTCAGCGCTTCGGGCGTGACATCGCGCGGTGAAAAGCCGGTGCCGCCGGTCGAGATGATCGCGTCCACGGCTTCATCCTCAACCCAATCGCGGACCTGTTCCTGGATCCTCTCCACATCGTCGGTGACGATCGCCTTGCCGGCGAGCTCGTGGCCGGCGGCGGTCAGCCGTTCCGCGAGAAGACCCCCGGACTTGTCGGTCTCCTCCGTTCGACTGTCGGACACCGTGAGAACCGCAATCCGCAGCGGATAGAAGGTCAGGCTTTCGTCGATTCCGGCCACCGGTTCAGCCCCAGCGCTCGCGGTCGGCATAATCGGCTTCGGTCGGCTCGATCCATGAGCTGCCCGCCTCGCCAATCTCGCGCTTCCAGAAGATCGCCTCGGTTTTCAGCCGGTCCATCAGATAATCCGCCGCGTCGAAGGCGGCCCGGCGATGCAGCGCAGCGGCCCCGGCGAAAACGATTGGCTCGCCCGCCGCGATGTCGCCAAAACGATGGACGACGCGCACATGGCTGACGTCAAATCGCGCCGCGGCCTCCACTGCGATATCTTCAAGCGACTGCAGGGTCAGCGCCGGATGATGCTCGAGCACGAGCCGGTAGACGACCTGACCGCCTTTCGACCCGGACCGTGCGATCCCGGCGAAGCTCACCACTGCCCCGTTGCCGGTCGCCTGCTCGATGAGTTCCGCAAGCTCCTGCTCGGGCCGCAGCGCATGTTCTTCGAGGCGGGCAGAGACGCTCATCCGCCGGACACTGGCGGCAGGAATTCGACGCTGTCGGCGGACTTGAGCACATAGGAGTCGCGGACGAGCGCATCGCCGACGCAGGCCAGCGCTCGCCTGGCTCGGAGCGGCTGCTCCGCTTGCGGATGCTCGGCGATGAGCCGGTCGCGCAACTCGGCTACCGAACAGCCGGCGGGCGCATCAATTTCCAGCTCCGGCCCGATCGTCTCGGCCAGCCGGCCGTAGAACAGGACTTTCAAGGGCTCACCTCGACTGCGGTTCGTGGACTGCTCTTGCGATCGCGGATGCTGCCGTCAACCGGCGCGAGCGGCCGAAGGGACGAGCCTTCCGGCGAAACCGGGCTGGGAGGTGGGCAACACCGGAAGGCTGTACCACCTGCTAGGCCGATGTGCCGAACGCTCGAATAGGTAAGAATACTTAAGTCCAGGCGCGGCCCGCCGGTCCCGCCTTGCGTTTGTGTTCGGACGGTTGCGCCCGTTTGCGGATCGCAGGGAGCGCAAGACCGAACCATCCCGATCTCTCCTTTCCTCTCCGCTCAAAGCGAATTTCGAAACGCCCAGCGGAACTCACGGTCAGCACGGCAAGAGAGAGGAAAGAAGGCGGGGAGCGGTTGAGCGACGGGTGCGGAGAGGCCGCACCGGCTCTCATCCAGAGACGGGTAGATGATCAAGACCATCCCCTTGAACAAGCTCGTGCCGTCGCCGCGCAACGTGCAGCGCAGAATGGACGGGCAGGCGGATCTCGAGTTGAAGGCCGACATCGCGGCGCGCGGCCTCGAGAATCTGGTCGTCACGAACATCGCGAAACCGAAGGGAAGCTTCGCGATGGAGGCCGACGAGCGGCCCCTGCACACTCCAACCATTTGATGTCATTGCGGAAAAGCTGTCGCACGGAATGCGGCGGCAATCGCCGGCTCCGCGAAAATCGCCCAAGTACGAAAATGGCTCCCCGGGCCTGATTCGAACAGGCGACCATTCGATTAACAGTCGAACGCTCTACCGCTGAGCTACCGGGGAATGCCGTCGTGAGAGGCGAGGCGCTAAATAGCGAAGCGGCCTTCAAACGCAAGGGTTTCAGGTCGCGAATTGCTCCATCGCGATGCGCTCGTCTAGCGCGTGCTCGGGATCGAACAGCAAGGTCAGCGATCGCTCCCGGTCGAGCCGGATTTCGACATTGGCGACATCGCGCACCTCGAACTGGTCCGCGACCGCCGAGACCTTGCGATTCCCGGGCTCCAGGACCCGAAAGCAGATGGAATTCTCGTCGGGCAGGATCGCCCCCGACCAGCGCCGCGGCCGAAACGGGCTGATCGCGGTCAGCGCCAGCATCTTCGCCTGCAGCGGCAGGATCGGCCCGTGCGCGGAGAGATTGTACGCCGTCGATCCGGCGGGCGTCGCGACCAGAACGCCGTCACAGACCAGCTCCGGCAGGACGACGCGGCCGTTGACCAGCACCTCGATCTTCGCGGTCTGGCGAGTTTCGCGCAGAAGCGAGATTTCGTTGATCGCGGCGTGGACGAAGGTTTCGCCGCCGACGGTCGTCGCGCGCATCTCGAGCGGTGCGACGCGGATCGGCTTGGCCTTGGCGATACGCTCGGCGAGCCCGTCGAGGCGCCATTCGTTCATGAGGAAACCGACGGTGCCGCGGTTCATCCCGAACACCGGCAGGTCGGGGCATTCGCCTTCGAGGATCCGGTGCAGGGTGTGGAGCATGAAGCCGTCGCCGCCGAGCGCGACGAAAGTCGACGCCGCGTCACTGTCCGCAAACGCATATTCGTCTGCCAGCACCGCGGCGGCGGCCTGCGCCACTTCACGGTTCGAGGACAGGAGGCCGATGCCGAGGCCGGCGAGGTCGGCTTTCGGATTGCGGGGATGACGGGGCGCGTCGGCGTTCAAACAGATTCTCGCGGGCAGCCTCAGGATGGGTCGAACATAAGCGGGATCGGGCATGGCGTCACTGTCCCGTTTCGGCTCATGGCCGGAGACTGCCGTTCCGAGAGCGAGCCGAGCGCGTTAGGCCCCCGTCATGTTCAAGTGGGATAGCGTATTCGAGTGGGGCAGGCGGGCGTCGGACCAACAGGCTCCGGCGCCCGTCACTTCTGTCCGGGACACGCTCCTGGAGACGGTCATCGCGCACGAGGGCATCGACGTCCTCTATCAGCCGATCATCGAGCCGAGGACGGGGCAGATCGTCGGGGCGGAGGCTTTGGCGCGCTCATCAATCGCCGCTTCGGCCGAGGCGCTGTTCGCGCGGGCTGCAGCGGCCGCGCTCGGAGAGCGCCTGTCGCGGCTCGTCCAGCGCAAGGCGCTGCGCAGCGCCGCCGTGTGGGAAGGCCCGCTCAAGGGTCTGCGCCTCTCGATCAACCTGCTGCCCGAGGACATTTCGCGCGAGGGATATGACGACTGGCTGCTCGGCGAGATCGCGGCCGCCGGCATGGACCCGGCGCGAGTGACGGCGGAGATCACGGAGAGCGCACTGCTCGTCGACCAGGGCGCGGTCGCGGAGCGGCTGAGCCGTTTGCGCGAGGCGGGGGTGCGCGTCGCGGTCGACGATTTCGGCACGGGCTATACCAGCCTTGCCTATCTGACGACGCTGCCGCTCGACATGCTCAAGATCGATCGCGGGCTGATCGCCGACATCGTCGGCGGGAGCCGCGACCGGATCGTCGTCCGCGCGCTGATCCAGCTTGCCCGCGAGCTCGACCTGCAGGTGGTCGTCGAAGGCGTCGAGACCACGGGCCAGCTGGCGCTGCTGGTCGATTGGGGCGCCGACCTCTACCAAGGGTTCCTCGGCGCCGGAGCGCTGACGCATGACGAGCTCAGCCGGTTCGTCGCCGCGGCCCACGTCGAAGCGGCCTAGGCCATCCGTCGAAAAGTCCGCGCTTTCGCTTGAGCCCTGTGCTCCGCACATCCGCGGAGGTGGGCATGGAGCGGATCGTAAGCGTCGCACTGGCGGCATTTTTGCTGGCGAGCTGCCAGAAGGCCGAGCCGCCGCGGCATTTCTCCCAGGCCGCTCTGGACGGGGCGCTCGCCGACCCGCAACGCAAGGATCAGCGCGACGCGTCCGACGCGCGGCGCAAGCCAGGACCGCTGGTCGCGCTTGCCGGGGTGAAGCCGGGCGACAAGCTCTTGGACCTGATTCCCGGCAGCGGATACTGGACGCGGATCTTCTCGAAGATCGTCGGGCCTGAGGGCAAGGTCTATGCGGTCTGGCCCCAGGCCTATGCGCGCTATTCGACGGGCAATGTCGCGGACATGAAAAGGCTTTCGGCCGACGGCTATTACGGGAACATCGTCACCCAGGTGCAGCCGAGCGCGATCCTCAGCGCGCCCGAGCCGCTCGACGTCGTTTGGACCTCGCAAAATTATCACGACTATCCGGACGAATATATGGGCAAGGACGCCGACCCGAACCTGCTCAACAAGGCGGTGTTCAAGATCCTCAAGCCCGGCGGGACGTATGTGATCATCGACCATATGGCGAAGCCGGGCCGGGGCATGAGCGATACGGAGAAGTTGCACCGCATCGATCCCGCGATCGTCCGGCAGCAGGTCGAGGCGGCGGGCTTCAAGTTCGCGGGCGAGAGCAAGGTGCTCAACAACCCGGCCGACCCGCTCGACATTCCCGTGTTCGACAAGTCGATCCGCGGGCACACCAGCCAGTTCGCCTACAAGTTCGTGAAGCCGAACTAGGCGGGCACGAGCTCTTTCTTCGCCGCTTCGCCCGCGGCCGCGACGCGGGCCAGGCCGCGCGAGAGCTGGAGGGCGCCCTCGAGCCTGGCCTCCGGCGTCGGCCAGTTGCGCGATACGACGAGCTTGCTGTCGGGCCGGAGCTTGGCCGCGCCTTTCAACCGCTCGATGTAGCCGAACAGCGCCGTGAGGTCGAAGCCCGCTTCGGCGAAGGTCACGACCGCGCCCCGCGCACCGGTGTCGAGCTTGGCGATGCTCGCCGCGCGGCAGTTGAGCTTCACCTCGACGATCTTCATCAGGTTCGCCGTCTCCTCCGGCAACGTGCCGAAGCGGTCGATCATCTCGGCGGCGAAGGCGTCGATCGCCGGACGGTCCTCGAGGTCGCCGAGGCGGCGGTATAGCCCCATTCGCAGATCGAGGTCCGGGACGTAGGTTTCGGGAATGAGGATCGGCGCATCGACGCTGATCTGAGGCGTGAACTCTTCCGGCCGGACTTCCCCGCCGGCTTTGAGCCCGACGATCGCGTCCTCGAGCATCGATTGATAGAGCTCGAACCCGACCTCCTTGATGTGGCCCGATTGCTCGTCGCCGAGCAGATTGCCGGCGCCGCGGAGGTCGAGGTCGTGGCTGGCGAGCTGGAAGCCGGCGCCGAGGCTGTCGAGGTCGGCGAGCACCTGGAGGCGCTTCATCGCCGCGTCGGTGACCACCCGATCGGCGGGCATGGTGAGGTAGGCATAGGCCCGGGTCTTGGCCCGCCCGACGCGGCCGCGCAGCTGGTACAGCTGGGCCAGCCCGAAGCGGTCGGCGCGGTGGACGATCAAGGTGTTGGCGGTCGGTATGTCGAGCCCGCTCTCGACGATCGTGGTCGAGAGCAGCACGTCATATTTGCGGTCGTAGAAAGCGCTCATCCGCTCCTCGACCTGGCCCGCGCTCATCTGTCCGTGCGCGGTCACGAATTTCACTTCGGGGACTTGCTCGCGAATCCACTCCTCGGTGTTCGCCAAATCGGCGATGCGGGGCACGACGAAGAAGCTCTGCCCGCCGCGATAATGCTCGCGCAGAAGCGCCTCGCGCAGCACCACCGCGTCCCACGGCGTGACGTAGGTCCGCACCGCCAGCCGATCGACCGGCGGGGTCTGGATCACGGAGAGATCGCGCAAGCCCGACATCGCCATCTGCAAGGTGCGCGGGATGGGCGTCGCGGTCAGCGTCAGCACATGGACGTCGGCGCGCAGGGCCTTCAGACGCTCCTTGTGGGTGACGCCGAAATGCTGCTCCTCGTCGACGATCACCAGCCCGAGCCGCTTGAACGCGATGCTCTTGGCGAGGAGGGCGTGGGTGCCGATGATGATGTCGACGGTGCCGTCGACGAGGCCTTCCTTGGTCTTCTTCGCCTCGGCCGCAGGCACAAGCCGCGACAGCCGCCCGACATTGATCGGGAAGCCGTGGAGCCGTTCGACGAAGTTCTTGTAATGCTGGCGCGCCAGAAGCGTCGTTGGGCAAATCAGCGCGACCTGCTTGCCCGACATGGCCATCACGAAGGCCGCGCGCAAGGCGACCTCTGTCTTGCCGAAACCGACGTCGCCGCAGACCAGCCGGTCCATCGGCTTGCCCGCCTCGAGATCCTCGAGCACGTCGGCGATCGCGCGCTCCTGGTCGTCGGTCTCTTCATAGGGGAAGCGGTCGACGAACTGGGGATAGCTGGCGTCGGCCTCGGCGATGATGCCGGGGCGGGTGGCGCGCAGCGCCGCCGTCTTGATGAGCTCGCCCGCGATCTCGCGGATGCGCTCCTTCATCCGCGACTTGCGGCGCTGCCAGGCCTCGCCGCCGAGGCGGTCGAGCGCGACGCCTTCGCTCTCGTTGCCGTAGCGGCTCAAGAGCTCGATATTCTCGACCGGGAGGTAGAGCCTGTTGCCCCCGGCATATTCCAGCGCGACGCAATCGTGCGGCACCTTGCTGACGGGGATCTGCGTCAGCCCCTCGTAGCGGCCGATGCCGTGGTCGGCGTGGACCACGAGGTCGCCCGGCGAGAGCGTCGCCATCTCTTCGAGGAACGCCGCGGCGGCCTTGCGCTTCCTGCGGCGCCTGACGAGCCGGTCGCCGAGCATGTCCTGTTCGGTCAGGACAGCGACGTCGGGCGTGGTGAAGCCGTGGTCGAGGGGCAGCACGAGCATCGCCGGCGTCTTTGCGCCGAGGGCTTCCTGCCAATCGTCGACGAGCTTGTGGGTCTTGAGGCCGTTCTCGGCGAGGAGGCCAGCGAGACGATCGCGGGCGCCGGCCGTGTAGCTTGCAAGCACCACCTTGCGGCCTTGCTTGCCGAGCGCTTTCACTTCGGCGGTGACCGCCTCATAGACGTTCGCCTGCTGGGCGCGTTCGGGCGCGAAGTCGCGCGCGGCCTCCACGTCGAAGTCGATGATGCGGTCGGATTCGGGTTCGGGAAACGGGGAGGCGAGGTGGATTGGCCTCGCCCCGACGAACTCGTCCCATTCGCGTTCGCCAATGTAGAGTGCGTCGGGCTCGAGCGGGCGGTAGCTCCCCGGCTCGGACGCCATCGCCCGCACGCGGTTCTGATAGTAATCGTCGATCGCCTCGCCGCGCGCGCCCAAAGCCTGATCGGCGGCGCTGTCGCGGAGGATGAGATCGGCGTCGCCGAGATGATCGAACAGGGTCGCGAGCCGATCCTCGAGCAGCGGCAGCCAATGCTCCATTCCGGCCATGCGGCGGCCGTCCGATAGCGCCTGGTAAAGCGGGTCCTGGGTCGAGTTCGCTCCGAATTTCTCGCGATAGCGCGAGCGGAAGCGCTTAATAGTCTCCTCGTCGAGCAGCGCTTCGGAGGCGGGCATCAGGGTGAACGCCTTGGCCTTGTCGGTGGAACGCTGGTCGGCGGGATCGAAGCGGCGGATCGAATCGATTTCGTCGCCGAAGAAATCCAGCCGCAGCGCCTGGCTCTCGCCGGCCGGGAACAGGTCGATGAGCGACCCGCGCACCGCATATTCGCCATGCTCGGCGACGGTGTCCGCGCGCTGGTAGCCGAGCGCCGTCAGCTGGGCGATGAGCGCCTCGCGCTCGACCCGATCGCCTTGCGCGATGCGGCGCGTGAGCTGGCGGACGCGAAACGGGGTCATCACGCGTTGGGTCGCCGCGCTCGCAGTGGCCACGAGCAACTGCGGCTTGTCCGCCTTGGCTTGCAGTGCGTTCAGCGTGGCCAGCCGCTCGGCCATGACGCGCAGGGCGGGCGATGCGCGGTCGAAAGGCAGGCAATCCCAGCCGGGGAAGGTCAGAACCTCGATCTCGGGTGCGAACAATGGGGTGGTGTCGGCGAGCGCGCGCATCGCCGCTTCGTCGGCCGCGATCACAACCGCACGTCCGCGATTGCTGCCGCCCTGCGCCGCGCGAGCGAGGTCGGCCGCGAGCCAGGAGAGGAAGCCTGTGGGCACTCCGGCAAGAGTGAGCGGCCGGTCCGCGCGAAGAACGCGTTGCAACGGTTCGGTCATCGCGCGACCGGCACGTAATTTAGCTTCCTTAGCGCCTCCGCCATCGGACCAGCGAAGCGCTCCGGCGGCTCGGCGGTTCCGTGGGCCCAGGCCATGATGTCGACGTCCTGCTCGCCGAGCATGTCATCGAACAGAGCGCGCTCGTCCGCACTCCACGACGCATGGTGCGCGTCGAAGAAGCCGCCGATCAGGAGATCGGCTTCCTTGGTGCCGCGATGGTGCGCGCGCCAGTGCAGGCGCTTCAGGTCGGCGTCGGAAGGCATGAGGGGCATTTAGGGGGAATCCGCCGTCATTGCGAGGCCGCACAGCCGCCGCCGGAATCCAGAAATCTTTTTCACGCGAAGGCACGAAGGCACGAAGGCGTTGAGGCATTTCTTTGCGCCTTCGCGCCCTGGCGTGAAACCCAATTTCCTTGCTGGATTGCTTCGTCACTTCGTTCCTCGCAATGACGGGCAATGCGCCCCGACGTCCTCAACCCGCTGTTCGCCGAGGTGGAGGCGCTGAAGGGCGTGGGACCCCAAGTCGCGAAGACGCTGAAGCGGCTCGACCTGACGCGGGTGGTCGATGTCCTCTATCACCTGCCGACCGGAGCGATCGAGCGCATCCAGGCGCCGGCGGCGAGCGCTGCGCTGCTCGGGCGAAACGTCATTCTCGAGCTGACGCCGTTCGAGATGCGCGAAAGCCGCTCGGGCCGCGGGCCGATGCGGGTCTTCGCCACCGACGCGGACGGCAACGCCATCAGCCTCATCTATTTCAACAACCCCGGCTGGGCGAAGCGCCAGCTGCCGATGGGCCAGAAGCGGATCGTCTCGGGCAAGCTCGAGGCTTACGGCGACGAATGGCAGATCATCCATCCGGAGATTGCCGAGCCGGGGAAGGGGCCCGCGCCGGCGCTTCGCGAGCCGGTGTATCCTTTGACGGAGGGCCTGACCAACCGCCGGCTCGGCGAATTGGCCCGCGAGGCGCTGGAACGAGCTCCCGAGCTTGCGGAATGGATCGAGTCGAACCTGCTGTCGCGCGAAACGTGGCGCAACTGGCGCGGGGCGCTGGCCGAGGCGCATCGCGAACCGGGCAGTGATGAGGCTCGTCGGCGGCTCGCTTATGACGAGATCTTCGCCAACCAGCTCGCGCTCCTGCTTCTTCGCCAGTCGCAACGGCGGCGGCGGACGGTGTCGCTCGCCGGGACCGGCGAGCTCGGCCGCAAGCTCGCCCTGCCGTACCAGCTGACCGATGCGCAGCGCCGCGTCATCCGCGACATTCGCGGCGATCTCGCCCAGCTGACGCCGATGCTCCGGCTGCTTCAGGGCGACGTCGGCTCGGGCAAGACGCTGGTCGCGCTGTTCTCCATGCTGACGGCCGTCGAATCGGGGGCGCAGGCGGCGCTGCTCGCTCCAACCGAAATCCTCGCGCGGCAGCATCATTCGACCTTGCTCGGCCAGCTCGACAGCCTCGGGGTGCGGGTCGCGATCCTCACCGGGCGCGAGAAGGGCAAGGCGCGCGACAGCGTCCTGATGGGGCTCGCCGACGGCTCGATCGACATCCTCGTCGGCACTCACGCGATCTTCCAGGAAAAGGTCGGGTACAAGAATCTCGGCCTGGCGGTGATCGACGAGCAGCATCGCTTCGGAGTCTCCCAGCGGCTCCTGCTGACGTCGAAGGCGGAGTATCCGCCGCACCTTCTGGTGATGACTGCGACTCCGATCCCGCGAACCCTGACGCTCACCCAATATGGCGAGATGGATGTCAGCCGCATCGACGAGATGCCACCGGGGCGGACGCCGGTCGAAACGCGCGTCATCAGCGAGGAGAAATTGGCCGACGTGATCAACGGCCTCGGCCGGCTTATCAGCGGCGGCGGACAGGCCTATTGGGTCTGCCCGCTGGTCGAGGAGAGCGAGAAATCGGATGCCTCCGCGGCGGAGGAGCGGGCGCGAGTGCTCAAACTGCGCTTCGGCGACGACAAGGTCGGTCTCGTCCACGGCCGCATGAAGGGGCCGGAGAAGGACGCGGTCATGGCGCGCTTCGCTGGTGGCGAGCTTGGCGTGCTGGTGGCGACGACGGTGATCGAGGTGGGGGTCGACGTCCCCAACGCAACGCTGATGATCGTCGAGGGCGCCGAGCGGTTTGGCCTTGCCCAGCTGCACCAGTTGCGCGGGCGCGTCGGGCGCGGCGAGGGCAAGAGCACATGCCTGCTGCTGCGCGGCCCGAATTTGACCGAGGTCGGCCGCGCGCGGCTGTCGCTGATGCGCGAGACCAACGACGGCTTTCGCATCGCCGAGGAAGATCTGCGCCTGCGCGGTCCGGGGGAAATCCTCGGCACGCGCCAGTCCGGCGAGGAGGCGTTCCGCGTCGCGACGCCGCAGGATGTCGAGCAGCTGGCGCCGATCGCGCAAAGCGACGCGCTGCTCCTCCTCGACCGCGACGGGGGATTGAAGGGCCAGCGCGGGCAAGCGGCGCGCATCTGCCTCTATTTGTTCGAGCGCGACCAGGCGATCGAGTTGATCCGCTCCGGTTAGCGGACCAGCAGGCCGTGCCTTTTCTTGCCGAGGCTGAGCTTGAGAGGCTCGGCGTTGGCCGCGAGCATCAGCCCGGGATCATTCACCGTCACATCGTCGAGCCGCACCGCGCCTTCGGCGATCTTGCGCTTGGCTTCGCCGTTTGAGGCGCAGAAGCCGAGGCCGGTCAGCGCGGCGAGGATGGAAATGCCGTCGCCAGTGTTGAGGGTGGGCAGATCTTCGCCGATGCCGCCCGCTCCGAAAGTGTCCGCGGCGGTGCGCGCGGCGGCCTCGGCGGCCTCTCGTCCATGGAGCAACGCGGTGGCTTCGGTCGCCAGCACGATCTTGGCCTGGTTGATTTCCGCGCCGGACAGGCTCTCGAGCTTTCCGACGTCCTCCAGCGACAGGTCGGTAAACAGCTTGAGGAACTTGCCGACGTCGGCATCGGCTGCGTTCCGCCAGAACTGCCAATAGTCATAGGGGCTGAGCATCTCGCCGCTGAGCCACACCGCGCCCGCCGCGGTCTTGCCCATCTTCGCGCCGTCGGCGGTCGTGATGAGCGGCGTCGTCACGCCGTAGAGCTCGGCGCCCTCGATCCGCCGACCGAGCTCGATCCCGTTGACGATATTCCCCCATTGGTCGGAGCCGCCCATCTGCAACCGGCAGCCGGCGCGACGCGACAACTCCAGGAAGTCGTAGGCCTGGAGGATCATGTAGTTGAACTCGAGGAAGGTCATCGGCTGCTCGCGGTCGAGCCGGAGCTTGACGCTGTCGAAGGTCAGCATGCGGTTGATGGTGAAATGCCGCCCGACGTCGCGCAGGAAGTCGATATATTGGAGGCCGTCGAGCCAGTCGGCGTTGTTCACCAGCAGCGCATCGGCCGGCCCGTCGCCGAAGGTCAGGAAACGCCCGAACACGCGGCGGATGCTGGCGATGTTGGCGTCGATCTGCTCGTGGGTGAGGAGCTGCCGGCCCTCATCCTTGCCCGACGGATCGCCGACCTTGGTGGTGCCGCCGCCCATGAGCACGATCGGCCTGTGTCCCGTCTGCTGGAGGCGGCGGAGCAGCATGATCGACACGAGGTTGCCGACGTGGAGGCTCGGCGCGGTCGCGTCGAAACCGATGTAGGCGGTGACCACGCTCTTCGCCGCGAGCGCGTCCAGCGCGCCCGCGTCGGTCACCTGGTGGATATAGCCGCGCTCGTCGAGCAGCTTGAGGAGAGAGGAAGAGTAGGATGTCATCGAAACCGGCTTAGCCAAACCGTCACCCCCGCGAAAGCGGGAGTCCCGCTGCCTTAAAGTCCTAGCGGGATTGGCTTCGCCGAACATTCCTTTCCCGCATTCGCGGGAATGACGATAGTAGATTGATGCAGTTCAATCTCGTTCCCCATCCGGCCACGCCACCGTCCTTGCCGCTCAAGGTCTGGGCGAGCGTCGATCATGCGGCCTCGCTGGGGTCTGTCGCGTCGACCAATATCTGGTTCGGGATCGGCGGACCGACCGGACGGTTCGCCATCCCCGAAGCGCTGGAGCCAGCGCGTGCCGAGGACCTGTGGCAGACGACCTGCTTCGAGGCCTTCCTCCGCATCCCCGGGGCCAATGCCTACAGGGAATGGAATTTCGCGCCGTCGGGGGAATGGGCCGCGTACGACTTTGAGAGCCACCGCGAGGGCCGATGCGATGCCGATGTCGCCACGCCCTACCTCCGGCTCGAGGACAATCTCACCTGGTGGGCGCTGGGGGCGACCATTCCGGTCGATGCCGACGCCGTTTGGGCGCTGGGCCTATCCGTGATCCTCGAAGAGAAGAACGGCACCAAATCCTATTGGGCGCTCGCCCATCCGCCCGGCGACAAGCCCGATTTCCACGCCGCCGATTGCTTCGCGGCGAGCCTGCCTTAGACAGCGGCGCATGACCCTGTTTGGAATCGACCGGCTGCTCGCGGAGCCGGACTTGCGCAAGCCGCTCGAGGGCAGACGCGTCGCCTTGCTCGCCCATCCGGCCTCCGTGACCAGCGACCTCACGCACAGCCTGGACGCGTTGGTCGCCGCCGGGGTGAACGTGACCGCCGCCTTCGGGCCGCAGCATGGCCTTAGGGGCGACAAGCAGGACAATATGGTGGAATCGGACGATTACACCGATCCCGTCCACGGCATTCCGGTGTTCAGCCTTTATGGGGAGGTGCGGCGCCCGACCGGCCAGTCGCTGGGCACGTTCGACACCATCCTCGTCGACCTCCAGGACCTCGGCTGCCGCATCTATACGTTCATCACGACGCTGCTTTACGTGCTCGAAGCCGCGGCGGAGCAGGGCAAGAGCGTGTGGGTGCTCGACCGGCCCAATCCCGCCGGCCGCCCGGTCGAGGGCCTGAGCCTGCGCGAAGGTTGGGAAAGCTTCGTCGGAGCCGGGCCGATGCCGATGCGGCACGGCCTCACGCTTGGCGAAATGGGGCGCTGGTTCATCGACCACTTCAAGATCGACGTCGACTATCGCGTGATCGGGATGGAAGGGTGGCAACCCGACGCGGCGCCGGGCTTCGGCTGGCCGCCCGAGCGCGTCTGGATCAACCCGTCGCCGAACGCCCCCAACGTCAACATGGCGCGCTGCTATGCCGGCACCGTGATGCTGGAAGGCACCACGCTGAGCGAGGGCCGGGGCACGACCCGCCCGCTCGAGCTGTTCGGCGCGCCCGACATCGAGCCCCTGGCGGTAATGCGCGAAATGGAGCGGCTGGCTCCGGATTGGCTCGCCGGCTGCAAGATGCGCGACGTCACCTTCCAGCCGACCTTCCACAAGCATGTCGGCGAGATGTGCCGCGGCGTCCACATTCACGCCGAAGGGCCGTGGTACGACCACGAAGCCTTCAAGCCCTGGCGATTGCAGGCTTTGGGCTTCAAGGCGATCCGCCGGCTTTACCCCGATTACCAACTGTGGCGCGACTTCCCCTACGAATATGAATTCGGCAAGCTCGCCATCGACGTGATCAATGGGTCGCCGCTGCTTAGGGAATGGGTAGACGACGCCGAGGCGGTGCCGGGCGACCTGGATAGCCTTGCCGCTGAAGACGAGAGGGCCTGGGCTGAACTGCAGCCGGCCCTGTCAAGCTTCAGGCCCGCGTGAGGGAAACTGGTTATCCCCTTGTCCGTCCCCGGCAAGCTGCTGACTCCCAACAGGCTTGGTTAACGAAGAAGTAGGACGTTTTCCGTAATCCCGCTTCCACGACTTTAAGTGGGAGCGGGGTCTTCATGGCCACTCAGGGGATTGAGGAAGTCACGGAAAACGCGATCCGCGCAGTTGCGCGCGATTGCGGCTCGCTGTCGATGGAATGCAGCGACGTCTCGGGCTACGTGAAGGGCGTCTCCGAGCGGATCGGCGAACATCTGCGGATGCTCGACCAGCTCGAGGAAGTGACGACGCGGCTGCTCAGCGACCAGGCCCGCGTCAGCGATTCGACCGACGAAGCGCGGCTGCTCTCGGAGCAGGCCAAGGGCAAGCTCGAGGCGGGCCGCGAAGCGATCGAAGGGACGATCGACGGCTTCAAGGGCCTGACCGACCTCATCGTCCAGCTCGGCGAGCGCATGGCCGGCTTCGCATCAGCGATGAGCCAGGTCCAGACGGTTTCATCGACGATCGAGACGATCGCCCGCAAGACCAACATGCTTGCATTGAACGCGACCATCGAAGCCGCGCGCGCCGGTGATGCCGGCCGCAGCTTTGCGGTCGTCGCCGCCGAAGTGAAGAAGCTCGCCCACGACACGCGCACCGCGACCAGCCAGATTGCCTCGACCATCGGTGAGCTGACTCGCGAAGCGAGCGCCGTCACGACCGAGATCAAGACCGGCGTCGAACGCAGCCGCGCCGCCCAGGGCGGGTTCGGAACGATCAGCGACACGGTCCGCGAAGTCAGCGAAATCGTCGGCATGGTCGACCGCCAGACCGAAGGCATCGCCCATTCGACCAGCATGATCCAGACCAGCGTCGACCGGGTGAAGGCCGGCCTGACCGAATTCGCCGGCGATGCCCGCGCCAACGGCACCGAGCTTCAGACCGCGCAAAAGCGCCTGTCGCACCTCGAGATGCTGTCGAACACGATGCTCGACACGCTCGCCAATTCGGGCGCGGAGATCGACGACACGCCCTTCATCCTCAAGGCGCAGGAAACCACGCGCCAGATCGTCATCGCCGTGGAGCGCGCGATCGACGAGGGCGACCTCACTGTCGATGACGTGTTCGACCGCGACTACAAGGTGGTCGAGGGCTCGAACCCCGTCCAATATACGGTTCGCTTCAACGAACCGGCCGACCGCCTCATCCGGCCCATCCTCGATCGCAACAAGGCGACCGACAACCGCATCATCGGCTCCGCGATCGGCGACATGAACGGCTATCTGCCGACCCACCTTTCCGAACGCTGCCATCCGCAGGGTCCGGATCCGGTGTGGAACGACGAGCATTGCCGGAACAAGCGGATCATGATCGACGATGTCACCCGGAACGCGCTTGCCAGCGACCGGCCGGCGACGCTCGCGACCTATCGCATGGAGCTTGGCGACAAGTTCATCGCCGTGAAGAACATCTTCATTCCGCTGTGGATCAAGGGCCGCCGCTGGGGCAATTTCGAGCTCGCTTACCGCGACGATTGATCCGGGAGCCTCATGGTCCATTGACCTCATCCGTTCCCGAAAACTTACGCGGCCATAAACCTCCTCTTTACGCCCTTGCTTTAGGACCGATCCCCATAGGCAGGCTCAGCTCGAGCCAACGAGGGTAGAGAATGGCGATCAACCGGTCCGTTCAAAGCAAGCCGGTCAGCGTTGCCGAGACGCAGCTCGCGCGCGTCGCGAGCGAGGGGTGCGCGCGCCATCCTCACCTCAATGCACTGCTCGAGACGACCGGAGCTCATTCCGGCCGCGACCTCGCCGACGCCGTGCATCTGCTGTGCAACATGCACGGTCATTATCCCGGCCTGATCGAGGTGGCGCTGCAGCGCTGCGCCAAGGGGCCCGCCCGGACCTGGCTGGGTCACGCCAGCGACGCTTTCGAGCGCGAGCGGCTGTATCTCGTCCGCCTGACCTCCGCCGTTGGCCCGCTTCCGAGCACGCCAGGCGCCGCCGAAACCGCTTCGAGCCTGCTTGCGGCCCGCCATGCCCTCGAAACCCTCGCGCTGTCGGAACGCAATGGCTGCGCGCTTGGCGCGGCGACCGCGCTGATTGGCGACTGGTGGCCGATCCGCCGGCTCCTCGACCGCGCCGCAGCGCGAGCCGGGGCCGAGGCGCCCGCGCCTTCGCTGCCCGACGAGAATTCGGTGATCGCCGTCATTGGCGATCTCGCGGATGCGGCGTCCGCAGGCCGCGCTCTCGCGTTTGGCGGAGAGCAGCTATTGCTCCAGCACCGCGCGCTGTTCGATCTGCTCGAGGCCCGCGCCGAAGCGCGCGGCGACTTTTAAGCCGCCTTCGCGATCTGGGCCTGCTCGTTGGCGGGTTCGGGACGAGCGGTTTCAGCCGCGACCTCAGCCTTGGGCTTCGGAAAGAGCAGCCGCGACAGGAGCACGGCCCCGCCCAGCGCGAAATAGGCGCCGAATGCCCACAGCGGGTTGACGATCACCATCGCGGCAAGCGGAACGCGCAAGAAGGTCGGATTGAAGCCGAAATCCTCGCCGATCGCTTCGCATACGCCCAAAATCGTGTGAGCGCGAAGCGGAAGAGCGGTATAGCCCTGATCGGTCGTGGTGACTTGCGCGGACATTTTCAAAACTCCCTGGCGGACTGTTGCCGATTACACAGCAAGAGCCGTGCCAAATCGGAAAAACCCTGTATTCCAAAGCATTACTTCCGGCCGCTCGACGCGAAGCGGGAAAAGCCGCCATGCACCGGACCCGATAGTTGGGAATTTCCACCTTATGCTGCAAGTGCGATATTGCAGCGCAGCACTTGAATTTCGTCGCTTGGTCGCAAATCTGTGGTCGCGGCTCGCGAGCCGCCGGGAGAATGCACGCCATGATGCGGATCATGATGAAGTCGAAGATCCACCGTGCGACGGTCACTCAGGCCGATCTGGATTACGTCGGCTCGGTCACTCTCGATGCAGCGCTGATGGAAGCGGCCGACCTGCTGGAGGGCGAGCAGGTGGCGATTGTCGACATCACCAATGGCGCCCGGATCGAAACCTATGCCATTCCGGGGCCGGCCGGCAGCGGCGTGATCGGCATCAACGGCGCCGCCGCGCATCGCGTCCATCCCGGCGACCTGGTGATCATCATGGGCTATGCCATGATGAGCGACGAGCAGGCGCGGACGCTGAAGCCGAAGGTGGTGCACGTCGACGCCGAGAACCGCGTGGTAAAGATTGGCAATGATCCGGCCGAGCCGGTTCCGGGAACCAGCCAGAAGCCCGGCAGCCTGATCGCTTCTGAATAGCTCACCGCGACGGTGAATCCTCGCCGGCCGATGAGTTGATGTAGTCGATGCGGATTCGGACCCATTCGCCGATCATTGGTTTGCCCTTCTTGCGCGGCGGCCGGACCTTGAACTGCCAGGCGGCATTGAGCACCGCCCCGGCGAGGTGCGAGCTTGCCGGATGGCTCTCGAGCGCCACGCAATCGTCGACCCGGTTCCGGGGATAGGTCTTGCAGGCGATGAGGCCGTACCCGTCGGGGGCATTTCTCGGCAGATAGAAACTCAACTCCTGGTTGGTCGGCTCGCGCGCCCATTCGGCGGCGTAGAGTACTTCGCCGTTGGGTCCCCGTCCGACCGCCTGGGAATCATCCGCCGAAGCGCTTGCCGCGGCCGATTTCGGCAGCGCGCGGACGTCGGCCGCGGCATAGTCCTCGTGGGTCAGTTCGATCATCGGCAGCGGCTTTTCGACCGTGATGGTCGGCTTGACCGGCAGGACGATCGGCGGGGGCTTCGGCACCGGCCGCTTCCGGGGCTGAGTGACCGGCTTCGATGGCTCCGCCTTCGTCTCGCTGTTCTCCGGTTGCGGGACCAGGTCGACGATCACCAATGCGCCCGAGCCCTTCTTCGGGGGATGGAGACGGACGCCGAGCCCCAGCAGCAGGAACAGGAGCAACAGGTTCAGTCCAAGAGCGAGGGCGAATCCCGACGCGCGGCGCCTGAGCGGCGGCCGTTCGTATGGCGAGGTGAGGCGATAGGCGGGCAAGGCTGGTTTGGGATGTGCGTCGCGTGGACCGGCGTCCTAGCCGCATCCGACTTGAACCGCGAGTGAAGCCGGGGCCGCCACACTTTGGACTTCGCGGGCGAAAAGGCGCATAGGCACGCCGCTACTAGGCGCAAACGGACGGTGCAGGGCGCTTCGCGGCTGCTTTCCTTCTCTCTCGCACTTCTAGCAGGAAGCGGGTCGGCAGTTCGGCCCGCCAAACGCAAAAGGAAACAGGCATGCCGATCGGCACCGTGAAATTCTTCAACGAAACCAAGGGCTACGGCTTCATCTCGCCGGACGAGGGCGGCCAGGACGCGTTCGTCCACATCACCGCCGTCGAGCGCGCCGGAATGGGCACGCTGCGCGAGAACCAGCGCGTCGGCTACGACCTCGAGCCCGACCGGCGCGGCAAGGTCGCGGCGACCAACCTGCGCTCGGCCGACGACGCCGCTGCTCCGGCGGACAGCGCCAACGAAGCAGACGAGGCCTAAGGAGCCTCAGGCGCGTGCGCCACTCCACCGATCTCGACTTCTACCTTGCCCGGGCCACGCAGGCCCGGAACGAGGCGGACGCGGCAACGCTCGGGCATGTGCGCGAGCGTTGCCAGCGCTCGCAAGCGGCATGGGAAGCGCTGGCCGACCGCGCCGCGCGGACCTTGCGGATGCGCGACGAGCACGACCGGCTGAAAGCGGTCGCGGTGGCCGCGGCGGAAGCCGAGGCCGAGCTGGCGAAATAGGGGCCAATAACAGAAGCCCTGCCGGGGCGAGGGGAGGCGCCGGAAGGCAGGGCTTCGTTCGCTCTCTCGGCAGCGCCGCCCGAGCTCGCTAAAGAAGAGCAGCGCCGCCGACTCTGGATTAACCCCGCGGCGGTTAGCGCGCGGTGAGCGAACCGGGTTAACGGAACGTTGTCACTCGCCCCGGGCCGGAATCCGCGCGACGCGGCGGTCGCGATCCCAGATCTGGGTTTCGAGCTGGCGACCCATCGAGCGGACGGCGAAGATCGCTTCGTCGTCGTTGCGCGCCTCGAGCGTGCGGTCGCCGCAAATGCTGCCGCGCTCGTCGACGCTATAGACGTGGTAACTTTTCATTAACCATAACCTACACGCTCAAAAAATAACGTCCAGCTATCGAATGGTATCCGCGGCTTCCAGCGCGGGCGGGGGAAACTTTCAACCTTCGGCGGCTAGGGTGGCCGGCATGACCAGGCTCGCCTTCCTTCTGCTCCTGCTCGCCGGCCCCGCGCGCGCCGTCGAGCCGGGCATCGCCAACACGCCGACCTTTCCGCCGTCGCCGGTGATGGGCGCCTCACCCGGGACGCCACCGCCGAGGGTCATCAACGCCATCCCGGGCAACCCGCCGCCGATCCAGGTGATCACGGTGCCGTC
>Ga0207678_10001649_pt1 | contig 20457 bp, 15 predicted proteins | sample KBSC63metaG_FD_184319 | JGI IMG/M metagenome (GOLD analysis project Ga0207678, IMG submission 184319) | Corn rhizosphere microbial communities from Kellogg Biological Station, Michigan, USA - KBS C6-3 metaG (SPAdes) (version 2) | ecosystem: Host-associated > Plants > Roots > Rhizosphere > Soil ... | reverse complement strand
GGTTATCGGTGAGGATCTCGCCGTGTGGAGTCGTGGCGATTACACGGTATCGGACATCACGCTGAATCGCTTCTTCGCGTTCCATGTGATCGCGCTGCCGCTCGTGCTGGTGGGACTCGTCGCCGCGCACCTGATGGCGCTGCACGAGACGGGCTCGAACAATCCGGACGGCGTCGAGATCAAGAAGCAGCCGAAGGACCCGCTGACGGGACTTCCGCTCGACGGCATCTATTCGCATCCGTACTACACGGTCAAGGACATCGTAGGCGTCATCGTATTCCTGGTCGTGTTCTCGATCGTCGTGTTCTTCCTGCCGGAAATGGGCGGTTACTTCATCGAGGCAAATAATTTCATTCCAGCCGATCCGCTGAAGACGCCCGAGCACATCGCGCCCGTCTGGTACTTCACGCCGTACTACGCGATGCTGCGCGCTGTCCCGTCGTTCATGGGCACGCAGGTATGGGGCGTGATCATCATGGGCGTGTCCGTGATGATCTTCTTTGCCATGCCGTGGCTCGACCGGGGTGCGGTGAAGTCGATCCGTTACCGCGGCGGCTTGTACAAGGCGTGGCTGGCGGCGTTCGTCGTCGCGTTCCTGATCCTTGGCTATCTCGGTGTCGTGCCGGTCACGGTCTGGGGGCAGTTCCGCGAGGCGTTCCCGTTCTACGGGGCCGACAAGGCCACCGTCGTCGCGCGCGTGCTGACCGTCGTCTACTTCCTCTTCTTCCTGCTGATGCCGTGGTACACGGCGCGCGACAAGACCAAGCCCGTTCCGGCGAGGGTGGTTTGGAAATGAAAAAATTTGTCTGCCTGCTGTTGTGGCTGATGTCCGGTGCGTCGGGGATCGCGCTGGCGAGCGGCGCCGACATCCGGCTGTCGCCCGCGCCGGTTAATCGCCTCGACGAGGAATCGCTGCAGCGCGGCGCGCGCAACTTCGTCAATTACTGCCTCTCGTGCCACACGGCGAAGTACATGCGTTACAACAGGCTCACCGATCTCGGCCTGACGCCCGACCAGATCGAGGCCAACCTGATGTTCGCCAGCGACAAGATCGGCGACACGATGACCGTCGCGATGACCAAGGCCGACGGGACTGCGTGGTTCGGCGCGGCGCCGCCGGACCTTTCGGTCGAATCGCGCATTCGCGGCCGCGACTGGCTGTACAACTACCTGCTGGGCTTCTATCGTGACGGCAAGTCGGCGAGCGGCTGGAACAACATCGTGTTTCCCAACGTGGGCATGCCGCACGTGCTGTGGGAGTTGTCCGGCGTCAACAAGCTCGTCGAGACCGAGTACGAAGATCACGAGAAGGCGACCGCCGGGGCGATCGCCGTCAAGGGACTTTCTGCGATCGAGCCGTTGCCGGGCGGCAAGTACGCCGTGCTGCAGATCGCGCCCGACCTACCGGGGACGATGAGCCGCGTGCAGTACGAGACGTTCGTCGCCGACCTCGTCAACTACATGGATTACATGGCCGAGCCGGTGCGCAACAAGCGCATCCATCTCGGAATCGTCGTGTTGCTGTTTCTCAGCGTGCTGTTCTTCTTCGCGTACTGGATGAAGCGCGAATACTGGAAAGACCTGCACTAGCGCCGTATCGGAGGCGTGGCTGCAGCGTCGGCCGTGTCTCCCGCCCATCTAACGGTTCAGGGCCCGGCAGGAGCGATCCTCCTGTCCCATAGCTTCCAGAAATGTGCGCGCCGCTCGCATCCCGCGCCGCGATGCCTTTTGCAATATCAGGAGATCCGAAATGATGACCCTTTATTCCGGTACGACCGATCCGTTCAGCCAGCGATGCCGCATCGTGCTGCACGAGAAAGGGATGGATTTCCAGATCATCGACGTCGACCTCGACCACAAGCCCGAGGACCTCGCCGTCATGAACCCGTACAACCAGGTGCCGGTGCTCGTCGAGCGCGATCTCGTGCTGCACGAGTCGAACATCATCAACGAATACATCGACGAGCGCTTCCCGCATCCGCAGCTGATGCCGGCCGATCCCGTGATGCGCGCACGCGCGCGGCTGTTCCTGCACCGCTTCGAGAAGGAGCTGTTCGTCCACATCGATGCGTTCGAAACGGGCAATCAGAAGCAGATCGACAAGGCGCGCGGCCTCGTTCGCGACGCGCTGATGCAGATCGCGCCGGTGTTCGCGAAGCACAAGCACATGCTCGGCGAAGACTATTCGATGCTCGACGTCGCGATCACGCCGCTGCTGTGGCGCCTCGACTATTACGGCGTCCAGATGCCGAAGCAGGCCGCGCCGCTGATGAAATACGCCGAGCGGCTGTTCGCGCGCCCCGCGTTTTCGGAAGCACTGACATCGGCTGAGCGCGGGATGCGCAAGTGATCGTCGATCAATCGCAATCGGCGCAATTGTGATGTACACGCGTCGTCGAGCGTAAAGAGTTTCGACGATTTCGGCAGTTGTAACGGACAGTCGCGCGTAATCGGTGCGTCGTTCGCAACGGTTGACGTGTCGAGCGGACGGGCGGTAAAGCCGTTGTCTTGACCGCGTCCGGCCGGAGCGTAATATCTTTCTCCATGTCCGAGCAGTCCGCAAAACCCTATCTCGTTCGCGCCATCTGCGAGTGGTGCGCCGACAACGGCCTCACGCCGTATCTTGCCGTGCGCGTCAATCCGCAGACGCGCGTGCCCGCCGCGTTCGTGAAGAACGGCGAGATCGTGCTGAACGTCAGCGCTACTGCAACGCGCAAGCTGACAATCGACAATCAGTGGATCCAGTTCACCGCGCGGTTCAACGGATCGTCGCAGGAAGTCGCCGTGCCCATCGGCGCAGTGATCGGCATCTTCGCAAAGGAAACCGGTTACGGCTTTTCGTTCACGGCGCCCGACGATCCTGTCGCAGCGCTGGCATCGAGCACCGTACCGCGTGAAGCCGACCTGACGGCGCGGATGACCGAGACACCGCGCAAGCGCCCGTCGCACCTGCAAGTCGTCAAGTAAGTCGCCGCTTTGCGCATCGCGCGCATCCGCCCGGCGTCAGCCGGCGTTCAGTGTACACGTTACAATTCCCGCACGCCGGCATAGCTCAGTTGGTAGAGCAGCGGTTTTGTAAACCGTTGGTCGTGGGTTCGATTCCTACTGCCGGCACCATAAAACAATGACTTGCCGCTCGGGCGTCACTGCAATTAATAGCCACTAAGCCAATACTACGCACGCCCCGACGGGCCGCTTGGCCTGTCCCCCTCCGCGCGTCGATGCCACCGCGCTCCCTCCCGGTTCCTGGTGCGCTGCGACCCCGAATCTGCAGAGTTCCCTGCACGTATCGCGCCTTCGACATCGCTTTCACTGGTTACTTGGGAGCCGAAGACGGCGAGAATGCCGTCGACCGAGCCGTTTTCGGACGTCGTCCCGCAGAACGGAGGCCGACTGGCAATTCCGGCCGGAGTTGCGCTCGTCTCGGACGCTGGCTCATGAACACACAACCGTCTGCGCTTCCTGGTACGCGCCATCAGCGTCTGGAATCAGCGGATGGTCATTTTTCATCGCCGCCTTAGAGTTCCGCCGAGGCGCCGTGGGCGCTGCTACGAACCGTGCAACTTCTGCGCGCCGAGCACGAACACCGCCAGGAACAAGGCTTCCACGCCGAGAAGGAGCATGGCGCGCGCGCCGACCTTCCTCATTTCGGCAAGCGACGTCTTGAGGCCAACAGCGGCGATCGCCACGACCAGGCACGCGCGCGACAATTCGTTCAACGCGGCGCCCACGGGTTGCGGAATCCAGCCAAGGCTGCCGACGATGACGAAGGCGACGAAGGCAACCAGAAACGGCGGGAATAGCGAATCGCTTCCGCGGCCGCCGACATGCTGCAGTCGATGCCGGACGAACAGCGATATGGCCATGGCGACGGGCAGCAGCATCGCGACACGCATCATTTTGGTCAGCACCGCGTAGTCGCCAACCTCCGGTGAGATGCTGTATCCGGCACCGACGACTTGCGCGACGTCGTGAATCGTTCCCCCGAGAAAGATCCCCGCCTGATTGGGATCGAGACGGACGCTCGTCACGATGATCGGGTACAGGATCATCGCGACTGTCGAGAGCGCCGTCACGCCGGCGATCGTGAAAATCAGCTCGCGCTCGGACCGCTCGTCATGGGGAAGAACGGTGGCGATCGCGATCGCCGCGGACGCGCCGCAGATTGCGGTCGCGCCCCCGGTCAGGATGCCGATGCGTCGCGACAGTCCAAGCGCGCGCGCAAGCGCCCATCCAAACCCGATCGTTACGAGCACGCCAAGGACGACGACGCCGCCGTTGTACCAGCCGAGACCGCCGATCTGGTCCACGGTAATTCGAGCCCCGAGGAGCGCAACACCGAAGCGCAGAACCTGACGTGCGGTGAAATCGATCCCCGGCTTTGCGGTACCCTGGGCGGCCACGCTGTTGAGCGCCATGCCGAGGAGCAATGCATAAAGCAGCGTCGGCCCTCCGCGGTGATCCGAAATGAACGCGGAGGCGATGGCGACGACGGCGCATAGCAGAAAGCCCGGCCACGCGCTGCGGACGCCACGGCGCCAGCGCGAGTGGAACGCCGGCGAGAGCGACTCAGCCAAGCTCACGGAGGAGCTCCGCGGCCCGCGGCCACTCGCCATAGCCCGCCGCAGGATTCAAATGGCCGACGTCGCCGACGTCGACAAAGCGACTGCCCCATGCGCCCGCGAGCGCCTCGATGCGATCGATGCGTCCCAACGGATCGTTTGTGCTCGCTGCGACGATGCTGGAAAACGGCAAGCGGGTGCGCGGTGTCGGCAGCCAGCCGTTCTCCTTCAGCGTTTCGAGCGACGGGTAACCGGCAGGAAGCGGCGACTCGAAATCGGCCGGTGTTGCGAGGAGTGCACCCTTGATCGGACGCTGATGCCGTTGCGCCCAATGCACGACGATCATGACGCCGGCGCTGTGCGCGACCAACACTACAGGCCCCTCGATCTGCGCGAGCGACCGGTCGAGCATTGCCACCCACGCCACACAGGAGAGCTTGTCGCCTTCCATGCGCGGTACGCACGTTGCCTTCGGCAGCTTGTGCTCAAGCAGCGTCTGCCAGTGGTCGGGCATGTGGTCACGCACACCGGGGACGAACAGCACTGTTGGGGCAGCGATTTCTTGCCTTGGCGTTACCCGGGTTGTCGCGGCCATTGTCGCTTCCAATCAGTCAGAACGCCTCGTCGGCAAGCGCTGCTGCCGAGCCGGAAACGATCGTCTCGGTGAGGCCCGCCGCGCGCGTCAGGTAATGGTCGGCAAAGTGCCGCGCCGTCGCGATCTTCGCGCGCATGAATGCGCCGTCGCCGTCGCCCGCCGCGAGCTTGCTGGCGGCAATCGACGCCGCTCGCGCAAGTTGCGCGCCGCCGCAAACGATGCCGGCGAGCTCGAGGAACGACACGGCACCGGCGAGAACGGCGCGCGGGTCCGCCCGATACGTCTCGACCACGAAGCGTCCGGCCTCGACGAAGGCATCGAGCGCTCCCCGCAGGCGGGCGCCGATCGCCGCGACGTCCGGATTGGCGACATCCGTGGTTTGCTGCTCGACCTCGCGCATGTCCGCGACCGCGGCCCCGAGCGCGGCGCCGGCATCGCGAACGATCTTCCGGCCGATCAGGTCGTTCGCCTGGATGCCGGTCGTGCCTTCATAGATCGTCGTGATTCGCGCATCGCGCGCGTATTGCGCAGCACCGGTTTCCTCGATGAACCCCATGCCCCCGTGTACCTGCACGCCCATATAAGCGATGTGTTGCGCGACTTCCGTGCTCCAGCCCTTGACGATCGGGATCATCAGTTCCGCGAACGCCAGCTTGCGGCGGCGCGTTTCCGCATCGGGATGCCGATGCGCGTGGTCGAGCGCGGCCGCAGTCACGTAACTCAGAGACCGCGCGGCTTCCGTGCATGCACGCATCGACATCAGCATCCGTCGCACGTCGGGATGTCCGATGATGCCCATCGGCGCATCGTTCGTGCCGACAACGCGACCCTGCACGCGTTCGCGCGCGTAGTCGCGGGCGGACTGGTACGCGCGTTCGCCGATGCCGACGCCCTGGATTCCGACACCGAAGCGCGCGAGATTCATCATGACGAACATGTACTCGAGACCGCGATTCTCCTCGCCGACGACGTAACCGACCGCGCCGCCGTTGTCGCCGAATGCCAGTACCGCCGTCGGACTGGCATGAATGCCGAGCTTATGCTCCAGTGATACGCAGCGCACGTCGTTGCGCACACCCAGGGCTCCGTTCTCGTCAACGAGGAACTTCGGCACGACGAAGAGCGAGATGCCCTTTGTGCCCGGCGGCGCGTCAGGCGTGCGCGCAAGCACGAGGTGGACGATGTTTTCCGTGTAGTCGTGCTCGCCGTAGGTGATGAAGATCTTGTTGCCGTAGAGCTTGTAGCTTCCGTCGCCCTGCGGAACCGCCTTCGTTCTGACGGCGGCGAGATCCGATCCGGCCTGCGGTTCGGTCAGATTCATCGTCCCCGTCCATTCGCCGGAGACCATCTTCGGCAGGTACGCCCGCTTCAAGGCCTCGGAGCCGTTCAGCTCGATCGCTTCGATGGCGCCGCCCGTCAGCATCGGACATAGCTCGAACGCCATGTTCGACGCGTTCCAGATCTCGTCTGCGGCGGCCGCAACAAGGTGCGGCATCCCCTGCCCGCCGAACGTCGGATTTTTCGCGAGACCGTTCCAGCCGAGTTCGCAGAACCGCCGATACGCGTCCTTGAACCCCGTCGGCGTCACGACGCAGCCGTCACCCGCGAGCCGCGCACCTTCCCGGTCTCCGACGCGGTTCAGCGGGTCGAGGATTTCGGTCGCGAACTTGTCCGCCTCCTCGAGGATCGCGGAAACCGTGTCGGAAGTCGCATCCTCGAGTCCCGGCAGCGCGGTGACTTCGGCGAGCCCCGCGAGCTCCTGCATGACGAACTGCATGTCGGCGAGCGGTGCCCGGTATTGGCTCATTAAAGTCTCCTCGCAAACGTCGACGTCAACGCGTGGTCGCTGCGTCCGCTGCAGTTTCGAGCAGCTTTGCCCGTATCACTTTCTTGTCGAGCTTCCCGACGCTGGTCTTCGGAATCGCGTCCACGAAGTAGACCTTGTCGGGCACTGCGTACTTCGAGATCGTGCCACGACCGGCGAAGTCGGCAACGTGGCGGCGAACCGCATCTTCGCTCGGCGTTGCCTCCTTCTTGCCGACGACGAACGCCACCGGCCGCTCGCCCCAGCGATCATCGGGGACGCCGACGACGGCCGCCTCGGCAACGCCAGGGAGACGCAGGATGATGTCCTCGATGTCGAGCGACGACACCCATTCGCCGCCGGTCTTGACGACATCCTTGATACGGTCCACGACTTTCAGATATCCGTCGGCATCGATGACGCCGACGTCGCCGGTATGCAGCCAGCCATCCCGCCAAAGCTCCTCCGAGCGCTCGGGTTCTCCGAGATAGCCTTGCGTAAGCCAGGGCGAGCGCACGACGACTTCACCCTGGCTGACACCGTCGTGCGCCACGTCGTTCATCTGCGCGTCGACGATGCGCAACTGCACGAATGGGAGAGGCCGTCCGGCCCGGCAAAGGAACGGCACGCACCGCTCGACATCCCACTCGCTCATGTGTGGTCGCAGGTGCGCGAGTGTCAGGATCGGACAGGTTTCGGACATGCCGTAGCCGGCGATCACGTCGACCCCGCGCTCGACCGTGGCGCGCGCGAGCGCGATCGGCAGCGCGGAGCCGCCGATGATCACTTTCCATCGGCTGAGATCCACGTCCTGCACGGCCGGGCTTGCCAGCATCATCTGCAGGATCGTCGGCACGCAATGCGAAAAAGTGACGCCTTCGCGGCGGATCAGTCCGAGCAGGACGTCCGGCACGTAGCGCCCCGGGTAAACCTGCTTGACGCCGAGGAGCGTCGCAACGTACGGAAGGCCCCACGCATGCACGTGGAACATCGGCGTGATCGGCATGTAGACGTCGCGCGCGGTGAAGGTCGCATGAGGAGCGTTCGCTAGCGCGGTCGCCACGGCCATCGTGTGCAGCACGAGCTGGCGGTGACTGTAGTAGACGCCCTTGGGCAATCCGGTCGTGCCTGTCGTGTAGAACGTCGTGGCACGCGTATCTTCCGCGAGCTGCGGGAAGTCGAATGTCGGCGAAGCGCGATCGAGCATCGACTCGTATTCGGCGGCGAAGGGGAGACTCGTGCGCGGCGTCTCCGCGACGTCGTTGATCAGCACGAGCTTCACGCCGGGCCGGATCTTCGCGTGGATCGACTCGAGCAACGGAGCGAATTCGGCGTTGACGAGGATGACGTCGTCCTTGGCGTGATTGATCGTGTAGAGCACCTGTTCAGGCGAGATCCGGATGTTCACCGTGTGCAGCACCGCACCCATCATCGGCACGGCGAAAAAGCATTCGAGGTAGCGGTGGCTGTCCCAGTCCATCATGGCCACGGTCGCACCCGGACGGACGCCAAGCGTCGATAACGCGGACGCGAGGCGATGCACGCGCTCGCTGAACGTGGCATACGTATGCCGCATACGATCGCCGTAGACGATCTGCTGTTGTGCCGCAGTGGCTAGGCCGTGCGCGAGGATCTGGCCGATGGAAAGCGGTGCGTCGCATGCCGAAGGCGTGCGGACGATCGCGAGGTCGTTCATGAGTTTCTCCTGAAAATCGAAAAGGTGGCGTACGAGCGCCTGCGTTCGGACGCCCCGGAGGCTCGGGGTTCCGCGAGGAATGCGTCGACGACGTCGGCCGATTGCTCGGGCAGCGTGATCAGGAACAGATGTCCGCACGCGAGCATTGCAATGCGCGCATCGGGAATCAGCCACTGCATGATGCGGGCATTGATCGTCGGAACGAGCGGATCGTCTTCTCCCGCCATGATGAGGGTAGGCTGGCGCAGCGCGGGGAGCCAGGGCAGACTCGTCCAGCCCAGCGTGGCGGCGAGCTGCAGGTAGTAACCGCCGCGGCTCGCGAAGCGCACGTGGCGCAGCGTTTGCTCAACTAGCGCGGGCTCGCGTCGAAACACGCCGCCATAGACATCCGCAGCGACGCGCTGCGCATGTCGGTGGTCGATGAATCGACGCGGGGTGATCATCTTCAGCAGCACCGACGGCCTTCCGGGCACCATCAGCGCGCCCGGCGCCGTAGCAGCGAGCACGAGACGTCGACAACGCGTGGGATGCTGCAGCGCGAATTGCTGCGCGATCGCACCACCCCACGACACGCCGAGCACATCGGCTTCGGGATGTCCGAGGTGATCGAGAAGGCTTGCGGCAAGGCGCGCAACCCCGGACGGGCGATAGGGCATCGGCGGCGTCGGCGAGCCACCCACACCCGGAACGTCGAAAATCACGACCGTCGGGCGCGTCAGTGCGTCGATGAACGGCTGCGCGAGCTCGATGTTCGCACCGAGGCCGTTCAGGATCAGCAGCGGAGGAACGCCAGGATCCCCGGGGCGTGCAGCGTAACGGATCTGTCGCCCGCCGACTTGCGCATGATCGATGCGCATCGGGCGGGTTCGTGCGTGCTTTGCGCGCGGCGCTGCCATCGGCTATCGCTCCAGCACGTAGGCGCCCGGTGCGGGCGCCAGCGGCGGATGGCGTTCCCCGCCGAGCGCACGCGGAGCGGACTTGCGCGCACCGGATCTCGCGCAGATCCATTCGCGCCAGTGCGGCCACCAGCTACCGCCGGCCTTCTGCTGTTTGCGAGCCCAGGCCTCGGCAGTGCGGGCGCGCGCGAGATCGGTCATGAACCAGGAGCGCGCGTTGCCTGGCGGATTGATCAGGCTCTGAATGTGCCCGCCGTTCGACAGCACGAACGTGCTCCGCGCACCGCCATACAAGCGGGCCGTCCGATAGACGCCCTGCCACGGCGTGATGTGATCGGTAAGGCCACCGACGACGTACGAGTCGATGCCAATCCGGCGCGGATCGATGGCCGTTCCCCGCACGCGCAGCTTGCCCGGATTGGCGAAGCCGTTCGTCGCGAAGAGTCCCAGAAAATCGGCATGCAATTGCGCAGGCAGCCGCGTCGTATCGTTGTTCCAGAACAGGATTTCGTGGGCCGGCGGATCGTTGCCCAGGAGGTAATTGTTGACGACGTAGTTCCAGATCAAATCGTTCGGACGCATCCACGCGAACATCCGCGAAAGCTCGCTGCCTTCGACGACGCCGCGTTTCTGCGACGCGGCCTTCGCGGCCTTTACACTGGCGGGCGTCACGAACAGTCCGGCGGTCGCGTTGCGGATCGACGACGTGTCGAGCACGCAGACGGCCAGCGTCGCCGAGTGAACGATCCGGGCGCGGCGCGCGGCCAGGTGTCCGAGCAGCGCGGTCAGCGTGATGCCTCCCGAGCACGCCCCGAGCACGTTCACGTCCGGCGAATCGGTAATCTCGCGTATCGCCTCGAGCGCTCGCTCCAGCGCTTCCGCATACGCATCGAACCCCCACGCCGACTGCTTGCGCGTTGGGTTGCGCCAGCTCACGGCGAACGTCTGCAGGCCGCCCGCGAGCGCGTAACGCACGAGGCTCTTGTCGGCCGCGAGGTCGAACACGTAGTACTTGTTGATCTGCGGCGGCACGATCACGAGCGGCCGCGCGTGCACGTCGGAAGTCGTCGGCGCGTACTGGATCAGCTCGAGGAGCTCGTTGCGATAGACAACCGCGCCGGGCGTGGTGGCAACGTTACGACCGACGGTGAACGGACGTGCGTCGACTTGCCGCGGCAGGCTCCTGCCGCTCGCGAGATCCTCGACGAAGTTCGCGAAGCCGCGGATCACGCTCGCGCCCTTCGTGTCGGCAAGTTTGCGAAGCGCCGCCGGGTTGCTGCCGACGAAGTTCGTCGGCGCGATCGCGTCAACGACGACCGAGACTGCGAACCGGGCGCGCGATGCGGCCGCGGGATCCATCCGGGCTTCATCGATGCAGCGATCGAGCGAGTTCCCGAGCGCCACATAGGACTGGAGCATGCGCCGGAATATCGCGTTGTCGGTCCATGCGGAATCCGCGAAACGCCGGTCGCCGTCCGGAGCGTGGAGCGTCGAATGGCCGGTTGCGATGCGCACGGATTCGCCGAGCAGCTTCGCGTATTGGCCGCCCACGATCCGTGGTTTCGCCGCGAGGCGTCCGACCAGCGTCGTCGCAGCCGCGAAGACGTCCTTGCGACGGACACCGACGAGCGGATTCGTCGCAAGCGTGTGTTGCGTCGCGTGCTCGGCGAGTGCGGCTGGCGCGCGGCGAATGCGGCCGGACTTACGCGCTCGGTTCGCCGGCGTGGCGGTCGGCTTGGCGGGGCCGCGCGAAGTCGTACGTGCTGTGGTCATGGCTATTTCGACGTATCGAGGCGCGGCGCGCCCATCAGGAGCGCGAGCGACTCCGCGACGAGCGCAGGCTTCGCTTCACCGTCGATTTCGATCGTGTTCAACAGCGTCAGCAGGATGCGACCGTCACCGCGATCCTCGATTGCCTGCAGGACAACGCGATTGCGCACGCGTGCACCTGCGCGTACCGGTGTGATGAAACGCGCCTTGTCGAGCCCGTAATTGAGCGCGGCCGCCGCATCGTGCGGAATTGCACCGGCCTCGATCGTGAGCGACGCGGCAAGCGACAGTGTCAGGTAGCCGTGCGCGATCGTTCCGCCGTACGGGCTCTCGCGGCTCGCGCGTTCCGCGTCGACATGGATCCACTGCCGATCGCCGGTGCAGTCCGCGAATTCGTCGATTCGCCGTTGGTCCACGACGATCCAGTCCGAGAGCCCGACCTGCTGCCCGACGAACTGGTCGAGCGTTTTCATCCCATAGGCGGTCGGCGTCGCTTGCGCTTTCATTGCTTCCATTCGCGGACCTTGCGCACGCGCGCTGTGGGCAGCAGCACATACGACAGCGCCGGAATCAGGATCAGCGCGCCAAGCATGTTCCACACGAACATGAACGTCAGCAGGATGCCCATGTCGGCTTGGAACTTGATCGGCGAAAAAGCCCACGTGATCACGCCAGCAGCCAGCGTGATCCCGACCAACGCAACGACCTTGCCCGTGAACTGCACAGCCCTGCGGTAGGCCTCGGCCAGCGATGCGCCGGCGCGCTGCTGCGCCAGTTGGACCGACAACAGGTACAGCGCGTAGTCGACGCCAATGCCCACGCCGAGCGCGATGACCGGGAGTGTCGCGACCTTGACCCCGATGCCGAGGACGACCATCAGCGCCTCGCAAAGGATCGACGTCAGCGCGAGCGGCACGACGGCCACCACCACCGCGCGCCAGCTTCGGAAGGTGATGAAGCACAGGATCATGACCGCTGCGTAAACGTAGAGCAGCATCGTGCGGTTCGCCTGCTCGACGACGATATTGGTCGCAGCCTCGATGCCCGCGCTGCCTGCCGCGAGCAGGAACCGGCGATCGCCTTCGTCATGCTTGCCCACGAAGCCGGCGGCGGCATTGACGACGCGATCGAGCGTTTCGGCCTTGTGATCGGCCAGATACGCGATCACCGGCATGATCGAACATTCGGTATTGAAAAGATCCTGGTTGTTGACCGAGGCCTGCTGCGCGGCGTAGTTCAGCACGTCCTGGTTGCGGTTGATCGTCAGCCACTTCGGATTGCCTTCGAACGAGCCTGCGGTGATCTGGCGTACCGCATCGGGCAGCGAAATCGTCGTTTGCACGCCGGGCACCTGTTTCAGCGTCCAGGCCAAGCGATCAGCTTCGACCAACGTCTGGTACTTGAGGCAGCCTTCCTTCTCGGTCTTGACGATGACGGCGAACTGGTCGCTCGACAACGCGTAATTGGCGGTGATGTACGCGTTGTCCCGGTTGTAGCGCGAATCCGCGCGAAGCTCCGGCGCACCCGGGTCGAGGTCGCCGATCTTGAGATCATGGCTGACGACGAGTCCGATCACCGCGAGCAGCGCCGAAACGGCGATCGCACCGAGAGCGTAGCGCCGGGTCGTGAAGCGGTCGAGCCACGTCCACACGGCACCGAGGCCGCGGCCCTTCGTTGCCGTCCGCTCTTCGCGCAGACTGCGCTCCGCGGCCTTCTGGCTGACCCCCGTATACGACAGCAGCACGGGCAGGAGCAGCAGGTTCGTGAAGATCAGGACGGCGACGCCGATGCTTGCCGTCACCGCAAGATCGCGGATCACCGGGATGTCGATCACCATCAGGACGGCGAAGCCGACCGCATCGGCGAGGAGCGCGGTCAGGCCCGCCAGGAAGAGGCGACGGAACGTGTAGCGCGCCGCGACGAGCTTGTGCGTGCCGCGGCCGATGTCCTGCATGATGCCGTTCATCTTCTGCGCGCCATGCGACACGCCGATCGCGAAGACCAGGAATGGCACGAGAATCGAGAACGGGTCGAGCTCGAACTTCATGAGCGCGACGAGTCCGAGCTGCCAGATCACGGCGATGATCGAGCAAGCGACCACCAGTACGGTGCTGCGCACGCATCGCGTGTACGAATAAATGATGACCGTTGCGATCAACGCCGCGATGCCGAAGAACGCCATCACCTTGACCAGCCCGTCGATCAGCTCGCCGATCAGCTTGGCGAAGCCGATGACGTGGACCCTGATCTGCGACGTTTCCTTGCCACGAACCTTCTCCAGGTCTTGCGCGAGCTCGTACTTGGCGCGAATCTTCTCCTCGAGGACTCTCGACAGCCCGCGATAGTCGATGCGTTCCCCGGTGCGCACATCCTTGTCGAGCAGCGGGACGAAGATCATGCTCGACTTGAAGTTGTTGGCGACCAGGCTGCCGACGATGCCGGAGCGCGCGATGTTCTGCTTCAGCTGCTCGACGCTTTGCGGCGAGCCGTCGTAGCCGTCCGGCATCACCGGGCCGCCGCGGAAGCCTTCCTCGGTGACCTCGGTCCAGCGCACGGCGGGCGACCATAGCGATTTCACCCACGCGCGATCGACGCCCGGCGTGAGAAAGAGCTCGTCGTTGATCTGCCTTAGTGCATCGATGTAACGCCCGTCGAAGATGTCGCCGTTGGCGTTTTCGACGACAACGCGAACGGCATTGCCGAGTCCTCGCAGCTCCTTCTGGTACGTAAGGTAGTTCTTGATGTAGGGCTGACTCTGCGGGATCATCCTTTCGAAGCTCGCATTGAGCACAAGCCTCGTCGCCGCCGCATAGGCGAGGACCACCGTCACGACCGCGCAGAGCGCGATCATCAGCAGCCGGTTGTTGAAAACCAGACGCTCGAGGGCGTTGCCGGAGCGCTGGTCGAAATCCGCGACATCGCGAACGACCGGCATCTGCTCGAGGTTGTCCGAAACGGCGGCCATCGATGGCTCCAGTTACAGTGCGCAGCCCCTCAGGGCGCTACTGTTTCCGTGACCGCGACGCCGCGCGGTCCGACCAGCGCAAGGCGACCATCGCCTGCTTCGGCGACCCCGGTGAGTGGCATCGGCTGCTTGAGTGGCACGCTCGTGAACGTGCGTCCTCCATCTGCGCTCGCCACGACGCGACCACCCGCGTCGGCGAGGATCGTCGCGCCGCGTTGTGTTCGGGCTGCGCCGACAACGGCCGAGGGAAGGCCCACCTCGACTTTGACCCAGCTCGTGCCGCCGTCGTCGCTGCGATAGACGTTGCCGCGCAGCCCGAACGCTAGCACTGAGTTCCCTGCGCCTGCCAGTCCGAAGAAGCTCCCCTTGTAGGGCATGGCAAGCCCCTTGAATTGGTCGGCGGAGCGGTCGAGCTTCAGCATCAGTCCGCCCTCACCGGCGATATAGAGATCCCCGTTGACCGGGCGGATCGCGTAAAGGTTGAAGAATTTGGGATTAGCCGAACGGTCGAACCACGGCGTCCATGTGTTGCCGCCGTCGGTCGTACGAAAGATCAGGTTGTAGGCGCCGACCACGAAACCGTTCTGCGCATCTGCAAACCACACGTCGAGGAACGGCTTGTCGGGCCCCTGCTCTTTGTAGCGCTCGGCCTCCGCGAGCAGCTTCTTGGCTTCTTCGGACGCAGGCTCAGCCTGCACCTTCTTGGTCATTGCGGCGACCAGCAACTCGTTGGCCTTGCGGCCGTCGAGCTGCAGGCGCCACGTGTCGCCGGCGTCGTCGGTATGCAGAACCACGCCATCGTGCCCGACTGCCCAGCCTTGCTTGGCGTCGACGAAGTACACGGCGGCGAGGTCCGAGCTCACGGGAACCCTGGACTGCTTCCACGTCCCACCGGCGTCGCCGGACACGACGATCTGTCCGCGCTGTCCCACGGCGACGAGCTGATCGCCGGCGCGAGTCACCGCCAGCATGAGGCTCTTCACGGCAAGCGGCGTTGACTGGGCCGGTGTGTCGAGCACGTCGACGAAACCGTCTGCCCTGGCGAGCGGCGCGAGCGACGCGATCACGAGGAGGGACAGCGATAGCCCAGCGCGCACAGCGATCATGGTTCGAATCCTCTGCTTTGGTGCCAGGTGCCGCGCCATCCCGCGAGCGGCACCCCTCGCATCGATGATCGGTTGCCGAACGAGACCGCGGTCAGCGAACGCCTGCTCCCGCGAGCGCATCCGCCGTCCAGGCAGAGTCGCGCGGCAGCTCGGTCATGTACTTCAGTCCGTCATACGATCCGAACAGCCCCGTGATGTTGTATGCACCCGACGTGAAGTCGTAGATCGCGAACGTCGTGTCGAAGGGAGCCTGCACGTCATAGCTCTGCGACTGGAACGCAAAGCTCGAGCGGTATAGCTGGCCGCGGGCGTCGTACTGATCGGACGCGAGCGCCGTCCAGCTGTCCTCGTCGAGGTAGAACGTGCGCTTGCTGTAGATGTGCCGCTTGTCGGGCTTCAGCGTGCCTTCGACGACCCACACGCGATGGAGCTCCCAGCGGACGAGGTCGGGATTGAGGTGGTTCGCCTTGGTGATGTCCGAGACCGGCTTGTGGTAGGTCAGCCGATAGTTGCTGTACGGGACGTACATCTCCTTCTTGCCGATCAGCTTCCAGTCGTAGCGATCCAGCGCGCCGTTGAACACGGACACGTCGTCGTACGTTCCCGTGCCGGCCGCGCCCGGATTCGGTGTGTCGTACGCCAGATCGGGTGCGAGCCGCGTGCGGCGCTGTCCCGGCAAGTACTGCCAGGCTTTTCGCGGCTGCTTCAACGGATTGACCGAGTCGATGATCAGAAGGGCCTCGCCATTGCGGCGAGCGGGGCCCACGTAAAGAAGCTTGTTGTACCAGTAGGGATCGGATCCGTTGAGCGTCCCGGTCTTCTTCGGATCGTAGATCGGCCATGCCCAGAACGCGTCGGCCGCGACGGCGAGCGTCGCGACGCCGGCGGCATCGACGTTCCAGTTCTCGTAGCGACTGCCGTCGTATCCCAGACCGCTGTAGCGCAGCAGGTGATTCCACATCGCTTCGGCACCGGTCTTCGGGATTGGAAACGGATATCCGGCAAGCGCGTTCTCGACGGCGAGGCCACCTTCGACGGCTTTCGCGCCGACGGCATTCTTCACCGTGTTGTCGAGGACGAACTGTGGAAGCGCCGCCGTGCGGTGCGTCGGATAGACATCGAGGCGCATCGTCGGGTAGCGCTTGAGCAGCGCCTTGGTGCCCTCGGTCAGCTTGTCCGCATTCGCGTCGATGTCCTTGCCGGTGATGACCAGCCGAGGCTTCTCGTCAGCGAACGGATCCGTACGAACCTTGCTGCCCTTCTGGTAGCTCGCCGGGGGCGTGGTCAGTCCGCCGGTATACGCCGGAATGGTGCTGTCCTTGTTGCCCGCCTTTTCGGCGCCGGCTGGCGTCAGTGTCGTCCCGAGCTGCTTGGCCTCGTCGGGCGACACGCCGGCCGATGCGCCGACGCTCACGAATGCCGCGATGCCCGCGGCCAGCAATGTCCTGCGAAACATGATCGTGTTCCTCGTCAGAATGTGGTCTTGAAAGTGAGCGATACCCAGCCGCGATCGGAGAGAGCAGCAACCGAGCCATTCGGAAGAATGTCGCGCGCCCCGGTCGATGTCAGCGCGTAATCGCCGAGATAACCGTTGTACTTGAGATCGATGCGATACTTCTGATAGATGTCGAACGCGATGCCGGCGCTCCACGTCCCGGCGTTCTTGTTCCCGCCGAGCACCACGGCCGAGGTGCCCGACAGACCCTGGCTCCACGACAGTGGCGCAAATAAATCGACGCCGGGCCATACCTGGAACCAGGTCGGCGTGAAGTTGATGGCGAGGCCGACGAAGTTCCGTGTCACCTTGTCGATCGGCGTCGAGCCATCCGGATTCAGGTAACTCGAACGGCCCTTGAACACCGCCTCGTTCTGCGTGACTCTCGCCCATTGACTCCACGTGAGCTCGGTGGCGAACGTCGCCGTGTCGAACAGGACCGTTCTCGGCAAGATGCTGGTCGCGTTGATCAGGCCGTGCCACGTGTCGCCGAGCGCGCCCGGCGTACCATGTCCGAGATCCGTCGTCGTGGCAACGGAGCCCGGCACGAGCGGCACGAGAGCGGCGGGCAGCACCTGCACCGGCTGGCTCACCAATGGCATGTTCTCGCGGTACGAGAGTTCCGCACCGACGCTCAAGCCGACGATCTGCTTGGACAGGCTGACGCCGTAGATGTGGATGTTGTCGCCGTAGGTGAGCTGATACGTGCCGAGTTTGCCGAACCGCTGGAGATCCGCGGGCGACGTGGCGGCGCGATTGATGATGCAGTTCGTGCCGCCTAGCGGAATGCCGCCGATGGCCGAGCACGCCCCAGCAGGCACCGTGGGGAGAAAACCTGGAGTGACAACCAGCTGCGGCGTGATATCGGTCGTATTGCGGTAGTAGAAGCCGAGCGTGCCGTCGAGCCACTCGGGACTCCAGCGCGCCGCCACACCGAAATCGCCGAGGCCGCCGCTCGTGCGCGATTGCTGGATCTGGTTCGTGTTCCACAGTCGAAGGAATGCGGGCGCGCCGGGAACCGCCGCTGCCAAAGGATTGGGACCGAAGATCAGCGATTCGCCGCCCAAGAACCCTGCGTCGTTGACCGTCAGGTAGCTGCCCGACTCGGGCAGGTGGATCGCCTGCCAGTTGTAGAACCACTGGCCAGCGAGCGTCAGATCGTGCGTCGGCTGCGCCTGCAGCGTAAGCCCCCCGCGTGGCCGGAACAACTCCTTCGCCTCACTGCCGGGCGTTGCGAAGCCTTTCCACACGTCGACCGAGTTCTGCGAATACGAAATGCCGTGGATGGCGCCGCCGAGAAACAGGCTCTCGCCCCAATAGACGGTGTGCTGTCCCGCCTTGATGTTGACCGGCACGTCGGCGACGTCGAAGGTGGTGAACGCGAACGCGTCGAGGAACTCGCCCGAAAGACCCTTGGCGTAACGTTTCGTGTACGGGCTCAGTATGCCCGCGGCCGGGAGTCCACCCGAGAGCGTGTTCGCTGTGACGTTGTTGTTGTTGTCGAGATTGCCGTACGCGTCGTCGTACCATCCGGCGGCGCTGACCCGGAAACCGTGCTTGCGCTGATATATGAGGTCGAACTCGGAGAGCAGGTCGAGGCGATTGGTGACGATCGACCCGTTGCTGAAGTTGCGATCGCCGTCGTCGAAGTTCGGACTCGCAAGAATATTAGGGTCCTGCGACTGCGTACGGAAGCCAAGGTTGTAGCGGAATGTGTTGTCCCAGCGCAGCGCAAGGTCCGGGTTTCCGGTGGGGATGTCGAACGCTTCCGCCGTACCGGCGAGCATCAACAGGACGGCGAGTGTCGTCGCGCGGCGCCGAAACGGCCGACGATCAGCGGCGGCCATTGAAATTTGTTGCATGGTGAACGATCTCCCTGATGGATTTTGAAACTTCAATGAACTCCACAACCGACCTTACGGGCGTGGTGGTCGAACTCAACTCCCGACAGTCCCGCCGACGACCTTCTCCGGAAAGAGATTGAGGATCCGCGCGAACAGCGCCCGGAACTCCTCGTCGTTGTCGACGGCAAAGCGCGGGTCGCCGTTCTTGGCGAACGCCTTGTCGATCTCGACCCAGTCGGCCGCCGTCAGGTATTGACGCGTCGCGGGCAGGATCACTTTCGTCTCGAGCCGCATATGCTGCATTTGCGCCTCGGCGAAGTGCTCGACGGCGGCCGCGAATACGCCGAAGCCGCCCGCCTCGCCGGCCTCGTATCGCGCCAGAGCGCCTTCGAGCTCGTCGATCACCCGGTGCCCTTCGGCATGCTGCCGTTCGAGCTCGGCCAGCGTGCCATCGAATTCGGACGTGCGTACGCGCAACCGGGGGAACAGGTAAGCATCTTCCTTCGGATGGTGCAGCTTCTCGGGGAACTCCTTGACGTATCGAACGATCGCATGAAGCAGGGCGGGCGGCGGAGGTGCCTTCCCCTCGCGGGTTTCGCGAACCAGGAATTCCAGGCCGTGGACGACCGCCGCGAGCGATCGATGCTCGTCGCCGATGGTCGTGAGCGGCCCCATCATCGCTCCGGGCGCGATGTTGCTCTCGATGGACGACACGAGCACCGGGATCGTCGCGTGCTGCAGAACCCTCTGCGTCTGCGAGCCGAGCATCAGTCCCTTGATGCCGCGGTGCCCATGCGACGCGATGAAGATCAGGTCGCAACCCTGCTTCTCGGCGACATCGAGAATCGCCTCGTAAGGCCGGCTGCTCGTCGTAGCGAACGATGCGTGGTTGACGCCTGCCTCGCGAGCGACGGCTTCCGCCTTCGCCAGGATCGCCCGCGCTTCCCCGGCCATGCCCTCGTTGAAGTCGGCGGGCGCGATCACCCTTTGCAGCGCGCCGACGCTGGTCGCACCGTAGTCTTCCTGCGCGTGGAAGAACGTGACCTTCGCACCGAGCGTGCGCGCAAGCCTGACCGCCTTGCCGGCCGTTTCGGCCGACAGCGCCGAGTCATCAAGTGGAACCATCAGATGGCGGTACATGGCGAAGTCTCCTCGGCTCGGCGAACGACGAGCCCTAGAACGGCGTGTCGCCGATGATGCCGGCGCGCTCCATCTTCCGATGGCACGGCGGGTAGTCCATCACCGCGTAGTGCTGCGTGCTGCGGTTGTCCCAGAACGCCATGCTGTTCTTCCTCCAGCGAAAGCGGACCTGGAACTCGGGGATGAAAGCCTGGCTGATCAGGTAGTTCAGAAGCTGGCTTGCGGCCGGGCTGAAGTCCTGTCCAAAACGCACGTTCGCCGGCGTGTGGTAGTTCGTGAAATGCGTCGTGAATGCGTTGACGAACAGCACCTTCTCGCCGGACTCGGGGTGCGTGCGCACGACGGGATGCTCAGCGTCTGGAAACTGCGCCTTGAGGCCGAGGCGTTTTTCGATCGGCATGCCTGCGCCGAAGGTCGCCTCGATGCTGTGCCGCGCGCGCAGTCCTGAAATCTGCACCTTGATGGATTCCGGCAGGCGGTTGTAGGCCTCGGCCATGTTGACCCACATCGTGTCGCCGCCCACCGGCGGGCATTCGACGCAGCGGAGCACGCAGCCGAACGGCGGCTTTTCGCGCCACGTGGCG
>Ga0207678_10001648_pt1 | contig 20470 bp, 21 predicted proteins | sample KBSC63metaG_FD_184319 | JGI IMG/M metagenome (GOLD analysis project Ga0207678, IMG submission 184319) | Corn rhizosphere microbial communities from Kellogg Biological Station, Michigan, USA - KBS C6-3 metaG (SPAdes) (version 2) | ecosystem: Host-associated > Plants > Roots > Rhizosphere > Soil ... | reverse complement strand
GCCCCAACCCCCATACCCGGCCGACGGGGGGGCTGGAACGGCGGGGGACGCTGAACGGCGGAGGAGTGCGGGGCGGGAGGGGTTAGGGGGCCGGGAGGGGTTACGGGGCGGGGCGGCGGACGCTGGCGGCTAGTTCGGCGGTCAGGTCGCGGATAGCGGGGATGCCCTGCTCGCCGAGGCGGCGGACGAAGGCCGAGCCGACGATCACGCCGTCCGCGAACGCCGCCACCTGGGTGGCCTGAGCACCGTTGCTGACGCCGAGGCCGACCGCCACCGGCAGGCTCGTGTGCTCGCGGACCCGCTCGACCAGGCCGGAGGCGTCACCGCTGACCGCGTCCCTGGTGCCGGTGATGCCCATCAGCGAGGCGGCGTAGACGAAGCCGCGGCAGGCCCGGGCGATCATGGCGATTCGCTCGTCGGTGGAGCTGGGCGCGACCAGGAACACTCGGTCCAGGTCGTGCTCGGCGGAGGCGTCCAGCCAGGAGCCCGCCTCTTCGATGGTGAGGTCCGGGGTGATCAGCCCCGAGCCGCCCGCCGCGGCCAGGTCCCTGGCGAAGGCGCGCACGCCGTACCGGTCGACCGGGTTCCAGTAGGTCATGACCAGCACGGGCACGCCCGCCGCCGCGACCGCCTCGACCGTGCGCAGCACGTCCGTGACCCGCGTCCCGGCGGCCAGCGCGCGGTGCACGGCGTCGGCGATCACCGGGCCGTCCATCAGCGGATCGGAATACGGCAGGCCCACCTCGATGACGTCGGCTCCGGCCTGCGCCATGGCCAGGGCGGCCTCGATGGCGCCGGCCACCGAAGGGAACCCGGCCGGCAGGTAGCCGACCAGGGCCGCGCGGTTGTCCGCGGCGGCCTTGCCGAAGGCCTCGGTGACAGCGCTCGTCACGGGGCTCACACCCCGAACCACTGGGAGGCGGTGTCGACGTCCTTGTCACCGCGGCCGGACAGGTTGACTAGGATCAGCCCGCCGGGGCCGAGTTCGCGGCCGACGTCGAGCGCGCCGGCCAGCGCGTGCGCCGACTCGATGGCCGGGATGATGCCCTCGGTCCGGCAGAGCACGGAGAACGCGTTCATCGCCTCGGCGTCGGTCACCGCCCGGTACTCGGCCCGGCCCGTCTCCCTCAGCCAGACGTGCTCCGGGCCCACGCCGGGGTAGTCCAGGCCGGCCGAGATGGAGTGCGTGCCGAGGGTCTGGCCGTCGGCATCCTGCAGCACGAACGTCCGCATCCCGTGCAGCACGCCCTGCGAGCCGCCGGTGAGGGTCGCCGCGTGCCGCTTGGTATGGAGCCCGTCACCGCCCGCCTCGCAGCCGATCAGGCGAACCGAAGCGTCGGGGATGAAGGCGTGGAACGCGCCGATGGCGTTGGAACCGCCGCCCACGCAGGCGATCACCGCGTCCGGCAGGCGGCCGGTGGCCTCGAGCACCTGCTCGCGGGCCTCGAGGCCGATGATCCGCTGGAAGTCCCTGACCATCATCGGGAACGGGTGCGGACCGCCGACCGAGCCGATGCAGTAGTGCGTGTGCCCGACCGACCTTACCCAGTCACGGAACGCCTCGTTCATGGCGTCCTTGAGCGTGCGGGTGCCGGTAGCGACCGGGATGACCTCGGCGCCGAGCATCCGCATCCGGGACACGTTCAGCGCCTGCCTGCGGGTGTCCTCCTCGCCCATGTAGACGGCGCAGTCCAGCCCGAGAAGCGCGCAGGCGGTCGCGGTGGCCACTCCGTGCTGGCCGGCCCCGGTCTCCGCGATCACCCGCGTCTTGCCCATCCGCTGGGCCAGCAGCACCTGGCCGAGCACGTTGTTGATCTTGTGCGACCCGGTGTGGGCCAGGTCTTCCCGCTTGAGCAGCACGGTGCACCCGCCGGCCTGCTGGCCGAACCGTTCGGCGTGGTACAGCAGCGTCGGCCGGCCCGCGTAGTTGCGCAGCAGCCCGTCGAGTTCGGCCCGGAAGGCCGGGTCCTTCCGCGCCTGCTCATAGGCCGCGGTCAGCTCGTCCAGCGCCGCCGTCAAGGCCTCGGGCGCGAACCGGCCGCCGTAGGCGACGCCAGGCGCCTCACCCGTCCCGCCCTCTTCGGCGACCCCGACCGCGCCGACCACGAAGTGGCCTCCGATGTCGGGAACCGGCGAGATATCGGGCTCGGCGGGCGCGGCAGGTGCCTGCGCCGTGGCAATCTCGGTCAACCGCGTTCTCCTCGCAGTGCTGGGTGCGATCCCGCGGTTACCAGGTCGGCGACGGCGCAGCGCGGGTCCTTCTCGGTGACCAGGCTCTCGCCGACCAGCACGGCGTCCGCACCGGAGGCGGCGTAAGCGAGCAGGTCACGCGGACCGCGCACGCCGGACTCGGCGATCTTGACGATGCCGTCCGGGATCCGCCCGGCTATCCGGCCGAAGATCCCGCGATCCACCTTCAGCGTGGCCAGGTTGCGCGCGTTGACGCCGATGACGGTGGCGCCCGCGTCGAGCGCCCGGTCGACCTCCGGCTCGGTGTGCACCTCCACCAGCGGCAGCATGCCGATCGAGACGGCCCGCTCCACCAGCGAGACCAGCGCGCTCTGCTCGAGCGCGGCCACGATCAGCAGCACCACGTCCGCGCCGTGCGCGCGGGCCTCCCACAGCTGGTAGGAGCTGACCACGAAGTCCTTGCGCAGCACCGGGACCTGCACGGCCCGGCGCACCGCGTCCAGGTCGTCCAGGCTGCCGCCGAAGCGCCTCGATTCGGTCAGCACGCTGATGATCTTGGCCCCGCCGGCCTCGTAATCCCCGGCCAGCGCGGCCGGGTCGGCGATGGCCGCCATCTGGCCACGGGACGGGCTGGCCCGTTTGACCTCGGCGATCACGGTGACACCCTCGGCCCGCAGCGCGGCCATCGCGTCCAGCGGTGACGGCGCCCGCCGCGCCATCTCCTTCAGGTGGTCAAGAGAGACGTGCCGCTGCCGTTCGGCGAGATCGGCACGCACGCCGTCTAGGATCTCGTCGAGCACACTCACGCGGTTTGATCGTCCCCTCAAATCGGTACTGTTGCGCCACTGATGGTAGCCCGGCCACTCCGGCGCCCCGGTGACTGCCCCCCTGAAATCGCGCCGGTGTCCGGATTTGCCCCCGGATCGATAACGTAGCCGGCGCCGCGGACCGTCCTGATTGTGCCCGCTCCCCCGATCTTGGCCCTGAGCTGGGCAATGACCACGTCAACGGCACGGTCCCCAGCCGCCGGCCGGCCCGCGGCGGTGAGCAGCTGGCGGCGGGACAGCACGCGTCCCTGCTGGCCAAGCAGGGCCGTGAGGACGGCCGTCTCGGTCGCGGTCAGCTTCAGCTCTCCGGCGCCCCCGGCTGGTGGCGGCACCGGGATGGCCAGCACGTCGCGGACCATGGCGACCAGCTGACGCGGGCCGAAGGGCCGGGCCAGCCACCGCCGCGGGCCGCTGGCCCCGCCGCGGGCCAGGCCACGCGGGCGGGGGCCCTGCAGGCCGGCCACCAGGAAGATGACCGGGGTCCGCAGCGCGCGGCGGATCCGCCGGGGGTCCAGGCCAGGCATGGTCAGGTCGAGCACGGCCGCGGCGTCCGGGCCGGCGGTCAGCTCGGCCAGCGCCTGCTCAGGCGTTGTCACCAGCCGCACCCGCAGGCCGTCCCGGCGCAGGTAGCGGGCCGACATCTCGGCCACCTCCGGCTCGTGCTCAGCCAGCAGGACCGAACGGACGCCAGGTTTAAGTCCGGGTGCCGTCATCGATCGCCGGGTCGGCGTCGTGGATCGTCGGGTCGACGTCGCGGCTGAGCGACTCCCACATGCTGGCCGAATCGGTGCCGCGTGACCGGGCCGGAGATGAACGCTCGAAGCGCGCGGACATGACCGGCCAGCGCGGGCCCCGCCAGGCGGTAGCCGCGCCCGCCAGCACGATTGCTACCGCGCCCGCGATGGCCGCCGCGCGCCAGGGCGCGCCGGCCATGATCGCCCGGCCGGGCCCGGCGACGACGATCTCATGCACCGCGCCCCCGGAAGGCGAGCCGCTCGTGGTCGAACCGCCCAGCGGGCCGGACAGGGCGCTGGCGCGCGCCGCGGCCAGGACGGCCGAGGCCCGCAGGCTGACCAGGACGGCCGCTGCCGTGGCCGCGCCGAGCACGGCCAGCAGGACGCCGACGGCCCGCCTGAGCACCGACCTGGTGGCGATCACCGCCGCCAGGCACGCCAGCGCGGCCAGCGCGAGCGCGCTGGCCAGCGGGACGAGCTGCTGCCCGGTGACCGCGATGTCCTGCGCTGGCAGCGGCTTGGGCGGGGTGAAGATGGCGTGCGCCCAGGCCTGGCGGGCGGCGAGCACGACAAGGCCGGCGCCGACCGCGCCGGCCAGCAGCACCAGGACGAATTCCCTACGCATCCTTCAACAGCACATCCGCGTCGAAGCAGGTCCGGTCGCCGCTGTGGCAAGCCGCGCCGACCTGGTCCACCTTGACCACCAGGGCGTCGCCGTCGCAGTCGAGCGCCACCGACTTGACCCACTGGTAGTGCCCGGACGTGTCGCCCTTGACCCAGTACTCCTGGCGGCTGCGCGACCAGTAGGTACACCGGCCGGTGGTAAGGGTGCGATGCAGCGCCTCGTCGTCCATCCAGCCGAGCATCAGCACCTCACCGGTGTCGTGCTGCTGGGCGATGGCCGCGACCAGGCCGGATGCGTCCCGCTTCAGCCGTGCCGCGATGGCAGGGTCAAGCATCGGTTCCCCTCGTTTCTTCGAGACTTCAGTCAGGGTAGCAATGACGCCTAGGATCGGCGGGTGAGCTACTCCCGGGAAGAGCGCCGCGCCCTGTGCGCGCTGCTCGACGAGACCGGCCCGGACGCGCCGACGCTGTGCGAGGGCTGGACCACCGGCGACCTGGCCGCGCACCTGGTGCTGCGAGAGCGCCGCCCGGACGCCGCGGCGGGCGTGGCCGGCGGCCCGCTGGCCGGGTACACGGCCCGCGTGCAGCAGCGGATCAGGAGCCGGATCCCGTTCCCCGACCTGGTGCGGACCATCAGGTCGGGCCCGCCCGCGCTGTCGGTGATGGCGCTTCCCGGCATGGACGAGCGGGTCAACGCGGTGGAGTTCTTCGTACACCACGAGGACGTGCGGCGCGGCGCGCCCGGCTGGGAGCCTCGTGAGCTCGGCAGCGGCGAGTCGGACATGCTCTGGCACCGGCTGCGGATGGCGCGGTTCATGCTCCGCAAGGCGCCGGTCGGCGTGGAGCTGGCCCGGGACGATCTGGCCCGGGACGATATTGACACGGGCGCGGACGGCGCGTCCTACCGGATCACGGCGCGGAACGCCACCCCGGCGGTGACCGTGGTCGGCAGCCCGGCCGAGCTCACCATGTGGGTGATGGGCCGCCGGGCCGCGGCCCAGGTGCGGATGGACGGCATCCAGGCGGCGGTGACCAAGCTCGCCGAGGCGAACTGGTAAGGCTAAGCTGCCCATCTCCCGCTTGAGCCGGGCCAGCTCGTCGTCCACGTCCGCGGTCGCCGGCCGTGCAGGCTGCGGCGGAGAGTAGGAGACCCGCTCGACGTCGGACCGCGGCAGCGGCCTGCTGCGTTCAGTGTCGTCGCGCTCGCGGACCTCGCGCTCGGCCTTCTTGGCGGAGACCTGACGCCTGGACCGGGCCACCTTGACGGCGACCACGATGGCCCCGACCACCGCCGCGGCGATGACCACGTCGATCACGAGGTGCAAGATGGCACCGACCACGGACCCGACGATCAGGAACGCGATCAGTATGCCGACGCCGATGGCGGCGACCTTGAACCAGCGCATCCGCCGCATCCCCTCTCGACAAGGAACTGTTCTCTCTCGCGATATTACCCGACTTCGGCCCAGGCCGGCCGAGCGTCGGGCGAGCGCTGGCTCGAACCGGCCGTTACGCTGAGCCCATGCACGCACTCGGCATCGACATCGGTGGTTCGGGCATCAAGGCAGCGCCCGTGGACGTGACCACGGGCAAGTTCCTCGCCGACCGGCAGAAGATCGCCACACCGCGCCCGGCGCTGCCCGACGCGGTCGCCGACGTGGTGAAGCAGCTCACCACGGCTTTCAGCTGGTCCGGGCCGATCGGCATCACCTTCCCCGGGGTGGTCACCGACGGCGTGACCAGGACCGCCGCCAACCTGGACCCGGCCTGGATCGGGGCGGACGCGGGCGCGCTGTTCCGCACCGCGACCGGCAACCCGGTCCGGGTGCTGAACGACGCCGACGCGGCCGGCGTGGCCGAGATGACGTTCGGCGCGGGCGTGGGCCAGAAGGGCACGGTGCTGATGCTGACGTTCGGCACCGGGATCGGCAGCGCGCTGTTCACCCGCGGCCTCCTGGTGCCGAACACCGAGTTCGGTCACATCGAGATCCGCGGGCACGACGCGGAGACGCGCGCTTCCGAGCGCGCCAAGGAACTGCACGACCTGAGCTGGGGCAAGTGGGCCGGCCGGGTCGACGAATACCTCCAGCACATCGAGGCGCTGATGTCACCCCACCTGATCATCGTGGGCGGCGGGATCAGCAAGCAGTCGGACAAGTGGGTACCGCGGCTGACCGGGATCCGGGCCCGCGTGGTACCCGCGGCGCTGCTCAACGACGCCGGCATCGTCGGCGCCGCGATGGCCACCTCCGGCGATTCCGTGCCGGATACCTCCGGCGCGACCGGAACCAGCAGTTAGCCCGGTACGTTCCACCAGACGTGTCGAAGAGCAACCGGGCCAGGCAGCAGCGCGCGCGAGAGCGGATCGCGCAGATCCGTGCCGAGGAAGCCCGGCGCAGGCGGCGGCTGTGGCTGGCCGGCGGGACCGCGGTGGTCGTGGCCATCGGGCTCGTCGTGGGCCTGGTGCTCGCACTGTCCGGGGGCGGCGCCAAGGCCGCCAGCCCGCTGCACCTGAAGCCGCTCGGCTCGCTGGGCCCGCTCGGGCCGGCGCCCGCCGCCGGACCGCTGGGGCCCGAGCAGGTGCCGGTCCCGTCCGCCGCCGCGCTGGCCAGCACCGCTACCGCGGTCACCGGCCAGGCCAAGGACGGAATCAGCTGCCAGTCAAGCGAGCAGACCCTGTTCCACATCCACGCCCACCTGACCGTCTTCGTGAACGGCTCGGCCCGGCAGGTTCCGGCCGCCGTCGGCATCCCGGGTCCGATAGCCCAGTCCACCCCGGCCGGCTCGTTCGTCGAAGAGGGGACCTGCTTCTACTGGCTGCACACGCACGCCGCTGACGGCATCATCCACATCGAGTCCCCGGTGCACCGGTCCTACACGCTGGGCAACTTCTTCGACGAGTGGGGGCAGCCGCTCAGCACCAGCCGGGTTGGCCCGGCTCGCGGGCACGTGGTGGCGATCTACAACGGCCAGGTCTTCCAGGGTGACCCGCGGAACATCCCGCTCACCGCGCACGCCCAGATCCAGCTGGAGGTAGGCACCCCGCTCGTCGCGCCGGAGAAGATCACTTTCCCGGCCGGGCTGTAGGACTCCCTCTCAGCGCACGGCGTGGCCGGCGCCGCGCAGGGCGGTCTTGACCTGCTCGATGCGCAGCGTGCCGAAGTGGAACACGCTGGCCGCGAGGACCGCGTCCGCGCCCGCGTCCACGGCCGGGGCGAAGTGCGCGAGCGTGCCCGCGCCGCCGCTGGCGATCACCGGGACGGTCGCCACGGCGCGCACCGCCCGGATCAGCTCCAGGTCGAAGCCGATGGTGGTGCCGTCCGCGTCCATCGAGTTCAGCAGGATCTCCCCCGCCCCGAGCTCGGTGGCCCGCCGGGCCCAGTCCACCGCGTCGATCCCGGTGCCGGCCCGGCCGCCGTGCGTGGTCACCTCGAAACCGCTGGGAGGACCCTCGGCCCGGCGAGCGTCCACGGACAGCACCATGCACTGTGACCCGAACCGCCCGGCCGTCTCGGCCAGCAGCTCCGGCCGGGCGACGGCGGCGGTGTTCAGCGAGACCTTGTCCGCCCCGGCCCGCAGCAGCCGGTCCACGTCGGCCACGCTGCGCACGCCGCCGCCGACGGTGAGCGGGATGAAGACCTGCTCGGCGGTGCGCCGCACCACGTCGTACATGGTGTCCCGGCCGCCGCTGGACGCGGTGATGTCCAGGAAGGTGAGCTCGTCCGCGCCCTCGGCGTCGTAGAACGCGGCCAGTTCCACCGGGTCGCCGGCGTCGCGCAGCTCGCGGAAGTTGACCCCCTTGACGACCCGGCCGCCGTCCACGTCCAGGCAGGGAATGACCCGCACGGCCACGGTCACCGGACGGCCACCTCCGCGAGGGCTTCTTCCAGGGTGAACGCGCCCTCGTAGAGCGCGGTGCCGACGATCGCGCCCTCGACGCCCGCCGGGACCAGGGAGGCGATCGCCCGCAGGTCGGCCAGGCTCGAGACGCCGCCGCTGGCCACCACCGGCGCGGTCGTGCGCGCGCAGACGTCGCGGAGCAGGCCCAGGTTCGGGCCGCGCAGGGTGCCGTCCTTGAGCACGTCGGTGACTACGTACCGGGCGCAGCCCTCGGCGTTCAGCCGGTCCAGGGTCTCGTGCAGCTCCCCGCCCTCGGCGGTCCAGCCGCGGGCGGCCAGCCGGGTACCCCGGACGTCGAGGCCGACCGCGATCCGCTCGCCGTGCCGGGCGATGACCGAACGCACCCAGTCCGGGTTTTCCAGCGCCGCGGTGCCGATGTTGACCCGGGCGCAGCCGGTGCCGAGCGCGCGGGCCAGCGATTCGCTGTCCCTGATGCCGCCGGACATCTCCACCTGCACCTCGACCGTGCGGACCACGTCGGCCAGCAGGTCCGCGTTCGACCCGCGGCCGAACGCCGCGTCCAGGTCCACCAGGTGGATCCAGGACGCCCCGGCCCGCTGCCAGGCCAGCGCGGCCTGCATCGGGTCGCCGTACTGGCCGCCGCTGCCGGCCACGCCCTGGACCAGCTGGACCGCGTGCCCCTCGGTGACGTCGACGGCGGGCAGCAGGGTCAGCCCGGTCACGAGAGCGTCCCCAGCCAGTTGGCCAGGAGCGCGGCGCCCGCGTCGCCCGACTTCTCCGGGTGGAACTGCGTCGCGGCCAGCGCTCCCTGCTCGGCGGCGGCGGCGAACGGCTCGCCGTGCTCGGCCCAGGAGATCAGCGCGCCGGCCGTGGCGAGCTGTTCGGCGCCGGGTGACCGCAGCGCATAGGAGTGCACGAAGTAGAACCGCGTGCCCGGGGCGATGCCGGCGAACAGCACCGACCCCGGCGGCGAGGCGACCGTGTTCCAGCCCATGTGCGGCAGCACACCGGCGTCGAGGCGCTCCACCGTGCCCGGCCAGGCCCCGCAGCCGTCGGTCCAGACCCCGTGCTCCGCGCCCGCCGCGAACAGCACCTGCATGCCGACGCAGATGCCGAGGACCGGGCGGCCGAGCTCGAGCCGCCGGGCGATCATCTTGTCGCCGCCGACCGCGCGCAGCCCGGCCATGCACGCCGCGAACGCGCCGACGCCGGGCACGGCCAGCCCGTCGCAGTCCAGCACGGCGTCAGGGTCTGCCGTCACCTCGACCCGCGCGCCGACCCGTTCCAGCGCGCGCTGCGCTGAGCGCAGGTTCCCCGACCCGTAGTCGAGCACGGTAATTTTTTTCACGAGAGCACCCCCTTGGTGCTGGGGATGCCGCCGGCCCGCGGGTCCGGCGCCGCGGCCGCGCGCAGCGAACGGGCGAAGGCCTTGAACTGGGCCTCCACGATGTGATGCGGGTTGCGGCCCTCGATCACGCGGATGTGCAGGCAGATCCCGGCCGCGAACGCGAGCGACTCGAAGATGTGCCTGGTCAGCGTGGTGTCGTAGGTGCCGATCAACGGCGCCATGCCGTCCGGCTCGTGGTGCACCACGTAGGGCCGCCCGGACAGGTCAACCGCGGCCTGCACCAGCGTCTCGTCCAGCGGGACCAGCGCGTTGCCGAACCTGGCGATGCCGGACTTGTCGCCCAGCGCCTCCTTGAGCGCCTGGCCGAGCGTGATCGCCGTGTCCTCCACGGTGTGGTGCGCGTCGATCTCGACGTCGCCCTTGGCCCGCACCGTGAGGTCGAGGCTGCCGTGCTTGCCCAGCTGGGCCAGCATGTGGTCGAAGAACGGCACGCCGGTGCCGACCTCCACCACGCCGATTCCGTCCAGGTCGAGTTCCACCATGATCTGCGTCTCGTGGGTGAGCCGTTCCACCCGCGCCACCCGGTTCATGAGCTGAGCACCTCATCCAGGGCGGCGCGGAACGCCGCCATCTCGTCCGGCGTCCCGACCGTGACCCGCAGCCAGCGCGGCGGCCCGACCTCGCGGACGAGCACGCCCCGGTCGAGCAGCCCCTGCCAGACCGCGCGACGCGACTCGAACTCGCCGAACAGCACGAAGTTCGCGTCGGAGTCCGCCACGGAAAGGCCCCGCTGCCGAAGCCAGGCGACGAGCCCGTCCCGTTCGGTCCGTAGTTTGGCCACGGTGGCCAGCGGCTCGGCGGCCAGCGCCAGTGCGGCGCGCGCCACCGCCTGGGTGACCGCGGACAGGTGGTACGGGAGCCGCACGAGAAGCAGCTTCTCGACCACCTCGGGCGCGGCGGCCAGGTACCCGATCCTGGCGCCGGCCATCGCGAACGCCTTGGACATCGTGCGGGTGACTACCAGGGCCGGGTAGCGCGGCAGCAGGGTGAGCGCGCTCGGCGTGCCCTCGCGGGCGAACTCGGCGTACGCCTCGTCGATCACCACCAGGCCGGGAGCCGCGGCGCACACCGCCTCGATCAGTTCCATCGGCGCGGCGGTCCCGGTCGGGTTGTTCGGCGAGGTCAGGAAGACGATGTCCGGCTGGGTTCGCCTGATCACGGCGGCCGCCCGCTCCGGGTCCAGGCCGAAGTCCTCGTCGCGGGACGCCGAAACCCATCCGGTGCAGGTCACCCGCGCGATCAGCGAGTGCATGGAGTAGCCGGGGTCGAACCCGAGCGCCCGCCGGCGGGGCCCGCCGAACGCCTGCTGCACCTGCTGGATGACCTCGTTGGAGCCGTTGGCCGCCCACAGGTGTGCGGCGGTTAGGTCCTGCCCGAGGTAGTTGGCCAGGTCCTTGCGCAGCTCGACCGCGTCGCGGTCCGGGTACCTGTTCAGGGAGGCGGCGGCTTCGGCGACCGCGTCCGCGATCCCCCGGACCAGCGCTGGGCTGGGCGGATACGGGTTCTCGTTGGTGTTCAGCCGGACCGGCACGTCGATCTGCGGGGCGCCGTACGGGGTCAGGTCGTTCAGGTCGGCCCGAACGGGCGGGGTATCAGCCTTCGTCATGATTCCACGCGCACCCGGACGGCCTCGACGTGCGCGGCCAGGTCTTCGGCGCCGCCCAGCGCGTCGATAAGCGGCGCGGTGGCGGCCAGCGTCTCGCGGTCGCACTCGATCACGTTCACCAGCCGCAGGAAGGGGAACACGGACAGGCCGCTGGTGTGCCGCGCGGTCCCGCCGGTGGGCAGCACGTGGTTCGAGCCGGCCAGGTAATCCCCGAGCGAGACCGGCGCGTAGGGGCCGGCGAATACCGCGCCCGCGTTGGTCACCCGGGCCGCCAGCTTGGCCGCGTCCCTGGTCTGGATCTCCAGGTGCTCGGGCGCCCAGGCGTCGCTGACGGCGAGCGCGGCGTCCAGGTCGTCCACCAGGACGCAGGCTGACTGGCCATTGAGGGCGGCTTGTACCCGCTCGCGGTGGCGGGTGGCGGCGACCTGCTCGCCGAGCTCGGCGTCGACCTTGTCGGCGAGCGTGGCGTCGGTGGTGACGAGCAGGCACGCGGCGAGCTCGTCGTGCTCGGCCTGGGCGACCAGGTCGGCGGCGACGTGCCGGGGGTCGGCGGTGTCGTCGGCGATGATCGCCACCTCGGTCGGGCCGGCCTCGCCGTCGGTGCCGACCACGCCGCGGAGCACGCGCTTGGCCGCGGCCACGTAGACGTTGCCCGGGCCGGTGATGACGTCGGCCGACGGGCAGTCCCGGGTGCCGTAGGCGAACATGGCCAGCGCCTGCGCGCCGCCGGCCGCGTGCACCTCGGTCACGCCGAGTAGCGCGCACGCGGCGAGCACGGACGGGTGCGGCAGGCCGCCGTTGCTGGCCTGCGGCGGGGACGCCACCGCGATCGAGGCCACCCCCGCGGCCTGGGCCGGGACGATGTTCATCACGACCGAGGAGGGGTAGGCCACCAGGCCGCCGGGGACGTACACCCCGGCCCGGCCGACCGGGACGAAGCGCCCGGTGACGGTGAGGCCGCCGGTGACCCTGGTGACGATCTCGGCCGGGATCTGGGCGCCGTGCACCCGCCTGGTCCGGCGGGCGGCCTCCTCAAGGGCGGCCCGGACGTCCGGGGCGAGCCCGGCCAGTGCCGCCTCGAGGGCCTGACGCGGCACCCGGGTGGTGGCCAGGTCCACGCCGTCGAAACGGGCCGTGTACTCACGGACCGCGTCGGCGCCGCGGCTCCGGACGTCGTCGCAGATCGGGCGGACGCGCGCGACGGCCGCCTCGACGTCGGTCGCGGCCCGGGGCAGGACGCCTTCTAGTTCAGTCCTGCTCAAGGTGGCTGGCGGGCGCCCGCGCACGTCGATACGGCGCAGATCGATGCGGGAAATCACCCGCCTAGTCTACGGAGAGTAGGGCTTCCTCGGATGCCGGACGGCGGCCGCCGTACTCGGCCAGGAGCACGATCAGGGAGGTGAGGCCCGGCCAGAACGCCAGCGCGCTCTTGGCGCCGAGGGCGAGCGAGGCGTGGAAGAAGACACCGTCCGCGCTGACGGCGAGCAGGTGGTTGTAGGTCCCCAGCCCGATGTTCTCGCCGGTCCACAGCATCAGCACCGACGCCGCCACCGAGCCGAGGACGAGGCCGGCCGCGGCGGTCCAGCCGGCCCGGCGGACCAGCAGGCGATAGCCCGCGATCCCGGTGATGACCCCGCCGATCGCCGCGATCAGGCAGAACCAGGCGTCGGCCAGGATGTACGCCGTGCTCTCCGCGTTGACGAGCTGGGCCTCGCCGTGTCCGACCTCCTGCAGCAGCGCCCGCGGCGCCACCGTGGCCCAGATGAGCCCGGCCGCCACGCCGAGCACCGCGGAGCCCGCCAGGGCCGCGGCGCACGCGGTCAGTCGCCCCTTCACCGCACGATCGTACCCGTCAGCCCCGCTCAGGTTCGATGGCGTGTATGTCCGGCAGGATCGCGGCGACCGCGTCGAAGCGGGCCTCGTCCCAGGGGCCCTCGGGCGCGACCAGGGCGTGGCTGATGCCGGCTTCGGCCAGCTCGCGCAGGTGAGCCAGCAGTGCCACGGCGCCGGCCTTGGGATCTTCGCCCAGGTCGAAGCTGGTGGCGACGGTCTTTTCGATTTCGGCGTAGTCGCGACCGACCTGCGCGCAGTGCTCGCGGAGCACGCCGAGCTTGCGGGTGAGGTTGTCGCGGAACTGCGAACCCTGGATGTCGAACAGGTTGCAGGCGTCGGCGTACTGCGCCACCATCCGCAGGGTCTTGCGCTCCCCGCTGCCGCCGATCAGGATCGGCGGGTGCGGCCGCTGCACCGAGTTCGGCGAATTGAGCGGGCGGACCAGCTGATAGTGCCGGCCCTGATAGGGGCTCTCGTCGCCGCGCCACATCTGATGGGCAATCTGCAGCAGTTCCTCGAGCCGTTCGAAGCGTTCGGCCAGCGAGGGGAACGGGATGCCGAGGCCCTCGGCCTCGAAGGCGGTGCCCGGGCCGGCCGGCGCGATGTTCCACGGCGCGCCCGCCCCGACCCCGAAGATCGCCCGGCCGCCGGTCATCACGTCGAGCGTGGTTACCGCCTTGACCAGTACGCCGGGATGGCGATAAGCCACCGAGGTGACGAGCGTGCCGAGCTTGATCCGGCGCGTGAGGCCGCCGAGGAAGGCCAGCGTCGCATACGCCTCGGGCATGGGCGACTCCGGCGGCAGCCCGGTCAGCCGGATCTGGAAGAAGTGATCCATCACCCACAGGCTGTCCACGCCGGCCTCGTCGGCCGCCGTGGCGATCCGGGATACCTCCGGGCCGATTTCCTCCGCCGGCCAGGGGAACGTGCTGACGCTGATGCCGAGTTTCATGGATGCCTCCCGAAAGTCGTTAGCCGGGTAATGAGTTTACCATGAGCCGGCTAACGTACTCCAGGGCCGTACGCTTGAGCTGCCATGTCCGAGGAAATGAGTGCTGACCAGCCAGCACATGCAGACGATCAGCCGGCGCCCGACTTCCAGACGGCGTTCTGGGCGACCAAGCATGCCCTGGCGGCGGCGACCGCGGCGGCCTTCTCGCGGCACGGCGTGCACCAAGGGCAGCAGTTCATCCTGCGCCAGCTGTGGGCCGAGGACGGGCAGACGCCCGGCGAGATCGCCCGGCGGCTCGGGCTGGCCACCCCCACCGTGACCAGGGCCGCCACCCGGATGGAGGCGGCCGGCCTGCTGCGCCGCGAGCCCCATCCGGGCGACCGGCGGCTGGTCCGGCTGGTGCTCACCGAACGCGGGCGTTCGCTGGAGGACGTCATCGCGGCCGAGACGGACAAGCTCACCGAGCGGGCGCTGGCCACCTTCGGGCCCGCCGAGCGCGAGGCAGTAATCAGGGCACTCGCCGCTATCCGGCGCAACCTCACCGGACCTTGAACATAGCCACGGCCGTTTAGCCCGGTTTATCGGGGGGAGTCGGAGTGGCGTTCCGACACCTCACGGAGGTCATAATGTCGACCGGAGCAATTATAGGAATCGTCATCGCTGTCATCGTCGTGGTGGCGGTCGTAGTCGTGGCCTCGGCTGAGATGCGGCGGGCGCGGCTGCGCCGCCAGTTCGGCCCGGAATACGACCGCCTGGTTAAGAAGCTGGGCAGCAAGAGGAAGGCCGACGCCGAGCTGGCCGAGCGGGAGCGCCGCGTACGTGCGCTCAATATCCGCGAGCTTTCGCCCGAGCAGCAGGCCAGCTACAGCGGCGACTGGGCCGCGGTCCAGGAACGGTTCGTGGACACCCCGGCCGAGGCCGTGGGCGCCGCGCACGTGCTGATCGGGAACGTGATGCGTGATCGCGGCTACCCCGTCGACGACAGGACCGCCACCATGGACGCCCTGTCCGTCCACAATGGCCGCGCGATGGAGGGCTATCGCTCGACCATGGACCTGCGCACCGACTCGGCGAGCACCGAGCAGCTCAGGGAAGCCATGATCCACTACCGCACGCTGTTCGAGGACCTGACCGGCCTGCGCGAAGCTCGCGGCGAGCCGGCCCGGGAGCGCGTCGCGGCGATCCGCGACCGCGCCGACGGCCGTCACGCCGTCGCCGCCGACGGAACGCGCACCGCGGAGCCCGTCACCACCGAACCCGTCACCGAGGCACGCGTTACCCGCGAACCCGTCACCCGCGAACCCGTTACCGAGGACCCCGCGATCGAGGACCGGGACGCGGTCGTGCGCGGCGACGAGCGAGCCGCGGAGAACGCCAGCGGGACCGCGTACCCGCCCCGGTAGCCACATACATACCTTCAGCCACTCACGGGAGAGAGACTGCCATGACCCAGGACCAGTACGGCCAGGCGAGGGGATCCGGCTACGTCGTACGTGACGAGGTCGTCCCAGAGAACGAAACCGACGAAGCCCGCACCGACGAATCCAAGCCGATGACCCGCTTCCAGAAGGTGGCCTCCGCGCTGCGCGGCGGCTCCGAGCAGGACCAGGCGGCCGCGGACGAGGCCGACATGGACCGGGCAACCCCGGACCAGGCCGTCGCCGACCGGACATCTGCGGGCCGGACGGCCGCGGATGTCCCGGCGGCGGACGCCTCGTCCGCCAGCCCCGCGGCCTCTGAGTCCAGCCCGCCGTGGGTGACGCAGCAGGACGAGGCGGCCATGGCCGGCAGCCCGATCGCCCAGGAGTCGGCCGCCAAGCGCGACTACTGGGACGACCCCAATGCGGCGGCCGGACACGAGGACGACACGGTCGCGGCGGCCAGCCCAGACATTCCCGCGGACCACCAGGCGACCGAGCCCGACATGTTCGGCACGACCAGGCGCCCGGGCGGGGAAACCGCCGAGATGGCCGCCGCGCGTGCCGAGGGTCAGCCCGGCGCCGCGACCATCGCGGACGTCCCGGCGGCCCGAGCGGACGTTCCGGCGGCCCGCACCCCGGCGGGTGAGGCTCCAGTGGGTGCCGCTCCGGCTGGCGACGTTGGCGCCCCGGCCGGCGACGTCCCTGCGACCGCCGCCGAGGCGGCGGGTAGCAGCGGGCGGCATGCCGCGGTCACCACGGCCGACGGCAATCTGCGGCCCGGCGAGGCGGCCGGGAACCTGGGTGACTTCAGCGATCTGACCTACGGGAACCTGGTCCCGGACGCGGAGCAGTTCACCGCGCAGTGGCAGGAGATCCAGTTCAGGTTCGTCGACGACCCGCGGGGCTCGGTAACCGAAGCTGCCGACATCGTCGCCCAGGTCACCGCCAAGATGGAGGCGGCCATTCAGGAACGTCAGCGGGCCATCGAGGAACGGCAGCAGGCCATCGCCGAGCAGCAGCGTTCGCTGCGCGGCCGGTGGGGCGAGGACAGCAACGCCGACACCGAGAACCTGCGCGAGACGCTGCGGATGTACAAGACCTTCCTCGACCAGCTCATCGGCTCGCGGACCAGCTCAGCTAGCTAACTGACACAAGCCGGACCGAGTAGCTGCTTCAGGTCGCCGATCAGGGCGGGTGAAGTGGCTACTCGGAGCTTGTCGTCGAGCCGGACCAGCGTGGTGCGCTCGTGGCCGCGCAGCTTGAGGTGCACCTCGGTCGGGCCAGGATGGGTCACCAGCACCTCACGGAGCCGCTCCACCACCGGTGGCACGCACCTCGCCACCGGCATCGACACCACGAACGGGCCGGAGTCGTCGACGGACAGGTCCGGGATGGTCATGTCCATGGCGATCAGCTTGGGTACGTCGTCCCGCCGGTCCACCTTGCCCTTCACCACCACCACCGCGTCCTCGGCGATCGAGGTGGCGTACAGCTGGTAGGTCTGCGGGAAGAACAGCACCTCGATGGCACCGCCCAGGTCCTCGAGCGTGGCCGCGGCCCACTGGTTGCCCTGCTTGGTCACCTTGCGCTGAACCCCGGACAGAATGCCGCCGATCTTCACGATCTGCGCGTCTGACCGGTCGCCAGCCCGTGGCCGCGGCTCGGCCTCGTCGGCCATCAGGTCGGCCAGCGAGCAGTCGCTCTCCCTGGCGATGATGTGCTCGATGCCGAACAGCGGGTGGTCAGAGACGTAGAGCCCGAGCATCTCCCGCTCGAAGTTCAGCAGCGTGGACTTGTCCCACTCCCCCGCCGGAACGGGCACGTCGAAGACCGCATCCGACTCGATGTCGCCGCCGAACAGCGAATCCTGCCCGATCGCCTCGTTGCGCTTGATATCGATCACCGCGTCGACGGCCTGCTCGTGCACGAGCACCAGGCCCTTGCGCGCGTCCTGGAACGAGTCGAAGGCACCCGCCTTGATCAGCGACTCGATCACCCGCTTGTTGCATACCACGAGCGGCACCTTGCGCAGGAAGTCGGAGAACCCGGTGAACTCGCCCTTGGACTTGCGCGCCGAGATGATCGCCTCGACCACGTTGACGCCCACGTTGCGGATCGCCGCCAGGCCGAACCTGATGTCCTTGCCCACGGGGGCGAACGTCGCCACCGACTCGTTGACGTCGGGCGGCAGCACCCTGATGCCCATCCGGCGGCACTCGCTCAGGTAGAGCGCCGACTTGTCCTTATCGTCCCCGACCGAGGTGAGCAGCGCGGCCATGTACTCGGCCGGGTAATTCGCCTTGAGGTAGGCCGTCCAGTACGAGACCAGGCCGTACGCGGCCGAGTGCGCCTTGTTGAAGGCGTAGCCGGCGAACGGGACCAGCACATCCCAGACAGCCTGGATGGCCTTGTCGGAGTAGCCTCGGTCCCGGCCGCCCTGGCGGAACGGGACGAACTCCTTGTCCAGGATCTCCTTTTTCTTCTTGCCCATGGCCCGGCGGAGCAGGTCGGCCTGGCCAAGCGTGTAGCCGGCCAGGATCTGGGCGGCCTTCTGCACCTGCTCCTGGTAGACGATCAGCCCGTAGGTCGGCTCGAGCACCTCGCGCAGCGGTTCCTCGAGTTCCGGGTGGATCGGGGTGATCTCCTGCTGCCCGTTCTTGCGCAGCGCGTAGTTGGTGTGCGAGTTCACCCCCATCGGGCCCGGCCGGTACAGGGCGCCGACGGCGGAGATGTCCTCGAAGTTGTCCGGCTTCATCAGCCGCAGCAGGGCACGCATCGGGCCGCCGTCGAACTGGAAGACGCCGAGCGTGTCACCCCGGCCGAGCAGGTCGTACGTGGGCTTGTCATCGAGTGGCAGGCGGAGCAGGTCGATCTCGGTGCCCCGGTTGCTCTTGATCAAGGCGACCGCGTCGGCCATGATCGTCAGGTTGCGCAGGCCGAGGAAGTCCATCTTCAGCAGCCCGAGGCCCTCGCAGGTCGGGTAGTCGAACTGCGTGATGACAGCGCCATCGGCATGCCGGGTCCACACCGGGATGTGGTCGGTTAGCGGCTCCGCCGACATGATCACGCCGGCTGCGTGCACACCAGGCTGCCGGATCAGCCCCTCGATGCCGCGTGCCTTATCGACGACCTGCTTGACCTCGGCCTCAGCTTCGTAGAGCGCGCGGATCTCGGTGGCCTCTTTGTACCGGGGGTGAGCCTCGTCGAACACCCCGGACAGCGGCATGTCCTTGCCCAGCACGGCGGGCGGGTACGTCTTGGTGATCCGGTCGCCGAGCGCGTACGGGAAGCCGAGCACCCGGCACGCGTCCTTGATCGCGGCCTTGGCCTTGATCGTGCCGTAGGTGACGATCTGCGCGACCCGGTCCGAGCCCCACTTCTGGGTCACGTACCTGATCACGTCGGCCCGGCCACGCTCGTCGAAGTCGATGTCGATGTCGGGCATGGATACGCGCTCAGGATTGAGGAAGCGCTCGAAGATCAGGCCGTGGTCGATCGGGTCGAGGTCGGTGATGCCCATCGCGTAGGAGACGATCGAGCCGGCCGCCGAGCCACGGCCCGGGCCGACCGCGACGCCGTTGTTCTTCGCCCACATGATGAAATCCGCCACCACAAGGAAATAGGCGGGGAAGCCCATCTGGCAGATGACCTGGATCTCGTATTCGGCCTGCTTACGGCGCTGATCGTCGTAGCCGTCCGGGTAGCGCCTGTCCATGCCCTTCCACACCTCGGCACGGAACAGCTCGTCCTCGGATGCGTAGCCCTCCGGGATGGGAAACCGCGGCATGAGGTTGATGAACTCGAACATGCCGCTCGCGTCCACCCGGTCCGCGATCAGCAGCTGGCTGTTCCGGCACCCCTCCTGCCAGATATCGCTGCTGTTCAGGCGGTACATCTCCGCGGCCGACTTGATGTAGTAGCCGCCGCCCTCGAGCCGGAACCGGTCCGCGTCCGCTAGCGTCTTGCCGGTCTGGATGCACAGCAGCAGGTCGTGGCTTTCGGCGTCCTTCTCGCGGGTGTAGTGCGAGTCGTTGGTGACGACCGGCGGGATGCCGAGCTTCCTGCCGATCTCGAGCAGCCCGTCGCGGACCCGGCGCTCGATGTCGAGGTTGTGCTCCATCAACTCAAGGAAGTAATTCTCCTTGCCGAAGATGTCCCGCCATTCCGCCGCGGCCTTGAGCGCCTCATCGAACTGGCCAAGGCGGAGCCTGGTCTGCAGCTCACCGGACGGGCACCCGGTGGAGGCCATCAGCCCGGCGGAATGCTCAGCGAGGATCTCCTTGTCCATCCTCGGCCACTTGACCAGCCAGCCCTCGGCATAGGACCGGGAGGACAGCTTGAACAGGTTGTGCAGACCCTGCTTGTTCTGCGCCCAGATCGTCTTGTGCAGGTAGGCGCCGCTCGCGGAGATGTCGTCCTTCTTCTGGTGCGGCTGGCCCCACAGGATCCGGTTGGTGTTGCTCCTGGCTTCGGGCGCGACGTAGGCCTCGATCCCGATCACCGGGGTGATCCCGGCCTCCTTGGCCTGCCGGTGGAACTCGGCGGCGCCGTACATGTTGCCGTGGTCGGTCATCGCCACGTGCGTCATGCCCTGGTTCTTGACCTCCGCGAACAGGTCCTTCAGCCGGGCGGCGCCGTCCAGCATGGAGTACTCGGTGTGCACGTGCAGATGAGCGAACGGCGCACCGGACTCTGCCATGACGTCCCGCCTCCTCAAGACATGCCTGGTTCGGGCATGCTGCGCACCGCGCGTGACCCCGGGTGGCCTGCGCGTTTAGCTATCAACCGGTGCTCACCACCTTAACGGAGACCGGCCCTTCGCGCCGGCCGGGCGCGCCGGCCGGGTCATACCTGAATCGGGATCAGGGTGGGGCCGGTGTACCGGGGGGTGTGCTCGAGGTACTGGCGGTAGCGTTCGTCGCAGTCCTCGGGTTCGTAGATCGTCACGCGACCCCGGTCTGCTGGGTCGCCATCCTGAGCCTGCTCGCGTTCTTCCCTGGTCCTGGCGTTGGCG
>Ga0207678_10001647_pt1 | contig 20472 bp, 9 predicted proteins | sample KBSC63metaG_FD_184319 | JGI IMG/M metagenome (GOLD analysis project Ga0207678, IMG submission 184319) | Corn rhizosphere microbial communities from Kellogg Biological Station, Michigan, USA - KBS C6-3 metaG (SPAdes) (version 2) | ecosystem: Host-associated > Plants > Roots > Rhizosphere > Soil ... | reverse complement strand
GTGTCCGCTCCGGATGTGCCAGCGTTCGCCGAGCTGCACGACGAACTGGTACAGCTGCTGTCGGGCAAGCGGATCGTGTGCTGGAAGGCAGCGTTCGACCGCGGCCTCCTCACCGCCGAGGCCGACCGGCTGCTGCCCAGCTGGAGCACGGCCGCCACCACCGACTGGGTGCCAGCCCGCTGGGAAGACGCGATGGCTCGACACGCCGAGTGGGTCGGCGAACCTGCGCTTGAGGGGGCGGGCTACCGGCGGCATCGGCTCGACGGCGAGCACCGCGCACTCGGTGACTGCGTCACGATGCTCGCCCGCCTACATGAAATGGCCGCCAATCCCGAGCTTCCACCGCCGGCCGAGAAGGCGGGCGCCTGGAGCCCCGAGGATGACGCCGAGCTGACGGCAATGGATCAAGCCGGTCGGACACCCGCACAGATCCACGCGCGGACCGGCCGGACGGAGGCCGCGATCCGCTGGAGGCTGTACAAGCTGGGGCTGGCGCCGTTCCCCGCCGACCTCGCCGGCGAGCACCGCCCTGAGCCGAAGCAACCACCGGCGTACACGGTCGAGGACCTGCGCCGGGTCCACCCGAATTCACACAAGCGCTGGACACCTGACGAAGAACAGCGACTGGCCCAGCGGCGCAGGGAAGGCGCGACCGTGGGCGAGCTGGTGGCGGAGTTCGGCCGCAACCTCAACGGCATCACCGCCCGGCTGGAGCTCCTGGGTCTGCTCGACGCGCGGCAGGGCGATTCGCCAGCAGGAGCGTCGGCTACCACCGGATGACCAAGATACGGACACACGGTTGGTGGTCCTGCCAGGGTTGCAGCCGGACATAGCCTGTCACGGCGTGCTGGTCCGTCACGCCGGCGACGTCGACTTCTATCACGGGGTCGCGGAAGCGCACTTCGCCCTGCGTCGGAATCGCAAGCTGCGTGGGCGGCTCTACGGCGAGCAGCGTGCCGCCGAGCAAGGACTCCGACCCCGGGCATCCCCATGGATTTCGCGCCAGCCGAACCATCGATCACGTTTGCATTGAGACGACGCAGGAACTCCTCGGCCACCTGCCGAGCGCCCTGCAGCTGCGCGGGGTCGCTCCGGGAGAACGGTGTCTTCGACGTCGTCGGGTCGCCGGTGGACGGGACCTGCGAGCTCGCCGCCGCGGTGTCGGGCGACCGATCGTGACGCAGGAAGAAGCCCGGCGCCACGAATCCGGTCACCAGGACCACGGCGACGAAGAACCCGGCAGCGACCAACGAAACCCAGAGCGCGGTGCGCCGCCGCCGCGGTGGCACCGGGGCACCACCTGGATACGGCGCGCCGAATCCAGAGCCGACAGCACCCGGCCAACGGCCGGGTCCACCGGCCGCAGATGCAGCTGCGGGGCGCGGAGGGCGCGGTGCGTGCGGCTGGTACGACATTGCGGTGTCCCTCCTCCTTGGTCGGCGTAGATCCGCAGGATATGACGAAAGCGAAGCGTGTTGCAGGACGTTTCGGCAGCTACCGAAGCCGGTAGTCGCAGACCACGCGCGCCGTCGCCGGACCTCATCGGCCACGGCCGACTCCCCCACGCCGCTCGGACCGGGCGACAGCGCAGAACACCCGATCACCCGTCCCGCCCACTTCCGTTCCCGTCGGGACGCGCCTGATCGCCTGTTGTAAACTACGGAGACTCGTTCCTCGCTCACGCTGTCAACGCTTCGGGAACTTTGACCCCGGGTGGTCTCTTGGGTTCGAGTACTTGTCGCAACACTCCCCTGGTAGAAGTGGGCGTGCTGATGGCGAGGCGTGGCAGGAAACGACGGCTGGAGATCGAGACACGGTACTGGGAGCGGAACTCCAGCTCGCCGACCTGGGGCCAGCGAGCTGCGGCGTGGGCGCGCAACCGTCGCCCGAGGGAGATCTTGGTGGACTCCGGTCGGGTGGCCATGACCGACATCGTGCCTGACCTGGATCCTGGGCGCGCCTGACTCCTCGATCATGAAACGAGCCGTGTTGCGATGCCCGTGGTCCAGGCGGCGCGGAATCCGGAGTCGGAGGTGCCTAATGGTGCAGTCGGGTATTGGAACTCTCGGAATACCCAGCCAGGATCTTCTTGCGGTGAAGTACGTCAACACCGCCCACCCGGACACGGCTCTGCCCGCCCTGAGGTGAGCTGTGGTCCGGAAAGGACCAGCAGGCGCTACACGGCGCCGCAGTGGCAAGTTCTGCCAGCAGGATCCGGACGACCCGATTACCGCCGGACGTGATCGCGCGGACCGTCATCGTCGCGCACAGGCTCGCTGGGCTATCGCTCGATCGGGGCACCGGGAACGCAGCCGGGAGCATGACCGCGTATAGGCGTCAAGGACACCATCCCATGGCGAGGCATCCGACCAGGTAGCGCGCCCGTACCGCGAGGCGGCCGTCAAGCCTCACGGCATGTCAGCAGGATTCTTCGGACCGCTTGCGGAACTGCTGTTCGGTGACCTTCTCGTGGCTGCTGGGCTGCTTGCCGAGGAGCACCTCGGCGGCGCCGAGGGCGGCCAGGTCCTCGGCCGTGAACGTGATCGTCAGGGTGGGCCGCGCGTGGGCGTAGCCGGTTAGGCCGTACGCCTGCCCCGGTGTCAATGCCGTGAGGCCGCCGTTCGACACCGACCACCCCGCCGGGGGTGTCCCGAACAGCGGCATGCTGTCGGGTACCCCGGGCCCGGTGCGCTCCAGCCACCGGTTGGGGCCGCCGGCCGCGACCGTGGCGGAGCCGCTGTTCGAATAGAGGGAGAGAGTGTCGATCCGGAAGCCGGGGCAGGTGGCCAGCAGGACCGTGGGGCGGCCCCCGTCCAGGCGGAGGGCGACCAGCGGCTTGGCGGGCGGGGAGCAGCCGGCGACACCGGCCAGGGTGGCGAGCACGGCAAGCGCGCCCACCACCCTCCCGACGAAGCGGGTCCGTGGTGTCACCAGCACAACCCGATTATGCAGTGGCCCAGCGGTTTGAGCCACGACGGCCGGAGCGGCTTGTCGTAGGTCCAGTAGCCGCCCTTGTACGGGTTGGCACCGATCTCCCACGGGTTGCCATTGCTGTCCGTGCCGGTGAGCAGGTACGACAGCGCCGTCCCGGAGAAGTACAGGACCAGGAAGGGGACGGGGTCGAAATGCTTCCACTGATCGGAGTGTCTGGCCTCGTGCTCCAGCAGGTCGGGCCCGTACGTCGTGGAGTCGATGCCCCGCTGCCGCAGCTTGGCCCGCTCCAGTGCCTCCCAGTGGAGGTCATCCTCGAGTTCACGGGGGTTGCCGGGGTAGAGCAGGTAGTCGCCGATGGTCATCGGTCGGCCGTTCGGCGTGTGTGCGTTGTAGCAGATGATCTGCTTCGCGGCGGGCACGCAGTCGCCTCCCCATATCTCCGCGGCGATCCGGGCCAGCTTGTTGTTGTCCTCGTTGCCCGGTCGCGTCGGCGACATGCCGGGCTGAGGCACGTTCAGCGGCGGGGGCTCCGAAGCCTGCTCCTGCCGGTACAGATCGATGTAGCGCTGCAGCGCGGCGTCCGCGTCGGCCTGCGCGTCGGCCGCGCTCTTGCCGGCGGCCTTCGCCGACGCGTACGCGGCGTTCATCGACGCGTACGCGTTGTCGGCCGCCGTCTTGGCCTTGGCCGCCGAGGCCGTGGCCTGGTCGGCCGAGACGCTCGCCGCCTCGGCGCTGGCCCGCGCCGATGCCGCCGCGTTGCGGGCCACCTGCGCGGACTGCGCGGCCTGGGCGGCCGACGCGGCGGCCGACTTGGCCGACTGGAGCGCTTGGTCGGCGTAGGCCGCAGCCTGATCGGCCGAGTCGCGGGCCTGCTGGGCGTACTGGTCGGCCTCCGCGGCGGCGTTCCGGGCGATCGCCGCAACGCGTTGCGCGTCGGCCGCGTCGGCCTGGGCCGTGGCGGCGATCTGCGCGGCCTCGGCGACCAGCCCGGTGACCCGGCCGACGTGCGTGGCGGTCTCCGCGTCACGCCGGGCCGCCGCGTATTGCCCGCGAGCGAGGAAGTCGGCCAGCGCGGCGCGCGGGCCGGAGAGGGCGATGTCGCCGGCGGCCTTCACCTCGGGACCGCCGGCTGACATGACCTGACCGATCTTGATGCGGTTGTCCTGCGCCTGCGCGACGTACCGCCCGGTGGCGAGGAACGCCTGGCGCTGGGCCGCCGTGCCGTTCAGCGCGGCCTGCGCGGCGGCCTTGGTGGCCGGGCCGCCGGAGCTGATCAACTGCGCGATGGTGAGGCGGTCGTCGGTGGCCTTCCCTGGATAGTCACCGGTGCGCAGGAACTCCTGGATCTGGGCGTGGGTGCCGTCGAGCACGCCCTGCGCGGCCGTGCGCTGGGCGTCCTTGGTGGTGGTGGAGGCCACCGCGATGACCCGGTCGCGGTCGTCCTCGAGCGCGGCGGTCTCCCGCCCGGTGGCCAGATAGGCGCGCATCTCGTCCTCGCCGCCGGCCAGGGCGCCGGCCGCCGCCGTCCGCGACCAGCCGCCGCCAGCCTTCATCAGCCGTGCGGCGGCCTTGCGGCCGTTGCCGAGCACGGTGGCGGTGTCGGCACCCGGTGCGCTCGCCGCGGCCAGCCACTGCCGGGTTTCGGCGTCGATGCGCGCCTGCTCGGTGGCGTCGGCCGCGGCCGACGCGTCGGCCGCGGCCTCGTCCTGCGCCGCCTCCGTGGCGTCGTCGATGCCCTGCTGGCGGTAGTTGGCCAGGCGGGCGGCGTCGTCGTCGCGGTTGGCCTGCTCGACGGCGGCCGCCTTGTCGGCGGCGGCGGTGGCGTCGTTCGCCGCGGCGGTGGCCGCGTTGGCGGCCGCGGTCGCCCGGGCGGCGGCCGTGGCAGCCTCGCCCGCGTGCTGGGCGGCCTCGTCGGCGGCCTGGGCCGCCGCGGTGGCGTGCGCGGCCGCGTCCGTGGCCGCCTGGTACGCCTCCCGCGCCGCGCCGGCCGCGGCGTTGGCGTACTGCTGCGCGGCGCCGGCCGCCCGGGTGGCAGCTGCGGCCTGGCGGCGGGCGGCGGCCGCGGCGGCGCGGGCCCGGGCCGCCTCGTCGGCGGCCACGTTGGACTGGTTGCCGGCGTCGGTGGCGGCGTCCGCGGCGTCCGCCGCGTGCTGGCCGGCGCTCGCGGCGGCGCTGGCCGCGCCGCTGGCCGCGCTGGCCGCGTTTCCGGCGGACAGCGAGGCGTCCGCGGCCAGCAGCGCCTGGGCGGCGACGCTGCGCGCGGTCGCCGCGGTTTGGCGGGCCGTGTCGGCCTTGGTCGCGTCGCCGGCGGCCGCAGCGGCCGCGTTGTAGGCGTTGGTCGCCGCCTGGCCGGCGCGGGCGGCGGCGGAGGCGGCGCGGGCCGCCGCGTTCGACGCGAGCCGGGCGGCCGCGCTGGCCGCGTTGGCCGCGCCGACCGCGGTGCGGGCGGCGTCGGCGGCGCGGGCCGCGGCGTCGGCGGCGCGGCCGGCCGCGTTGGCGGCCTTGGTGGCCGAGTCCTTCGCGGCGGCCGTCTCGGCCGCCGCCTTGACCGCGGCCTCCCTGGCGAGCCTGGCGGCCTCGACCGCCTGGTCGGCGGCCTCCTTGGCGGTCTCGGTCTCCTCGGCGGCCAGGTCGCCGGCCTGCCGGGCCTGGTCGACGAGCCCGGTGAGGGTGCTGACCTCCTGGTCGCGGGCGCGCGCGACGTCCTGCCCGTAGACGAGGAACTCGCGCACGTCCTGCGCGGTGCCGTTGAGCACGGTCTGCGCGGCCGCCTTCACCTCGGGGCCGCCGGCGTTCATGACCTGCGCGACGCGGACGCGGTCGTCCTGGGCACTGGCGGCGCCCCAGCCAACGGCGAGGAAGTTGAGTAGGTCGCTCGCCTGGCCGTTGAGCGCGGCTTGCCCGGCCGCCTTCACCTGGGCACCGCCGACATTGACCACCTGCGCGACGCGGACGCGCAGGTCCTGGCGCAGCGGCTGGGAATAGCCACCGGCGAGGAAAGCCTGGATGGCGTCGGCCGGCCCGTCCAGCGCGGTCTGGGCGGCGGCCCGCACCGACGGGCCGCCCACGGCCTGATATTGCGCCACCTCGGTGCGATCGTCCCAGGCCTTGGCGTCCGCGTAGCCGGTGGCGAGGAAGGCGGCCAGGTCGGCGTCGGAGCCGAGCAGGGCCGTCTCGACGGCCCTGGCCACCGCGGGGCCGCCGGTGGTCATCAGCTGGACGCAGCGGGCGCGGTCGGCCGGCGTGGGGGCGTCGGCGTGGGCCGGGGTGGCGATCAGTCCACCGGCGAGAGTCAGCAGGGCGGCCGTCGTCGCGGCGACCATCGATCGGGAGGTCCTCATGTCAGCTCCCGAACGGATAGCGCAGTTCGAGGATCGTGGCCGATCCCCGGCTCTGGCCGACGCCGACCGCCTGCCACTCGCCGGGCTCCACCTTTTCGGTCTCGACGACCGTGGGATTGTCGTGGGTCTCCACCTTGGCCGCAATGGTGCGCCCGTTGTCGCCGCGGACGAAGTAGACGTCGGGGATCTCCATGGTCAGGTAGCCGGCGGCGCCGGTTGCCTTGAAGCAGAAATTCGGCCCCGCCGGGAAGTCGGGCTTGAGGCTCTGCACCAGAATCAGGTCAGCGGGCGGCACGTCCGGGTTGGCGCCGCAGTCGGCCAGCACGATGTGCCCGTCGCCCTTGATCAGCTTGATCCCGCGCTGGGTGAGTACCGTGTCGGCGCCCGGATAGCTGTAGTCCTCGACGATGGCCTGCGCCGGGTCGAGTGCGGGTGGGTTCGTGGTCAGGAAACTGGACACGTCGGCGTCGGAGCCGGGCAACACCTGCTCAGCCGCCACCTTGACCTGGGCCCCGCCGTCCTGCCACAGCAGCGGCACCTCGCCGCGCGCGGTGAGAGTGGTAGATGGTGGCGGCGCCGGCGGGGTGTCCGCCGCGGCGCGCGGCGCGGCGGACACCCCGAGTTGCGCCAGGAGTGCCAGCACCGGAATAAGGATCAGGCCGCCACGCGACCATAAGCGAAATTTACTCATCACATCCCCCTCATTTTTCGGCGGATTCAGGCACGAAGGCACAGATCCGCCGGTCAACCCCTCATTGGCACGTAACAAGAAGCCACCGGCTGTCCGCCGGGCAACGCTGTCTGCGGCACCTTGAGCCTGCCGACGCTGTGGAACCACAAGGCTGGCGAAGTTCACGTCGACGCTCGACCGATCGCGGGTAGCCATCAATTAACGGACGTGGTGATCACGGTGCTGCGCTCGCTCTTCCACCCGGCCGGGCTCTGCCAACCAACGGTGGACCACAGCGGCGCATTCAGGCCGTCGGCCGTGCCATTGGTCAGGAACAGACTGGTCTGACCCCACGAGTAGCTGTAGAAGGCGGCGACGTCGGTTCGTCCGTCACCGTTGAAATCACCGGCGGTGAACTGGACACGGTCGTTCTCCCAGTTGCCGGCGCCGCTCGTCCACTTGTCGCTCACCGAGAAGCCGCTCGCCGTCCCGGCGAACAGGAATAGCTTGGTCTGACCACCGCCGTAGTAGTAGAACGCCGCGATGTCGGTCTTGCCGTCACCGTTGAAGTCGCCCGGCAGATACTTTGCCTTGGCGTTGTCCCAGCCGGAAGCGGGGCTCTGCCAGCCGGTCGTGGACCACAGCGGCGGGTTCAGGCCGTCAGCGGCGCCGTAGGTGACGAAGGTACTCGTCTGGCCCCACGAGTAGCTGTAGAAGGCGGCGATGTCCGCCTTGCCGTCACCGTTGAAGTCACCGGCGGTGAACCGGACCCGGTCGTTCTCCCAGTTGCCGGCCCCGCTGGTCCACCGGTCGGTTACCGTGAACCCGTTCGCAGTTGCGGTGAACAGAAACAGCTTGGTCTGGCCGCCGTCGTAGTAGTAGAAGGCGGCGATGTCGGTCTTGCCGTCGCCGTTGAAGTCGCCGGCCACGTACTTCGCCCGGCCACTGTCCCAGTTGCCCGGCCCGCTGGACCACTGGACCTGTTGCGGGGCAAGACCGTTGTCCGTGCCGTGGGAGACGAACAGCGTGGTCTGCAGGCCGCCGTAGTAGTAGAACGCGGCCACGTCGCCGTGCCCGTCGCCATCGAAGTCGCCGGTCACGTACTTGGCCTGGTTGTTGGCCCAGTTGCCGTCTCCGCTGTTCCACAACGTCTCCGGGCTACCGGAGACGCCCGTCGCCGCGCCTCGCCAGCCCAAGAAACTGGTGTTGGTGTTCAGATTGTCGTACCCGGCGACGATGTCATCGCGCCCGTCGCCGTTGTAGTCACCGCCGCGACCGCCGTGCGTGGCGTGCTGGCCGATCCAGTCGGCGAGATCGTCCACACGGGTCTCGACCGCGCCGGCGCGGGTCTCGGTCTCACCGAAACACCCGTGCTGCCACGAGGTACTGGAGATCGCGACGAGTTCGACCCGTCCGTTCGCCTCCCGCAGCGCGGGTCCGCCCGCGTCGCCCTTGCAGATCGCGGCGTCGCTGGTGGCGCCGGTGACGGACACGGTCGAGGCCTGCACGGCCTGCACCGTGAACGCCGCCGCGTGCAGCTGGTTCGGGATCCATTCGGTGGCCGTGCGCCCGTATCCCGCCACCCGCAGCGTGTCACCGGCGGCCGGGGCCGTGATCCCGATGGCGACGGGTGCGATGTCCACCCGCGTCTGCAGCCGGGCCAGCACCAGGTTCCGGTTCTCATGCGGCACCAACTCCACCACACTGACCCCTCGCCCCTTGGTGCTGGACAACACGGTCCGGCCGATCGTCGCCGTCGTCGCCTGCTTCGGCGCACCCGGCGTGACCGTGCCGCCCGCCTCGGCGAAGCAACTGCTGGCAGTGAGCACCCACTGCGGCGTGACCAGCACGCCCGTGCACGCCCGCCCAGCAGTCTCGATCTTCGCGACGAACGCCAAGGAATCCTCCGGGACAGTGCCGCCGACGACCGCCACCGCCAGTGGAGCCATGCCAACCGTCACTATCGCCGTCAGAACAAGTGCGCGCACGGATCTCCGACGCCCAAACACGATATTCACGACCATTCCCCTCTAATTTGCTTGCCTCGCCACGGAGGCCGCGCCCACGTCCTGGGCATGTAGCAGTCCTCAAATTTCAATGTGCGTAGCGGGGCCACTTTTGTGGCCGCCTGTGGCCGACGCCGCTCTGGCGCCCAACGCCATGGCCATCGCCGCGCTGATGCGCAGACATCTCCAAATGGCCGCGTCGGACCTGCCTCGGCCGGTCGAGAGCACCACCTCGAGGTGCTGTCCGGCTGCGCCGGCACCTTGCGTGTCGAGGTGAATTGACGGCAGCTCAACCGCCTAGTTCTGCCGCTTCGCCGGCGCGAACGCCATCCCTCGGTCTGCGGTCTCCATGACCGGATTGCCGCTGACCTGCGTCAACACGGCGGCCGCGGACGGCGACGGCCGCCATCGACACCACCGCCGCGACGGCACCCATCTCAGACCGCTTACAGGCTTTCCTCGCATCGGGCCTCCCCCTTCGCCCTGACCACACCCCGCGCTTCGATGCTAGTGATCGACGGGAACGCCGCAGGGTCGCTGGAAGGACTATGGCGAATATCGGAGGCGACGCGCCGACCAGCCGCAACGCGTCCGACCGGTCTCACCGCGCCAAACCGGAGCGGCAGTTCTGCCGCTTCCGGCGGTACAGCCGGGCCGTGCAGCGCGCGGTGGTTACGCCCATCGGCGGATTCTCGTCCATGGCTCGGACAAAAACGGTGAGCGAGGGCACTATTACTGTCAGGAGGAGACCGGGGATCGCGGGGGGCGACCGGATGGATGTGGATCCGGCCGCGCTGTCGGCACAGGTGCGCCAGCGGCGCGGCGAATTGGGCATCACGCAGTCCGAGCTGGCACGGCGGGCCGGGATTGGCATCCGCACCTTGCGCGATCTCGAGCAGGGCATCGTCCGCAACCCACGGACGGCATCCGTCCGCCAGCTGCTGGCCGCACTGGCGGAGCCGGCACCCCACGCGCTGTGGATCGGTGTGCTCGGACCGCTGACCGTCGAGTGCGACGGCCGGCCACTGGCGCTGGGCGACACCCGCGAGACGAGTCTGCTCGCGCTGCTGGCGTTGACCGCGAACCGGCCGCTGGCGCTCGCCACCGTCGTCGAGGCGCTGTGGGACGGCCGCCCTCCCGCGTCGCACATGGGACTCGTGAACCGGTATGTGCGGCGGCTGCGCCAGGCACTCGGTCCGGCGCTGCGCCTGGCCACTGTCCGCCGCGGCGTCTACCAGCTCGACCTCGAGCCGGATCAACTGGACCTCTTGCAGTTCGACGAGTTGACGGCGCAGGCACGAGCCGCCCACGACGCGGGCGAGCTGGACGTCGCGCACGACCGCTATGGGCGCGCCCTGGCCTGCTGGCGTGGGTCCGTGCTCGCCGGGCACGACCGGGTGGCCTGGGGTCCCGTCGCAGCGGCGGTGTCGCGCCGCCGTCTTTCGGCGACCTTGGCTTTCGCTGACGTCGGACAGCTGCTCGGCCGGCACGAACAGACCATCACCCAGCTCGAGGCCGTCCGCGCCGACGAGCCGCTGCACGAAGGCTTGCACGCGCGGCTCATGACGGCATTGGCGGGCTCCGGGCACCAGGCGGCCGCGTTAGAGCTGTTCGACGACCTGGGCGCCCGCTTGTCGGCAGAGCTGGGTGTGCAGCCCGGTCCCGAAATCCGGGCCGCACAACTGACGGTGTTGCGGCAGGAGGTACCGGCCGTATCGCCGGTGCGGCCGGCCGGCCGCAACTTCCTGCCCCGCGACGTGCCCGATTTCGTCGGCCGGGCGGCCGAGATCGACCACCTGGCCGACACGCTGCGGACCGCGAGCGGCCCCGGGGTGCATGTGCTCTGCGGGATGGCCGGGATCGGCAAGACAGCGCTCGCCGTCCGGCTCGGGCATCGTCTCGCAGATTGGTTTCCGGACGGCCAGCTGTTCGTCGACCTGCACACGCACAGCGGCAGACACGCACCGCTCACCGCGCGAGCGGCGCTGGACGCGCTGCTGCGGCAGCTCGGCGTCGACGGACACCGCATTCCGGACGGGATCGACGACAGCGCGGCACTGTGGCGATCACTTCTGGTCGGCCGGACCGTTCTTGTGGTACTCGACGACGTCGCCGACGCGACCCAGGTCCGTGCCCTGCTGCCCGGAGGCGGCACAACCTGCCAGTTCCTCATCACCAGCAGAAACCACCTGACCAGCCTCGACGCGATCGACCTTCTGCCGGTGGACGTGCTGTCCGACGCGGAGGCGGCTGACCTGTTCGCCCGGGTAGCCGGCGCCCGGCGGGTCGCCAGGCAGGACGCGCAGGTGCGCGAGGTCTCCCAGTTGTGCGGATTCCTGCCACTGGCGATCCGCATCGCCGCGGCCCGACTACGGGACCGTCCGTTGTGGACGATCAACCACCTGTTGTCGCTGCTGCGGGACGAGCACCGCCGGCTGCCCGCGCTCAGCGCCGGCGACCGCAGCGTCGGCACCGCGCTGACGCTGTCGTACCGGCATCTCACGCCCACGCAACAGCGGCTGTTCAGGCTGCTCGGCGACTTCCCCGGGATCGACGTCGCCCCGGACGCCGTCGCTGCGATCACCGGCTCGGGGACCGAGGAGACTACCCGTGCCCTGGAGGATCTCGTCGACGTGAACCTGTTGGTCCAGCCGGCGCTTGACCGGTACGGGTTCCATGACCTGGTCCGGGATCACGCCCGCGAGACCGCCCAGACAGAATCGACCAGCCTTCGGAAGGCTGCGACCGCCCGAACCTACGGGTTCTACATCCACACCGCCGCGCTGGCCGCGGACCTGCTGGAGCCGACCCGGAAGCGATTCCCGATCACCAGCACCCGACCAGCACGGTTGCCTGCCATGAGCACGGCCACGGACGCGCTGAGGTGGTTTGAAGCCGAACGACTCAATCTGACCGCGATCGTGGCCGCCGCGGCCGCTCGTGGGCACCACGAGCAGAGTTGGCAGCTCGCGCAGACACTGTGGCGATACTTCTTCATTCGCGGGCGTCTGCACCTGCTGATCGAAACCCACCGCACCGCACTGAACTGCACCCAGGTATTGGGCGACACTCCAGCGGAGGCGGAGATCCGCAAGAGCCTCGGCCTCGGCTACTGGCGGCTGGGACGTCCAGACGAAGCGATAGACCAGCACCACCGCGCACTCGAACTGGACCGCGCCAACCACGACATCTGGGGCGAAGCCAAGACCCTCAACCACCTCGGATTCATCCACGCCCGAGACGGCGACCACGCCACAGGCCTCGCCCACCACCAACGGTCCGCGCAACTCTACGAACGGGCCGGCGACCGCTGCGGCACCGCGCGAGCACTCGTCGGGCTCGGCGACCTGCACTACCACGCAGGCCGCGGCACCGAAGGCGCTGCCCAATTCCGCGAGGCCCTCCAGCTCGCCCGCGAGGTGGGCGACCGCTGGGGCGAAGGGCTGGCGTCCATCGGACTGGGCTTCACCAGCCCGCCACCGCAGAGCCGACAGCACTTGGAGCACGCCCTGCGGCTGACCCGCGCCACCGGCGACCGCTGGGGTGAATCCATGGCGCTCACCGGGCTGGGCATGATCCTGACCGACCCCGACGAGGCCATCAACCACTACCGCCAGGCGATCAACCTAACCCAGGAAGTCGGCGACAAATGGTGGGAGCAAGTGGCCGCCGCCGGCCTCACCCGCCTTCGCCGGCACCTCAGCCACCACATCCCGGTCGGGCACGCCTGACCAGTCAAGCGACACCAAGACAGCCAGCTGTACCACGATTCGGTCAGCATCCTGTACCGCGCACCGGCCACAGCCGCCGCCAAGGCCGGCAATGGGCACGCCGACACAGCGCGACCTGTAGAGAGGACTTCGCCATGGAGCATTTCGTGCTCGGGCACTGGCTGCTCGTGCTCGCGTACCTGACGTCGGTGGTCGGCTGCGCGCTCGGCTCGGCGAGCGCGGTCCAAGCCCGCTACGCGACCGTCCCCCGGCACCGCATGCGGTGGCTGGTGCTGGCCGCCGTCTCGATCGGCGGCGTCGGCGTCTGGCTGATGCACTTCGTGGCCATGCTCGGCTTCAGCACCCCGGGCATGCCCATCCGCTACGACATCTTCCGCACGGTCCTGTCGGCGATCCTTTCGGTGACGGCGGTGTTCGCGGGGCTGCTGGTGGTGTGCGGCCGCGCGAAGTTCGGCTGGTGGCGCCTCGCCCTCGGCGCCCTGTTCACCGGCCTGGCGGTGAACCTCATGCACTACACGGGCATGGCGGCACTGTGGGTGAAGGGCGACTTCGGCTACGACGGTGTCCTGGCGGGGCTGTCGGGGGTGTTCGCGGTGGCGGCGACCGCGGCACTGTGGTTCGCCGGCTTCCTCGACCGCCTCCCGCTGCGCCTGCTGGCGGGCTTCGTGATGGGCGCGGCGGTGACCGGCATGCACTACACGGACATGGCGGCGGTCCGGATGACCATGGACCCCAACGCCCCCGACCCGGCGGGCGCGGAGGTTCTCGTTCCTGTTCCCAGTGTTCGTGCTGGCGGCGATCGCGATGCCGCTGTGCGCGGTCCTGATGGCACCGCAGGCCGATGTCGCCGAGGAGCCGGAGCCTGTCACCGTGTGACTAGTGCGTGGGTGGGGTGGGCGGCGCCGTCGCGGCGGGCGAAGGCGCCGGGGGTGGATCAGGTCCATGACAAACGGCTGGAACCCACCGATGATGACCGTCGCCACCCCGCCGGCGAGGGCGACGGCCACCGAAGAGCCCCAGGCGCTCAGCCACCAGAGGTTGTGCACTTCGGCCAGCCGCGTGGACCTGATGCCGAATCCCCTGAGGACCTCGCGGTCGGCCAGCAGGCCGAGGGTCAAGAAGACCGCGAAGTCCTGCGCGACGCCGAGAGCGACCTGGCGCCAGTCGGTGCCGCCGCGCCCGAGGACGCCTTCGAGCACGGCCGTGCCCGCGATGGCGACGAACAGCCAGGTGGCCTTCGCCAGCCCGGTGGGGCCGCGGAACAGGGGGAAGAAATATCCGAACACGAACCCGAACCCCGCCCACTTGAGCATGAGCGGGCCGACGGCGGTCAGGACAGCGAGCACGGGATACGGATCCTGCGGCAGGATGTCCAGCCGCGTGCCCAGCAAGCCGAGCAGCGTCCACGGTGCCCCCAGCGCGGCGCCGACGCCAGCACACCACCAGGCGCGTTTCCCCGGCCGGCGGCTGTGGAACGAGCCGAACACCAGTTGTTCGGCCGGGACGCCGAGCCGGATGGAGGTCCTGGTGCCGAAGGCGTGCTGCTCGAGCTCGGTCACCCGGCTGAGGCCGGCCTCGAACCCGAGCGTGCCGTCTGCGACCTTGTCGCGGACGTCCTTCCGCACGCCGGACAGGGCCCGGCGCGCGGTGCCCGCAGCGGTCAGCATGCCGAGGACACGTCCGCGCCCCCGGCAGTCCGCGGCGAGGACCACGGACGCGTTCGGCACCTGCGACACGGGGAACAACGCCCAGGCCAGCAGGCCGGCCCCCGCGACGACGATCGGCGAAGCCGAGCTCACCAGTGAGTAGCCGGTGATCGCCAGCAGCGTGGCGGCGATGCCGATCCAGCGGTGCGCGCGCAGAGTGGGGAGTCCAGTCACCGGCTGGATTCCCAGCCGGCGCAACGTAGTCACCAGGGCCACCGTGAGGACGAGCCCGAGTATGCCGTCGAGCCGAAGGCCGAAGGACAGCAGGTCATTCCAGCCGGTAGTGCCGTCCGGGTAGCGCCACGGGATCGCGACGGCGAGGCACACCACGGTCACGGCGACCGTCGCCGGTCCCTTCTGTTTCCACTGGAACGCGCGTCGCACGAGGAACCCGGCGTGACGCCCAGCACGCCCCAGGCCGTCCTGCCGGCGACCAGGACTCTGTTCGAGCACACCTTGCTGCAAACCGCCGGCGTTCACCGGCGCCACGCCATCGACACCCTCGCTGCGGGCGGGTGGACCAGCCCGGTCGTCGCAGCGCTGCGTCGGGTGATCCGGCACGAGGACACCGCGACCTGGCTCCGCTGCCGTGCCCTGTTCGCCATCAGCTTCCTGCAGGACCGCGACCGCGCCGTGGAAAGCCTGATCCGATGGTCCTGCGAGGACATCAAGCGGCAGATGGACATCCACTTCAAGGACAAGCCGGGCACTCCGGTTCCGCCGGCCCTCGCCGCCGACATGCACGCCGCGCTGTTCGCTGCCGGCGACTGCTTCGGTCCCACCGGCGCAGAAGACGGAGCCCGACGGCTACGCACCGCACTGGACCCCACGCTCAGGGACCTGCTGCGAAAGAGCCGGTCCGACAAATCCCTTATTCGCGTCGGCCGCGCGGCGGCCTATGCCATCGCCGTCACCGCACAGCCCGGCGACGACTCCAAGAACCTGTTAGGGCTGCTCGCTGACCACGACGACCGGGCTGTCGTCCGGCTCGGGAAGTGGGCACTGCGTCGGTTCGACGACCAAGGCGATGGCGGCATCCACCCCCCTGCACCACCTGACGTTCTGAGTGAGACACCGCCCCGTGGTGGACCAGTCGTGGACGGCACGATGCCCAGACTGAGGCCAGCCCGACGTGCTGCTGGAAGGACAGTCCACTGACCAACCGCACGGCCCGGAAGGGCTCCTTGCTCTGCGAGAACAGCCTCGACGACCTCTGACCCTCGTGGCCGCTGGCCAGACTGGTGAGCTCGCGTATTCAACTATCGCGGGTTCGCCATGAGGACTGCTGTGTGTCATCGTCGGGCAGACCCGATCACAAGACAGCCCGGCGGCACCCCTGCACGGCCAACGTCCCCCGGGCGCGTCATTTCGGATCATCCGGCAGCACGAACGTTCGCCGATACCCTCCAGTCGGTGAGGCGGCCTGCCGGGTTCGCCGTGCTGCCCGGCAAGCCTGGCCGACCAGCAGCGGGTCGGGGGGATACCCGCATTGCCGGACGACGTCCACCGACGAATGGCGAGGACACGGGGTATCGACCAGAGTCGAACGGCTCTGGTCGTCGCAGTCGTACGCCGGAGTACCGAACGGGCTGCGCCCACCAAGGGCTCAAGCGGGCCGCGTCCGCGCCAGACCCAGGCGGGGACAGTCCCGCCCGAACGGCCGGACAGCTCGACCGGGAACCCGCCGCCTTGATCCGGCACAAGTCAAGCATCCACATCGGACACAACCGCGTCGACGTCGAGATCTTCGTCGGATCCATTTACGCGCCACCGCCGCAGACCGTGAGCCGGTGACATACCTGATCGGCTCGGCTGTTCGGGGGACTTCGTCGTCTGAAATGGCGTAACACGTAACCACGGCAATCGGATCGGCGACCTGTGCCAGAGGACCGGTCGAAGAAGGTTGAGGGGTACGGGGATGGCGCGCACCACGTGGTGGCGGGTGGGGTTGGCGCTGCTGCTGGCGGCAGTACTGGTGTCGTGGCTGGTGGGTTATGGCTTACCGGATTGGATGCTGGCCAACCAGGACCCTGTGCGCAATGTGCTGGAAGCGTTGAGCTGGCCGGCCAGTGTCCTGGCGTTCCTCTGGATCGCGGTCCCTTCCGTCCTCCGGTGGACGCGACGCCCAGACGGCGGCCCGACGCCCTCCGGTTCCGAGGGAGAGGGACTGCCGCCGGTCACCTCGATGAGGTCCCACCACGGCTCGGGTATCACCATCCAGGCGGGCCGGGACATCCGCGGCAAGAACGTCGTCACCAGTGTCCCGCCCCCCGGAGGCGAACCGCCGGAGCCGGCACACCCCGCATCCGACGAATCCGAGGGCTCAGCATCGGCGGAAACGCCGGTAATGCACTCGCACACAGGTTCTGGCGCGACGATCCAAGCGCAGCGGGACATCCGCGGTGGGATCAGGATGGGCACGTTCCTCAACATCCCGATGCCCCGATCGGTACGCAATCTGATCATCGTGGTGTTGGTGGCCGCGCTGGTCGGCGGTGCCGTCGCCGCCGTGGTGACGTGGGTTCTCCCGGAGTTCGCCCCCACCTACAAGACCGAGTTCCTGGTCGACTTGTCCGCGACCGGTGCCGACCCGTCGGCGGTGGCGGAGAGCCGCGACTCCCTGCGGAAGGCGATCGGGAACACCGGTGACGACGACGCCGTCGCGCTACGGACCTTCGGCGGCCAATGCGGCACCGACGGCAACACCGACCAGGTGGTCGGGTTCGGCACGGGCCACCGCGACGACATCGGCACCGCGATCGGCGGAGCCGCGGTGAGCGGCGCGGCGACGCTGGTGCGGGGCCTGATCGGGGCGACCGAGGACTTCAGTGCCCCGTTCTCGCAGAAAGCCAAGCAGGTCAACCGGATCGTGGTGGTCACGCGCAACGGCGTGGACGCCTGCGACGACGACACCGGCTACGTCCAGCGGGAGATCCGGGACCGGCTGGCCTCCTCGGGTCTGGCCGTCGAGTTCCGCTTCGTCGGCTATCGGCTCGCCGACAAGGACCAGCCCGTCCTCGACCGCTTGGCGGAAAGCGCGTCCGCACCACCGCCCGTACTCGCCCAGGACCCCGCGCAGCTGCAAGCGGCACTCGACTGGATTGCCAACGTCGAACCGGTCCTGCGCTCGGCGCACGACGTCGTCGACACCCTCAACCCGGTCGCCAAGCAGCTCAACGACGCCGCTCAGGCGATCGTCGACGGCCGGCTGGACGTCGCCGGACGGGCCTTGGACGCGATCAAGCCCGCCACCGCCGACACCGAGTTCGCCAACCTCGCCAGCCGCGCGAAGACCCCGGACGCCATCGAAGTCAACAACCGGGCCATGGACCTACGGGAACGGCAGAAGAACGCGGTCCCCGCCGTGCGGGCACTACTCGACCTCGCCAAGGCCGGCAAGCCGTTCGGTACCGAGCTGACGGCGTTCCGCCGCGACGCGGACCTCTACAACAGCGACGTCGACACGTTGAACAAGCTCCTGGCCCGGATGCGGGCCAGTGGTCCGGGAGGACACTGATGAAGCGGCGTGCGGTCTTGATCCCGCTGGTAGCCCTCCTGGTCGTCGCGGCATGTGCGGCGGTCTACTTCTTCGTCCTCTCGGGGCCGTCCTACCGGACGGTGGTGCTGGTCGACACCTCGGCACCCGGCACCGGTCTCTCCCAGATCGCGGGCGCCGTGCGGGCAGTCGCCGGCAACAGCGGCGACTCCGACGCCTTGAGCGTCCGCCGCTTCGGCGGCGAGTGCGGCACCTCCGGCGACACATCCGAGATCGCCGACAGCCCGGACAAGGTCGCTCAGGCCGTCAGCGCGCTGTCGCCGTCGGGCAAAGCCACCATGGTCGACGGCGTCACGGCGGCGATCGACAGTTTCAGCGGCCTGCTGACCCGCCGCGGCAGCATCCGCAACCGGATCGTCGTCATCTCCACCTCAGGCATCGACGCCTGCACCAGCGACCCCGCCGGCGCACGCAAGTCCATCGACGACCGCCTGGCCCAAGCAGGGCTGGATCTGGACATCAGAGTCGTCGGGTTCCAGGTCCCCCAGGACCGGAAGGAGGCACTGGCGAAGTTCGCGTCCAACGCCGCGTTCGCCGACAGCGCCGACGACCTCAAGGTCGTCCTCGACCGGCTCGTCGTCCCGAACTCACCTGACGCAGCCTCGATCAGCCTCAGCCCTCCACCGCCGGAACCGAGCTACGCCTTCCTGACCGCCAACCGCCTGGGTGTCGTCCGCGGGACGAAGGTGGTCGCGGAGACCGCCGGCGAGTTCACCTACGCGAACCCTCGGTACTCCACGGACGGGCTGTTCGTGTTCGCCGTGACGCCAGCGGGCATCGCCACCATCGACGTCCGGTCCAGTGCCACCAAGGTGGTGCCCTGTGGAAGCTGCCAGGACGCGATCGCCCAAGGCGGCAGCGTGATCAGCTGGCTGGCCGGCAACGTCGTGACCACCCTCGACCTCGCCAAGGCGGGCGCCAAGGCCACCTCGGGAGTCACCGTCCTGCCCGACCGCAAGGTCGACGAAGCCAGCCAGATCCTGCCGCTGCGGATCCTGGCCGGCAAGGACGGGAACACCCTCGTCGCCGCGCCCGACGGCGTGTCCGCCTACGGCGGAGGCAACGAGATCCTCTACCTCGTACAACGGGGTGGTCAGGTGACCCAGCTCGGCGTCGCCGAGGGCAACGTCGCTATCTCCGGGATGACGTTCTCCCCGGACGGGCGCTCGGCGGCCTACATCTCCGCAGGTCACGCCGGAGCCTGCTACACCCGCTCCTCAGTCGTCCTGATCAACCTCGCCACGAAAGCACAGAAGGAGACACCCACCGTGGGTGACCCGAACGACGACGGGTCCGGCGTCAGGGACCTCTGGTACGACAAGGACGGAACCCTGAACATGATCTACACGTCGTGGCGATGCGACTCCAGCGGCGGACCCCAGACGGTCACTCTGCCCGAAAGCCACTGGCAGCTCGGGAACTCCCAGTGGACCCGGCGAGACGTCGGCTACGCCCGCCAAATCTCCCCCGGCTTCCGCGCGATCCTGGGCAACCCCGACCCGCAAGCATTCACCAGCGAGCTGTACTCCGAGGTCAACGGCACCCGCGCCAAAATCACGGACAACGTCATCGCCGTCGCGGTGCCGGGCTGACAACGCTCCTCTACTCGGTTGCGTGCAACGTGGTGCGCGATTGCCTCAAGGCAATGGGGTTCGGACGGAGCTGGACTATCGGACGTGCTGGACGAGGCCGAACAGGGCACCGGTGGGGTCGCGCAGCCCCACATCTCCATTGAGGAGACCGCATCCGGCACCTTCCGCGCGTTCCGTGTGGGATCTCCCAGCCGCGACCGGCTCCAGCCAGCTTCGTCCGTCTCGCCGCGACCGCCCGACGCCGAGGCGAACGTGCCCTGTCGGCCCGGGCCGTGGCAACAGTGCGCTTCGGCAACCGGTCGTCGAGGAAGTAACTGTGCGACGCCTGAAGACGATGAACGATTCGCCGGGCTGCGCCTGGAACGGGAGAAGGGGTGCTGCTCGATGGGGAAATCGGCGCGGGTGCTGGGCTGGGAGTTCGGGCGGACGGCTCGCGGGATGAACGCGCTGCTCGAGCAGTACGGCTACCTGCACGGAGCCCCTGGCGCTTACGGGCTCACCGAGAAGGGGCGGCAGTACGCGCAGGAGCAGCATCACACGCGCGGTACGGGCGGATACGCGCACTACAACAGGAGCTGGGACACCCGCACCTGGAACGACGAGACGGCAGCGGCGCTGAGGGCGGACATGGAAGCCGGCCCCGGAGATATCGGCGAAGATCCCGCGTGCGTGCCTCTGCCTCGACATCTTGACGCTCCCTCAGATCCCACCGAAAGCAACGCTGTCGGCTGCGACCCTGTCGTGGTCTGCGGCTGCGGTGGCGATGACGATCCGCAACCCAGTTGGGCCGAGTTGGCAGCCCTCGGAGCCGTCGTCGCTGCTCTCCACCTCGCTCCTCATGTCAAGCCGTTCTGGAACAACACGGTGAAACCCGCCGGGAAGAAGCTGCGAACCAGGTTGACGAAGCAGGACCAGGAGCCGACCGAGTCCGCCGAC
>Ga0207678_10001642_pt1 | contig 20502 bp, 15 predicted proteins | sample KBSC63metaG_FD_184319 | JGI IMG/M metagenome (GOLD analysis project Ga0207678, IMG submission 184319) | Corn rhizosphere microbial communities from Kellogg Biological Station, Michigan, USA - KBS C6-3 metaG (SPAdes) (version 2) | ecosystem: Host-associated > Plants > Roots > Rhizosphere > Soil ... | reverse complement strand
CCATGACTGCACTAAACAATCGTTCGGTGCGCTTTTGTTCGGCGAGAAGTTCCGCCGGAACAATGATTCCGAAATCCTTTGCGCCGTGATGGGAAGAGTCCAACACCGCACGAACCACCTGTGCTCCCCGCCCCACACTGTCGCCGTCGTCGAGTGCAAAATAGATTCCGTCAATTTCGTCTCGCATCAAGCTGGAAAGGTTTTCAAGCCGCAGCAGCGCTGAGTTGAGGGGTACATAGATCAGATTGTTGAGATCTTGTTGGGGTATTCCCGCAACCTCTACCTTTTGAGAACTGAGTTCGGGGCCTACCACGCCGATTACACGAAACCACTGTTCATCAACCTTTACATAATGACCGAGAGGACTCGATGCACCGAATAAGTTCGCGGTCGTTCCGGAGCCGAGCACGCACACCGGCGAAGCTGCGTCCTCTTCAGCTTGATCAAAGAATCGTCCCTCCTGCACACGCAATGCGGCGATTCTGACGTATGAGGGATTGACTCCATAGACGACCGGGATTTGCTGTTGCGTCTTGGGAATGGTTTTCGAAGGTACAAACCGCTTGCGCGGGCTGGAAGCACTGACCGATGGGACGTTGTCTTGTAGAACCCGATAGTCTTGCAATGTAAGGCCAGGAGAAATGCGACGAAGCTGTTGATATACCCGAGGATCCGTGGTCTCTTTGGCCTCGACGATCAAATTCCGGACTCCCATTTGCTCGATCAGAGCCATCACACGTTGTCGGGCGCCCGCTCCGATCGAAAGCATGGAGACGACTGCGGCCACTCCAAAGATCATTCCCAGCATCGTCAATAAGGAGCGAAGGCGATGCGCCAGAAGGTTTTGCAAACCGAGACGCACATCTGGCAACCACCGCTTGTAACTCGCCGCTGCACGAACGCTCGTCTCGACAATCGAAGCGGACATTAGGGGGCAGCTCCGATAACCGGCTCTCCGCCCACCGTTCCAACGGGTTGTTGCAGAGCTGTTGGGTCGACCAATGCCACCTCTGCATCAGGAGCAATGCCCTCGATCATTGCCCTGCTCTCCGTTTCGGCTTGAACGTGAACTTCACGTGCTTCAAAAGCACCATTGCGCACGAAGATCACTCGTTTGCCATTTTTAATAAACACAGCCTGCAGAGGAACGGAGACAACATTTTCTCGAACTTCACCGAGAAGGAGGACTTGAGCGGTCAAGCCAGCTCGAAGTTGTAGATCATTCCCTGAGAATTCGATCACGGTCTCAAACTTATTAGACACCTGCGGTTCCCAAAAATTTCCGGGGACCATGCCTCCCACCGTTTTCACCGTTCCTCGGAAGGTTTTGCCGGGCAGAGCGTCAAGCCGGACGTCGGCCGATTGACCCGGTTTGATCTTCATACGGTCCCGCTCGTCGACTTTTGCGTGGATCTCGACAACAGTCGGATCCAACACCTGAGCGATGACGGACCCTGGCTGCGTTTGGTCGCCTTCGCGATAGTCGGCCCCCGCTCCGCCCCCCATTTCGTCCGCCTCGCCGTTAACTTCGATGGCCACGATGCCATCCATCGGTGCCCGTACGCTCATAGCATCGATATTCCGCAATGCCTGCGTCATTGTGAGCCGGGCCTTATTGTTTATTTCCTCGCTTACAGCAAGTTGTGCACGCCCCGAGGCTGAGTGCGATTGCACGTCCTGCTCAAGTTGCGCCAGTGCCCGCCTGGTTTGTTCTAATTTCAGTTGATTTTTCTGGGCGTCAATCGTGCTAAGCAACTCATTCTGTTCGACATCTAGCTCCGCGTCTCTGACGTCGAATCTCGCCTTTAACAACTCAACCTTGTCCTGCGCTGCTTGAAGAGCAACGCGAGTTCGGGCTTGTAGGATTTCCAGTTCAGATTGCTTTTGCTCCGATCGGCTTTGTTCGAGCTTGTATTCCTGTTCGCTCGGATCGAACTGGATGACCACATCACCCTTGCGCACGACACTTCCTGTACGCGCGAGTCGAATGATTTGAAGTGTGCCACCTCCGATCGGGGGAGCGGTGAGCATGGTTGTTCGACTAGGCCGGAGTTCTCCGCTCGTGTGCACGTTAAAATCGAGCTTTCCCCTCTTAACTCGCACAACAGGAATTTCCTTGCTGGCGCCACTTGAAGTTGAGCGGCGCCTCACAGCCAAGACTGTCACGGAAACTGACCCAACCAATACAGCGGCAGCCCAGAAGTAGCGTCGATCCATCATTGTTTCCCTGTCCGCTCCGCGGTGGGATCCTCCAGTGCTATGCGATCTCCCACCCTTAAGCCCTTTCCTACAAGGACTTGTTCCCCAGCGCGCCTCTCAATCTCTACCGCACGTTCCACGAACTTTGATCCGTTTAGCATGTAGACAACAAAGCCGGTGGATTTTTGGAAAACGGCCCGTGGTGGTACCACAATCGACTTCGGGATTCTGTCGATGACGACCGTGATCTGCGATGTCATGGCTGGGCGAATTCGAGGATCGGACTCATCAACTACGACGGTCAGCGTGAAGTTTCTCACCATTGGCCAGATAACCGAAGCATCAGGCGATGCGATCGTGCTGATCTGATCGATATGACCGTTGAACTGGCGATCGGGAATCGCATCCATCAGGACGCTGACAGGTTGGCCTGACTTTAGTCTTCCGCGTTCCGTCTCATCAACACGAGCCGTGACCCGCAACGTAGACATGTCGGGCAATTCCGCAATGGAAACACCCGGCCATGCTCTGTCGCCCGCCTTAAGGGTGGCTTGCCCGTTCGGATTCCATTGCTGCGTCAGCGAGAGCAGGCCGTCGGCCGGAGCCTTTACAGTCATTACTGTTAATGTCCGTTCTGCCCGGTTGAGATCGTATTCCGTCTTTTTCTTGGCTTGTAATTTGCTTTGGACTTTCGCCCGGCTGACCGTGAGATTGGACGCCTGCTTCTCTTCTGCCTCGCGTAGCCGCTGTTCCGCATCGGAAACGTTCAGCTTCGCTTTCTCGCCCTCGATTCTCGAAACGATCTCCTGCTTTCCTGCTTCCAGCCTGGTCGCTTCAACTTGGTACCTCGCTTTCATCACAGCCGTCACCTCCGCCTCCGTTGTCAACCTAGCTTCGGCGCGAACCTGTTCAATCTCGGCTTGTGCTGTCTTCAATGATGAACGGTGCTGCGCAAGTTCTTGTTCGGTTTTCGTCTTGTCAAAGACAACGATGACGTCACCTTTTTTGACCAGCGCTCCGTCGTTGACGATAGCAACGACCTGTAACTCCCCGGCCTCCGAAGGGGCCGTAATGGCAATGGACCTCAACGCTTTGACTTCTCCTCGAAACTGCTGCACTTCGACAAATTCTGATTCCTTGACATCGATCGTGGCTATGGTTGGCACCTTCTGACTCAACCGAGCTGCACCCACTAATCCTGCACTGAGCAATGCAATAGCCCCAATGAGTAAACCGTGCTTCCTGAATAGGCCGCGCAACCTGGCGTTCATCGTGTTGCGCCCGGAAAAGTAGTGGCCGTTGTCGACACATCCAGATCGACCGCAGCCGAAAGGTCAGGCATCAAACGCTGATCGGTTCCCTTGATTGAAAACACCACAGCGAAGGTGCGCACTTTACGCGAGTAACCACTCATCCTACCTATAGGGCTGATCTGCTCGAGCCTCCCAGGTAGCACCAGTTCCGGATATGCATCGAGGCGTACTGTCACGGGTTGCCCGATTTTAAGCGCAAGGAAATCCTGCTGATTCGCGAGGACGCGCACCTGCATCTCCGACGGGTCCACAACTTGCATGAAGGGCTGGCCTGGACGGATCTGATCACCTTCCTGCACCTCGCCCATCTTGCCTTCCTTCCAGATCACGTTCAGCACTAGAAGTCCATCCATCGGTGAGCGGACTTGCATCAAATCAGCGTTCGCCTCAGCGTGAACCATTGAGGATCGAGTTCGATCCCGCCGTATTTCCAGGATACGGATCGCGGCTCGTGCCGCTTGTCGCTTAAGATCGAAAGTTGCTCGCAACTGCTGCAAGGTGGCCTTGGATGCCTCTAAATGTTCCTGAGCTTTTTCCGCCTCGATGCGGGAAAGAAGCTCGACTTTCTGCATATCAAGCTCCTTATCCTTTACGTTGTTTTCTGCTTGGCGTAAGTCGGTCTCGTCCTTGGCACGCGCGGCGTCCTGGGTCGCCTGTTCCTGGATGACCTCCTCTACAAGGTTTTCGTATTCCGCCTGTTTGTCGAAGAAGGTGCGCATTTGTCCTTGCCGGTCGAATTCGACCAACAAGTCGCCGCGTTTGACATGCGTCCCTGACCCGGCAAGCTTCGTGATGGTAAGCGCGCCTACGTGCTCGCCCGAGAGCATCGGTGACAGAATGCTCCTTGAATGTACGGCCTCCGTTGTTCCCTTCAGCCGCAACGTGCTGGCCACCGACGCCGGAAGAGCAACGACAGCTTTATCCGTCAGGTCTGGACTTTTTCGTCGCCTCAGTACCGCGAGATACGTCCCGAGCAACAAGACGGTGAGGACAACAATTAGAACTTTCAGGGATTGAGTTCGATTGAAGCCGCGACCGGAGGAACCGCCCGGGGCGGTCGGCGGGCGGGATTCTGCCGATGTTTCCTCCGGCACCGTAACGGTTCCATTGCGCAAGCAATGCATGGGCTTACTTCCGAGGGGCCGAGTTGTTACCCGGAATCATCTCATTTCTCGACGCCATTATCTACGACAGTTCATAGCCAGTCTCAAGTCGGCACTAATCACCATTCTCCCCGCATTTGCGTAAGTGGCAGTCGCGGCGAAACAGACCGGTGATTCGCTGCGACAACAAATGTTGCGCGGTTGGACCACCCTGAGATTCTCAGCCACTAACCACTCCCTGTCCCCGTCGCATTTTTGAATACTCACTACCCTTTCGTGCCATTTGCTGAAATCAAGAACTTCGCCATATTAGTTTCATGCGGTGACCCGCTTGCGGCGAACCGCTCTCCCCTCGATTTCCAACTGAGTGCCCCACAAGAGATGCACTCGGCTGTCCGACTCCAGAAATGATTCCATTCCTTCTAATCGCACTTTTGCTGCTTTGGCGAACCCAGGGAGGCTTGCTCTTTGCATGCGCAATGTGGGTGCTGGCTTTTCTCTACATGCGGAGGTTGCCGCCACGTCTGAAGGGCCTCCCTGTTGCTTGGCTTTCTGTCCTCTTGGGTATGCTGTGCAACGCCATTGTCACTGTGGCAAACGGCGGGTACATGCCTGTAAAGGGCTTACCTCCCAGCTTTAGACCGCTGTTTCCGACGTGGATTCCAGCGCGATCGGCGAACTATCTTGTCTTTCTTGCCGATCAGCACTACTTGCTCTATTTCAGCATTGGGGACGTTCTCATCATTAGCGGCGTGTTGCTTTGGTTTGTGGGGCCTTGGCTACTTCGTTGCGTAACCCGATTACGAGCGCCACGTGCGGAAGTGCAAGTTGCGGACACCGTAACCAATTCCAGTTAGCTTTTTCTACTTGGAGCGATCCAAAGAGAAAAAATGCCTAAAGGCTGTTCACCGATTTGAGTTTTGAACTGGAGAACTGCAAGAAATAGCAAGTGCTTGTTAAGAGCTATTTTGGTAGCGCTAACGGGAATCGAACCCGTGTTTGAAGATTGAGAATCTTCCGTCCTAACCCCTAGACGATAGCGCCACGGTTATCGGCTCGACTTAAAGATTATAACAAGGCTCATGGGGCACACTTTATAGCGCTGTCGAAATTTCAACCACCGTTGTGCGGCGAATAAAACTATTCGTACAAGACAGTCCAAAAAACCCTTCAATTTTTAAATTCCAACTTCCTCTTGACATCCCGTACGGCCAAGAGCAGAATCCGCATTAGGCGAACAAAAAGCGAATACAATAAACGCTTCGCCTGGGACCTCTTCGTCCCTCCGTTCCCTGAAAATGCAACTCTGAACACTGCCTGAAATCGAGGATTTATGTCTGCTTTGCCTTCGGCGGCTGCGCGCCGCCTTTTTATTTTGGGTTCCCAGAAAGTCCCTCCGTCTTTTCTCGAACGCCTGTCGGACTTTCCGAAGCTCTCTGGCGTCACACCGGCCTCGCGTCTCGAGGTCCGGCCCACGCCTGAGATGGTCACCAGCGGCATCCGCGAGATTGACGCACTCACCGGCGGCTTTCCTCGCGGATGTCTGACCGAAATTTGCGGGCCAGCTTCTTCCGGCCGCACTAGCGTATTGCTCGCCGCACTCGCCGCCTCCACTCGTCGCGCAGAAGTGTGCGCACTTGTCGATGCTGGAAACACACTCGATCCTCATTCCGCGGCTGCAGCAGGCATCGATCTCGAAAAATTGTTATGGGTGCGTTGCGGGAAAAAGAAACAAAAAAATCACTTCCCACAGACGCAAATCGATACCGACAAAGATTTGTCAATCCTCGATCAGGTTCTTCGCGTCACAGATTTACTTTTGCAGAGTAATGGGTTTGGGCTCATCGCCCTCGACCTCGGAGACATTTCCACCCGCGCTGCTCGCCGTATTCCACTCGCTTCCTGGTTTCGCTTCCGGCGAGCGATCGAAACCACATCCGCGGTGATGCTTGTAGTTGAGCAGCAACCGATTGCCGGGAGTTGCTCTTCACTGCTCATGCGACTTAGTGCCTCAGGTTCCAAACTTCATGAGAGCAAGCTTCAGGCTCTCAGCTCTGAGCAGCGTCTGTTTGCCATTAGCAGTTCTCCATCTCATTGTCGATTGTTAGAAACGCTTCGCATTACGGTCCAGCTGGAGCGCTCAAGGCTGGAACGCAAGCCGCCACGCAGTCTGCAAACAATTCTCCGGACGCAGCCCGTATGGGCGGTTTCCTGAACAGCCACCTGAAATTTGACCTGAAATCGAGGGCGTCAATGACCTGCTTTGCTTGCATCTTCGTTCCAGATTTTCCCGCGGAATCAATTCTCCGTGTAGAGCCAGAATTGCGAAGCCACGCCGTCGCGATTCTGGATGGAAAGCCACCTCTCGAAAAAGTTTTCGCGGTTAACGAAAAAGCGCGTCGCGCGAGTGTCGAGCTTGGCATGACGAAAATTCAGCTCGATGCCTGGACGAATCTCGTTCTCCGTCCTCGTTCTGCGCTTCAGGAAACTACCGCCCATGCGGCCCTGCTTGATTGCGCACAATCTTTTTCTCCATGTATTGAAGACACCGCGCCCGACACTGTCGTGATCGACCTTGACGGCCTCGAACATCTGTTTGGATCACTCCCGAAGATTGCTCGCGACATTGCCAAGCGCGCCTCCGATCTGGGACTCGAAGCCAATGTAGCCGCTGCATCAAATCCCGGCACAGCCATGCTAGCTGCCCGCGGATTTGCCGGCGTTACTTTCATCCCAGAAGACAAAGAAGCTGAGCGTTTAGGGGAACTTCCAGTAGGCGTTTTGTTCGAAGGTCTGCTTTCTGCAGAGCAGGAAAAAGATGCGGCCCGGATTCTTGAAACGCTGGATCGTTGGGGCTTACGAAACTTGCGTTCTTTAGCGTCGCTACCCGCCATTCCTCTCAGTGAACGCCTCGGGCAAGAAGGCCTCCGTTTGCAGCAACTGGCACGAGGGACTAGTAAGCGCACGTTGAAGCTTGTCGAGCCACCGCCGGTTTTTGAGGAGGCAGTCGAACTCGAATTCCCCATTGTTTTGCTTGAGCCGCTCGCGTTCGTGCTCAACCGCATGCTCGAACAACTGTGCAATCGTCTTGCTGCTCGAGCGTTGGCGGCGCAGGAATTGAAATTGCGCTTCGAACTTGCGACAGAATTTCATGCGGAAGACGATGGAGCAACGGGTTCTAATATCCGTCCGGGGCGAATCTCTGCAACGCGGACCTCCTTCTTCACGCGAACCTTGAATCTTCCTGTGCCAATGCTGGATGCCCACATTTTCCTGAAGCTCCTGCAATTGGATTTGCGGGCACACCCGCCCGGAGCGCCCATCCTAAAAATTTATTTATCCATGGAACCAGCCCGTCCCCGAGCCGCGCAAGCTGGACTTTTTCTTCCGGCTTCTCCTGAACCTGAAAAGCTGGAGCTGACCTTGGCGCGGATGTCGAACATCGTGGGAGAAGGAATGGTCGGTTCCATCGAATTGCTGAACTCGCATCGTCCGGAATCATTTCGCGTTCAGCATTTCAGTCCTGAAGAATCCAAAGAAACAAAACCTTTGATGCACACGAAAAACACCGATGTTGAGCTTTTAAAAACAAATCAGGAAATGAACTTGGACAAAAGTTTTTCTTTGCTATCCCAGCACCCCTTATCGCTCTTTGCGGTTGAAGATTTTGCCGTTCATAGCGCTAGCGTGGCAGTCCAAACGGTGCCAGGTGAAGTGAACGTAGTCGGACATCACGAAGCAACCGTCGCTGCACTTCGCCTATTCCGTCCGAGCGTGCGCGCAGAAGTCACCATGCGCGAAGGTGTGCCCGTTCGCCTCCTTTGCCAGAAACGAAAGGACCTGTCTGGAGAAATCGTCTGGACTGCCGGTCCATGGCGTTCTTCCGGCGATTGGTGGGAACAGGAAGGATGGGCACGTGACGAATGGGACATCGCTCTCCAAAGTGAGAACGGATTTGCTCTTTATCGTTTGGTCCGCGACCACTTCAGCAGCCGTTGGTTTGTGGAAGGCAGTTATGACTGAAAGCAGTTCTCAGTACTTAGTACTCGGTTCCGAGATTCACCGTGAGGCCAGCTGAGAACTGCAACCTAAACTGTGTACGTCGAGCTTCACGCCCGTTCCGCATTTAGTTTCCTCGAAGGCTCTTCCCTGCCCGAGGACATGGTCGAGGTTTGTGCTCATCTCAACATGCCCGCCATGGCATTACTTGATCGCGACGGGGTCTACGGGTCGCCACGTTTCCATCTCGCCGCAAACAAGGCAAAGATCAAGGCTCATATTGGCGCGGAAGTAACGTGTAACCAGTTTCAGGTTGGCAATTGCCAGTTGCCAATTGCCAAAAGCCCTAAAATTACCAATCGAAAATCGGCAATCGAACATTCTTTCCGTCTTCCTCTTCTCGCCTCCTCGCGTCTTGCCTATCAGAATCTGTGCCGGCTCATTACGCGCATGAAGCTTCGTAACAAAAAAGAAGAAGGCACAATTTTTGAACACGAACTTGAGGAACACGCTTCCGGGCTTATCTGCCTCACCGGAGGCGACGATGGACTTCTTGCCACCGCCCTTGCACGTGACGGTTTCGATGAAGCCTTAGGCGCGGTCGAACGTCTCACACAAATTTTCGGACAGAACAATGTTTATATAGAACTTCAGCGGCATTTCCATCGCGAAGAAGAAGCACGCAATCGCGCTGCAGTTGAAATCGCCAACACACTCAAACTTCCGCTGCTCGCAACCAATGGTGTTTGTTATGCCACTCCGCCCGATCGCGAACTTGCTGATGTGTTCACCTCGCTTCGTCATCATTGCACGTTGGCCACGGCTGGACGGCTTCTTGCACGCAATTCCGAGCGTCATCTGAAATCGCCCGTACAGATGCAGCATCTCTTCGCCGACCTCCCCCAAGCTCTCGCCAATACGCTTGAACTGTCTTCTCGTCTCGAGTTCACGCTCAATGATCTTGGATATCAGTTTCCTCCTTATCCCGTTCCTGAAGGCGAAACCATGGATTCACTCTTGCGCGAGCGTACCCATGAAGGGTTTCGGCAACACTACGGACGCGCAGAAAATGATTTGAAGCAACGAGCGCGTCGTCAGATCGAACGCGAACTCAAGCTCATCGAAAAACTCGGGCTCGCCGGATACTTCCTTATCGTTTGGGATCTGGTCCGCTTTTGCCGTGAGCAGAACATCCTTGTTCAGGGGCGCGGCTCGGCCGCCAACAGCGCCGTCTGTTACTCGCTCGGCATCACGGCAGTAGATCCCATCCGTATGGAGCTGCTTTTTGAACGTTTCCTTTCCGAAGAGCGCGGGGAGTGGCCGGATATCGATCTCGATCTTCCCAGCGGGGACGAGCGTGAACGTGTCATCCAGTATGTCTACCAGCGCTACGGACCGCGTGGCGCGGCCATGACCGCGAACGTCATCACTTATCGCAACAAGAGTGCCGCTCGTGAGATGGGCAAAGCTCTCGGATTCGATCCTGACACGCTCAATAAGATTTCCTCAGCAGTTGCAACCTGGGAATTTAAGGACGAGCACGATGCTCTCGATCGTCGCATGCAAGATGCCGGGCTGGATCTCTCGCATCCTCGTCTGCGCAAGTATTTCGAGCTTTGCGTAGCCGCGAAGGATCTTCCCCGACATTTGGGCCAACACTCGGGCGGCATGGTCGTCTGCCAGGGACGACTCGACTCTGTCGTTCCACTCGAACCCGCCTCCATGCCTGGTCGGGTGGTCGTGCAATGGGACAAAGAAGATTGCGCCGACATGGGCATCGTCAAAGTCGATTTGCTAGGCCTTGGAATGATGGCCGTGCTCAAAGACTCAATCGAACTCATCCGCGATCATTACAAAGAGGAAGTGAGCCTAGCTCACCTGCCAGCCGATGATCCCGTCGTGTATTCGACGCTACAGAAGGCCGACACCGTTGGCATGTTCCAGATCGAAAGTCGCGCGCAGATGTCGTGTCTTCCGCGCCTGCGCCCCACGCGCTTTTACGACATCGTGGTACAAGTCGCCATTATCCGTCCCGGCCCGATTGTCGGGCAGATGGTGAATCCATTTCTAAAACGTCGTCAAGGACGCGAAGCCGTCGACTATTTACACCCTTCCCTCGAACCTGTGCTTGCCCGCACGCTCGGGGTACCACTCTTTCAAGAGCAGTTGCTGCGCATGGCAATGGTGGTTGCTAATTTCACTGGCGGTGAAGCGGAAGAACTCCGTCGCGCAATGGGATTCAAGCGCTCTCAATCGAAAATGAAAGAGATCGAAGCTCGCCTTCGCTCAGGGATGGAACGTAATGGTATTCCTCAAGCCGCGCAGGAACAAATTATTCTCTCCATCACATCGTTTGCGCTTTACGGATTCCCCGAATCGCATGCCGCTAGCTTCGGGCTGATCGCTTACGCCAGCGCATTCTTGAAATGCCATTACCTGGCTGCATTCACCGCTGGCCTGCTCAACAATCAACCGATGGGTTTTTATCATCCTGCGACAATCGTGAAGGATGCGCAGCGTCACGGATTAAAGATTCTTCCCATCGATGTCACAAAATCAGATTGGAAGTGCACGCTGGAGTCAGCGGACATTGGTCAGCGGGCAGTGGACGATTTGGTCGTCGCCCGTCCGTCGACTGTCGGCGGCGATAGAGTTGACGGCGATAAAGGCGGCGGCAATCTAGTGATAGATGGCATCTCCCCGCGCGAAACGTTCTCACCAGCGGAACTGGCGATCTCGCGAGGAGCGCTCGAGAATCCCGATATTTCCATTGAAATCCCATGGGAGGAAATTGGCGCAATCAGGTCTGGCAAGCGATCTATCGTCCCAGTAAGTTTTCCATATGCCAATCGCCAATCGCCAATCCCCGATTGCTCTGCTTCTCAATCACCAATCAAAGATCAAAAATCAATATTCAACGATCGCTGGGCCCTTCGCCTGGGTCTAAATTACGCGCGCGGCGTACGCGAACAGGCCGCGCAAGCATTGGTGCGCGAAAGGAGCCTCGCACCCTTCACTGCGATTCATGATCTAGCTCGCCGAGTCCCAGAGCTTCGCAAAGACGAACTCACTACGCTTGCAGAAATCGGAGCTTTAAATTCAGTTGGAAGTCGGTCAGTTATCAGTGGCCAGAAAGAGTCGCCAATTGCCAATTGCCAATTGCCAATTTCATCTAGCGCGAGCGCTCTTCAATCAACAATCGAAAATCAGCAATTAAAAATCTCTCCAACCGGCCACTTAAAACTCCACCGCCGGGACGCTCTTTGGCAGGTCGAGCGCGCCGTGCGCTTTTCTGGACCTCTTCTCGAAGAGTTGCCAGAACCTGACTCCGCGTCTCCGCTTCAGCCTATGAATCACGAAGAGCGCATCATCGCAGACTTTCATGGCACAGGGCTCACCGTAGGCCCTCATCCCATGGCTTATCACCGGGAAGCCATGAATAAACTGGGCATTCGTCGCGCCAGTGACTTGCGAAATATTCCAAATGGAAAACGTACGCGGATCGGAGGCTGTGTGATTGCGCGTCAGCGCCCAGGAACCGCAAAGGGGCTGATGTTCATGAGTATCGAGGACGAAACGGGAATCGCTAATGCGATTGTCATGCCTGACCTACTGCATAAGAATCGGATGTTGCTCATTTCGGAAAACTTCCTGATGGTCGAAGGCATTCTGCAAAATCAGGACAACGTCATTCATATCCGTGCCGAACGAGTCACTCCGCTCGCCATCACTCGAGCAGAAATTTCTTCTCACGACTTCCACTAATAGAAAATCCTTCTTGCACACATCAATATTTTTTCTGCTCGGAAAACCCCAATTTCACAGGATGAAGTCTTATACTTGAAGCATCATTCGCCACAACAGTTTGTCGACGAATTAATCAAGGGGAACGTGTATGTGGCTCATGTACCAATTCAAACCGTTACTTAATCTACATATTTGTAAGGAGTTTTCGATGGCTAAAGCAAAAGATTCGAATGGCACGATAACCACCGCACCTCGTAAGCGCAGCGCAAAACCGTTGCAGCCAGTTGCTGAAGTGAAAAAGAACGTGTTTCCGATCAACCTCGATGAAGAGATTCGTAAGCGCGCCTATGAGCTTTATGCTCAGCGCGGCTACACAACAGGCTTCGAGAACGAAGATTGGCTCACCGCCGAGCGTGAAGTCCTGTCTCGCTATCAACCGCAGAGTGCGTAAAATCGCGCACCCGGTTGGTTAAACTCCCTTTTCCCTGAATTTCCATTCAACGGTTGAGTACAAGGACGGGCATTTTGCCCGTCCTTGTCGCTCGGCGTTCGCCTCTCATTGGCCCGCAACGTGCTTCGCTAAATCCATTCGATACCGGAGTCGAAGCTTCGTGGTGATACCCGAGAAAGCGTGACGTTTTCGTTCCGTGGCTGACTGCTGGAATCGTCCAGACTTACGGACGCGGTCGGGAATTCACCCGCTAGTACATATGTTTGGTTGCTTCGACCCCCTCTTTCTGAAAAAATGTTGCGGGGTCATCCATGTCACAAATTAGCAATCTTGCCTTCCTGGGCAGCTTTGCGCTTCTGTTGGCATTAGCGCTGAGTGCATACTGTTTCGTCGCGGGCCTGATTGCACTTGCCTTTCCGAATCAATACTCCGACCGCTTGGGCGAAACGGCCCGGCGGGCGGGAATCGCCGTTTTCGGTGCAGTAACGCTTGCCTCCATTGCGCTGGTGAACGCGGCTTTTAACGACGACTTTTCGATCGCATACATCCTTCACCACAGCAACCGAGACTTGCCGGTGCCTTACAAATTTGCCGTGCTGTGGTCCGGGCAAGAAGGCTCCCTCCTTTTCTGGTCGTTGCTGCTGGCAACGTATGCGCTCGTCTTGCGATTGCGCCATAAGACCGATACACGTCTGTTTGCTTACGCGTCGGTAGTAATTGCTGCCGTCCAGATATTTTTCCTGTTGCTACTGAATTTCGCAGCCCATCCGTTCGCAATCGTAACGGGCACAATCCCTCCTGACGGCAACGGTCTCAACCCTCTTCTCCAATATCCGGAGATGGTGATCCATCCGCCGATGCTCTATCTCGGGTATGTCGGGTTCACCATCCCTTTTGCCTTCGCGCTGGGCGCGTTGGCCATGAAATATCCCGGCGAGAAATGGATCCACATCACACGACGTTGGACGATGGTGACCTGGGGCTTCCTCACCATTGGAATTTTTCTTGGCGCACACTGGGCCTATTCCGTCCTCGGATGGGGCGGCTATTGGGGGTGGGACCCAGTTGAAAATGCTTCGTTACTTCCTTGGCTGACAGGTACTGCCTTCTTGCACTCAGTGATGATGCAAGAGAAACGCGGCATGCTAAAGGTCTGGAACATGTGGCTGATCTTCGCCACCTTCTGGCTGGCTATTCTCGGCACATATCTCACACGCAGCGGCGTCATCAGTTCCGTGCATGCGTTCGCTCAGTCGGGAATCGGAAGTTGGTTCAAGTGGTTTCTGGCACTCAGCTTCGCGGTCTTCGCCGGTTTCTTCGCTATGAACCGGTCGCATTTGCGAAGCGAGCACAAATTGGAGGCTTTGGTCTCAAGGGAATCCAGCTTCCTATTCAACAACATCTTGTTCATGGTGGCGTGTTTCACGGTTCTTTGGGGAACGTGGTTTCCCTTGTTGTCCGAATTAGTTCAAGGAACAAAAGTCACTGTCGGCCCACCATTCTTCAATCGTGTCATCATCCCAGTTGCGTTGCTACTTCTACTCCTCACGGCCATTGGGCCGCTGCTGGCTTGGCGGAAGACCTCGGTTGAAAGTTTGAGGCGTAATTTTCTCTGGCCCGCGCTGGGTGCCGTTGCGATCGGCGTCATCATGGTGTTGTTTGGAGTGCGTCCCTGGGAAGATTCCACATACTTTTATGCAACGATGGCGGCCGTTTTGTCGGCTCTAGTCATATTTACAGTGGTCTCGGAATTCATTCGCGGCGGACGCGTCATTTCTCGCCATACCGGGCAGGGCATGATGTGGTCGATGATGCACCTTGGCCACCGGAACACACGCCGCTATGGCGGATATGTCGTGCACTTCGGCATCGCGTTGGTTGCAATCGGAATTGTGGGCAGCGCGTTCAACCAGCAGAACGAGCAAGAGCTCGCCTTCGGCGACAAAATGACGATCGGTCCGTATACCCTCGTCTGCCAGTCCTACACTCAAGAAGACAATCCAAACTATGCGAGCGAGTGGGCCATCATTAACGTTTTCCGAGGTGGCAAGCAGGTAACGACGATGTACCCGGAGCGGCGCGTTTATAAGGCCAGTCAGCAACCGCAGACAATGCCGCGAATCTATCCCACTTTCAAACAGGACTTTTTCTTGCTCAAGGACCTGTACCTTATCTATGCAGGCCTGAATCCGGATAACGGACATCCCATCATCAAGGCACACTTGAATCCGCTCGTCCCGTGGATCTGGACGGGGCTCATCGTCATGATTTTGGGAACGGCCCTGGCACTGATCCCCAATGCTGCGCCTGTGCAGGTCCGGGTACCCGCGCGTGTGCCCGCAACCGTTAGTGCGGGAGATTGACAATGGGCAAAAACTCCTGGCTTTCCCGCCGTCTTGCTCAATCTCTCCTCCTGTGCCTCACTGTTTTTATTTTTCTCGGAGCAGGCGACGACAAGCGTTTCGATAAGCTCGGTCACCACTTGATGTGTATTTGCGGATGCAATCAGGTGCTCCTGGAATGCAATCACGTAGGTTGTCGCGATTCGGACCGCATGAGAAACGAATTAACGGCGGCGTTAGGTGTCGGTGGAAATCAGGGCGATGGTGCCGGAAGCGGTGGCTCGAATCCGCCCAGCGACGATACTGTCCTGCAAGGTTTCGTACAGAAATACGGAATGACGGTCCTTGCCGCCCCCGGCACGAGCGGATTCAACTATGTAGCTTGGCTAGTGCCTTTCATCGCACTCGGGCTGGGCCTAGCATTCCTTGTGGTAATCGTTCGCGTATGGAAGTCCCGTCCAGTACCCGCTTTGGCAGATGGAATCGCTCCCATTCATGGCCAGGAACTCGAGCGCTTCCGACAACAGGCACAAAAGGAGACGGAACTATGAGTGACCAAAACATCCTGATGTTTGCGTGTTTTCTGCTAACCGCAGGCGCCCTATTCTATATTTTCTACTTGCCCAACACGGTCTCGCTTGGTCCCGTCAAAACACGTCTTTCGTATTTGCGAGAGCGCCGCGAAGCCGCATACGACAATCTCCGCGATCTAAACTTCGAATACAAAGCCGGTAAAGTTCCGGATGCTGATTACACCAGCATGAAACTTTCGTTAGAAGAAGAGGCTGCCGCCATTCTCTCGGAAATTTCGAAGCTCGAAAGCGCGCCTGCATCTTCGTGATCGACACCCATCCGAAAGGAGTTCTACGGTTGAAGCTCCTCCCCAAACTCAGCATTATTGTGTTGGCGCTCTCTTCGGCTCTATCTGCCCAATCTCTGTCTGGGACGCTTACGAACGGCACTACCGGCAAGCCGGCTAGCGGCGATGAAGTTGTTCTTATCACCCTCGCTAGTGGAATGCAGGAAGCCGGGCGCACCAAGGCCGACAGCAATGGCAAGTTCAGCTTCGAATTGAAAGACGCGCGCGGTCCTCACTTGATCAGGGCGATCCATCAAGGTGTCACGTACCATCGAATGGCACCTCCCGGAACTTCTACTGTTGAACTGCAGGTGTACGACGCCGCCATGAAAGTCGAAGCGCTAGTCGTCACCGCGGATGTCATGCGCCTTCAGGCCGATCAAGGACAACTGCAGATTGTTCGCCTGTTCGCCATTGATAACCAGTCAAAACCGCCTCGCACACAGCAAAGCGAACAGAATTTCGAGTTCTTCCTGCCTGATGGCGCCACCATCGACAACGGCCAGGCAAAGGCGCCCAACGGCCAGCCAATTAATAACGACCCTATCCCGCAAAAAACTAAAAATCAGTACGCATTTAACTTCCCTCTTCGCCCCGGCGAAACCCAATTTCAAATCGCCTATCATCTCCCATACACCGGCGAAGCGTCGCTTGATCCAAAGCTGGTTTATCCAGCCGAACATTTCGTCGTGGAAATGCCGAAGGCCATGCAGTTCACTCCTGGGGTCGAGTCATCCTTCCAGACGATGCCTGACCCTCAAATCACAGACGCGGTTGTGCACGTGGCTCAGCGAACTACCGCCGGCCAAAACCTCACGTTCAAAATCGGTGGAACCGGCGCGTTTGCGGCAGACAATTCCGCCGCGGCGGCGGGGCAGACGAACGATAATCGACCTGGCGGAGGACTTGGCGCTCCCATCGATGCGCCCGATCCTCTCGAGCAATATCGCCTTCCTATCCTCGTCGGATTGGGGACCCTGATGGCGCTCGGCGCGTTTTACGTGATCCGACGACCGCGCGCCCCGATCGCCTTTCCCGGTCTACCATCCTCGGCGACAGTCGCACCAAACAACCCGCCATCCGTGAGCAAGCCTTTTGCACCGGCTGCTGCTGACCCAGCGCCTAAACTTGTGAACGCGAGCTCTTCCAAACTTCTGGAAGCATTGAAAGAGGAACTGTTCGAATTGGAAGTAGAGCGGAAACAAGGCCGGTTGAGTCAGGAGGAATACGACAAGGCGCGGTCCGCGCTCGATCACACGCTGGAGCGTGCGCTGAAACGTCAATCCTAACGCGAGTGCCCACGGTTTCACAGCACTTGACTGCTCGAGACACCTTGTCGCGCGCGCATTTGAAGCATCTGCAGTGCCGCCGGCTGGCGCGCTGATCTCCCACGACTTGCCGCTACGGGGAGGATCGCCGACGATCAATCCCGCATCTAATGTCATCAGGAGTTCAAATGGGCAACACTTTTAAAACCGCGCTGCTTCTCACGGTCCTCACGCTTCTGATGATGGCCATTGGTCGCTATTTTGGCGGCCAGAACGGCATGTTGCTGGCATTGGTGATTGCCGGCGTCATGAACTTCGTCTCATACTTCTTTTCGGACAAAATTGCGCTCGCCACCTACCGGGCGCAACCCGTGACGCGTGAACAGCTGCCGCGCGTGTACGCGATCGTAGAACGGCTGAGTCAAAAAATGGGCATCCCGATGCCCAAACTGTTCGTAATTCCAACCGACTCGCCAAACGCTTTCGCCACCGGGCGCAACCCGAACCATGCCTCTGTCGCCGTCACTGCCGGAATTCTTAACTTGCTTACCGACGAAGAACTTGAGGGTGTGCTCGCACATGAACTCGGACACGTAAACAACCGCGACATTCTGATCAGTTCGATTGCAGCCACAATCGCCGGCGCAATTACCTACCTTGCTCGCTTCGGATTTTTCTTCGGGGGCGGCGGAAACAGTGAAGACCGCCGCGGTGGTGGAATCGGCGCCCTGCTCATGCTTATCCTGGCCCCGATCGCGGCAATGATGATCCAACTTTGGGTGTCGCGCACGCGTGAGTACAACGCAGATGAAACCGGCGCCAAACTCACAGGCAATCCCTATGCCTTGGCCAGCGCACTTTCAAAGCTGGACGCATATTCGCGTCGAACTCCAATGTTGGCCAGCCCGTCGACTGCACACCTGTTTATCATCCAGCCGCTCTTGGGAATGAATTTCGGCAATTTGTTTTCAACTCATCCGCCAATCGCCAAGAGAATCGAGCGACTGACCGGACGCCCAGCAGAATTCCAGCAGTAAGCTGGCAGGAGCAGGCCACACATTCAGCCCTCGGCATTCAGCCGCCTCTACCGTTTCTGAAGCCGAGTGCTGAAAATCAGGTACTCCCGTAACCGCAGTGCCCTTAGCCCACATAGTAAAATCCGCTCAGATGTCCCCCGAGACCGCCACAGCCGCAACCAGCCGTGCCGCACTGCTTGAGCGCAGCCTGCGCACCATCATCCGCGGCAAGGACGACGTCCTCCGACTAGCGCTGGTCTCAATCTTCGCCCGCGGACACTTATTGATCGAAGGCGTTCCCGGTGTCGGCAAGACCACGCTTGGTCAAGCACTCGCCCGCGCGATCGATTGCACGTTCCAGCGCGTCCAGTTCACCAGCGACATGCTGCCGTCAGACGTAGTCGGTATCTCGATTTATTCTGCGTCGGAACAGCGCTTCGAATTCAAGCATGGTCCCGTCTTCGCCAACGTTTTGCTTGCGGATGAAATCAACAGGACGACCCCGAAAACGCAATCCGCATTGCTGGAGGCCATGAACGAAGGCCAGGTCACGATAGACGCCCACTCGCACCCGTTGCCTCAGCCGTTCCTCGTGATCGCAACGCAAAACCCGGTCGAGCATCACGGGACTTACCCATTGCCAGAGTCGCAACTCGATCGTTTCCTGATGCGCGTTCACATGGGATATCCCGACAGCAGTGCGGAACGTGAAATTCTTCGCTCCGCAGCCGGCGCGGCTCGACTTGACGACCTCCGCCCTGCGCTCACAGGGGCAGATGTCCTGGAAATTCAACGCGCCGTCACGGAGGTTCGAGTCGACGACTCTCTTGTGAATTACACGCTCGAGATTGTCCGCAAAACCCGCGAGTCCGAATACCTGTCGCTAGGCGTTTCGCCCCGTGGATCGCAAATGCTTTACCGCGCGGCCCAAGCGATGGCGTTCCTCGAAGGCCGCACGTTCTGCACGCCCGAAGACTTTAAGCCGCTGGCCGTCCCAGTCTTCGCTCACCGGGTCGCGGTTAACTCCCTCTATTCTTCAACCCTCAAGAAGTCCGAGCAGGCAGAACAAGTAGTCCGCGAAATAGTCGAAAGCGTTGCTGTACCCGTATAGCCGCCATCCTCTGGGCTAATCTCCAACGCTCCTACCTTTCCGGATGCCTCCGCGTCGAATACACTGCCAACACAGCTGTAGATATCTAACAGAGAGAATGCCATGCCTCACGTGTGTGAGATCGCGCCAGACGTATACCGCATCAGCGTGTTTTATCCAGAGATCAATTTGCAGTTTAACCACTTCCTCGTGAATGACGACGAGCCGCTCCTTTTTCACTCGGGCCTGCGGAAAATGTTTCCCGACGTGCGCGAAGGCGTCTCCAAAGTCCTTGATCCTGCAACAATCCGGTGGATTAGTTTCAGTCATTTCGAAGCGGATGAATGCGGCGCGTTGAACGAGTGGTTTGCGGTAGCGCCACGCGCCCAGGCAGCTTGCGGAATGGTTGGAGGACTGGTATCCGTGAATGACTTCACCGGACGCGAGACGCGCATTCTCACGCCCAAAGAACCGCTCTCGACTGGAAAATACCGCTTTCGCTACTACCAAACTCCCCATCTGCCCCACGGTTGGGACGCGGGAGTAATGTTCGAAGAAACTGGGCGAACGCTATTCTGCTCCGATCTGTTTCATCACGACGGAGAAGTCGAACCTCTAACACACTCCAGCATTCTCGATCGCGTCCGGCAGACCCTGACGGCTTATCAGGCAGGGCCATTGGCGAACTACGTTCCGTACACTCACAACACAGGCCGTATTCTCGACGGACTGTCAACGCTCGAACCGAAAACGTTGGCCATCATGCATGGGTCCAGCTATTCGGGCGACTGCCGACAGTCACTCCTCGATCTGAAGAGTGTGATGAAAGACGTGCTGGATAAACCGTCCTACGAATTCGTTCGCTAGACAACTCAGATTGAGCAACGCAGTGCGTCAACGATAACGGCCTTGACCGCACCAGGGCTGTGAGGATCGGTCTTATAATTGACCGCCATGTCCTTCCTTCGTTTCCTCATGTTCCTATCTTTGGTCATCTGGGTTGGGGGTATCATCTTTTTCTCGTTCGTTGAGGCGCCCACCGCGTTCCGCCTCGCGCCTTCACGCCACATTGCAGGAACGATTGTCGGCGCGTCGCTCAGCTTGCTGCATTGGAT